>WNFG01000023.1_pt1 | contig 110368 bp, 89 predicted proteins | sample 5400431 | NCBI WGS metagenome assembly WNFG01 (sample SAMN13153346, study PRJNA577476) | soil metagenome | isolation source: 120 cm saprolite under Douglas fir tree site 2 hole 3 replicate 2 | place: USA:California | collected 2015-04-18
CGGCCCTCGCATCGCGACCCGGTAAGTTTCGTTGCTGGCCGAGCGTACGGAATAATCTCCGTACAAGTTCCCATCCGGCCGGGTTAGAATGCGCACGATGCTTCCGTGAGCCCTTTCGCGACGCGCAGAAATCTGTTGTTCGATTACCATGAAGAACCTCTCTCATGAAGGGTGAACGCACATCAGCGCAATCGGAATGTTAGATCAATGATGATCGTGTTTGCCGGGCCCACTCGATTGGATTCTCCCCATTTTGATTCTTGCAAACACCGTCGGACTTGGCAGAAACTAGAGAGCAGAGCTTGCCTCGCTCGACCGTTTCATGAGCTGATTTTACCCGAGGAATACGAAAGCGTGTGGCGAAGAAAATCAAAACAAATCAGCAAATGCAAGAATGGATCGATGCGCGAAGACGGCGCCATTTGTCTCACAGCCAGGTACAGATGGCGCGGGAGCTTGGGTTGAACCCGGCGAAACTGGGCAAGATCGACAACCACAAGCAGGAGCCGTGGAAACTGCCACTGCCCCAGTTCATCGAGCAACTCTATTTCGAGCGTTTCGGCAAAACTACTCCCGACAACGTCGTGTCTATCGAGGAGCGATGTCGAGTCGAAGGGCGCAAAGAGAAGCGAGAGGTGCCGCCAGGCAGCAGCGTGCGAGGGACAGCACCTGAAGCACGGTGAGCGACGTCCGCGATACTGCGGCGCTGCGGTCCGAGGTGCTGACAGTGCAACCACAAGGGCGGTGACGTGAGGCGAAGTTGTCGTATTGACGTCCGGTGGGTGGAACAGGAACTGCCGCCCCGAAGCAGTCGCCACAGTTCCCCAGCGGCCCGTTCAAACGTGTAGCCCGGTAAGCCGCGCGCATTGAAGAGAGAAGGGCCCACCGCCGCATCCAGGCTATCAGTGACAGTGATCAATGCTTCCGCACTGCAGGACACATCGCGCTGTGAGACGGTGACGGACAAACGCACGAGACCGGGAGACGACGGGGCTTGGAAGCTCACTTCTTGATCGGAGACTGCTGAGAGGGGATGATTGGACCGGAAGGTGGGAGAGAGAGGGAGAGAAGGTGCGACAGAAAAGGGTTGATTTTGGGGGTGACAAAATCGATGATGAGCTGGACTGGGCCGTCAGGTGTAAGGGTTGCGGCGAGTTGTACGTCCTCCGCGAGGTTGGCGCTGAAAAAACAACATTCACAGTCGCGCAACACACCATACCCTCTCACAAAGCGCATACGGTCGAGTAGTTTCAGTCATAGGGATCGGTATGGGACATTACTGCAGGATCTGCGGGCGTGAGCGGCCGAACGAGCAGTTCTCGGGCAAAGGTCACAAGATTCATGTGTGCAAGCGGTGCCAGGCCAAGCCGAAGACCGAGCGCCGAGCCATCGAGGATCAGGACGATATCTTCGGGTTTCTCAAACAGTCGCACATCTCCGAAAAGAATGTGATTCGCCTGGGACAAATGGCGAAGTCGGACAATCCGCAGGTCGCTAGTCTCGCCGAGATTGTCCTGGAAGTAGCCCGGATAAAGCCCTACAAAACCAGGAGACTCAAATTCCTTGCGCAGAAGCATCCGGAACTGCTGCGCAGGTTGGAGGACACGGGCTTGGTTTTTGCCCATACCTGGGACTGGGAGACTAGGGAAGTCTTCGCCCAATCCAATTCGGAAGAAGCGGAAGTCTCTGTCCCAGAGGATTGGGAGGCGACAGATTTGTCCGCGCAAGAGGACTGGGAGATACCGTTTTGACTGACCTGGCTCAGACCTCGCAATTCCTGCCCAACACTGGTGAGGCCATAGGATGAATTTGATGGAACTGGACGCGCTGATCTACGAAGTCATCGTTGACGCAAACGGCGAGGACGAGCAACTCTGGGCGTTTCGCCAGGCTTTCGAAGACGCGCTCTCCCTGCCGGCCGATGGATTTGTGATCGGCGAGCCGGTAGCGGTGATCACCTTCGACTATGACGGCAACCAACGTCGCGGCCTGACCGCGCGATGCCGGCGGGAGGATGGCTCCGAACACGTCGTCGCAGCGGCGGAAGTAGCGTTTCCCGCGAACACAAATCTGTCTCGCTATTTGGCCGCCTACCGTAAGTGGATGGGCCTCGATCCTTATCCAGCCGGAGGTGCCGCACCCTCGCGCGGCAATCGGCGAGATAAAGCGAAGACCGGCGATCTGGATCTGACGTCCCCCGTCGAACTGATCGTTTTCTCCGTGAAGAAGAAGGCGGCGCGGTGCCGATTGCCGGAAAGCGAGCGCGTCGTCACGCTGCGCGCGCCTCGATTCTCGAAGCTTGTGCCGGGTGAGATCGCGAAAATCGTGCCGCACAAGCAGTGGAGTTACGCCGGGCATTCCTACCTCTCGGGACAGATCCTATCGACTCGGTTAGACGTGGCCACTCTCGGCCTCGTACCATTGCGGCTGGAGCAGCGGGGAACCTGGGATCCGAAAGAGGAATACTGGGGTGAAGAAGGCGAAGTTCTCGACGATCGAGCCAAGGCGATCATCGCCTGGGGACCGCGTCAGTCATTCGAAATGGAGCAGTTGCTTCCGATGGACGACCCCGACGATCCGGATGGCGATCCCATTATCCGCTCCAACGACCTGGAGAGCGCGGGTGATTACGAGGCCGCATGCCAAATCCTCATGGAACTTTGCGAGTCCGACCTCCGCTGCCTCGACGCCCATGCTCACCTCGGTAACCTCATCTTCGACCACATCCCCGGCGATGCGATGCGCCACTACGAGGTGGGACTGCGGATCGGCGAACTCTCGCTGGGCAGCCTCGCCGATGGGCTGTTGCCCTGGGGATGGCTCGACAACCGCCCGTTCCTGCGCTGCATGCACGGCTTCGGGCTGTGCCTGTGGAGACTGGAACGGTTCGAGGAGGCCGAGCGTGTTCTTGACCGGTTGTTGTGGCTCAACCCGGCGGATAATCAGGGCGTCCGCTTCAATATTGCCTCGGTCCGGGCGCGAAGCACTTGGGAAGAGAACGAATGAAGGCACCGTCCCCGACAGTGCGGCTGTGCTGATAGTACTCGCTCCGAATGCGAGTGCCGGGAACCTCCCATTCTTCGATCCGAAATCAATGACGGCCGGTTGGTTAGGGTCTCCACGAAGCGAATATCTAGGAAATCTATGATCCCACATTTCCTTGTGGAATCAGATAGTTATAAACTGTTTGGCAGGTGCTGAAGCAAGATGGCGGCGAAGCCGAGTGAAGCCGAGTGCGAGCAGTTGTCCAAAGCCCTGCTGTGGCATATACTTATGTATATGCCAAATGGGTCGACGATCTGAAGGGAGACCATGCAACGCAAAGCGAAGATCTTCATGAATAACCGCAGTCAAGCCGTCCGGTTGCCCAAGGAGTTTCAGTTCACCGGCAAGGAGGTATTCATACGGAAGGAGGGGAGTGACGTAGTCCTGTCACCCCGACCATCTGACTGGTCTTCTTATCTTGCTGATGCTCCTGTCGCCTCGCCGACTTTCATGGAAGGTGTCGAGGACCTCCCGGTGCAGGAGCGTGAGCCGTAATGCCGCGCTACATGTTGGACACGGATACTTGTTCCTACATCATGAAGCGCTCGAATGACGCGGTTCTAAAACGGCTGCAACAAGTTCCAGTCGGTGATCTGTGTATTTCCGTAATTACGAAATCGCAACTGTTGTTCGGTGTCGAACTGTCTCCGCGACGGCAGCAAAATGAAGTGGCGCTGAACGCGTTTCTGCGTTACGTCGAGGTTCTGGATTTCCTTGATGAAGCGTCTCTGCACTATGCAAAGATTCGCGCGGACTTAAAGACACTTGGCACGATGATCGGTGCAAACGATCTGTTCATTGCTGCTCATGCGCGCAGCCTCGGCTTGATGCTGGTTACGAACAATACGCGTGAGTTCGGACGAGTCCGTGATTTGGCCATAGAAAACTGGACGCTCGCTGCTTAATATTCTGTTTCTCGCCAAGTGGGTCGGTCCAGATGTCGAGATTGAGAGTTTGAATCTGACTAGTGGCCAGCGCAAATCCTGGACGCGTTTTTCTCCTGCAGACAAAACCGCAGTTGCCGGACATACCAAGATCCGTATCACGTTGGACGGCACTCATTATGCCTACGAGTTGCAGCGAATCTATTCGACGCTCTTCCTGGCTGACGGCCTGCGCTGATTCCGCCCCTTCCTAACCATCGCCCAGGAGTCCTACCTTGGCCGTTACTGGCGACAGACGTTTATCGGGCACCGCTTCAAGAACGGATGAGGGGCAATAGAGAAGTTGGCTTCGTTTTCGAGATTGGTCCCGATAACGCGCTTGTCGTGACGTTGTTCCGGGATTGTGCCTCTCCGAGCTGTGATTAGCGGGTTGTTCCTGCCGAAACAGCTGACGCGCGTTCCAGTTTCCGAATGCCCGTTGCCGCTGCCCAAGCAAGCGCGTCACACCGGCGTCACAACGGGCTTTATTGGCTTTGGAAGTGATTGAAAGTAAAAGTTTGTGGCAGCCGGACCTGTAAGCCGAATTCTGTCCGCCGGATTGTTCCAGCGGGACGGTCATTCCTCTGGGCCGCGCATTGCTGCGAGGCTCAAGCGACCTACCCGGAGGTTGTGGCGCACCGAGCCGGCACGCGCCTAAAGCCGAAGCCTCAGGCTCCCTCCCTATTTGGTCTTGCTCCGTGTGGGGTTTGCCCTGCCCATCGCATTACTGCGACAGCGGTGCGCTCTTACCGCACCTTTTCACCCTTACCTCGATGCTGCCATCGGGGCGGTATGTTTTCTGTGGCACTTTCCGTCAACCGGGCTTGAACCTGGTTTCCCGGACGTTATCCGGCACACTGCTCTGCGGAGTTCGGACTTTCCTCCCGCGCCTTCCGAAGATGACACGAGCGACCGTCCGGTCCGGCTGCCAACGATTCATTATATGGGAAAGCAGTCTTCGGTCGTCAGGCGTCAGTCGTCGGGCGTGGGGTGCGCGCTTGCTCTGCTAGACTGATTGGCGGCCATACCGTGCTCCGGGTAGAGGTCCTGACGACTGATGACCGACGACTGTCCCCATGACAACCCTCGAAGCCATGCGTATCGCGCTGCTCTCGCTTTGGGCGAACAAGCTTCGGTCGGCCCTGACACTGCTCGGAGTGGTGATTGGCGTCGCTGCAGTGATTGCCGTGGTCACCTTTGTGAACGGAATCAACGGCTACGTGGCGGAGAAGATCTTTAATCTGGGCGCTGATGTTTTCATTATCAGCAAAGTTACTCCGGTCGTCACCAACGTGGACCAGCTTCTCGAGGGCCAGAAGCGCAAGGATCTGACCATGGAGGACTACCACGGCGTGCTGGAGTCTTGCAAGCATTGCGCCATGATTGGCGCCTCCACCATTAACACCAGCGGCCACGTAAGATATGGGGAGGAATCCATCAGCGACACATGGATCCGGGGATTGACGCCCTCAATGGCGCCGATTCTCGATCTCGACCTCACCTCTGGCCGCATGGTCAACGAGAACGATGAGGAGAACCGTTCGCAGGTGGGGGTGATCGGCACCGACGTCGTGGATAATCTTTTCCCCACCGTGGATCCCCTAGGCAAGGAGATACGAGTCGAGGGCGAAGTGTATCGCGTGATCGGTGTGGGAAAAAAGCAGGGAACTACGCTCGGCCAGAGCCGCGATAACTACGTAGCCATCCCGATCACTACTTATCTGAAGCAATTCGGGTCGCACACCAGCGTCCGCATTTCTGGCAAGGCGAATGGCGTAGGCACGGAGCTGGAAGCCGCGATTGATGAGGCCCGCGCCGTCCTGCGGGCCAGGCGCCATGATCTTCCCGGACGTCCTGACAGCTTTGCCGCCGAGACCAACGCCAGCTTTCTGAGCATCTGGTCAAACCTGAGCGGAACATTCTTCATCGCGATGATCGCCATTGCGGCGATTTCGTTGGTCGTGGGCGGCATCGTGATTATGAACATCATGCTGGTTTCGGTGACCGAACGCACGCGCGAGATTGGCATACGCAAAGCGATGGGAGCGCGCCGCCAGGATGTGATGCTGCAGTTCCTGATCGAGTCCGGAACCATGGCGCTGGTAGGGGGTTTGCTGGGAGTGCTCTTCGGGATTGTCTTCGCCAAGGGCATCACTGCGATTATCGGCATGCCCTCGGAAATCAAACTGTGGGCGGTCGGAGCCGGCCTGCTGGTGTCCGCCAGCGTGGGCGTGTTCTTTGGCGTGTATCCAGCCAAGAGGGCGGCTAGGCTGGAACCAATCGCCGCGCTGAGATTTGAGCTGTGAAAGATTGAGCAATTGAGCAATTGGGTAATTTGAAACCGCCCGGTTTGACAATTGCCCCAATTACAAAATTACTCAATTACTAAATTTCCATGCTGCGTAGACGCGATTACGGCGAAGTCGTCCAGATGGCGCTGGACACCATCCGCACCAACAAGATGCGGTCGGCACTCACAGTGCTCGGCATCGTCATTGGTGTCGCCGTCGTGATCGGCATTTCCTCGGTGGTGCGCGGCCTGAACGACAATGTCAGCCAGGTCATCAGCAGCCTGGGCTCGAACATCGTCTTCGCTTACCACCAGCCCTTGACGTTCGGCCGGCCCACGGAAGAGATACGTACGCGCAAGGAATTGACTTTCGATGACTTTGAAGCGGTACAACAATTGCCTCATGCCAAGATCGCGACCACTGGCATGCGTTATTTCCGGCAGGAATTTGGCACCGGCACTTACGAAGTCAAATATAACGGCCGCAAAGTCAAAAACGTCGTCCTCGAGGGAGATACTGGCACTTGGAAGGATGTGTTTGATCTCGACGTCGCCTCCGGACGTTGGATGAATGAGACGGACGAAGAGCATCACTCCCCGGTCATCATCCTGGGCTCGGATACCGCCGAAGAGCTGTTCCCGACCGAGGCACCCTTGGGTAAGGAAATCAATATTGACGGGCAACTGTTTACAGTGATTGGAGTCGCAGCCAAGCGCAAGAGCGTGTTCGCCGGAGGCAAAAATCCGGATGACAATATCGTCTACTTTCCCCTTAGTACGTTCCGTAAACTGCATCCCGAGCTCAAACAATACTGGATCAGCGTCAAGGCTACTTCGCACGACGACATGCCTAAGCTCATTGACGAGATTCGCGAGCTCTTGCGCCGCCGTCGCAAAGTGCCATCCAACAAGCCCGACAACTTCGCCGTATTCACCCAGGATTCTCTTTCCGATGTGTGGAACCAGGTCACCGGCGCCGTGTTTATCTTCATGTTCGCCGTTTCGAGCGTTGGATTGATCGTGGGCGGTGTCGGGGTGATGAACATCATGCTGGTTTCGGTGACCGAACGGACGCGGGAGATCGGGGTACGCAAGGCCATCGGCGCGCGTAAACGCGACATCCTGCTGCAGTTCACCTTGGAAGCCATCACCCTGACCGCGATGGGCGGCCTGCTCGGGGTATTGTTGGGAGCGATCATTACCTGGACCATTCCGGCGATCTGGAGCTCGCTGCCGGCGCGCATGTCCCTTTTCTGGGCCACTTTTGGATTAGGCGCAGCCGTCGCCGAAGGTCTGCTGTTTGGCATTTATCCAGCGTGGAAGGCCGCGAATCTCGATCCGATAGAATCGTTGCGCTACGAGTAGACTACTTCCATCGGCATGATTCACCACCTCCTGCGGATCATTGAGATTGTCGCCCTTCTGGGAGCAATTGCGAGCATGGCCTATTACGGGCTCTGCCTGTGGAGCGCGGTTGATTTTCTGCGCCAGCGAAAAGCGGCAGGCGAGGGCGCCCGCCCCACATGGTTCTTGCCGGTTTCCATCCTCAAGCCGCTGAAGGGTACTGATCCTGAGATGTATGAGAGTCTCAGAGGTCATTGCCTGCAGGACTATCCCGAATACGAAATCATTTTTGGGGTTAACGATCCCACCGACCCTTCCCGGCACCTGGTCGAGCGCCTGAAGTCAGAGTTCCCGCAACTCTCGATTCGCTGGATGGTCTGTGCGAAAAACCTGGGTGCCAACATCAAGGTGAGCAATCTGACGCAGATGCTGGTGGAGGCAAAGTATGACCGCGTCCTCGTGAACGACAGCGATATTCGCGTCCCGCTTGATTACCTGCGGCGGGTTATGGCTCCTCTGGCTGATCCTCAAGTAGGTTTGGTGACATGTCTCTATCGCGGCGTGCCCGGTGGCACCTTGGGATCACGCCTGGAGTCGATTGGCATCAGCACGGATTTTTCCGCTGGCGTGCTGGCCGCGCGCACCCTCGAAGGCGGCATCCACTTTGGACTCGGTTCGACGCTCGCCTTCCGTAGGTCTGATCTTGCGGCCATCGGCGGTTTCGAGGCGTTGGTGGATTATCTGGCGGACGACTATGAAATTGGCCGGCGCATGGCCAAACGGGGGCTGAGAGTACGGCTGTCCGATGTGGTAGTCGAGACTTATCTTCCAGCCTATACGCTGCGCCAGTTTGTGGACCATCAACTGCGCTGGGGCCGCACCGTCCGCGACTCCCGTGGCTGGGGCTATCTGGGGTTGGTGCTGACCTTCGGCGTACCCTGGGCGCTGTTGTCCGGGTTGCTAAGCCTGTCGCTGAGTCGCGGTATTCTCGCTGCCTGGGCTCCTCTGGTTGCGGTTATCGGCTTGCGGGTGGCAGTCGCAATGCTCGTGGGATGGTCGGTTGTGCGGGATCGCCAGTTGCTGGCTCTACTGCCACTGCTTCCACTCCGCGATGTGGCAGCCTTGCTGGTTTGGATCGCCAGCCTCGCCGGTCACACAGTGGTCTGGCGCGGCGATTCTTTTCGGCTGAAAAATGGTAAATTGGCCCGGATCAGGGGTTAGGACTTCTCCGATATTCGATATCAGGTCACGATCTAGACCGTCCCCAACACTATTTCGCCAGAGCCAGGAGGCCTTCGGCGAATTCTCCGCGCCAATGAACCGGCTCGTGCGTTCCGCCCACCTCTTGGTAGGTGACTGCATATCCTTTGCGCTTGAGGACCGTGACGAGACGCCGATTCGCCGCCAGCGGCGTCGGCCCGTCCCTCGAGACGTCCTCCAGCAAGCCCGCCTCCAAGAAGAACCGGAGCGGAAGTTTCGGAGCCGCCTCATACTGGCCAACCAGCCACTCCCATGTCACGTCTTTATCCTTGCCACGCCAGAACGCCCCGGACTGGGAAAGCACGTTACCGAACATGTCCGGCCGGCGCAGTGCGACAAAGGCTGCCGCCACGCCTCCGAAACTGTAGCCGCCGATAATCGATTTCTGCGGATCGCGAGTCACGTTCCCGTGCCCGTGGACCCAGGGCAGCACTTCTTGGCTCAGGAATTCGACAAACGCAGCGTTGTAGCCCAGTTCGGAACTGCGTGTGTTTCGCGCGTTGCCGATCAGTACGGCGACCATCGGCGAAATCTTTTCAGCATGAATCAGGTTGTCGAGGACAACAGGCGCGGGTATCCAGTTCTGATAAGAAAAACCATCGAAGAGCACGAGCAAAGGATATCCGCCTCGCGTCTTTGCGTCGTAGCCGGGCGGAGTGTACACCCAGATTGCCCGCTCATTGCCCAAAATAGTGCTCTTAAACAGATGCTGCGCCACGGCACCGGCGGCGACGGCCGGATGCCTAACAGTCCACGATTCGTCGGACGCGTGCGGCATGGAGGCAATGGAATACTCCACCTTCGCAGTACCGTTCTCGTCGAGAGAGATTTCCATCCGGTGAGGATTCAGCGGGTCAATCCTCGCCGACTGCTGGGGATTGTCGCCTGGCTTGACATCCAACAGGAAGCGATAAGTGAAGCGCAGGTCGTTTCTCATCCGCCAGCATCGATACCAGACATCTGTATCCGGCAGTCTGCTGAGTTGCAGTGTAGGCATGCCAGGCAAATTGGTAAGTGGCGCCTGCAGCGCAACATTCTGGGTTCGCGCGTCTCCACGCCAGGCGAAGGTTACGGTGACCTCGGCAGTACTGTCTTTCGACGGCTCCATCAGCGGCGTGCCGACTCGCCTAGCCTCGCTCCAAAACTCGTCAAGAGCTCGCCGATCTCCGGAAGCCAGCCGGCGGTTCAGAGCGACGATGCGGGGGCAGGTCTCGACCGGCCGAATGATTCCTTCCGCCGCTGTGGGCATAGCCGTCGGGAGTTGCGTCAGAAGGCAGGTGCTGCAGGTCAGCAACGCGGCAGCGGCAAGAGCACGCCTAGTCGGTAGGACACGTCGGTTCATCGGTACCTTGTCCATGGTGCTCCAGGCACACCGCGCACACCACGCCCTAAACCTATCTGACACCTCGGGTGTAGGCAGAGTTCCATTGCCATGCCAACGAAAATGCCGAAAGAGCGCTAAAGCTTCGCTCGCACAGCACTCTCCATCGGCCGATTTTGCGGAATGATTCTGCCGCCCTTGCTGAATCTATAAATCTCTCCGCGCCAAAAGAAGGTGCGACTGCTGAAGCTGCCCAGCCAGATCAGGAAGCCCAGAAAATCGCGGACCGGATAGAGCCACGACAAGTACAAGGATCGCCGGTCGCCGATCACTGCCCACCCCACCGCGGCCGATTGGACCACTCGATTCACGAAAGCCGCGGCAAACAGCCCGACGGCCAACCCCAAATGCCCCGTAGCCGCACCAGCCACAAGCCCCAGAAGCCCAAACGGCGCAGCATAGGTCAGGCCAGTGCCTACATGCCCCAGCGGACGCGAAAAGCGAGTGCTCTTCATCCAACGCAACTGATCGCCCAGAGTTCTCGTCAGCGAACGAGGAGTGAGCACATGTTGAATGATGTGATGAGAGAAGATGACCTTATATCCCGCCGCCCAGATCAGATTGCCCAAAACAAAATCATCCGAATAGTAGTCGGCCGTGGCTGCGATGCCGCCGATCTTGTCCAGCGCGTCACGACGCAACGCCACCGCCGGCCCTAGCGCGAATCGAATGCCCTCCAACAGATCCGCGACCATAACCCCGGATGGCATCTCCACCGACATTCCCAGCGCCTCCAGCGTTGACCAGAAATCGCCGGCCGGCACTCCGCGGTAAGGGCAAGTGACCAGGCCAATTCCGGTATCCAGGAGCGTTGGAATCACATGGCGCAGAAAATTAGGCGACACCCGCACGTCGCTGTCACTGATCACAAAGTAATCATTGGCCGAGAGGGGAATCATTTTGCTCAGCGAAAAAACTTTCGCATTGGGCCAGGTGGGCGGGCCGGATACGACAATCCGGCTCTTGACCTGAGGGTATTGCTGACGGACTCTCTCGGCCACCTGAAGTCCTGCATCGTTAGCTTCCCGAGCGCCCAGAACAACCTCGAACGCCGGATAATCCTGCCGGAAAAAGCTTTCCAGATTTTCTTCCAGCTGCGCTTCCATTCCGTGCACGGGCTTGAAAATGGTGACGGCCGGCAGTGAAGATTCGGGTGTCGCGGCCGCCGCTTTCTGCGCCGCTCGGGCTCTGCGCCGCCACCGGAACGCCGCCCCCAAGACCATGAAAAGAAAAATCGTGGAACTGCAAACACCCAGCACCGCAATGCCCAGCAGCAAATCCCACACCGCCGTGGTAGCGGTCACGGCATCAGCTCTCGATTTGCGGGGGTGAGCAGGACTGACGTACCTAACAGGTTCATTCAGGATTCCGGCAAACAATTATACGAGAGGGATGGCGTGGGCAGAACAACGAGGAGAAGCTTTAGACAGAGGCTGCCGCGGCAGCCAGAGCGGGAGCGCCTGCGTCGAGAACTTCACGCATCTTAAGGGCCAAAGTTCTCAACGAGAAGGGTTTCTGTAGGAAGCGCGTGGTCACATCGATCGCGCCGTGGCGCGCGACCGTGGTTTCGGCGTAGCCGGAGACAAACAGCACTTTCATGTCCGGCCGCTCCGAGGCCAGCTCTCCCGCCAGTCTCGCCCCACCCATTTGTGGCATGACCACGTCGCTGATCATCAAATGAATGGGACCCTTGTATTCCCTCGCGACCGCCAGCGCGTCGGTTCCATTCTTTGCCTCCAGGACGATATAGCCGTTCAAGCTCAGGAATTCGCGAGTCGACTGCCGGACTGCGGATTCATCTTCCGCCAGTAGCACGGTTTCGCAGCCTCCGGAGTAGCCTTCCGCCGAGGGGACAGGCGGTAGCACGACCGCCGCACCTTTTGCCTGAGGCAGATAGATTTTGAAGGTCGTTCCTAAGCCGGGCTCACTATATACCCAAATGAAGCCGCTGTTCTGCTTCACGATGCCATACACGGCAGCCAGGCCGAGCCCAGTGCCCTTGCCTTCTTCCTTGGTGGTGTAGAAAGGCTCGAAGATATGCAACAGATGCTCCGGTGCGATTCCCTGGCCTGAATCGGTCACCGTCAGCAGAATGTATTCTCCAGGAGGAACAATGGAGTGGGCCTGGACATAGGCGTCATCCAACCGCACGCTTGCAGTCTCGATCAGCAGCGTACCGCCCTTGGGCATTGCATCGCGAGCGTTGGCAGCCAGGTTCATGAGCACCTGTTCGATCTGTCCCGGATCGGCCTTGACTTTGCCCAGTTTCGCCCCCGGAACAAAGGCCAGTTCGATATCTTCACCGATCAGACGAGGCAGCATTTTATTGACTTCCTCAATGATCGCGTTCAAGTCCAGCAGTTGCAGGGTCTGCATCTGCTTTCGTCCGAAAGCCAGCAATTGCCGGGTCAGGTCGGCAGCGCGACGCGAGGCCTTTTGGATCTCGTCCACATTACGCCGCAGCGGGTGTTGGGGCGCCAGCGAATCGAGCATCAGCTCGGCGTAGGAACTGATAACCATCAGCAGGTTATTAAAATCATGGGCCACTCCCCCCGCCAATCTTCCGATTGCGTCCATTCTCTGCGCCTGGTGAAGCTGGGTTTCCAGCCGGCGCTGGTCCGTCATATCCCGGTCATTGGAGATAAAATGCGTGATCTTCCCCTCGTTGTCTCGCAGGGGCGTAATGGTTTTCTCAACTACGAAGAGGTCGCCATTCTTCTTGCGGTTGACCATGACGTCGCGAAAAACATTTCCTGAAAGAATGGTTTGCCACAATTCTTTGTAAAATTCAGAAGTCTGATGGCCGGATTTAAGGATTTGCGGCGTCCGGCCCATCACTTCCTCTCGCGAGTACCCGGTCAGCGCCTCGAACGCCGGGTTGACATACTCAATCATTCCCGTACGGTCGGTAATGATTACCAGGTCCCCAGATTGCTCCACCGCGCGCCAGAGCTTGCGTAGCGTATCCTCTGACTTTTGCCGCTGCCGGTCTTTGCAGTACGCGTCGATGGCGTAGCGGATGGTGCGCTTGATGGATGCTTCGTCGAGGCTCGGCGTTGGAACGAAATCCCAAGTTCCAGCTTTCAGAGCCGCGTCCACCGTAGCTTCGTCGACGTGATCGCTGAGAAATATCACCGGCGCACCAGGACCGTTCCGATGCAGCTCATGCAACAGCCGCAATGCTGCGCCATCTCCCGATTTGTATTCGCATAGCAGGAGGTCGTAAGTTGTTTGCCCCAGCCGCACCAGGGCTTCTTCGGGAGAGCGCGCGTGGTCCAGGCCCAGGTGCCCATCGCCGGTCCGGTTAAGAAGGTCACGTAGATGAGTGAAGTCATCCTTGTTTTCTCCCACCAGTAGTAAATGCATGAGCGTACTGCTGATGGCGGACTCTTTCGGGCTGCTCATACCTGGTCCTGTTACTCCGGCTAATTGCTACATCGGAGATTGGTGGTGGGGACATGGCCGGAGGAGTCCCGGTTACGAAAAAGAAGGTGGAATTGGCGTGCCAGATCGGGAACAGTGCAGTTGTGGGACAAACCCTGCCCGCAAACAACAAGTATCAGTCAGCCGGACCGCGCACCCGCTCTTACCCAGAGCGATTTAAACTAGAGGTTCGCACTGCTAATGATCGAAGCCACTTTCTTTCGTGACCTCGCCTACGTCTTCGGCGCCGCCGTTGTGGGCGGCGGTGTGGCCAAGGCGCTGCGGCAGCCGCTGATCCTGGGATATATCCTGGGCGGATTTCTCATCGGCCCGTTTACTCCCGGCCCCACGTTATCGGAAATTCATCAATTTGAAGTTCTGGCTGAAGTCGGAGTCATCCTCCTGATGTACTCGATTGGCCTGGAGTTCTCTTTTCGCGAGCTTCTGCAGGTGAAGTGGGTGGCGATTTTCGGCGGGCCGTTGGGGATATTGTTTTCCGTGGGACTAGGTGTAACCGCGGGATGGTTGCGGGGCTGGAACCCGGCCCAGGGAATAGCCGTCGGAGCGATCATTTCTGTGGCCAGCACTATGGTGCTTTCCAGACTCCTAGCGGACCGCGGAGAATTGCGCTCGCCCCACGGCCGATTAATGATCGGCATAACCCTGGTAGAAGACCTTGCGGTCGTGGTGCTCACCGTCCTGCTTCCCTCACTGAGCAATCTCACGGGAGGGCACTTTCTCGCATTGGGAATCGCCTTGGGCAAGGCGCTCCTGATCTTGACGCCGGTCATGTTCGTGGCCGCGAAGCTGGTGCCCCGTCTGATGACGCGAGTCAGCCGCATGGGGAACGAAGAGCTTTATCTGTTGGTAGTGCTGGCACTGGGTTTCGCCACCGCCGCGGTCACCCAGGCCGTCGGCTTGTCGCTGGCATTGGGAGCATTTCTGGCCGGGCTGATCGTCAGCGAGTCCGGGGCCACGCGAAAGATGCTCGACAACCTACGCCCCCTGCGCGACGCCTTTGTCGCCCTGTTTTTCGTCACCATCGGAGCGCTCGTGGACCCGCGCATCCTGATCTCCCAACCCTCTCTATGGGGCACGATTGTGATTTTGACGGTGGTAGGGAAGTTCGTGGTCTGGACCGCTGTGGTTTGGCTGTTTCGCTATCCGCCGCAAACTGCCCTCCTGGTGGGCCTGGGACTTACTCAGATCGGCGAGTTTTCCTACGTCCTGGTTCGCGTGGCCCGCGACGCCCAGTTGGTGACTGACGACGTCTACCACGCCACTCTGGCCGCGTCCGTAATCACCATCCTGTTAAACGGCTTGTTAATGAGAGTTTTGCCGAAAACGGCGATACCCGCCTGCTAAAATCAGGCGAATTCGGCCCGGCTCTCTCACCGGTTGTGTCGGGATTGTCCAGACGCGAATCCAGCACACATCCCGCCTCATCCGTTATTCTAGTAGTGGAGATATGGCAACCCGACCTAAATCTGCTAGTGAAGCTGACGTCACCGGAGTCTTGGAAGCCCCCAACGGTGACCGTGAGCGCGTGTTCGACCCGTTCCGCCAGCGGGGATATTTAGAAGCTGATCTCGATCCGCTCGGCTTTCTGCCGGTTGTGAACCATCCCGACTTGCGGCTTGAAGGCGAACTCGCCGATGAGGCCCGCCGGGTTTACTGCGGGACTGTCGGCGCCGAGTTCATGCACATCACCGACTCGGTGAGGCGCCGCTGGATCCAGGAACGCATGGAAGGTCCCCAGCCCGGGGTGGATCAGCAACACGTTCTCGACCAACTCATCCGGGCTGACCTATTCGAGCAGGTGCTGCAACAGCGCTATCTCGGCAGCAAGCGTTTTTCTCTCGAAGGCGTGACCGCCCTGCTCCCTCTGGTGGATGAAATTCTCGAGGCCTCGGGTCAGCGCGGTGCGGTGAATCTGGTGATGGGCATGAGCCATCGCGGTCGGTTGAACGTGATCGTGCACATTGCCCGGCGCGCCCCCGAAGAGGTCTTTGCCGGGTTTGAAGATGTAGACCCGCGCAGTGTTCTGGGCAGCGGTGACGTGAAATATCACATGGGCGCCACCGGCGAATACGTGACCCGCTCCGGGGCGAAAATTTACATCCATCTGGTTTCCAATCCCAGCCATCTGGAAGCGGTGGACCCTGTGACCGTAGGCCGTACGCGCGCCAAACAGGATCGCGCGCGCGAACAAGGCTGGGAGAAATATCTGCCACTACTCGTCCACGGCGACGCCGCTTTCGCGGGCCAGGGCATCGTGGCTGAGACTCTCAATCTCTCCGACCTGAAGGGTTACACCGTGGGCGGCACGATCCACATCATCGCTAACAATCTCCTCGGTTTTACGACCTTGTACAACGAGGAACACTCATCCCGTTTTTCCGCGCAACTGGCGCGCCGGCAATCCATCCCCATCTTTCACGTCAACGCCGAGGATGTGGATGCCGTGGTTCGAGTTGGCCGCATGGCCACCGAATATCGCTACACCTTCCAGGGAGACGTGGTGGTGGACTTGATCGGCTACCGCCGCCACGGGCACAGCGAGGTCGATGACCCAACTGTCACGCAGCCGCTGTTGTATCGGGCGATCAAGGACCATCCCCCGCTGTGGGAAATCTACGCTGAAGACACCGGCGTGGATAACGCGCAAGCCCGGGTGGAACAGATCCGCGCCGAACTGGAGGCGGCTCAGAAGAAAGCTAAATCCGTTCGCAAGAAACCCTCGCTGCGCGTCTTGCCTAAGTACTGGGATAACTACTATGGCGGCCGCTACAAACCGGAATATGAAGTGGACACCGGCCTGTCGGCCGCCGAACTCAGGGAAATAACCGCGAAGCTCACGACTTACCCCGAGGCCTTTCACATCCATCCCAAGGTGAAAAAGTTACTCGAGCAGCGCGCCGAGATGGGTACCGGCAAGCGCCCAGTGGACTACGGCATGGCTGAAGCGCTGGCCCTTGGAGGCCTGGCCAAGGCTGGCGTGCCCATCCGGTTTAGCGGCCAGGACACTCGTCGCGGCACTTTTAACCAGCGTCACTCCGTGCTGCTCGACATCGAAAACGAGCAGGAGTACGTGCCACTTGAGCATATTTCCTCAGGACAGGCTCGCTGCGAAATCTACAATTCCACGCTCTCCGAGGCCGGTGTGTTGGGATTCGAATACGGTTACAGTCGCGATTATCCCGAAGCATTAGTGCTGTGGGAAGCACAATTTGGCGACTTCGCCAACGTTGCCCAGGCGGTGATCGATCAATTCATCAGCGCCGGCGAAGATAAATGGGGACTGCTCTCAGGAATGGTTCTGCTCTTGCCCCATGGCTATGAAGGTCAGGGACCGGAGCACTCCAGCGCGCGCATCGAGCGCTTCCTGCAACTCGCGGCTCGCGACAATTTCCAGATATGCCAGCCTTCGAATGCGGCGCAATATTTCCACCTGCTGCGCCGCCAGGCTTTGCGCCACTGGCGTAAGCCGCTCGTGGTCTTCACCCCCAAGAGCATGTTGCGGCATCCCGATGCATCCTCCTCGATCGAGGATTTTACTCACCAGCGCTTTCTGAATGTGGTACCGGACACGGAAATCAGCGACGCCAGTCGTATCCTGCTGTGCACGGGAAAAATCGGCCATGAATTGCGCGGCGAACGCAGGAAAAGAAAAGATACGACAAACGCGATCGTATTCCTGGAGCAGATCTATCCGTTCCCCGAAAAAGAACTCGAACGGACATTCGCGCAATATCCTTCGGCTCGGGAGATTGTCTGGGTGCAGGAAGAGCCGGCCAACATGGGAGCGCTCTTCTATGTGCTACCGCGCCTCCGGCGCATTGCCGGCGACCGCTCCGTCCTGTCAGTGAAGCGTTCCGCCAGCGCCAGCCCTGCCACAGGATCAGCCAAAGCCCACGAGGTAGAACAGAAAACCCTGGTAACTCTAGCGCTCACCACAAAGAGCTAGAAAATTCATGTTCATGTGGCGCGTGCGCCTTGCCAGCGTGCTGTAGGCCAAAACCACTCTCGGCGTCCGCCGCGCAGCGCTCCGCCGGCTCTCGCAAACCTGGAAGTCACTTACTCCGTCATCCTCCCCATCCATAATGTTAGTCTTCCCGTTTAACCTCCATGCCTCACCGCTTACGAACTCTGCTTCTCCAGGTCGCCATCGACACCGGCGGCACCTTCACAGACTGTGTCTGGGCAGAGCGCGGCCAGCTCCGCATGCTCAAGGTTTTCTCCACTCCGGCCGACCCCTCACGAGCGATTGTCGAAGCCTTGGGAAAGATCAGCCCGACCAGGCCGGTGATTCTCCTCCACGGCACCACGGTCGGCACCAACACATTGTTGCAGCGCAAAGGCGCACGCGTGGCGCTGGTCACAACCGCTGGTTTTGAAGATGCTATCGAGATCGGCCGCCAGGCCCGCCCCAAGCTCTACGATCTTTTCTTTGATGGCATTGCGCCCCTGGTTTCCGCCGATTTGCGTTTCGGCCTGAACGAACGAACCGCCAGCGACGGGGAAATCCTGCAAGCGCCCTCGCGACAGGACTTGCAATCATTGCCAGACAAGCTTCGCCAAACCCATCCCGAAGCAATTGCGATTTCACTTCTGTTCTCATTCGCCAACCCGAAAACCGAGAACGCCGTCGCCCGCGCCTTGAAAGAACTCGGCCTGCCGCTCTCCGTCTCGCATCAAATCCTTCCCGAGTTCCGCGAATACGAACGCACCAGCACGGTAGTTGTGAACGCGTATCTGCAGCCGGTGATGCAGCACTATCTGAACAGCCTCGAACGCCGGGCACGAAGCCCGCGGCGATCCGGCGCGGCCCAGTCCCGCATCTTCGTTATGCAGTCGAGCGGAGGAATCACCAGCCTCGCTTCCGCGGCGCGCGAGCCGGTCCGCACCCTGCTTTCCGGCCCCGCCGGCGGGGTAGTCGGAGCCGCGGCCATGGCGCGCCGCAGCGGCGTTGAGCGAATCATCTCCTTCGATATGGGCGGAACTTCCACCGACGTTGCCCTAGTCGATGGCGAGATTCAGGCCGGCAGTCAAGCCGAGATTGCCGGCTTGCCGATGGGTGTGCCCATGCTCGACATTCACACCGTTGGCGCCGGTGGAGGTTCCATCGCCCGCTTCGACGCAGCCGGAGCGCTCCGAGTCGGCCCCGAATCCGCCGGCGCCGATCCCGGTCCCATCTGCTACGGCCACGGCACCCAACCCACGGTGACCGATGCCAATCTGCTTCTCGGCCGACTCCGGCCGCAACGCTTCCTCGGCGGAGATTTCAGGCTCGACCTTGAACGCACGCGCCGCCTGGTCGTTGAATGGCTCAAGCGGCACGCGGCGAATCTCACGCTGGAACAGTTCGCTGCCGGAGTGATCCGCGTCGTCAACTCCACCATGGAGAAGGCCATCCGCGTAGTCTCCATCGAGCGCGGCTACGACCCTCGGGAATTCACCCTGGTAGCCTTCGGCGGCGCAGGCGGCCTCCATGCCTGCGAATTGGCAGAGGCGCTGAGCATCCCGCGGGTGATGATCCCCGCTCTGCCGGGCGCGCTCTCCGCCTTTGGCACTCTGGTCAGCGACGTAGTGAAGGACTATTCGCGCACCGTACTCTGGCGAGTTGCGGCGAAACTTCCCGCAGAGCGGCTCGAACAGGAGTTCGCGGCGCTGCGCCGCCGCGCCGAAGCGGCCTTCCAGGAAGAGGACTGGAGCGGCGCCATCAACCACCGACATAGCGCCGACGTACGCTACCAGGGCCAGGGATACGAACTGAACATCTCGTACACCCGTCACCTGATCCGAGACTTTCGCTATGAGCACCAACGCCGTTACGGCTACAACTATCCCGAACGGGACGTGGAGCTCGTGACCCTGCGCCTGCGGTCAACCATCAAGTCATCCCAAGCAATCGCGGCAAGCAGTAAGATCCACGTGGGCCCGGCCGGCTCCGGCCGGCCAGGCCGAGAAAGACTCGGCAGGGCACCGCTCGACCGTGCTCCCGTCCTTTTCGGCGGCAAAAAACTCGCAGTCGCAATCTACGCCCGCGACTCCCTGCAGCCAGCGAAAAAATATTCCGGCCCGGCTGTCGTCACAGAATATAGCGCCACGACGGTTATGCCTCCGGGCAGGCGCTTCTGGCTGGATAAGTGGGGAAGTTTGTTGATCGAACGAATCTGATTTGGATACCGCCGCGACCGCGTAAGCCCAAATATCAGGCCCGCGCCTCCTGGCCGATGCGAGTGCAGGGTGTGCGATATAGAGTGCACTGCGCGAAGCGGCCCGACTGTCAGCACTCGCCTGGCAGGACTACGCCGAAACGAAATTGACCTCGCTTCGTTGAGCCGAAGCCTCTCTGCGCACGAGATCCTTCTCCACCCACTCAACGAAAACCGCCTGGAACTCCTCCTGTGTGTACACTCCCTTGTGGATCAGCAAAGTGTTCATGGCATAAACCGTGGCCTCGAAAGCTCGTCTGGTGAAGCCGCTGCCCATTGCTTCCTCAAACAGCATGTGGGTTATTCTTCTCGATCTTCGGTGGGAACCCTGGTTGTGCTCATCAATCACTCTGGGGTTGTCGCGTCAGCCATAAATCAGTCTAAAGTATTGCTGACGCCCCTCCAGTGGCTCCGGCGGACAAACTAGGTAGTAGGCCTGCTCCACCGCTACAATACTCCCCATGAAACCCAGCATCTTTGTCGTCGAAGACGACCCCGACATCTCCCGCCTGGTTCGGCACCATCTGGAAGCGGACGGATTCGCGGTCAAGGTATTCTCCACGGGAAACACGGTCATCGCCGACTCGGAACGGCAACGCCCCACACTCTTCATTCTCGATATCATGGTTCCGGGTAAAGACGGCCTCGAACTCTGCCGCCAGATCCGGCAAATCCCGGCGCTGGCTGCCACCCCGGTCATTTTCCTGACCGCGAAAAGCGGTGAAGCCGACCGGATCCTCGGCTTGGAGTTGGGTGCCGATGATTACATCCCCAAACCATTCAGCCCCCGAGAGCTGGTGGCGCGGGTCAAGGCTGTGCTGCGTCGTTTCGAACGGCCGCTGTCACAAGCGCCAGTGAAGATTGGCGACATCGAAATCGATCCCGGCGCCATGACCCTCACCGTGAGCGGCAACTTGGTGACCACCACCGCCACCGAATTTCGGCTGCTCGATTATTTCGCACGCCACATCGGCCGTGTCTTCACTCGCGACCAGTTGCTCGATTCCGTCTGGCGCGACACTGCCTACGTGACTCCCCGTTCCGTGGACGTCTACGTCCGGCGCATTCGTGAAAAGATCGAGCCTGACCCTGAGAACCCTCGCTATCTCAAGACCGTGCGCGGCGCCGGTTACCGCTTCGAGGCTCCGAAGTGAGGAATCGCATCTTTTTGAAACTGTTGGCTGCCTTTGCCTTGGTGATCGCGGCCGCCACAGTGACTCTTGATGTCTCCGTTCGCCACGCCTGGGAGGGCTCTCTACGGCAGGAAATCGAGCGCAACCTGAGGCAGAAGACTCAGATGCTGGCCAACCGCGTGAACAGCGTTCGCGAGATGCCTTCACCCGCTCAGTTCGGGACATCCGGTTGGCCGCAACCGTCCTTGCAAAACGTCGCTTCGCAGGAAGCGCAGGTAGCCGGCGCCCGCGCGACCATCATTGACGCGGAGGGCAAGGTGCTGGCGGATTCCGAAGCCGACGCTGCGTCCATGGAAAATCATGCCGGCCGCCCTGAATTCGCCGCCGCTCTGAAAGGTGAAATCGGCACCGACACGCGCCGCAGCCGCACGGTCGGTGTTTCCTTTCTCTATGTGGCCGCTCCTGTCACCGGCGGCGCAGTCCGGCTGGCCCACCCTCTGTCCGATGTAGGTGCGGTGCTTGCGCGGGTCCGCTATGCGCTGTTGTTGAGTTCAATGCTGGCGTTCGGCGTAGCTCTCGTGGTCTCCGGCCTCGCGTCGCATTTGACCGCTCGTCGCCTGCAGCACATCGTGCAGTTCGCCGGTCGCATCGCTAGCGGAGACTTGACCGCGCGCATCGACGAAGAATCCGGAGATGAAATCGGCCAGGTGGCCTCCTCCTTGGACAAGACCGCCCGCCATCTGGAGGAAAGCTTCGTCGCTTTGCAGACCAGCCAGCATCAGCTCGAAACCCTGCTCAACAGCATGCAGGACGCCGTCATCGCCGTGAGTGCCGATGATCGGGTGCAGTGGGCGAACCAGGCCATGGACAAACTGGTCCCCCAGCACACGCGCAAAAATGCGCCCTTGGTGGAGACGGTTCGCGATCCTGATTTCCTGACCGCGGTACGTGAGGCAAGCGAATTGCGCAAGGTGTACAGCGCCCGGGCTGCGTCCATTCTGCCTGGCCGCACCTTCGACGTGACCGCTGCCCCCATGCCTGGCGGGGGGGCGGTAGCCGTGCTGCGTGATCTTACCGAGACCGAGCGGGTAGAAAAGACACGCCGCGATTTCATTGCCAACGTCTCGCACGAATTGCGCACCCCGCTGACTTCCATTCAGGGATACACCGAAACCCTGCTCGACAGTGCGCCAGAAAACAACCATAGCCGGGAATTTCTCGACATCATTCGTAAAAACGCCCTGCGCATGTCGCGCCTCACCGAAGATCTGCTCACCCTCGCACGGGTGGAATCCGGTGAACAGCGTTTCGACATCCAACCGGTCACACCGGCCGATCTTTTGCAGGAAGTAGTGCAGAGCTTTCGCGAACTCTCGCGTGCGCAGAATGTCGACCTCAAGGTCGAGGACTTCGCCGCCACGCAGGTCGGCGCTGATCCCGAGGCCATCCATCAAGTCTTTTCCAACCTCGTGGATAATGCTCTGAAATACGCCGCTTCGGGCGGCCGCATTGTGCTGGGAGCCCGACCCGTCTTCCAAGCCGTCGAATTCTATGTTCAGGATTTCGGCCCCGGCATTCCCTCCGAGCACCTGGCTCGTCTGTTCGAGCGCTTCTACCGGGTAGATAAAGCCCGCTCCCGCGAATCCGGCGGCACGGGTCTGGGACTAGCCATTGCCAAACACATCGTGCTGGCCCACCGCGGCAACATCCGTGCCCAAAGCGACCTCAATCACGGATCAACCTTCCTGTTCACCCTGCCGCTAGCTTAGGGGCGCCTCCGGCCACGTGGGGACAGCTTTCCGTGGCTTTCCGGCGGAGCAAAGCTCCACAGTTCTCTCCGCAGTCCCCCCACCGTAAATTCACGTTCTGTTAACCAAACCCTTGAAAAAACAACCTATCTTCTTGTATTGGCCATCAATAGCAGCAAGCCGAGAACGAGCCAGAGCCTCCCGCGGCTGCCCCGGGTCGCTTCCGGAAGGAATGCGCGCATGAGTACCGCGATTTTGAGAAGCCCCGAACCGGAATCCAACTACGCGCAGCTGGTGAAGCGCACGATCGAGGCTTGCCGGGTAGCGAAGGATGCAGCCGCGACCGCCGCGGAGGGTATTGCCACCGCATCCTCCCCGTTGCTGAATACGCTCCGTGAACGCGAGAAAGAACTTGACCGCCTGGACATGGAAATAGATGCGGGCGTCACCCAGATCATCACTCGGGTCACCGAAACCGAAGCGCGCGAACTGCTGGCCTGCATGAAGTTCATGATCAGCCTGGAGCGTATTGGCGACCTTCTGCTCAGCTTTTCCAGCAGCGCGCAGGCCGTCTGCTCTCGCCTTGATCCGCAGGACATTCGTGACCTCACCCACATGGCAACGGTGCTCGAAAAGATGTTGTCGGATGCGGGCACAGCATTCTCCACTCGCGACGTCAAGAAAGCTGTCGACGTGCTCCGCGCCGACGCCGAAATCGACCGCCTGCGTAACCTGATCTTTCTCCGCCACATCGAAAACCCGGAAAACCTGCAGCGTCACGCCAGCCTGCAGGTTATCTTTATGACTCAATCCCTCGAACGCGCTGGCGACCACGCCAAGAACCTCGCCGAGGAAGTGTGCCATTTCGTCAGTGGCCATACCGTCCGCCACGTCCTGATGACCTACGACAAGCCCATCGAACAGATGTTCCTTGATTGGCTCCGGGCCCGCGAAGAACACTAGAACCTGTCTCGACTAGCGCCGAGCTGGCGCTGCATATTCCCGGGACCTTTTCGCCAGTAAGAGAAAAATGAGGTAGTGTGCCACGAACCCAAAAGGCACATAACCGACGGGGATGTACCTAAACGCCCCTAGCTTTCCGCCGGCGCCAAAGACGCTCCGGCGAACCACTGAGCAAGAATCGAGCGATCCAAATATCTTAAACACCCAGACATCGGTCGTTTTTGCCCAACCTGACGAGAATGAAAGCGATGAGTGCTAAGAGAAAGGTAATGAAATCAGCACGCTTGATACGGCGCGAACGAGCTTTGCCTCACCGCGAGATTGACCACGCCCGGTACAAGCGACATCAGGCCCAGACGCCGCAGTAAGAGACGCCGCAGTAAGAAAGGAGACAGAAGTATCAGAAGCGTCGGGGTGAGAGGTCGCGTGCTCAAATAGGGCCATACATACCATTTGGCGAGCGAGGCAAACACCAGTGGGCTCATGCCGAACTCAATACCAAAATTCAGTGATGTCGGCATGAAAATAGGCAGCAGTTACAGCATGGCTTTGCCTCCAGCGGGCCTGCCGCGGTAGCGAGGCAACCGGCGACCGAAACCTCTCTCGCTCCCTGGGAACAACGCCGACCCCTACATTCTCGATCCTTCGCTCCTTACAGGATTTTCGGTAGCTCAACCCTAGGGGGAAAGTTTGTCCCAAGGGCGTACAAAAACTCCCTCCTTGGACATCCCGGATGTCGTAAATCGCAACAAAACGGGTGATTCCAATTTTGGCATTTGGCATGCATTGGTCACAACGGACAAGATCCGCTCGGTCCTAACTTGAATTTGGAGGAAATCACGATGAAGAAAAATCTGAGTCTGTTAGCCACGCTGGCTCTGGCGGCGGCTTTGTCCCCGGCAGCTTTTGCACAGCAGGATCAAAGCGCCCCGCCCTCTCAGGACCAACCCCAAACCCAAACCGCTCCAGCCACGGACACATCCGCGAACGCCCAAACCCCGACATCTTTTTCGGGTACCGTTGTCAAAGTGGCCAAGCACTATGCCCTCAAGACTGACAGCGGGACCTTTCAGCTCGATGACCAGGCGAAGGCCAAGCAATTCGCCGGCAAGCAAGTGAATGTAAGCGGCACCCTCGACAAATCAACCAGCATGATTCGCGTCACTGACATTCAGCCCGCTTCGTAACCGGTTTCTTCTCCCAGCAGGACCCATCTTCCTGACCGGAGTGGGTCCTGTGATTTTTTCCCCTTGAACCACAAACCAGGCAGATGCGTTGTGACACAATCGACAAACGCGCCGCGCGGCGCGAGCCTATGCTCTCTGGAAGTCTTACCCACGCTACCCTTCGCTTTCTCGACTGGATCGCCGGAAAGGCTCTGCCCCGGACAACATTCAGGATCACTTGCATCTATCTGCGAAGGCTCGGATAGGTGATGGCCGGGCGGCGCAATTTCCGCTCGCCCCAACGTCGCCGCGAAATCGACCTGATCGGACATATTCTGCTGCGTCGAGGTCAAGACCCGTACCACCCGCGACGTAAAGCCGGCCGAAGCCGCCGTGGATCGTGACAAACGCCGCGAACTCCTCGCCGTCGCCGGGGAATACATGCGCCACCTGCCGCCTTCGTGCTAGTGGCGCCTCGAAGTCATCCGCGTGTACTATGATCAGGATTCAAGCCAGCCGCAGATTGAACTGCTGGAATTGTTCCAGAACGTTCCCCACGTGGCGTAGAATACCTTCTTTCGTTGTTCGCTCTAGCGCTGCCGGAAAGGATTGAGTTGCCTGAGCTTAGAAAAGACCCAATCGTGGGCCGCTGGGTCATCATTTCGACCGACCGTGCCAAACGTCCCTCGGACTTCGCCCGTGACGGAGTAAAAATCAAAGGCGGTTTCTGCCCCTTCTGCTACGGCAACGAGTCCAAAACTCCACCCGAGATTCAGGCCTACCGCCCCAATCCCAACGGCGGACCGCCGCCCCAGCGCGACACGCCAGGCTGGACCGTGCGGGTGGTCCCCAACAAGTTCCCGGCGCTCGGCATCGAAGGCAATCTCAATCGCCAGGCTGAGGGCATGTTTGATCGCATGAACGGCATTGGAGCGCACGAGGTCATCATCGAAACTCCGGACCACAACGCCAGCCTTGCCAACCTTCCCCCCAAGCGCATCGAAGACGTGCTCTGGACTTTCCGCGATCGCATTCTTGACCTGAAGAAAGACCGTCGCTTCAAGTACATCCTGATTTTCAAAAATCACGGGGAAGCGGCCGGCGCCTCGCTCGAGCACGCGCACTCGCAACTCATTGCGCTGCCCATTCTCCCCATTTACGTCAGTGAAGAGATCGAGGGCGCAAAGCAGTACTACATCTATAAAGAGCGCTGCGTCTTTTGCGACGTCATCCGCCAGGAAACTGAAACCGGCACGCGCGTGGTCGCTGAAAATGGGGACTTTATCACGCTCGCTCCCTACGCCCCGCGCTTCCCGTTCGAGACCTGGATCCTGCCCAAACAGCACGAGTCGGCATTCGAGAATTCCTCCACCCACATGTTCGAAAATTTAGCCAGGGCGCTGAAGACCCTGCTCACCAAAGCCGAGCGCGTTCTGGATAATCCGCCTTACAACTTGGTCATTCACACTTCGCCGGTACAGGACCCCCTCAACGATCACTATCATTGGCATATCGAGTTCATGCCCAAGCTCACCAAGACCGCAGGGTTCGAGTGGGGGACTGGCTTCTACATCAATCCCACGCCGCCGGAAGAGGCGGCAAAATTTTTGCGCGAAGCAAATGTGGAAGAACCGGCAAAGACTGTTTAGCGGACGATTGGATAGAGCAGGATTGGTTAGCCAAGAAGCCGGAACCATCACCTGATTCGACGGAGCCGTGATGCGACGTCTGTTTTTTTTTCTGTTTGTCCTAACCGCGGCTGGCTACTGTTACGATGTCGCGGGCCCTTCGGCGCTGATTAACAACATTCCCAACCGTTCGACCATCAGCTTGAACGGCTCATGGCACCTCATTGTGGACCCGTATGAAACCGGTCTGAACGCCCGCTTTTACAAGAACGCCAAACCCAGAGACAAACGTGAACTCGTAGAATACGATTTCGACAAGTCCGATGTCCTCAACGTTCCCGGCGATTGGAACACCCAAAGAAAAGAGCTGTTTTTCTACGAAGGCCCGGTATGGTACCAGAAATCATTTTCCTATCACAAGCGGGAGCACACCCGCGTTTTCGTCTGTTTCGGAGCCGCCAACTACTTTACCCGCGCCTATCTCAACGGCGAAGCCCTGGGCGAACACGAAGGCGGCTTCACGCCCTTCAACTTCGAGATCACAGACAAGATTCACGATGGTGACAACTTCGTGGTCGTAGAAGTCAACAACGCCCGCCGCCGAGATGGGGTTCCCGCGCTCAATACCGATTGGTGGAACTATGGAGGACTCAGCCGCGATGTTGTGCTGCTGGAGGAGCCCGAAACCTTCATTCAGGACTATGTTGTCCAACTCGCCAAAGGTTCGAACCAGGAGATATCCGGCTGGGTGCAACTAAGCGGCCCGATGTCAGGGCAGCAAGTCACGCTCGAAATCCCAGAAGCCGGAATCAAGAAGACGCTGGCCGCTGATGCTGCAGGCCGCGCAGAGTTCCGCTTTCCCGCCCAGCTCGAACTGTGGTCGCCGGGCCACCCCAAGCTCTACGAGGTCACTCTATCGGCTGGCGCCGATAAAGTGCGCGATTCCATCGGCTTCCGCACCATCGAAACTCATGGCACCCAAATCCTGCTTAACGGCAAGCCCATCTTCCTTCGCGGCATCGCTGTGCACGAAGAGGCGCCAATCCGCGGCGGCCGAGCCTTCACTCAGCAAGATGCCGAGACCCTGCTGGGATGGGCCCGTGAGTTGGAGTGCAATTTCGTCCGCCTGACTCATTACCCGCACAGCGAGAACATGGTCCGCCTCGCCGACCGCATGGGCCTGTTGGTCTGGTCAGAAATCCCGGTTTATTGGGACATTGACTGGGGAAATCCCGCAACACTGCAAAACGCCAAGAACCAGCTTCGCGACATGATCGCCCGCGACCACAATCGCGCTTCGGTAATCTTCTGGTCGCTCTCCAACGAGACCCCAGTCAAAATCGAGCGTCTGACATTCCTGCGCCAACTTGCCGACGCGGCGCGCCAACTCGACTCCACTCGGCTGATCACTTCAGCGCTCAACCACGTGGACGAGTCCGGCCCCGATACCCGCGTTCTCGGTGACCCGCTCGGCGAGTATCTCGATGTGCTCGGCTTGAACGAGTATCTAGGCTGGTATTGGGGACGTCCCGAAGATGCCGACCGCATGCAGTGGAAGACGGCGTGGGATAAGCCACTCATCATGAGCGAGTTTGGCGCGGAAAACCCGTACGGCAGGCACGGTACCCCGGACGAACGCTGGACCGAGGAGTATCAGGTCAACCTCTACCAGCACCAGATTACCATGCTGAAAAAGATTCCGTCGTTGGCGGGTTTATCGCCCTGGGTCCTGATGGACTTCCACTCCCCGCGCCGCTTCCTGCCCGGAATCCAGGACTATTACAACCGTAAGGGGCTGATTTCGAATCAGGGACAACACAAGCAGGCGTTCTTCGTTTTGCAGAAATACTACAAGGAAATCGAGTCAGCGAAGTAAGGCAACCGCCGGCTGACTATGCTTGCGTTCGGTCCAGAAACTCCGAATGCCACGCCATCTGGATGGCTTCCAGCTTTCCCTCATTCGACTTCTTGGGATCGTCCTTGAACTCGGACAGTTCCGTAACCAGCCGGTGCAAATCCGTAAAGCGCACGGCCAGCGGATCAGTTTCAGGATGCTTCTCAGAGAGCAGGATTCCGATGTCTTCAGGATCGTCCCAGGTTAGTTCTTTCGGCATGCATGCTCCTTGGTCGTTCGCCGTCGGTCATTGGTCGTTGGCCAACGACTAACGGCTGCTCTAGTGCTCTTCCGAAACATAATTCCGGTTCCACGCCGGAATCTCGACTACCACCTTGCCGGGCTTTTTAATCACAGCCTGGCAGCCGAGTCGGGAGTTTAACTGTAAATCAGCGGCCATGTCCAGCCGGTCGGCCTCCTCGTCATCCATTTCCGTGAGATTTTCAGCCCCTTCTTTCACCCAGATGTGACAGGTGGTGCAGGCACAGTTGCCGCCGCAGGCATGATCCAGCCGGACGCCATAGTTCAACGCCACGTCGAGCAGCGATTCCTCTTTGCCATGATCCTTGTAAGCCAGCTTCCCATGCTCGAACTGCACCGTTTTGCCCTCGGGAAGAAAGGTGATCTGGACCGTGTTCTCGCCCGGAGCCTCCACGGTAGCCGTTCCCGAGCCCTGATTTTTATCTTCTGTCATCACCGCTCCTCATCTGCAATCATCGCGCTCTTAGCTGACAACTGATAAGGGATGTCTTACTCAAACTCCGCCTTGGCCACTGGATGCGGCGCATCCGGCCCCTCACCCAAGTCAGCCTGATCCATCGTCTTACCCTTGAGCACCGTAGACACGGCGGTGTCCATCATCAGCTCCGCCAGCCGCATCGTGCCCTGGTTCAGCGCGTCAATGGCTGCGCGGATGGACTGATATTCATCCCCACCCTTCACCTGGTTCAACGCTCTTTCCAGCTTGGCAATCCGCTTCTTCTCGTCGCTGGAAAGCTGCCCCCAGGCGGGACTTTTCCTGCCTTTTTCAAGCGCGGCCAGAATCGTGCCTGCCTCATTACGCGCCTCAATCACCTGCCGCTGGCGAAAATCCTCTTCCGCTGAATCAAAGGAGTCGAGAATCATGCTCTCGACTTGCTCGTCAGTCAGGCCGTAGCTGGGCTGGACTTGGATCTCCGATTCCTTGCCACTGCGCTGCTCGCGAGCCGAAACCTGCAGAATGCCATTCGCATCAATCAGGAACCTCACCTCCACGCGCGGTATTCCCGCGGGCATCGGCGGAATCCCCTTCAGCTCAAAGCGCGCCAGCGAGCGGCAATCCTTCGCCAGTTCCCGCTCGCCCTGCAGCACGTGGATCGCAACATTCGTCTGCCCATCCACCTGCGTGGTGTAGTGCTGCGTAGCCGAAGCCGGAATCGTCGAGTTGCGCAGAATGATCTTGTCAGTCACTCCGCCCGCGACTTCAATACCCAGCGACAAAGGCGTCACGTCAAGCAGCAGCATGTTTTCGGTAGCTTCTGAGCCGCCGGAGAGAATATTGGCCTGCACCGCCGCGCCCAAGGCCACAACCTCGTCCGGATTCAGGTCGGTGTGTGGCTGGCGCTGGAACATCTCCTCCACCAGAGCGTGCACCTTGGGAATTCGCGTGGATCCCCCGACCAGCACCACTTCGTCAATCTGCTCCGGCTTCAGGCCCGCATCTTTTAATGCTTGCTTGCACGGACCGGCAGTGCGATCAATGATCGGCTGAATCAACTCCTGGAACTGTTCTCGCGTGAGCTCCCGCAGATAGTGCTTGCCGCCCGGCAGTTCAACCTCCAGCCTGGTCGCAGGCTGCGAAGACAACGCAATTTTGGCCTCAATCACCGCCTTGCGAATGGTTGCCACCGCTTCGCCATTGCGTGAAACATCCAAACCCATATCGCCGCGAATGTCATCCAGCGCAATCGCAATCAGCAGGTTGTCGATATCGTCGCCGCCTAAATGGGTGTCGCCGTTGGTGGCAATAACTTCGAAAATCCCGTCATGCAACTTGAGAATGGAAACATCAAATGTGCCGCCGCCCAGATCGTAAACGGCGACAATGCCGTTCTGCTTCTTGTCCAGCCCGTAGGCCAGCGAAGCGGCCGTCGGCTCATTCACCAGGCGCAACACTTCCAGTCCGGCAATGCGTCCGGCGTCTTTGGTAGCCTGCCGCTGGGCATCGTTGAAATAGGCGGGGACCGTGATCACCGCCTTGGTCACCGGGGCATTAAAGAATCGTTCCGCATTCCGCTTAAGCTGCCGCAGCACGAACGCCGAAATCTCCGGCGGCGTAAATGTCTTCTCTCCCAACCTGATGCGCAGCACCTCGCCCGCCTGAAGATCCTGAGCCAGTCGGAAGGGAAACAATTTCAACTCCTGCTGGATGTCCTCAATGCCGCGCCCCATAAGGCGCTTGATCGAGTAAACTGCGTGCTCCGGAGTCTCAATCAAATACTTTCGCGCCGCATTGCCCACGATGATCTGGTGGTTCTCATCCAACCCGACGACCGAAGGCACGAGATTCGACCCATCTTCGCCAGGAATCACGACAGGGATACCCCCCTGCATGAAAGCCACCAGTGAGTTGGTGGTTCCCAGATCGATGCCGACGATGCGGTCTGTTCCCATTGAGTAATTGTGTAATCGGGCAATTGTGTAATTTGAGAAGGCGGACGGAATCAGGTTTCAATTACAAAATTACCCGATTGCCAGATTACTCAATTCTCCAATGCCTCATTCACATCCCTCACCAAATTCCTGATGTAGCTTCGCCGGTTCAACAGATCGACCATCCCGTCCAGCGCCCGACGCCGTGCTTCCTCGTTCTCGCTTTCGATGGCTCGATCCCACTCGCCCCAGCGACCCCTGAGTTCCTGTGACAGCTCTTCATATTTTTTCTCAAACGCCGCTTTATGTCCTTCCAGATCTTTCACCAGTACAGGGTCGGCTTCGCCCGTCTTCTTGTTCATACGCGCTTCTTCAAGCTGTAGGTTCAGCTCAAACACCTCTTCCAGCAGGTCGGGAGGTACAATCTGTTTCTTGACTTCGCCGGTCGCCCGCGCCTTCTCGGTGGCGCTCTTCGATTGCTCTTCAAGTTCCACGCCTTCCAGGGTTAGCAAGTATTGCGTGCGCTTGATGGGGTCCTTCAAGGTCCGGTAAGCGTCGTTGAGCAGCGAACTCTGCTCCAGGCTCCATTCCTGCTCTCGCTGGTCCGCACGCGCGTTCAGATCCGGATGCAGCCGCCGGCTCAATTCGTAAAACTCCCGCTCCAGGCGCGCCCCATCCAGGTTCAACTTCCGCCCCATGCCAAAAAACGCAAAGTAATCCACCGCAGCCGGCGGCTGCACCTTGCCGCACGCCTTGCAGAACTGAGCCGCGCGCATGTCGCCGCACGACCAGCAACGGGACGTGGCGCTGCCATTTCCATCCGCCGCAATCGTCTTGGAAGTATCCATCGCCATGCAGAATTATGTGTTGCCTGGCTTGTGTGGCGCGGCCGGCCTTGCCCGCGACCGGCGCATGCACCTAAAAATCTCAGGGGTTTCAATCACTGGACCGGAGAATCTGGACCGGAGTGCGGAGGGTCATGCCGCTGCAAGCTTTTGCAGGCGAGGGCGCCCGCGCCACACAAACCACTCAATTACCCTGAGAACGACGTTCCACACCCACACGACTTGGACGCATTCGGATTCACGAACACGAATCCCTGTTGCATCAGGGTCTCCTGATAATCCAGAATCATGCCATGGAGGTAGATGAACGATTTCGGGTCCACAAACACTCGCACATCTCCGAACTGGTAAATCCGGTCGCGCTCGCGCGGCTGTGTGTCGAAACGAATGTTGTAGCTCAAGCCCGAGCAGCCGCCGCCCTGCACGCCCAGACGCAGCCCGCCCTGCTCAGGCGAGATGCCTTCCTTGACGATGGCCGTTCGAATCCTGGCCAACGCCTTCTCCGTGACCTGGACGCCCTTCGCGGGCGCGGTCTTCATCGGTGGTTCTACCGCAACTGGAGTCATAGTAGGCTCACGCCTGCCGTTGGTTGTGTAACGACCAACGACTAACGACCAACGACTGAATTTGCTGGCACATCCTGCTTCTTCTTCCAGTCATGAATCGCCGCCCGGATGGCGTCTTCGGCCAGCACCGAGCAGTGAATCTTTACCGGAGGCAGCGCCAGTTCCTTCACAATCTCGGTGTTCTTGATTTGCAACGCTTCGTCGACCGTCTTGCCCTTCACCCATTCCGTGGCCAGTGAAGATGAAGCGATCGCCGACCCACAGCCAAACGTCTTGAACTTCGCGTCTTCAATGATGTTGGTCTGTGGATTGACTCTGATTTGCAGCTTCATGACGTCGCCACACTCCGGAGCGCCCACCAGTCCGGTGCCCACGTCGGTGCTCAATTTGTCCATCGAGCCAACGTTGCGAGGATGTGAGTAGTGATCGAGAACCTTATCGCTATAAGACATTTTGACCTCTCCTAGTAAATCTAAATTCTTGTCATCCTGAGCGGGGCTTGATCGGTTGCTACGCACCCGATCAAACGGAGTCGAAGGATCTCTGCCCTCTACTTACTCTCCTGCCCACTTCACGCTCTTCAAATCCACGCCCTCTTTTGCCATCTCATACAGCGGCGAAAGCTCGCGCAGACGTTCCACCGTCTCTACCACCCGGTCGGCCACGTAATCCACTTCAGCTTCAGTATTAAATCGCCCTAGACCGAACCGGATCGAACTGTGCGCCAGATCGTCCCCCGTCCCCAGAGCCTTCAGTACATAAGATGGCTCAAGCGTCGCTGAGGTGCACGCTGATCCGCTCGAAACCGCCACGTCGTTGATACCCATCAGCAGCGATTCACCTTCCACATACGCAAAGCTGATATTCAGATTGCCCGGCAGGCGATGTTCCATCGAGCCGTTGACGTAAACCTCATCCAGCCGGCCCATGATGTTGTCTCGCAACCGGTTCCGGAGGCCCGCCATGCGGCAACTCTCCTTTGCCATATCCTCCATGCAAATCGCGCACGCCTTGCCCAACCCAACGATTCCAGGCACGTTCAGGGTTCCGGACCGCATGCCGCGCTCGTGTCCGCCGCCGTCAATGATCGCGGAAATCTGCACCCGAGGATTCTTGCGCCGCACATACAGAGCGCCCACACCCTTGGGACCGTACATTTTATGAGCCGAAATCGACATCACGTCGATGTTCATCTTGTTCACGTCAATCGGGATCTTGCCCACCGCCTGGGTCGCGTCGGTGTGGAAAATCACTCCACGCTCGCGACACAGCTTCCCGATTTCGGCGATGGGTTGCACCACGCCAATCTCGTTGTTGGCCGCCATGATCGTCACCAGGATGGTTTTGTCATCCATGACATGCTTCAGCTCTTCCAGATCGATCAGGCCGTCTTTCTGCACCGCCATGTAAGTTACACGGTAGCCGTATTTTTCCAGGCGCTTGCCGGTATCGAGCACCGCCTTGTGCTCGGTCACCGCGGTGATGATGTGGTTGCCTTTTTCCTTGTACATCTCGGCCACGCCCTTGATGGCGAGGTTGTCGCTTTCGGTCGCACCCGAAGTGAAAATAATCTCTTTGGTGGTTGCGCCGATCAGCTTAGCCACTCGCTCTCGCGCGGTTTCCACACCTTCCTCGCCCGCCCACCCGAACGAATGGTTGCGGCTGGCCGCATTGCCGAACTTCTCCATAAAGTAGGGCAGCATCTCCTCCAGCACCCGCGGATCCATGGGGGTGGTGGCGTGGTTGTCCATATACACCGGCAGCTTGACTCCGTTCGCCGTAGTCCGTTGTTCCTGGCCCGGCGCGCTTTCGTGTCCGTTCGTCCCCTGGGGGATCGTCTTCACATCCGTGCTCATAATTGCTCTCCTCAGAAGCTAAATGCCCAATCTAGGCGGGGGCGCCTCGCCCGCGCAGGTGACTAGCAGGGTCAGCAGTTCATTACCTACCCAATCGTCACCAACTCCGTCGCTCCACTTTCGCGCGCCCCCTCTTCCTTTTCCTTCATCTCCAGGATAGTGATGCGCCGAAGCAGCTCTTCGATGCTATGGTTCACCCGCCGCAAAGGCTCGCGGATGTTGCAGCGGTTGCTCTGATCGCATTCACCCCGTACGGTGACGCACGAAGTGATAAAAAGCGGCCCATCAATAGCCCGGATGACCTCAAAGGCGGTAATGGTCCCGGCGGCGCGCGCCAGCGTGTAACCCCCGTTGGTCCCGTGCTGCGAGTGCAGTAACCCGGCTTTTACCAGTCGCTGCAGAATCTTCGCCAACGCCTCCTGAGGGATGTGGTAGGAATCCGCCACGTCCTTGGCGCTGCACGCTCCCTGCTCCGCATGCTCGGCCAGATGCTTCATGGCCATCAACCCATAATCCGCCTTCTTGGTCAGTTTGAGCATGTTCTATCAAAAGCCGACCTTTTCAGTCGGATATCCCTATTCTAGAGTCCAACCTGCTCAAATGCAACCCCTTACAGGCAACGGGGGAAAAACGTCGTCTGAATGTGACTGGCGGCACTGAACCGCTTCGGCCGGGTCGCCATACGGCTAGAAGGGCAAGAATGCGAAGAAAAAAAGATCACCCGAGGGACTTGACAATCCACTCAGCGGGTCTAAAATACCGCCAATTTCCGGAAGGATTTCCTCGAACAGCTCGAACCGGGAAATCGAGCACCGGATTTATGACTCCAACCCCGTTGTCCCAACCTACCGAGAAGAGAAAGTAACATGGCACAGTGCAAGCACCCGCGCGTGCAAATCGTCGCTCGCGAAGAAGACACAGAATTCGTCGAATGCCTGGAATGTCGCGAAATATTCGAATCCAGCGAATTCAAAGACATGGCCATCGAAGAGACCAAGCCAACAAGGGAAGAAGGAATCTGACCCCGACCGTGACAAAGGTAACCGGGGCTCCACCCTTTACCCTTGCTGCTGCCATCACAGTTTGTTAGTGTCGCCCGGGGAACACTTTGCCTGCAAAAAATCAAACGCCGCTTGTAGCATTGGTTGTAGACGATTCCATGCTCATACGGCACACCGTATGCCGGTTTCTCGAAGAGCGCGGTTATACCGTGGAGTCGGCGACTAACGGCGAGGAAGCGCTTCCCATCGTCAAGCGGATTCGTCCCGACATCATCATCACCGACATGCAAATGCCGAAGATGAGCGGTACTGAACTCATCACTGCCCTCAGGGCTGAGCCGGAGACGGCCAACATCCCGATCGTAATCGTGGCCGGCAAAAATAGTGGATTCGACGCCAGGGAACACCGGGCCAACTTCACCATTTTCAAGGACATCGATATCGAAGCTCAGCTCGCAAAGGCGCTCGATGCCGTCCTAAGTAGCAGCTCCCCAAAGACCAAAACTGCCGCCACGTAGGTCTGAGAACTCAAACCTGAGAGCCGGGAACTGATTTTCAAACCACCGCCCCAGACCAATCTAAAGCTTCATCGCTGCTTCCGCAGAAAAATCCTCGGCGGCAAAGTCTTCGGCCAGAAACTTGGGATACGCCGCGGCCGCAATCATGGCTGCATTGTCGGTCGAAAGCGGACGCGAAGGAAAATACACCGGCAAGCCTTCCCTGGCCGCCGCCTGTTCAAAGTGCTGCCGTAACTCATGGTTCGCAGCTACGCCGCCGGTAACGAACAGGGTCGCGACATCGCAGGCGCGCGCCGCAGCCAGAGTCTTCGCCGCCAGATCTTCCACCATCGCCCGCTGAAACGAGGCCACCAGATTCAAGGTCTTGGTGTCGCAATGCAGCAGGTAATCCTCAAGCTTGGGCTTCTCGATGACGGCCAGCGCTTTTCGCCGCGCCTCAATCGACGCCTGGAGGCCGTGAATTTCCACGTACCGCAACACCGAGGTTTTGATTCCGCTGTAAGAGAAATCAAAGCGCGGTTCGAATTCAGCATCGCCTTTGTCTTTTTGGTTGCGGTGCTGGTCAAGACGCCGGTCCCGATGCTTGAGCTGGGCCGCGGGAAACCTCACAGCCGACGGGTCGCCCTGCATGGACAACCGGTCAATCATGGGACCGCCTGGGTACCCCAACCCCAGCAGCTTCGCGACTTTGTCGAAGGCCTCGCCGGCCGCATCGTCCCGGGTGTGACCAATGTTCTTGTACGCCCAGCCCGCTGCTCGCTGCTCCGCCAGGTAGAGATGGGTGTGTCCACCAGAGACTACCAGGGCCAGGACGGGGAACTTGATCTCCCGATTGTCTATGTGCCGCTCTTCGAGCAGAACGGCATGGATATGGCCTTCCAGGTGATTCACGGCAATCAGAGGCTTATCGAGCGCAAAGGCCAGTGCTTTGGCGTAGCTGATTCCAACCAGCAAGGCGCCGGCCAAGCCTGGTCCTTGAGTTACAGCCAGCGCGTCGATGGATTGGTAACTCCGCCCGGCATCGGCCAGCGCTTTGCGGACCACGGGCACAATCGCCTTCAGGTGCTCCCGCGAAGCCAGCTCCGGAACCACGCCGCCATAAGGCTGGTGCACGGCGATCTGCGAGAAGACCACGTTCGACAGCACCTCTTCTCCCGAACGAACCACCGCGGCGGCGGTCTCGTCGCACGAGCTTTCAATGCCGAGAATGTAACAGCCAGCCATGTTGCTAGTTTAAATCTAAACGAACCGGGACAGCCCAGCCCAGCCGTCCCGCCTCGGCTGTCGGGTCGCCCGCAGGGCGACTACAATATCCCGTGATGTCGAGCGGAAACCCGAGCGCATCCCCCGCGACCGAGCCGGTCAGCCCGCTTTACGATACCCGCCTGCCCCGCCTCTCGTGCTGGCGGCGAATGCAGATTCCGCTCATCGCTTCCGCCGTGATCACGATTATTCGCGTGCTCGGACCCACGCTGCGTTTCGAAGAACTGGGCATGCATCACTATCGGCAATCCCGCGCCCGGGGCGAGCCAGTGATTTCAGCCTTTTGGCATCGCTGCATCATTTCCGCCACTTGGTACTGGCGCAACGGGGGCGCGGTCGTGATGAACACCACCAACTTCGATGGCCAGTGGACCCGGCGCGTGATCGAGCACTTCGGTTTCGGGACGGCGCAAGGCAGTTCCACCCGTGGAGGTCTGCGCGGACTGGCGGTCATGGCACGCCGGTTGGAAGAAGGTTTCGATGCCGCCTTCACCATCGATGGCCCCCGTGGGCCACGCTACGTCGCCAAACCGGGCCCGGTGATGCTGGCCCGGAAGAGCGGCCGGCCCATCTACGTGTTTCATATCGGAGTTGAAAAGGCGCGCACGCTGGAAAAGGCCTGGGACCTGATGCAGATTCCGCATCCCTTCTCCCGCGCGGTAATTGTCAGCGCCCCGCTGATCACGGTTTCGCCCGATGCGGATGCGGAAGAGCTCAAGCGCAAGCAGGCCGAAATGCAGGCCGCCCTCGAACGTGTGCGCGACGCGGCCGAATCATGGTTCGGATTGAGCGAGTCGGAACGCAAGCGCCTGCGCGAGCAGTGGAATGCTGGGGTTTGAGAAGCTCTTGTCGGCCGGGGTGCGCGTAATACCTACTATCGGCCGGCATTAAATGCCCGCGCCTGTTTGGGCGCACGGTCTGCCTCAACGACCTGAATGATCTTCTGGGCCACAAAAACGCGGTAACGCTGTTTTCCAGTCACTTCCTTCCATGTCCTTCAATATTCCTTCATTCCTTCCCGGAGAAACCTGTCAACATTCGGTTGGGCGGGCGGGTGGTCACTTTTAAGCGGTTCCGCGCCGAAGACGCGGTGATAACCGGCTCGGTGAACAACATCTCCATCTACTCTAGAGTCGGGCCTGGAAATTTCTGGTCCTGGAGGCGTTCCCGGTACTCCGGGAGATGCGCCAGCAACTTGATGGGAGCGTGCCACAGCGTCTCGCCATTCCTCAGTATCCAATCGGTCCAATTTCCTGACTGGCTGATCTCGAGCAAGAGCCGTGAGTAGGAAATGAGGTGTCGAGGAGTATCTTTACAGTTGCCCGGGTTAACGATACCGAATTTCGCTGATTGAGGGCCACGCATACAAGTTGGCTGAAAAGTAAATCAAGGCAAGCTGGACAAACCGGGAACAAAACCCACATTGCAAGTCGAGCACAAATAATGCTCAAAGATTTTGCAACCTCTATCACGGGCACGCTTCGCGAACATGGCCACCAAGCCTACTTGGTCGGCGGATGCGTTCGCGATCTTCTACTCGGCCGCGAGCCCGCCGATTACGACGTTACCACCGATGCCACCCCGGATGAAGTCATGCGTCTGTTTCCGGAGACCTACGCGGTGGGCGCACAGTTCGGGGTGGTACGAGTGCCGGAGCCTGTCTCTGTGTCCTCTGCGGTTACCGCTTCTGATTTGAACCACAGAGTCCAGAGGGGAAATCAGACTGCTGCAACTACGGCTGGGTCCGTTGAAATCGCCACTTTCCGTTCTGACATCGGCTACTCCGACGGTCGTCATCCCGATCAAGTGCACTTCAGTAAAAGCCCTCAGGAAGATGTCGAGCGCCGCGACTTCACCATCAATGGCCTGCTGCTCGATCCCCTGACCAACCAGGTCCTCGACTACGTCGGTGGGCAAAAAGATCTGCAGGCCAAGATCATCCGCAGCATCGGGCAACCCGAGCTGCGCTTCGCCGAAGACAAGCTGCGCATGCTGCGCGCCGTTCGCTTCGCCGCGCGCTTCGGACACACCATTGAGCCGGGAACCTTTGCTGCGATCCAGAAGCTGGCCGCCGGAATTCACCAAGTCTCCCGCGAGCGGGTGCGCGATGAATTGACCAAGATGCTCACCGAGGGTCGGGCTCGTGAGGCCTTTCTCCTGCTCGACCAAACTGGCCTGCTGCGGGAAGTACTGCCGGAGATTTCCGCCATGAAGGGCGTGCAACAGCCGCCGCAGTTTCATCCCGAAGGCGATGTTTTCGTGCATACCCTGCTGCTGCTGCAGAAATTGCCGCATCCCTGTTCGCCGGCGCTGGCTTGGGGCGCACTTTTGCACGATGTTGGCAAACCTGCGACGTTTCGCGCGGCGCCTGATCGCATTCGCTTCGACGGCCATGTGGCTGTGGGCGTGAAAATGGCGGAAGAAATCTGCCGGCGCCTGCGTTTTTCCACCGACGACACCGAACAGATTCTGGCGCTGATCGACAATCACATGCGTTTTGCCCATGTGCCGCAGATGAAGGAATCCACGTTCAAGAGATTTGTGCGTCTGCTGCGCTTTGAAGAACATCTCGAGCTACACCGGTTGGATTGCGAGGCCAGTCATGGCGACCTGGCCTCCTACCATTTCACTCGCCAGAGGATCGCTTCCATACCACCCGAATCCATTCACCCGGCACCACTGGTCAGGGGCGACGACCTGATCGCAGCCGGTTACGAGCCCGGGCCCCGCTTTAAGGAAATTCTTTCTTTAGTGGAAGATGCCCAGCTCGAAGGCCGCCTGCCATCGAAAGAAAGCGCCATGGAGTACGTCCGACAGAAGTTTCCGCTACCTGCCGATAAATTCTTCCCGAATTGAGTGACGCCAAATTCTGTCAACCCCCTCTGGACAGCAATTGTTCTTTAAGCACTTGAGGCAAACGAAATATTCTTCCTGTCATGTCCCACTTACCTCGTGCGACTTGTTATTCTGGAAGTATTTGAGAGTGAAATCGCGAAGACGCGGGTTGGCCGGACGAATTTCGACCGGCGTCATCCCGAAACCGGGTGTTAGAATCATCGCCACCCTCACCACAAAGTTGAGCCACCGATGACCCGAGCGATGGAACAAGCCGGCGCAGGACTGGAAAAGATCGTTGCGAGCGGCTTGCGGCGCGCGCCTGCGGGACAAGGGCCGGTGCTGGCGTGGGCGCTGGCCTGCGGGCATGCGGTGGCAGCGCGGACCCGGGCTCTCGATTTCGTCCAAGGCATTCTGCGAGTGGAAGTGCCGGACTGGGGCTGGCGGGCTGAGTTGCAGGCGCTGGCGCCACAATATCTGGCGGTGATCAATCGTTATGCAGCCGAGAGTGTGAAGCGGATTGAGTTTGTGATCAACAAAGGCGCGGGCGAGGGCGCCCGTACCACACGTGCCTAGGCATTAGGAGCTGGGGCCACACCAATATGAAAGTCACGGAAAAGGACGTTGCCTACGTAGCCGATCTCGGCAATCTGGAATTGACCGAGGAAGAGCGCACGCGCATGGTGCGCGACCTGAACTCGATTCTTGGCCACATTGACAGCCTCAACGAACTGGACACCACAAACGTGCAGCCCATGGCACAGGTGGCTGATCGCTACGGTGTGGACCAGTCGAAGCAGGGAAGCGAGCGCTTCGGCTACGCCAGCCGTGAAGATGTTCGTGAAGGCTTGCGCAAGTCGCTGTCCCATGAAGCGGCGCTGGAAAACGCTCCCGATTCGGATGGGACATTTTTCAAAGTGCCGAAAGTGATTGAGAGATAGTCGCTGGCATTTCGTCGTTGGTCTTTGGCCAACGACCAACGACCAACGATCAACAGCCAACGACCAACGACTAGTCCCCATGGATCTGACGCTGCTCACCATCGACGCCGCCCGCTCCGCCATTCAGGAGCGTAAGACCAGCGCTTCTGCGCTGGCGGAATCGTTTTACAGCAAGATTGAGAACGATGATCCGAAGATTGGCGCATTTCTCACTCTGTCGAAAGAGCGGGCGATGGCGAAGGCGGCGGAGATGGACGCGCTGGCGGCCAAGGGAGAAAAACTTCCACCGCTGGGCGGGGTGCCGGTGGGAATCAAAGATGTGATGATCACCAAAGGCATTCGCACTACCGCGGGCTCAAAGATTCTGGGCAATTATGTTCCGCCTTATGATTGCACGGCGGTGGCGCGCCTGGAGGCGGCGGGCGCGGTGGTATTGGGAAAATTGAATTGCGACGAGTTCGCGATGGGTTCGTCGAACGAGAACTCAGCCTGGAAGCCGGTGCACAATCCGCGCGATCTGAGTCGCGTTCCCGGCGGTTCTTCGGGAGGATCGGCGGCGGCGGTGGCGGCAGATATGGCGGTGGCGGCGCTAGGTTCCGATACTGGCGGTTCGATTCGTCAGCCAGCTTCATTTTGCGGCGTGGTGGGACTGATGCCGACCTACGGACGAGTTTCACGTTACGGACTGATCGCGTTTGCCTCGTCGCTCGATCACATCGGTCCGCTCACAAAAACCGTGAAGGACGCGGCCATCGTATTGCGAACCATCGCTGGCCGCGATCCGATGGATTCGACTTCTGCCGAGCTTCCAGTTCCGGATTATGTCGCCGAACTGGAGAAGGCAGTGCGCGGGCTGAAGATCGGCGTGGCCAAAGAGTATCTGGGCGAGGGCCTGGACCCTGAGGTGCGAAAGGCGATCGAAGCAGCCATTCAGAAGCTGGCCCGGCAGGGCTGCGAGATTGTGGATGTCTCGCTGCCGCACACCAAGTACGCGATTCCGACTTACTACATCGTGGCGACGGCGGAGGCTTCGTCGAACCTGGCGCGCTTTGACGGAGTGCGCTACGGATATCGGGCGAAGGATGCTCGCACGCTTTCCGAAATGTACCGGCGCAGCCGCGATCAGGGCTTTGGCGCGGAAGTGAAACGCCGCATCATGCTGGGCACGTACGCCCTGAGCGCAGGCTACTACGACGCTTACTATCTGAAAGCGCAAAGAGTGCGCACCTTGCTGACCTGGGATTTCGAAGAGGCGTTCAAGAAGGTGGATGCCATCGTGGCCCCGGTCAGTCCCACCGCGGCGTTCAAGCTGGGCGAAAAGGTGGACGATCCGCTGGCCATGTATTTGGCGGATATCTACACCGTGACCGCGGATCTCGCGGGCATTCCGGGAATCTCCGTGCCCTGCGGTGAGACAAAGGAGAAATTGCCCATCGGGTTGCAGATTCTGGGGCGGCATTTTGACGAGAGCACAATTTTGAGGGTTGCGCAGGCGAGCGAAAACGCGGCCTAACCTGGTGGACGGACGGAGTCCGTCATTAGCATAAAAAGCAAATCTTGTAGATTTATAGAGCCGTAGCTTGTCGTGTCTCACGTCTCAACATTCTCCACAGCGATCGCCATCGGTTTCGGCCGGTGGCGATTTTGTTTTGCACGCCATGGCAACGCCGAGCTACGCTCGGCCGGACAGCCCGGGGGCGGCTGTCCCCCCAACAATTCCACAAATCTAAATCAGACCAACAATCTTCATAGGAGAAAAGAACTCATGAAAGTGAATTCAATCAGCAGAATCGTGCTGGCCGTTGTGTTGAGTATTTCATTCATGGCCACACGATGCAGTGCGCGGTGGATCATTGTGGCGCTGGCCGATCAGGTGGTGCTCACGCAGGTGGCATTGAACATGGCGGCGCTGGTAGCCAGGCGGCAAACCGGCAAACAGCCCAATACCGGAGAAGCGCTTGCCATCCAGAACATTTCGGCGGAAGCGAGCAAAGACCTGCCGCTTCTGCAGTCGCTATACAAGCAGTACCAAGCCAACCCGAGCTCGGACCTAGTTCCCGGTTTACAGTTTGCAGTTCTCAGCTGAGGCTGACCCGCCAAAGTTGCAAGGGCAGGTCAGCTTTTACTTTCTGCGCCAGCGCACGCCGTCCTTGGTGATTTCGACCAGCAGACCGGCGGAAGTCAGTTCGGCGCGAATGGCGTCAGAGGCCAGGAAGTTGCCAGCCTGGCGGGCGGCTTTCATCGCGGAAATCTTGTTTTCAATTTCAGTATCAGATAGGCTTTGTGCGCCGACGACGTCAAGCAATTCATGGCTGACATCTTTCTCGCGGCCCTCCGCCTTCGCCCAAGCGAGGATGGCTTGCATCTTGGGAGCGTCGTCATCCCGCAGGACAGCGAAGATTTCGTCGAACTTTTCGAGCGCGGCAAGCAATGGCGCGACATCATCCTCTTTTATTTGACCGCCGTCGATCATGGCATTGGCTTTGCGCACCATGTCAAAGATGGCGGCCTGAGCCTGTGCGGTGTTGAGATCGTCTTCGAGGGCGGATGTCATGCGCTCCGCCGTTTCGCGGGCAAGCGTCGAATCGGTGGCGCCGGCAGGGAACTGGCCAGTCGTCAGGCGCAGTCGGAAATTCCGCAACTTGTCCACATTACTGGCCATCTGCTTCAGGCCATCGATGGTGAAATTGAGTTGATGGCGGTAAGGTACCGAAGCCAGCAGCAGACGGATGGAAGAAGGCTTGAATCCTTTCAGCGCCAGATCGCGCAAGGTGAAGAAGTTACCCGCGCTCTTGGACATCTTCTCCCCTTCAACCAGCAGAAAGCGGGCGTGAAACCAGAATCGCACGAACGGCTTTCCGGTCAGCGCCTCGGATTGCGCGATTTCGTTTTCGTGATGCGGGAAAATGAGATCCTCGCCGCCCGCGTGCAAGTCGAAAGTCTCGCCGAGCTCCCCCATGGACATGGCGGAGCATTCGATATGCCAGCCCGGCCGCCCGCGCCCGATCGGACTTTCCCAAAACGCCTCGCCCTTTTTGGGCGCCTTCCACAGGGCGAAGTCGCGAGCGTTGTCTTTTTCGTACTCGTCCACATCCACGCGGGCGCCGTCTTCCATGCCGGCGAAATCCTTCTTCGAAAGCTTGCCGTAGCCGGGGAACTTCGCAATGCGGAAGTAGTAGGAGCCGTCGTCGGTGCGGTAGGCGAATCCCTTTTGTTCAAGTTCAGCGACGAACTGGGCCATCTCCTGGATGTGATCAGTGGCGCGGGCGAGAATGGGCTGCTCGATGTTCAGAGTGGAACTATCTTCAAGAAAGGCTTTCTCATACTTGGCCGTGTAATCTTTAACGCTCAGGCGCTCCTGGGCAGAGTTGTGGATAATCTTGTCGTCCACGTCGGTGATGTTCATGACGTGACGCACGGAGAATCCGCGCTGCAGCAAAAAGCGCCGCAAAATGTCTACCGCCACAAAGGTGCGAAAGTTGCCGATGTGACCGTAGTCGTAAACCGTGGGTCCACAGGCGTACATGCGAACTTCATTGCCTTGCAACGGGTGGAACTCTTCGATCTTGCCGGACAGCGTGTTGTAGAGGCGTAGCGCCATGAGAAGGGGGGGTTGCAGACAGAACCTTTAATTTTAGGGGGACACCAGAAAAAGGGTCAAATCGAGCTCGCCGGCTTGTCTTCCGCCGGAGCATGACTGGCGGCGTGCAGCCGCTGGCCAACAAGCATCACATAGTGCATCGCCGAGACCACCGTGAACCCAACCGTGGCATGAAGAAACGTGGTCTGCGTGATCCAGACCCAGCGCGTATGTTCGATCTGAAACAGAAGGACAAAAAAAACCGCAGCTACCTGGGCAAACGTATTGGCCTTGCCAAAGATGCTGGGGCGGAAATCACGCAGGCCGGCAATGGCATAGAGCACGGCGCTGGCGCACAGAATGGAGATGTCGCGACTGAACACCAGCACCGTGTACTTCCAGGCAATCTTGTGCAGGACGGCAAGCACCATGAACATGGTGCTGAGCAGGAGCTTGTCGGCAATGGGATCGAGATACTGGCCGAGCACGGTCTGCTGCTTCAGGGTCCGAGCAAGCAGTCCATCGAGACCGTCGCTGAACCCAGCCAGCACAAACAAGATCAGCGCCCATTTGTAATGGCCGGCGACCAGATTGATCACGATGAACGGCACGAACCCCATGCGCAACAGGGTCAGCTGGTTGGGCGCAGTGAGCAATTGGGAAAGCTTCACTTCTGCTCCCCGGATAGGTCGAGATGATTTGCGGCGCGGCCAAACATGGCGTCGAGCGCATCGGTAAGCTGCACAGAAGATTGTCGCTGCGGGAAGGCGAGTTTGCAACTGGGGAGAGGAAAGGCCGCGAAACGCCGCCCGGGGTGAGCCCGGTACGCTGAATGACGTTTGTTGGCGCTAAACAATCTCTCGACTCATGCGGTTGCCATATCTCGTGGCGACGACCGTGACCACGAGCCACAATGAAACTCCATAGAGTCCGTACCACATTACTTCTTGCGCCGCTGTAACCCGTGGGGCACTGAAAATGACCAGGGAGCCGGTGGAACTTACATGCATGAACTGGGCCATCAACAGGCTTTTCGTGTTCGTGTCGATCCAGCAGATCAGCACTCGCATGGCCGTCATGGCCAGCGTGAACGAAAGAAGAAAGGGGAACCAGTAGGCGCCGTGCGGCGTAGCCGTCCCCAGATAATCGATGACTGGTAGGTGCCAAATGGACCACACCAGCCCCAACAAGATACTTGGGGCCAACGCGTTGTTCTGCGACCGCATTTTTGGAAACGCATAGCCCATCCACCCAATTTCTTCCAGAAAGCCGGCAGGAAGGCCAAACAAGATGCCGGGCAGAAAGTGGTTGGGGGCGTAAACCGGGGAGACAAATGTTTTTAGACAGAACAGAACGGCCAGGACCAGGATGGGCGGAATGAGCAACGCCGCGTACCAGTGCGCGGGAACCCGCCACCGAAACAATCGGGAGAAGAGATCCCGCAATCCGCTTCTTCCATCTACCATCCGCGTCAGAACCATGCCGACCAGGCTTGGACCGAGAAGCATCGCCGGAAACATCAAAATCCCGGTTATGTTCGGCAGAGGTTCGTGACCTAAGAGGTGGGGTGCGGCAACGGCTAGGGCACCCATCCAAGAGATTGCGAAGGTTAGCGCGAAGTAACTGGCAATCGGATGGAGTTCGAAAAAAGTTTTAGGCTGACTATTCACTCTGAAACTATAGCTTAGAGGCGGAGTGTCCTTGGCGTCCGAACTACCAATACCAGCATCGTTAACTCGCGCTGGCCACGGCTTGCCGTTACGACGCCGGTCGGGGCAGAATAACTTTCACTCTGCAGCCGCGCTTGTCAGGACGGTTTGTGAGTTCGAGAGAGCCGCCGTGTGCTTCCGCGATCTGACGGGAAAGAACCAGACCGATACCGCTGCCCGAAGGTTTTGTTGTGTAGAAGGGAACAAACGCGTTGCTCGGATTCAGCAGGCCTGGGCCGTTATCTTCGATGGTCAAGTCCACAGCTTTTTCGAGCAGCTTCCAGCTAATGATAACGCTCGGCTGGAACCCGTTGGTTGGGAGGGAATCAGCTTTGCTTGGGTCTCTTGTGGAGGGCAGGCCTTCCAGCGCAGCTTCGGCTGCGTTGCGCACCAGATTAATAAGCATCTGCTCGAGTTGATCCGGGTCTGCCATCACGGTGACCTCAGGTCCGGGAATCACTTTGACTTCTATGCGGGTCTCCAATACAGCGACACGCGTCACCAATGGCGACAGGGTCGATTTCTTGAGGATGGGCGCTGGCATCAGCGCCAATTGCCGATAGGCTTGCAAGAAGCGGTTAAGCGATGCGGCTCGAGCTTCGATGATGCCCAGCCCGCGCTCGAAATCCTGACGCTCCTCCGGGGCCAGCGTAGTTCCGGAGAGGCGCGCATTCAGACTCCCAGCGATGGACTTAATGGGCGCCAACGAGTTATTCAATTCATGGCCCATTACGCGAATCAATCGCTGCCAGGCACGCCTTTCTTCTTCCCGCAAAGCCCGGCTCACATCGGAGAGCACGACCAGGGTGTGCGGCACTCCCCGCTGCCGGAATGAACTTCGCCGAACAAACCAGCGCGCATGGCTGGTGAAGCGTAAGGGAACCACGGACGCATTCTCGGCAGAAAGACATGCTCTTAGGCCCAACTCCGCGGCCGTCCTGCCGAGCAGCCTCGGAGAAGCCTGTTGCAGGATTCTTTCACCGGCAGAGTTTACGAGCCGCAGCACTTCGTTCGGATCGAATGCAAAGAGCGGAATATCCACTTCTTCGACGACCCGCTGGAGCAGGGCGGCCGCTTCGATCGCCCCGGTGCGATGTTCTGCCAGCAGATCGGCCAACATGTTGACTTCGAGAGAGAGCTCCCCGAGAGCATCGTCGGGAACCGCCATGCGCGCGCGAAAGGAATAGTCCTCTTCCCGCAGAGCGCCGACCACATTTGCCAAGGTCTGCAGCGGACGAACAATTTGATCGTGAAGAGCGGCGACGATCAACCCGCAGATAAGCAACTGGGCGAGAAGCAATGCCAGCTTCGACTCGAGGGCCCAGTCTTGAAGCCAGATCAAGATGACGCTGACTACCAATCCGGGAACGGCGAGCCACAACGACGAACGAATGATGCGGCGCTCAAAAGGGGCTCGCCGTAGTTTTTTGCGCTTGGGTGTTTCAGTGTCGCGCGGGCTAAAGCCCATACTTTTCCATTCGGCGATACAGCGCACCGCGGCTCAGGCCGAGCGCTTCGGCGGCCTGGCTCACATTGCCCTGGAAGCGCTGCAGCGCCTTCCGGATCAGGATACTCTCCACCGATTCGAGGCTCAGTTCCTCCAGATTCTGCGCCTGTGATCGCTGCGGGCCCAGGCCAAGGTCGGAGGGCTGGATTTGTTCGCTGCGGCACATGAGCACAGCTCGCTCCAGCGTGTGCTCCAACTCGCGAACGTTGCCGGGCCAGGAATATTGCATTAGCGATTGCAAGGCCGAGGGATCAAGCCCTCGAATGGCGCGACGGTAGCGGGAGGCGTAATGCGACAAGAAATGCAGGGCAAGAACAGGGATATCTTCGCGGCGCTCGCGCAAGGAGGGCAAATGGATTTCAACCGTATTAAGGCGGAACAATAGATCTTCGCGAAATTGGCCGGTCTGACAGGCAGCTTGAAGATCCGAATTCGTGGCGGAGATGAGGCGCACATCAACGCGCTTGGAGCGGGACGATCCCACCCGTTCGACCTCTCCCGACTCCAGCACGCGCAGCAACTTGGATTGCTGGCGCACCGGTACGTTGCCGATCTCGTCAAGAAAAATCGTGCCGCCATCGGCAAGTTCGAAGCGGCCGATGCGGTCCGTCCGGGCATCCGTGAAAGCGCCCTTCACGTGGCCGAAGAGTTCACTCTCAAAAACGCCTTCGGCTAAGCCGCCGGTATTCACGGCGATCAACTGACGCGAAGCTCGCAGTGACAGGACATGGATTGTCCGAGCGACTACTTCCTTGCCGGTCCCATGCTCGCCGGTAATCAAGACATTCGCGTCGGACGGAGCGAAACGAGTGACGGCTTCCAGTACTGGGACCATTGACGGCGCTGTGGCGATGAACTCCGGCCGGCCCTGCACACTCAGCAGACGATTCTCAGCGGCCAGCCGTTCAGCCCGCTGCAGTGCACGATGGAGTTCGATTTGTGTTCGCAGAATGGCGAGGAGCCGCTCGTTCTCCCAAGGCTTCTGAATAAAATCCCGCGCACCCCGGCGCATCGCTTCAACCGCTAGTTCCACATTGCCCCATGCAGTCATGACGATCACTGGGAGCGTACTGTCAATGGCGACAATTTCTGAAAGGAGATCCAGACCTTCCCGCCCCGAGGTGGTGTCTCGCGTGTAGTTCAGATCGATCAACACCGCGTCGTAGGAAGAACTCGCGAGCGCCTCGCGGACAAGCTCCGGAGAGCGCACGACGTCAACTTCGTAGCCCTGCGGTTTCAGGAGAAGTTCAAGAGCCTGGAGAATATGCTGCTGATCGTCGGCAGCAAGAATGCGGGGAAACCTGGATCCGCTCTGCGCCAATGCGGCGGAAAGCCTAGTCTCTTCCGGCTTGGTCGAGCTTGGCATTCGTTATGGACTCTGACCGGCGATGGTGCCATTTACCGCGTCTTGAACCTGTATTGCATTATGTTCCAAAGTACTTCCAGTTGCACGATCGAGTTCAACTTTCGCCTTTTCGTAAGTCGTCATGGCGGTGACCATATCCAGTTCCGCGACGGAGAGGTCCCGCTGGGCCGTCATGGTCTGGTAAGTCGATCCCGCCCCCAGCCTCTGCTCCTTCTGCATGATCTCGAAGGTGCGCTGTGCCAGGTCTCGCGCCTTTCGAGCGGCCCCAACCCGCGCCCCTGTCTGCTCCAGGGCATACTGTGCGTTACGTACCTCGATGCGGATTTGCTTTCTCAATTGCTCCCGGCGCAGCTCGGCCTGCCGATATTCCAACTCCGAGCGGTATTGATCTGCCTTGGCCACCCGATTTCGTATGGGGATATTAAGACTTAACCCGATGTAATAGTCAGGAGAGGAATTGTTGAACGCATTCTCCAGGGCTCCTGGGAAATCCGTGGGCACGCCGGAAGAATTCGGAATCGGAAGGTTATAGATTGGATTCAGTGGCCCGGCCAATCCCGACCCTCCATAGAAGCCAACCAAGGCCAGCGACGGCAACAAGGCGTTGCGCGCCGCTTTGCCGCTGATCTGCCGGCTCGCCAGGTCAACGTCAGACTCGGCAAGTTCAGGACGATCGCGCAATGCCTGGGCGATAAGGTCCTGAACTGCCTGAGCAGCCGTCGTTTCGACGGACTCGAGGCGGTCCGTAGGAATCACCGGCACGGCTTCAAGCACAGGATCATCAAGACTCTTAGTTAGTGCGTTCTTAATGAGCAACTCCTGAAGTTGCAGGCTGGTGCGCGCTACCGTCAAGTCCTGATCGCGTTTTGAAACTTCGGCTTCTGCGCGCATCACGTCCATGGCGGGAACGCTCTGCAGCTGAAGTTGTTTCTTCGCGTTGTCCAGTGATTGCTGGGCAAACGCCAGAGATTGCTCATTGACCTGTGCCTGTTCATAGGCGTTTACCAGGTCCCAATAAATGTTCTTGATCTGCGTGACCGTTGCGATCACCTGATCCTTAAATCCGATGTCAGAGATCTTCTTATTGTTCTTGGCGATTGTTAGATAGCGCAGATTGGGCCCAAAACCGAATCCCGCCAGCAACTGCTGCTGGAAGGAGAAGCGGTACGTCGAATTCAGGACAGGAGACAAATTGAAGAACGGACTGTTCGTAGTCTGGCGGCTGTTGTTGAACTCGATGGAAAAACTCGTCCCGGTTGGAAAGGCCTGAGAGTATGTAACGCTGGTCTGTCCCGTGTTCGATTGCAGCGACGGCACACCGTAGATCTGCCGATTGGCCAAAGGCGTGGTCTGGTGCTCCGCGCCAACCGAGCCGAGGATCGTTGGATCGTACGAGGCAACTGCGGTGCCCACGCCCAAAGTAGATTGCACCAATCCGGACGCGCCCGCGCCCGCTCCACCGGCACCGCCGGTCGTGCCACCAGCGCCAGCTCCCGGGGCTCCTGTGCCGAAACCACCAACGCCGCCGCCGGGAGTTCCTTGCACCACGCCGGCATTCACGCCCCGAAAAATTCCGCCGGCGCGAGTGCGTAATATATCCATGTTGGCAATGGGCAGATTGTAGCGGGCGATGGCCAAATCGAGATTGTTCTCCAGTGCCAGCCGGATAGCGTCCTTGAGAGACAGGTACAGCTTGCCGTCGCGAATCAATTGCCCGAGCAGCGGAGAATTCGTGAGGTCTGGCCGAGGAACTTGGTCTGCCGAATAAGCGCTGAGAGGACGGTGCGATTTAGGCATGTCAAAGCGCACAGACGCGTTTGTTTGCCCGTAGGCTGTCGCCGTCACTGCGACCAGGAACCCAGACACACACCGCACCAAGAAGTTAGGCCGGCGAGCAATCTCGCTCATTGCTGCACCGCCTCATACGGCTGTAAATCCGGGTTTGCCGTGTCGCCCACCATCCAGCCATCACGCAGTTGAATGGTGCGAGTACCGTAGGCTGCATTAACCTCGGAGTGCGTTACTTGAACAATCGTCGTTCCTTGCTGGTTCAGTTCACGAAAGAGTTCCATGATTTCCTTGGCCTGTGAGGAGTGCAAGTTTCCCGTGGGCTCGTCGGCAAGCAACAGCGCGGGCTTGTGGATTACCGCGCGGGCAACTCCCACCAGCTGTTGCTGTCCGCCGGAAAGCTGGCTGGGAAACAAGTCCTTCTTGGCGACGATCTGAAACCGGTCCAATGTGTCAGCCACCAGGCTCTGGCGCTGGCCACGTGGGACGTCCTTATAGGAGAGCGGTAGATCAATGTTCTCGCGCACGGTCAGATCGTCAAGCAAGTGATAGCTCTGAAACACCATCCCGATGTTGCGTTTGGCCAGCTCGCCACGCTGTTTGCGTTTCATCTCATGGACCGCCTGCTCGCGAAACCAGTACTCGCCTTGCCACTGATCGTCGAGCAAGGCAAGCACATTCAAAAGGGAAGACTTCCCCGCTCCGGAGGGGCCCATGATGGTGATGAACTCGCCTTGGCGAATGTCCAAATTGATGCGGCGTAAAACCCAGGTGTGTCCGGCGGGTGTTTTGTAGCTGCGTTCTAGATTTTTGAGTTGGATCATAATTCCCCTGAACTAATTTTCCTCAGACTAAACAATCACTCATATCGGAGCACCACCATGGGATCCACTTTTGCCGCGCGGCGCGCGGGGAAGTAGCTGGCAAGAAGCGCCACCGCCATGAGCAGAATTGCAACCCCCGCAAATGTCACCGGGTCGGTCGCGGTCACTCCGAAGAGCAGGCTAGCCATGAATTTCGTAAGACCGGTAGCGGCAATAGTTCCTATGGCAAGCCCAGCCATTGCAAATTTTGCCCCGTCGCCCATGACCAGCTTCATCACATCGCGCGGGCGCGCCCCTAAAGCCATCCGGATACCAATTTCGCGGGTTCGCTGCGCCACAGAGTAGCTGATCATGCTGTAAATGCCCACGCAGGCCAGCAACAGAGCAATGAAAGAAAATAGTCCGAGGAGCCAAACGTGAAATCGCCGCGGCGAAAGTTGTTCTGCGAGTTGCTGGTCCAGGGTGTTGACAGGAGAGAGAACTGCGCTTTGATCGACCTCACGGACCGCTGCGCGGAGCGCCGCGGCAAATGCATCGGCGGCAGTGGTTGTGCGAACAATCAGGTCCTGAGTCAATTCTCCTGATTGCTTGTACCACTCATAGACATGGGGCGTGGACTGTTTGTCCAATCCATGGGTGCGCACGTTCCCGACTACACCGATTACCGTCACCCAGTCATCGTTACTTCCCCGCCGGTCCTGCCCTTTGATCCGCTGGCCAATCGGGTCTTCATCGGGCCAGTAGCGGCGGGCCATATTTTCGTCAATGATGGCCACCAGGGGAGAATTAGGCGCATCCTGGTCGGAGAAAGGTCTGCCTCGCAACAACGGAATGCCCATCGCCACAAAATAATCCCCGCTGACTGTGCCCCAAATAAGGGGCGTCCATTTTTCTTTGGCCTCGGGGGCGCGTCCTTCGATTGCCCGGAGTCCCAAAAGAAAAGGGGGACCGATGTCAAACAAACCATTGATTCCCCCCGCTGCCTTAACCCCGGGCAGCGCCCTTACCCTCTCCAGCGTGGACTGATAGAGAGCACGCGTTCGTGGCTCAGGCCTTCCCCACGGTGCCGCGATTTCCATCGTGAAAACGTGCCCTGGCTCAAACCCAGGATCAACCGCTTCGACTGCGAGAAAGCTGTGGACCAATAGTCCAGCGCCGATCAGCAACATGACCGCAAGCGCGAACTCCATCACCACAAGCATGCCGTGGGTCTTCTTCAGACCGATGGATGACGACATTACCTGGGTTCCTAACTTCAACGATTCACCGGGGCCACTCCGAGAGATTTTCCACGCCGGGATGAGCCCAAATAAAATCGCGGCAAAAAGGGAGACTGCTAACGTGAATGCCAGGACCCGAATGTCGATGCCAGCCTCCTCCAGTCTGGGTATGTCTTTAGGACCAAAAGTGGCCAGGACCCGCACACCGAGGGCAGCAAAGCCAACCCCTAAGGACGTGGAAGCCACCGCCAGCAGTCCACTTTCCATGAATAGTTGGCGAACCAATCTAGGTCGGCCCGCTCCGAGCGCTGTTCGTATCGCCATTTCACGCTCCCGCGCCGCCCCACGGGCCAAGATTAGATTCGCCACATTGATGCACGCGATCAACAAAACCAAGAAGACCGCGCCAGAGAGTACGGAGAGGGCCAGTTTTGTGTTACCGCTAACGCTTGTCCGAAGAGGAAGCGCTTTAACCTTACCTCGTTGCGGATCGTGATCAACCAACTCCAGACGTGCGCCGATTGCGCTTATTTCCGTCTGTGCCTGCGCCAGACTGACACCGGATCTCAACCGGCCCACAGCCTTCCATCTCGCGTAGAAACCTCTTCCCTGTTGCGGATCAATCTTTGTCAGTCCGGGATCTCCCCAGTTTGAATTGGTGGTAATGGGTGCCCAAAATTGCGCATCCTTGGCTGGAAACCGAAAGTCCGCTGGCATGACTCCGATAATCTGTGAGTTCGCCCCGTTGATCTGTAAAGTCTTTCCGACTACGTCGCGAGAAGCGCCAAACCGCCGAACCCAGAGACTGAGACTCAAGATGACGACTCGTTCCCGGCGCAGTTCCTCATCGGACGTGAACCAGCGGCCGAGAGAGGGACGGATTCCCATCATGGGGAAAACGTTCGCGGAGACAAATGCTCCTTGGACAGATTCGGGCTCACCGCTGTTGGTGAGGGTGACTCGCGACCATCCGCTATTCCGGTAGAAAACGGCAATATCTTCGAAGGTCCGGCCTTGGGCCTTCCAAGCACTGAAGTCTTTGTAGAGGATTCCACCGTCCTCACCCTGAATGTCGGAATCCTGGGCATCGGTCAAAACCAGGAGTTGTTCTGGATTCCGATACGAGAGAGAACGCAGGAAAACGGCCTCGATCACACTAAAAATTGCAGAGTTCGCCCCAATGCCCACGGCCAGAGTCAGCACCACTACGGCGGGGAACCCCGGACTTCTATGAAGCTGGCGTACCGTGTAGCGAAAATCTTGGAGTAATCCAGTCATGATTGTTCCCGTCCCACTACTCGTGCCTCAGCGCAGCCATGGGATCGACTTGCGCCGCTCGCCACGCCGGCAACAGGCCTGACGCGACTGACACCAATAGGAGCAGCATGGCAGCGGCGGCCAATGTCAAAGGGTCGTGAGGGCTCAAGCCAAAGAGCATGCTGCTCACGAGACGCGTTCCGGCCAGAGACAAACACGCTCCAACAAGTATTCCGGCTCCGATCACGATAAAACTTTCACGCAGCACGACCCACAGCGCGCTCCAGCGCGTCGATCCCAATGCCAATCGAATCCCTAGTTCGCTCGTACGCCGAGCGACGGTGTAAGACATCACTCCATAAAGGCCAAGGCAAGCCAGACCCAGAGCCAAGGCTCCGAATATCGTGGTGAGGCGAGCAATGAGCCGTTGCTGCGCCAGGTTGCTGCTCACCTGCTCGGCCAATGTGGCGATGCCGCCGATCGGCAGATTCGGGTCGACGCTGCGGACCGCTTGCCTGACTTGTGAAATCAACCGGCTTGGATCAGCGAACGTACGCACGTCGAGACTTTCCACGTCGATGGCATCCTGCGCGATGGAGTGATAGATCATGGGCGGCGCGCTTTCGCGGATGTCATTCACACGCGCATCTTTGACGACGCCGACTATCTGGAAGCGGTGATCGTTTGCCGTGTCGTAGCCGAAGTACTGGCCAATCGGGTTCTTGTCTTTCAGGAACTCGCGAACGAAAGTCTGGTTTACGATCGTAACGGCGAGAGTTTTTTCGTTGTCAGTCGTTGCGAAATCCCTGCCTTCGACGAGCGGAATTCCAACCGTATCGAAGAAGTGGTGGCTGACACGGCGCTCCTGGGCATCTGTTTCGCCATTTGTATGTGGGATTCCGGGAAGGTAGATGTCGCTCGAGTCACCACAACCTATCGCGAGGCCGCAACTGGCCAGAGATGCCGAGCGCACACCCGGGATCGCCTCCACCCGCTCGATGAGCCGCTCGTATAAGGCAGATAATTGTTCCTGCTTGTAACCCGCCATGTGCGTGTCCAGCCACACCGTCAGGATGTGGTCCCGGTCAAAACCAGGATCCAACTCGGAGAAATTCCGGAGAGTACGAAGAAACAAGCCTGCCCCAACCAGAAGAACGAGAGAGAGCGCGACTTGCGAGGCCACCAGCGTCTGTTTCAACGACCAACCGCGGCCGCTGCCCGCGAACCCGCGCGCGCTGGCCTTCAGAGCGCGGGCCGGCTCCACTCGTGTACCCTGCACTGCCGGAGCCAAGCCAAACAGAAATCCAGTCAGCAACGCGACAGCCGTGCTGAAGAAGAGAACGCGTGCATCCGGCGCAAGATTTAGCGAGATCGGCGTGGCTCCGCTGGATGCCCACTTCGGCAAGACGGCGCTGCACCAATAGGCGACCCCGACACCAAGCACTGCGCCGAAACCAGACATGAGTACGCACTCAGTCAGAAGCTGACGGACTAACCGTGCCCGGGTTGCTCCCAACGAAAGACGCACGGCGATTTCACGTTCGCGCACGGCCGCCCGCGCCAACAGAAGATTGGCAAGATTGGCGCAGGCGATCAGGAGCACAAGTCCAACAGTGCCCATCAAAACCGTCAACGACTGCGAAAAGCTTCGCCGCAAACTGGGCAACCCCCGGCCTCCGGGTTCGAGTTCAAGCCGAGTTCGGAGAAAAGCTCGACGCTCCTGAGGATCTGTCAGTTTCAGAACCGCGCGCTCAAAATCCTGTCGAAAGAGTTGGTTGAGCGCGGCGTCTGCCTGAGGAAGGGCCTGAGGACTCTTCACGCGCACGATCAATTGCAGCCAGCTAATGTCTTGCTGAGCAATCCAGGGCTTGTCGAATTCAGCCGCCTCCGTCTGGCTGTAATGTTGAGCATAATGGACGGCTGACTGCATCATTGTCGGAAGCCAAAACTCTGGCGCCGTTCCCGCTTTTGCGCCGAAGAAGCCGGGAGCGGCCACTCCAACGATCTCGAGCGGCATTCCGTTCACGATTATCTTGCGACCAATCAGGTTGCGATCCTGCCCGAAACGACGCTGCCAGCAGCCATAACTGATCACGGCGACTGGACTGCCACCCACTGTGCGGTCATCGTCCACGGTCAAGAGGCGTCCCAGTGCCGGGTAGGTTTCGATAGTTTGGAAATAATTTCCTGAAACAAGCTGCCCTCTGACCATCTCGGGCTGACGATTTCCGAAGTTGGCGTAGAAGTCAGAAGGCCACGTCATAGCCGCCACACTTGCAGCCTGTGGGAGAGCGGCACGCATGTCCCGGAATTGGGGATACGAAAAACGCGTGTTCTCGGCCAGCCTGTCGCTCATCCTGACCAGGAAGAGCTGTTCAGGGTCTGGCACGGGCAGTGACTTCAAGAGAACCGCATTGACCAAAGTAAAAATGCCGGTGTTGGCGCCGATTCCCAGAGCTAAAGTGAGCACCGCAACCAACGTGAAGCCAGGGCTCTTGCGCATCTGCCGCAATGCGTAGCGGACGTCTTGGAGAAATCCAGTCATCACTCGTTCTCTTCCTACTCGTATCGCAAAGCCACCATGGGATCGACCTTCGATGCCCGGCGGGCAGGGATGAAGCACGCTAATGTCGCCGATGTCAGTAACATCAGCGCGACCAAGCTGAAGGCAAATGGGTCAATCGTGCCAACCCCATACAACATGCTTTGCATCGCCCGCCCTATAAAGCACGCGCCAATGAGGCCTAGCGCTAGCCCGGCGAGGGCCATCATCATTCCTTCCGTCAAAACCAGGCGGAGCACTTGCTCCCGGCCGGCGCCTAATGCCATGCGCAGTCCGATCTCATGGGTCCGCTGCGCGACGGCAAAAGCCATCACGCCGTAGATGCCGATGGTGGCGAGCAGCAACGCCACCCCGGCGAAGGTTCCGTATAGCACGCTGGCAAGGCGATCGGAGGAAAGATTTTCATCCGCCACCTGGTCCATGGTTTTGACGTCGGCCAGTGCCAGATCGGCGTCGATGGAGTTCACCACGGCAGCGATGCTCCGGCTCATGGCGGCGGGATCGCCGGTAGTACGAATCGCCATGTGCGTCTGGGGCCACGGGCTCTGCGAAAACGGAACGTCGATCTCAGGATGGTCCTCGTCCCGCGGACCAAAACTCCGCACGTTATGAAATACCCCCACAATCTGCCATTCCACGCTTGGACCTACTCGGGTCACGCCCGGGATCAATTGGTCGATCGCGATGCGCTGGCCGATCGGATCCACTCCTGGCAGATAACGCCTGGCGAAGTTCTCATTCACCATGGCCACGCGGACGGAACTCGCCGTGTCCTGGTCGGTAAAGCTGCGCCCTTTGACTACGCGAACTCCGAAAGTCTGAAAATATCCTGGCGTCACCGCCTGAAAGGGGGAGTCCGGCCGCGCGGAATGCTCGACCGCCGGCTGCCCCACAATCGTGAACCCCATGCCATTGTCGGTGCCCAACAGGGGCGTGCCGGTGGCAGCCTCCGATTGAACGATTCCAGGCACCGCCCGCAACTTCTCCAGCAGTTCGCGATAAAACGCGACAATCTCTGGCGGTTGCTTAAGCCGGCCCTCCGGAACGGGAAGATTGAAAGTCAAAATGTGATCGGTGTCGACGCCGAGATCGATCCGGGAGAGATTCCAGAAGCTGTGGATCGCGAGTCCGGCGCCAGCCAGTAATGTTAGGGCTAGGGCAAATTCCATCACCACCAATGTCCGGCGCAGGCGGTGATGTCCCGCGCCGGTTCCGGCGCGGCCTCCTTCTTTCAGCGCCTCGTTAGGGTCCACGCCCGAGGCTTGCCACGCCGGAACGCAACCGAACAGAATGGCAGCCAACAAAGTCGCGACCAAAGTGAACAGCAGGACCGGCACGCTGAGCGTTACATCCGCTTCTGAAGGCAGGGTGAGCGGGGGCATAATCGCCAGCAGCACTTTCACCAGAAACCCGCTCAAACCAATGCCCGCCACTCCTCCCACGGTGGCCAGGGCCAGGCTTTCGGTCAGGAACTGCGCGAACAATTGCCGCCGTGTCGCACCCAGAGAGGCTCGCACCGCGACTTCCTTGCGCCGCACCGTGCTCTTCGCCAACAACAAATTCGCCACGTTTACGCAGGCGATCAACAGCACAAAACCCACTGCCCCCATGAGCAACCAAAGTGTCGAGCGAGTGCGATTCGGCAGGAAATCGTTCTTGAGGTCCTCGACCCTGGCTCCCCAGGTCTTGTTCGTATCGGGATGGTCCTGCGCAATGCGGCGTGTCAACAAATCCATGTCGGCCTGCGCCGTTGCCGGCGACACGCCCGGCTTCATTCGTCCCATGATCAGGAGCCAGTGAAAACTGTGATTAATTTGTTCCGGCTTGAAGGCCAGCGGTACAACCAACTTGCTCCACAGCCGGTCGGGAGGGCCTGCCGCCATCACGCCGACCACCGTGTAAGGCTCGCCATTCATGCGAATCTGCTGGCCGATGATGTTGCGCTTTCCGCCCAGCCGCTGCCAAAGGCTGTGCACAAGAATGACGACATGATCTTTGCCGGGCTGGCCTTCTTCCGGCAGGAAGTCGCGCCCTAGTTCGAAACGCACTCCCATCATTGTGTAAAAGCCGGGCGTGGTGAGCTGGCCGTTGATCTGTTCAGGGTGCTCCGCGGTGGCCAAGTTAAAAGCGGCGCCGGTCCAGGCATTCAAGTCCTGGAAGACTGTGTTCTGCGCTTTCCAATCGAGAAAGTCGCCGGCGGAAACCGAGTTTCGCCCCTCGCCCGGTTTCGACCACACCATGACCAGCTGGTTGGGGTCTGGATACGGCATAGGCGCCAGCAGCGTTGCATAGAGTACGCTGTAGATTGCGGTCGTGGCGCCAATGCCCAGCGCCAGCGTGACGATCGCCACGGCGGTGAAGCCAGGACTCTTGCGTAGGAGCCGCAAAGCGTATTGAAGGTTCTTGAACATTGCACTCATCTTCTTTTTCTTTCGTCCTCCTACTCGTGTCGCAGCGCCACCATGGGATCCACTCTCATCGCCCAGCGAGCGGGTATGTAGGCCGCCAGAGCTGCTACCAAAGCCAGTAGGGACGTGAGCAAAGCGAATGTCACAATGTCGATCTGCACCACTCCGAAGAGCACACTCGAAAGTGCGCGGGTCAAGAGCAATGCGAGTACCAAGCCGATGCCCAGCCCAATGGCGGCCATTTTCATCGCCCCACCGACTACGAGACTGAGCATGTCGAAACGTCGCGCTCCCAGTGCTACGCGCACTCCGATTTCATGGGTGCGTTGGGTGACGGAGTACGCCATGACTGCGAAGATCCCGGCTGCTGCCAAGATAAGCGCGCAGACAGCGAAAGTAAGCATCATCTGAGCGGACGACTCGATGCCGCTGAGACCATCGGAAACAACCTGCTCCAGGCTGCGAATGTCATACGCGGGTTGGTCCGCGTCCATGGCGTGCAATTGCGCGTTGACAGGCCCGGCAAATGTCAGGGGATTTCCCGACGTTCGCACCACGAATGCGGATGCGGATTCGGGCTGTTGCGCGAACGGCACGTACGCAGTCGGAGCGGGGTCATGATCCAAGGGAACCGGCTGCACATCACCCACGACTCCCACAACCGTTCGGAACGGCTGGGCAGCTTGGGGCCGTCCCAATTGGATATGCTTTCCCAGTGGGTTCTGGTCTGGCCAGTTTTGCCGGGCCATCGTCTCGCTAATGACCACGACCGGAGGAGCGTTGGGTCCATCCTGATCCGAAAGCAGCCGCCCTTGCCGCAGGGGAACACGCAATGCTGGGAAGAATCCTGGAGCCACGACTTGCGAAATGACCGGCGGCATATCTGCGGGAGAGGCTGGAGGCTTGCCCTCCGCCCTGAGATCGACCCAGTTCCACGTCCATCCCGAGGGCAGGCTGGTCACACACGCCGCAGATTCAACACCTGGCAGGGCTTGAATATTTCGCAGGACCTGTTCGTAAAACCCGCGGATGCGGTCTTTGTCGCGGTACTTAGCCTCCGGCAACACGATATGGAAAGTGAGGACGTTGCCACGATCAAAGCCCATATCATTGGTTACGAGAGTGCGGAATCCCTTCACCATCAAACCTGCGCCTACAAGCAAAACCAAAGAGAGTGCCATTTCGGAGACGACCAGCAAAGTGCGAAAGCGCCGACGGCTGGCAGTGGGACTGCCGCCGCGGGAGCCTTCCTTCAGGGTGTCATTCACATTAGGACGTGAAAAATGCCATGCGGGCGCAAGACCTGCGACGATGCCGGTGATCATGGCCACCAGAAGTGTGAACAAGAACACTCGTGAGTCAATCTGCAAGTGCTTTAGTCCGGCAATGTGCTCGACAATAAAGGGGGGGATGGTGCGGCGCACGATGTTGAGCCACCAACTAGACAAGAAGAGCGCCCCTCCGCTCCCGAGCAGTGCGAGCAAGACGCTCTCCACCAGCAGCTGCCGTCCAACGTGCCAGCGGCTGGCCCCGAGCGCTACACGAAGGGCGATCTCCCTTTGACGCCCAGAAGCGCGGGCCAACTGCAGGTTGGCAACATTGGCACAGGCCAGCAGGAGAACAAAGACGGCTGCGCCCATCAGCATCAGAACAAACTGTCGCGAACCGAAGGTGAGATCTTCGACCGTATTTATGACCCTGACTCCGTGGCTGGCATTGGTTTTGGGATACTGTTTGCCCAGGCTCGCCGCAATCGTCTCAAGGTTCGCCTGCGCCTGAGATATGGAAACGCCATCCTTCATCCGTCCGAAGACTGTCAAATAGTGATTCTCGCGGTCTTCTTTCGCAGTGCCATTCAGGTCGAGCGGAGTCCAAACCTTTGATCCCGTCGGGAAATCAAAATCTGCGGAGGTAATTCCAATCACGATGAACTTCTGACCGTTCAACAGCAGTTGCCTGCCGACAAGCCCAGGGTCAGCACCCAAATGCTGCTGCCAAAACCGGTGGCTGATTACAACCACTGGCGCAACCCCACCCTGGAAATCTGCGCTCCCAATGTAACGCCCCAGTTGCGGACGCATTCCCAGCAACGAAAAGAAGTTTGCAGTTACCTGCGAACCTTCGACATGCTCCGCCACACTGCCGCCAGTCAAATTCGCGTCCCAGCCGCGGACGGCCGCAAGCTGGTCGATTTGCGTGCTCTGCTCGCTCCACTCGCGGAAATTGGCAGGAGCCGGACTCAAGTGGTTGTCATCCTGCTTAGGCGCCGTTTCCCAGACCGTGACAATCCGATTGAGGTTCGGAAATGGGAACGGCCGGAGCAGCATTGCATTGACCGTACTGAAAGTGGTCGTATTGGCGCCGATACCGAGCGCAAGAGTAATCACCGCGACCGCAGTGAAACCGGGACGCCTCCACAGCAGGCGCAATCCGTAACGGACATCTTGGATCAGTCCAGTCATGGTTTATTCCTCACTCGTACTGCAACGCCACGACGGGATCCACTTTGGTGGCACGGCGCGCTGGAATGTAACAGGCAGACAGCGCCACCAGAATGATCAACGCCGCCACGCTCAGAAATGTGACCGGATCGGTAGCCGTCACACCAAACAATTGGCTGGCCATTAGACGCGTGAGCGCGAAGGCAACGGCAATCCCAATACCCGTGCCGATGAGGGCGAGCTTCGTTCCCTGGCCCAGGATCATGCGCAAAATGTCACCGCGCTGCGCTCCCAGCGCCATGCGGACGCCAATCTCACGCATGCGCCGTCTTACGGAATAAGCCAATACGCTATAGATCCCGATTGCGGCCAGCAACAGAGCCAGACCTGAGAAGGCCGACAGCAGCAACATGTTGAAGCGCTGATGGGAAAGAGAGTCGGCCACAATGTCATCCATAGTGATCACGTCCACCATGGGTTGCTCGCGATCCACTTCGTGCACAGCGTTTGAAATCGCTGAAGCGAGCGTGTTGGGTGGCGAAGACGTACGCACCACCAGCGACATGTAAGGCATCGCCTGTTGGGCCAGCGGCAAGTACAACGTTGCAACCGGCTCGATTACGTCCAGGCCGTACGCTTTGACATCTCCGACTACCCCGACCACTTCTCGCGACTTTTCCGGAAAGAAAGTCATCTTCAGGCGCTTGCCAATCGGATTCTCGTTCGGCCAGAAACGCTTGGCCATCGATTCGCTGATCAGGGTCACCGCGGGGCGGTCGGCAACATCCGCACTACTCAACGGACGCCCTTGCAAAATTGGGATTCGCATCGTTTCAAAGAATCCAGGTTCAACGGCGCGAACCGCCACTTCCGGCTGTTCCGACATCGCGAGCAGGGGATGCCCCTCGACTGCAATCGGCTGGGTGGAACCTCCGTCCCCCAACGGCAAGGTATCAATCGTGCCCGCAGATGCCACCCCGGGCAACGCACGCACACGCCGCAAAAGCTCATCGAAGAAAGTGGTCTGCTGTGAAGGTTTTCCATATTTGGTCGAAGAAAGCGAGAATGACATGGTGAGGACGTTATGGGAATCCAGACCTGGGTCAACGTTTCGCAATCGCGACAAGCTGCGGATCATCAATCCCGCGCCGATCAGCAACACCAGCGACAACGCAACTTCAGAAACCACAAGCACACCGCGAGTCCGGTTGCCGCCGGAATCTGCGTCGGTCCGGCCCAAACCTTGCTTCAATGAATCGTTCAGGTTTGCTTTACTCGCGCGTACGGCCGGCACCAACCCCGCTACTACACCGCTAAACATTGAAACTGCAAGAGTGAACGCCAGCACCCAGCCATCCACGGCAATGTCCGTCGCGCGTGGGAGGCTTTGAGCCAGGAAAGCGACAATCAGCTTCACTCCGTAGTGCGCAAAAATGAGTCCTAGCACGCCTCCTGTGAGTGCCAGCAACAAAGTTTCAGAGAGGATCTGCCGCGCCACACGAACCGAGCTCGCGCCCAGGGCGGTCCGGATCGCAATCTCTTTCTCTCTGGCCAGGGTTTTGACCAAAACCAGATTCGCCACGTTGGCGCATGCGATCAGCAGGACAAATCCCACCGCTCCGAGTAAGACCATCAAGGCCGGACGGACATCCCCCACCAACTGATCTCGCAGCGGGACAACCGCTGCCCCCCAACCTTTATCGTCCGCGGGATACGCCTGCTCCAAGCGGGTGGATATGGTGTTCATCTCCGCGCCCGCCTGTTTCACATCTGCTCCTGCGTTCAAGCGGGCAATGACCAGATAATTATGGTTTCCGCGAACGGCGCGCTCCGCATCGGTCCACGCCAGCGGAATCCATAACTGCGGCTGAGCCTTTGGATCGGAAGAAGTAGGAAAAACCGATTTCGATGGCATGACGCCCACAACCTTGTAACTTTGGCTGTTGAGTAAGATTGTGTGGCCAATGATGTTCGGGTCTGAGGCGAAGTGAGTTTGCCAAAACGACTGACCGAGTACCGCGACATGCCCGCGTCCGCTTTGATTTTCCTCAGGCAAGAAAACGCGCCCCAACATCGGCTGGACGCCGAGCACTGAGAAGAATTCCGGCGAAACCCCAATTGCGGGCACTGATTCCGGTTCGCCGGTGCCGGTTAAGTTGTAGTTAGAGGACCTGTAGATCGCCATACTCTGGAACACATGGTTTTGCCTCTCCCAGTCCAGATAATTTGCCGGAGAAACATCGAACCGGGTCATTCCAGGGAAACTCTTCGCGGGTGGAACGTGCCACACTTGCACCAATCGTTCCGGATCCCGAAACGGAAGCGGCCGCAGTAATATCGCATTTACGACGCTAAAAATAGCAGTGTTCGCTCCGATGCCGAGCGCCAACACAACGACCGCTACAATCGTGAACCCAGGCGCCTTCCGCAACATTCGAGCTCCGAAGCGGAGATCATGAAACAAAGTTTCCATATTTCCTCATTCGTAACGCAACGCCACCATGGGATCGACATTCGCTGCCCTGCGTGCGGGGATGTAGCTGGCCAGCAGCGCCGAGACCGCAAGCATTGCAGAAACAGCGGCCAACGTCGGCGCGTTCCATGAACGAACGCCAAAGAGCAGGCCGCGGATCAGCGTTGCCGCAGCAATCGAACAAACAATGCCCCCGGCAATTCCGGCGCCAGTTAGCCAAGCTGCCTCTTTCAGGATGAGCTGATACACAGACTTGCGTTGTGCGCCCAGTGCCATACGCACTCCGATCTCGCGGGTCCTCTGGCTCACTGAGTATGCAATCACACCGTAAAGACCGACCACGCCCAGCAGAAACGCCAGGGCGGCGAATCCGCCGACCAGCCACGCCGAGGAGCGGTGCAGGTAAGCCGCGGGTGAATCATTAATTCGGTCAACCATGGTTGCTTCGCCAAAGATGGAAATATTGGCGCCGACTTGATGGATGGCGGCGACGAGCTCCGGAAACAACGGTCGCTCGACCTGCGACGTGCGAACCGCGCTGATCCTCGGGCGCAAAACTGCGTCCCAAGACGGGCTGGACACGCATCACTCGAAGGAAGTCGCGGGACACGGCGGCGACCATTGTCTGAGTCGGCTCGGAACCGCCCGACACCGACTCCGGGCTGCTTCTGGTTTCTGCCAGACCCTGCAAGGAACGACTCTGCGAGCGGATGTCCTCAAAGTTAGGATCCGTAAAACTCGCGCGCTGGCCGCGCGCATTCGCCTCCCAGAGCCGGACAATCTGCTCCGGCTTCTGGTACGGCAACGGCCGCACCAGGACTTCGTAAACCACACTGAAGATGGCGGTGGTCGCACCGATTCCGAGCGCCAGTGTGAGCACAGCCACGCTGGTGAAGCCCGGGTTCTTGCGCAATTGCCGCAGCGCAAAGCGCATATCTTGGAGAGTTCCAGTCATCGCGGGTTGCATCCTCCTATTCGCACCGCAGCGCGATCAAAGGATCGACGCGCATGGCGCGGCGCGTAGGGACGTAAGACGCCAGCAGTGTGACCACAGCCATCACGATGGCCACCCCTGCGTAAGTAAATGGGTCCCTGGGGCTGATACCGTAGAGTTCGCTCGACAGCAATCGAGTGACCGCGAATGCTGCTGCCAAACCAAGCGTGATGCCGGTTAGGGAGAATTTCGCACCCTCCTTCATGACCAGCCAGAGAACGTCGCGGCGCTGAGCCCCCAGCGCCATGCGGATGCCGATCTCGCGTGTCCGCTTCGACACCAGAAAGGAGAGAACACCATAGACGCCGATTATTGCCAGCGCCAGCGCCAAACCGGCAAAAGTCACAAACAGGGACATAGTGGAAGCCGGGGTGGATACAGCTTCGGAAATAACCGTGCTCATGGTTTTCACTTCACTAACCGGGACCTCTTGGTTTAGGCCGGTAACGACCCGGCGAAGCATCGCTGCTGTTTGTGCTTCGTCCAAGGTGGTTCGGACGGCAATCGTCATTTCTGCGGGCACTCCGCCAGCTTCCAAAGTGGCTTTGGGGTTGTAGGGCACATACACCGTGCCCTTGATCCAGTCGGGGATATTCCTTTGCAGATCGTATGCGCGCACGTCGGCAATTACTCCGACGACCGTGCGCCATTCGTTATCTCTCGCGAACCGAATGTGTTGTCCAACGGCATTTCGGCCTGGCCAGAATCGCTGCGCGGATGAAGCCGTCATCACGGCTACCGGCGCATTGCCAGACTCATCCGCAGCAGCAAACCACCGGCCAGACAAGAGTGGAATGCCCATCACCCGAAAATATTCAGGGGTAACCACGTCGAGCCAAAAAAGAGGCAGGACCTGATCGGCGGAAGCCACGAAGCCTTCAATTTCCAACGAACGCTTGCTCACCCTTCCCCCCAAAGGAAGAGTGTTCACCAACGCGGCGCCACTCACCCCAGGAGAGGCCTTAGCCTGATCCAGCACACTACGATAGAAAGTCAGACATCGCGCTGGGTCACCGCAGAACGATTCATTGGGTGTAACGCGTGCGGTCACGACCTGTTCGAATCGAAACCCCGGGTTGACGTGTGACAGGGTCCAGAAACTTCGGATCAGAAGTCCAGCGGCGATGACGAGTAGCATTGCAAACGCGACTTCGACAACTGCCAGTAAGCTCCGTAAGCGCTGCGACACGGAAATTGACGTGCCACGCCCAGCGGAGTTAAGGGAATCCGCGAGAACCGCGCGCGAAGACTGAAGAGCTGGAGCCAGCCCAAAGATAAAACCTGTCAGGATGGTGAGCCCGCTCGTGAATGCAAGCACACGCCAATCCATGTGTACCTCCGCCAGGCGCGGCGTATCCGCAGGTAGCGCGCCCTCCAGCAAGCGGAGCCCAATTGTGGCAAAAATCAATCCGAGTAAACCGCCCAGAGATGCCAGCAACACACTCTCGGTCAGAAGCTGCCTCGCGATTCGCTGTCGCACAGCACCCAGCGCGGAGCGGATGGCAATTTCCTTTTCGCGCGTCGCCGCTCGCGAGAGCGTTAAATTGGCGACGTTTGCGCACGCGATCAGGAGGATCAGCAATACCGCTCCCAGCAACATGAGCAGGCGCGCACTAACGTCGGCAACCATGCCATTTTGCAAATGAACCACATTGACATCTGCGTTCCAACTGGCGGGCATCGGCCAGGGAAACAGCGCTCCCACGTGAGACTGGAACATCCGTGTCTCGGCGCGTGCCTTGTCGATGGTTGATCCCGGACGAAGCCGTCCGATCACAGGCATGAAGTCGCCCGCCCAATAGACCACCGCGTTTCGCGGATCATTGTGCAACGGGATCCATATTTGGGTTTTCGCCGATGGGAAACGGAAGGTCGCGGGCATCACGCCGGCCACTTGACGGCTCACACCTTCGAGTTGGACTGAGCGGCCAATAATTGAGGGATCACTTCCGAAGCGCTGCTCCCACAGGGCATGACTCAGAATTACGTAGTTATCCTGGCCAGCACTGTCCTCGCCTGGATAGAACGTTCTCCCTAGCTCTGGGCGTACGCCCAGGATAGAGAGCAGTTCAGCGGACACCAACGTGCCCGTTAGGCGGACTGGCTCGCCAAGACCAGTTAGATTGAAGTCGTGGCCCTCGGCATAAGCGCCGACGTCCATAGTGTGTAGCTGCTCGCGCATCGCCACCACCGCGCCAGCAGGATATGACCCGGTCACGCTGATCAATTGGTCGGGCTTCGAATACGGCAGCGGCAGAAGCAGAATTCCATCCACCAAACTGAACACCGCCGTATTGCCGCCGATCCCCAGCGCCAGCGTGAGCACCGCCACCGCAGTGAAACCCGGGCTTTTCCGCAATTGCCGCAGAGCGTAGCGTAGGTCTTGCAGCAAACTCGTCATGCTGTTCTTCTCCTCCTACTCGTACCGCAACGCCACCATGGGATCGACTTTGGCCGCACGACGCGCGGGAATGTAGCTGGCAAGCAAGGCCACAGCTAAAAGCAAGAGCGCGGCCTCGGTCAGTGTGGCGGGGTCATTTGGCCTTATTCCAAACAGCAGCGCGCCAATCCAGCGAGCCGCAACCAGCGAACAGAAAATCCCGGCGATAGCGCCGCCGGCAATCCAGACCAGCGTCTGAAACACCATGACCCTGGTGACAGTAGCCGGGTTCGCGCCCAGCGCCAGACGAATAGCAATCTCCCGAGTGCGTTGGCTCACCAGCAAGGAAACCAGGCCGAATATACCCACCGCCGCCAGAAGGAGGCCGACCGCGGCAAACAGCGAGAGCAGCGCGGCGGTAAATCGAGGACGCTCCGCAAGCCGGTATACGGTCTGACCGAGTGTGCTTGACTCTACCGGAAGCGTTGGGTCGAGCGTGGCGATTGAGTCTCGTAATTCTTTGGCTACCGTCTGCGGATCAATTGCACTGCGCACAACAATGCTGATCCGCTGAGAGTCTGGATAGTTGAAGATGCGGTCGTTCGCGGTGTGACGACGTACCAGGTAATATTCGGGACCAATATGCCCGCCCAGTCCCTGATTCTGCGTGTTGGCAGTGACACCTACTATTCTGAACGTGGCAGCGGCGCGCGCTTCATCCGAACGAAAGTGGATTGTCTTGCCCACCGAGTCCTGGCCGGGAAAGAGCCGTTGAGCCAAGGCGTCGTTAAGGATCATGGCGCCAGACGTTGGTTTGCGATCTTGTTCGTCAAAGGCCCGTCCGCGCAGCAGGGGAATGCCTAGAACCGAAAAATACTCTGGCGTGACAGATCTCCAGCCCACGATTCCACCTATGCCTTGGTCGAGACTAAGGGGCGGCTTCCCTTCCACCTCCAACGCTACAAGTGGTATGGTGCGCGCCGGTGTGTCTGGGGGAAGGGAGTCACTGAGGGCCGCCGCCGCGACGCCAGGCAATTCCTGGAGTTTCTTCTCCAGTTGCTCGAAGAATGCAAGCCGCTGTGCCGGTTGAGCATATTTTTGCTGCCCGAGCGTGATCGCCGCCGTAACAATGTTTTGCGTATTCATCCCTAACGGCTGGACCTCAAGGTTGCGAAGAGTCCGCAGGAACAGCAGAGCACCTGTGACCAGAATGAGAGTCATCCAAACCTGAGCAGCCATCAGAGTTTTTCGCAGGTTGGTTCGCCGAGTGCCAGACACAGTCATAGCAACCAGAGCTTCCGGACGCGGCTTCTCCAGGGCGGGCAGAGTGCCAAACACAATCCCGGCAGCGCCCGATGACAGAAGCGCGAACATCAGAGCCCTGATGTTTACCGTAGCCTCCGGCAACCGTGGTATTCCTGCCGGTGAAAGAGCGACAAAGCCATGAACAATCGCGTAAGCAAGCCCACAACCGATTGCGCCTCCAACCACTGCGAGCAGCATGCTTTCTGTTAGCCTTTGCTGAAATAGGCGAACGCGTGCGGCGCCGAGCGCAGATCGGACTGCAAGCTCCTGTCGTCGCCCCGTGCTGCGGGCAAATACGAGGTTGGCCACGTTGGCGCAGGCGATTAGAAGTACTGCAAAGGCCGAGATCAAAAGGAACAAAGCTGCGAGACGGGAGTCATGAACCTGTAAATCGCGGATAGAGCGAACCTGAAGTCGCAGTTCTTTTCGAAACGGTGGCGGCGCGGACTCCACAAAGCTCCGAAACAGGGGCTGCAATTGCGCTGCCGCCGATTCGATGCTGACGCCTGGTTTCAGGCGTCCATATACGCGAACCGTCGGCCCCATCAAATTGCGTTGCACAATGGATTCATCGAGGGCCTCAGGCACAACGAGCCCCGTATGAGCAAGCGTCGGAAATTCAAAGTCACGCGGCAAAACGCCTAAGACCCGCGTTGGTCTTCCATCAAGCGAAATCGTGCGATCAACAATGCCGCGGTCGCCTCCAAACCGGCTTTGCCATAGCCCGTAGGAGAGCAATGCAACCTTGGGCGAATCGGGGCGATCCTCTTCCGGCGTGAAGTTCCGTCCCAGGATGGGCTGCACACCGAATGTGGGCAGGAAGGTGGACGCTACCGAAACGCAGGTTGACCGGACGGGGCGGTCATCGGTGAGATCACAATCGTTGACGCCGGTGGACGAAGTGAGGCTTGCGAAGGGAGTTTGGTCGCGCCTCCACGCAAGATAGTTGGCTGCAAAGAGAAACTCACCATCAATAATAGGAGCGATGACTCCCACGGAGGCCAACTGGTCGGCGTGCGGATAACGCAAGCTGCGGAAGAGCGCGCCGTCCACCAAACTAAACATCGCAGTGGTTGCGCCGATCCCCAACGACAACGTGAGCACCGCGACTGACGTGAACCCTGGGCTCTTGCACAGTTGCCGCAGAGCATACCGGACGTCTTGGATTAATCCGGTCATGCATGCACATCCGCCATCAGCTTTTGCAGTTCTTCTTCCGCCACAACCTTTCCGTCGAATAAGTGCACTTCGCGCTCGGCATGTTTGGCAAAGCGCGGATCGTGCGTGACCATGCAAATCGTCGCGCCTTCACGGTGCAGGTTCTGAAGCAATTCCATGACGGCTTCGCCGTTGCGTGAGTCGAGGTTTCCGGTAGGCTCGTCCGCGAGCAGGATGGAGGGTTTCCCGCCGAGGGCGCGGGCCACGGCAACACGCTGCTGTTGACCTCCTGAGAGTTGCGAGGGATAGTGCCGCACGCGGTGCGCCATGCCTACACGCTCTAGTGCCTCCATTACGCGCTTCTTGCGCTCGGCCGCGGGCATCTTCTGCCTGTAGGTAAGTGGCAGCTCGACATTTTCGTAGACCGTGAGATCACCAATTAAATTAAAGCTCTGGAAAATGAACCCTATTTCCTGATTGCGAATGCGTGAACGCTCGGCAAAACCCAGGTTCTCCACGGGCTGGCTGTTCAGGCGGTAGCGTCCGCCAGTCGGCGTATCGAGCAGGCCGATGATCGACAGCAGCGTTGACTTGCCGCATCCTGACGGGCCCGACATGGCTACGTACTCTCCCTTGCGGATCGCAAGGTGCACGCCGGAGAGAGCGTGAGTTTCGACTTCGTCGGTGTAAAACACTTTGGTGAGATCCTCAATCTGGATCAGCGCTTGTCCTGCTTCAGTCATAGCTTCTGCCTCAATCGGTTGTCTTAGTCGAGCCGGATGCGGTCGGTGTTATCGGAGCGCGACATGTCGGAAAGAATCACCATGTCACCTTCGTGCAGTCCGTCGAGAATTTGGATCGAGTTTACTGACGCGCGTCCCACCTTTACCGGGACGCGAACAGCACCCTTGCTGTCCGGATCCAGTTTGAACAAGGTAATCGTGCTGTTCTCCTGCCCAAAGGCGGGACGTCCGACGTAGACAACGTTCTCCAATCGCTCCAGATCGATGGTTCCATCGACGCTCAGATCGGGCCGCGCCCCTTTGGGAAGTTCGCCGGTGAGCTGTACGTCAACTGTGACCGTCCCGTTCTGCACTGCCGGATCCACTCGCATCACGGTTCCGGAGACAGTGCCATTGTGGGTGTCGACCACTGACGGTTGACCGATCTGCACATCTCGCGCCTGGGTCTCGGCAATCTTTAACTCCGCAATCAGATGATTTGGCTGGACTGCTTTTGCCAGCATCGTTCCGGGCAAGACGTGTTGCCCTACCTGCAATGGCAGATCGACCAGAACGCCGTCAATGCCGGCGCGGACCTTGAGCGCGTCCAACTGTTTCTGCTTCAGTCCCGCCAGCGCACGCACCTGGTCCACTTTGGCCTGCTGTTCGGCCATCTGCGATTCGATCGCCTTCTGGTTGATTTCCAGTCGTTCGTCCTCGATGTGGTTTCGCGTGGTAAGTTCGTCAGCCTTGCCCTTCGACGCTTTGTACGCAAGACCTGAAATCACTCCGAGATCGTAAAGTGCCTTGTCAGTCTCCGACTGTAACGTTGCCTGGCTGTAATCTGCAGTCACGGTGGCGGCGCCAGCCTTCTGATTCATGAGATCGCTCTGAAGCTTGACTCGCAGACTCTGGTATTCAGCTTCCGCGGCCTTTAATTGAAGTTTGGCGTCGAGCGCTGCCTGCTCGACCTGCGGATTGCTCATCTCCAGCAAAATGCTGTCAGCTTTCACCTGGGAACCCGGCAACATGCGAATTCGGACGACAGTGGCTTCGGTCTCTGCTGGTATTTGACGGGTGAACTCCTGGCTAGGAATCAGGGATCCAAGTCCTCTGACTTGGCGCAGCATGGGGCCGCGCTTGACTGTGTCGGTCCACACGGTACTCCGTTCTACCTCCTGTGCCGCCGGTTTCAGTCGAGAAACGCCAATTGTCACTATCCCGAGAAGCACAACGCCGATCGCCAGCCCGATAATTTGCCGGCGTCTCTTTTGGCGTTTGATGTCTGGCCGTGCGATATCCATCAGACTATCTCCTCGCAACTGCCACTCCATTTGAAAGCGAGGCGGTAAGTGTCTACGACAACAGTGAGATAGGGGCTGTATCAGTGCCTACGAAACGCGCCGCTTTGTCCGGAACTGAACTGGGGTGTCCATTTGCGAACAGTGGCCTGAATGTTGAGCGTGTTTGGACCTTCATCCGGCACGTTATGTCGGATCACAAAGCAACTCTCCGCTGGCCATCGGTAGCATGTTCTGTGCGACCGATTCAGGCGGACTAGACTAAGACGGGACTATTAGCTGCTAGCCATCACAGAATCTTGCTCCCGTCCAAGCTAGAGCCCATCAACTTTCACTCGCCGGCAAATCGGAGAAGCCAAGAGACTTCAGACGTGCGACCGTTTCGTATTCAGAAGGTCATCCAACAAGAAGGTCAAAACCCGGACACCTATTTGTAGATCACAAAACCTCCGGGCGGTACTGTCAAACTGACGGCCTTGCCGTTGCGCGCCTCCACTAGCAGCGGGTTTCCGATTTCGGCATTGTCGGTTGAATACAAACAACGCAGGCTGCCGCCTGCACGGTGCAGGTCGTTATCAATCGTGACCCACGCCGTCGTAGGAGAGCCAGGGTCAGTATTCACCGCTGCCAGAACCTCTTGTTTGTCGAGAATGCGTGTCCAAGCCGCGATCGACCGCATGCGGCCATCCAAGATTCTCGGGAACCCAAAGTTGCTGCCGTCGCTCGAAATCTGGCGCAGATATTGGCGGCCCCGGCGCAAAGCCACCTCCTGCTGGCGGATCTTCGTGATCTTCGCCAGTTCGCCTGGAATAGGGTTCTGGTCCTCGTCAAAACAGTGGCGGTTGCGACTGCGGAAGGCTCCGAACCCGCCCCCGAACATCGCCTCGCGGATGTAGCGGTCCGCTCCGTCACCGCCATCGCCGGACCCATCGAACTTCTGTTCGCTGCCGTAATAAATGCACGGAATTCCCAAGGTGCAGAGGTTCAAGCCGATCGCACTCAAGATCAATTGGTCGCCCTGGTCATTGGCGCAGAAGCGGGCCTTGTTGTTGCCCTTGCGGATCTGATCGTGATCATCGATCATGGTCACGACCTTGTTGCGGAACCAGGTGTGCGACTCTTGCCCGACCTCGAGAGAATTGCGGAAAAGATCGAAGTAATCCGCAGGATTACGGTACCCCTTAATCAAATACTCGAGCTTGTCCTGGACGTCGTCGATGCCCAGCGCGGCGTCAATTCCGGTGGTTTCGACTGTGTTAAAGGCCCGCACCCGGCCGCCCGTGACCTCGCCGACCAGAAGAAACTTATCTTTGCCGATGCTCACCCCGAACTCGTGGATCACCGACGCAAAATACCGGGTTGGACCGTCGCCCATGTGCTTGACGGTATCCACGCGGTAGCCATCGATATCGGCGAAGGCGATCCAGAACTTATAGACCTCGCAGAGAGCGTCGAGGCCGGCGGTGGGGTTGTAGTTGTCCGGACCGGCAAGGCCAAGATCGATGTCCTTCAAGTCTGAAAAGTCGCCCTCGCGGAATTCCGGATCGTCATCCCAATGCTGAATCCTGCCTTTGCGCGTGAAGACGAAGCTGTTCTGGAACTCCGCCGGCCATATCGCCCCGTCGGGAAATGCGGACGCGAACTGGGGTGTAACCAGCGGGTGAAAAGGAAGCGTGGGATGTCCTAGGGCGTCGTTGAAGCCCTGCACGTCGAAGACCTGGCCCGTCCACGTGGGATTCCCGTTGTTGTAGGAAAAGACGTTGCCAGAGTGATTCAGGATGATGTCGAGAACGACGTAGATGCCAGTGGCGTGGGCAGTGTCCACCAGCGTGCGCAGGTCGTCGCGGGTGCCGAAGTGCGGATCCACATCAAGAAAGTTCTGGACCCCATAGCCGTGATAGGTCTGCTGGAAGGCGACCTGCTTGAAAATCGGCCCCACCCAGATAGCCGTCACGCCCATCCGCCGCAAATAGCCAAGCTTGGTCGTGAGACCCTTCAGGTTGCCTCCGACGAACACAGTGCCAGTGTTGCGCCAGTTTGCGGCATCGGTTGGGGTCTGGATCGCATTCCCGTTATCGATGCTAGGATCGAAAGGCGGCGTAGTCCCGGTGGTAACTTTGTTGCCGGCGTTGTCGCGATAGCCCTTCTCCTTGCCGTCCGAGAACCGGTCGGGCAGCAAAAAGCAAAGCACCTGGTCTTCCCAGGCCAGCGGAGAGGGATGAAATTGTCGCTGAAGGAGTGATGGCCAATTGAGATCGGAGATACGTTTCTCACTCATAGGAACCTCCTGCGGGGGGACCTGGAGTTACGGACCTTGAGGTGCGCGACTAGGGTTGCGAACAATACGAAAGTAACCCTGTCAATACATACGGGGCCGGCCGATGATGGGAAGTGGTCTCTTAGTTTCGCACTATCCTGGCATGGGATGGTTTTTTTATTTCTTCTAGCCTGGAGGCGTCATTTTGCCGCTGGTGGCGATCCTCCACTCATTCGCCGCCGCCCCGGAGACCTATTGGCTCTGGATCATCCCTATTCCTTATTCATTCCTTATTCTTTGGGCCGATGGGGGCGTATGGTCGGCTATGTCGGGCGCAATCCCGAGAGGCGCCGCTCGTCGGCTGTGAAGAAGGTCACTTCACGCGTGCCCCACCGGCCAACTCGCCGACACTAGTCTTACCTGCACTTGGCAACTATCAGGGTTATGTCGTCGGACTGCTCGTGAGGGCTGAATTTATTGACATCATCAACAATCGAAGCGACCAAGAGCGGCGAGCACTGCTCACGATGTCGTCGCAGTGATTCGACAAGCCGGTACTCTTCGAATTCTTCTCCTGCGTGATTGAACGACTCGGTTATGCCGTCGGTGTAGAGTGCAAGTGTGTCTCCCGAGGAAAGTAGGCGTTCCCCGATCGAGCAGTCCCATTCCTTGAAAAGGCCCAGCACAGTGCACGTGGAGTCAAGCCGTTCCAGAGTGCCATCGTGCCGGAGCAGAAGCGCGGAGAGATGTCCGCAATTTACATAGCGCAAACGCCGCACTCGGTCATCGTACTCGGCAAAGAACAGGGTGGCGTAGGCGCTCTCAATCGAGTTCTCGTAGAACAGGCGATTTACCAGTTGCAAGAAGCGCCGAGGTTGATCCGATACGATGGCGCACTGGCTGCGCAGGTTCGCTTGCAGATTGGCCATCAAAAGAGCAGCTGCGATTCCTTTCCCTGAAATGTCACCAACCACCAGGCCGAGCCGTTCCTGCCCTAGATCTAGGAAGTCGTAGTAATCGCCGCCGACCTGGCGAGCCTGGATGCAAGTTCCTGAATAATCGAGCGTGGTAAGGGACGGAAGCGTCTGAGGAAAGAGCCTTGTCTGTACCTGTTTGGCGATTTCCAGTTCTTGAGCAGCGCGGCGCTCCCATTCCAACTTCGCCGCAGCGGCGCGGCGTTGCCCTTCGACGGCTCGGCTCTCCTCGTCGTAGCTCACCAGCGCAAAAGAGTTCCCATCGTTATCTTTGAAGTGTGTCATCACTCCGCCCCAGATCGGTGTCTTCGGTCCAGGTGGTATCGAGTGGTCAGTTGAATCCGGAGGCGATGCCTGCCGCTCGTACTTGATGCGCTTCAGGCGCGGCGCATATTGAAACCGAACTCCGCGCTTGCGCCATTCGCCATATTTGGCCACAACATTTTCGGTAACAAAGACAACCTGCGTGGGCCTGCCGATGAACTCGTACTCTCTAGAGTCGGGCTTAGGTGCGACCAGCGAGAGCACGGCGCTACCGTCCGGAGGGGCGACTGCCACCCAGCGCTCGCCGGTTCCAAGGCGTATATCACCGGCCAGACTAAACCCCAGCTGGTCCAAGTAGAAGCGCAGGCTTTGATCCTGATCACGAACGAAGATGTTAATGGCGTGAATGCGGAGATGGGGCTGTTGTCCCTCGGGGCGAAGAGTCGACTGATCTGCATAAAGACGTGAAGGAGAGCTGCCCATCGGCGTGATTATAGCGTCCCAAGAGTACTCCCCGTTCCCCGTTCACTGACGTATCACCGGCCGAGCGTAGAGTCGCCGCGCTCGGGGCCTCGATTCGAGCCGGACTTGAACAACGCTGGCCCAGTCTCCTACTCACACCGCAGCGCCGTGATTGGGTCGACCGCCAAGGCCCGCAGCCCCGGGACCAGACAACTGCATCGCGGCTGCCAAGTCCAGCGTTCGATAAAGCCAATGAACCCTGGCGCTAATACCGCCGAGGACCGGATTCGTCTGTATAGCGGTGTCCGCTTCCGAACACTGGTGTGCGCGAACGGACCGGCATGCATATTCCCCCCGCGTGATTGTTCCAGTGATACGTTGGCGCGACGGCAGATGTTCCGGTGCAGACGTAGCGGAAGAAATGAATTCAACCGCGAAACTTGTGGCAACTGTGACGATAACAAGGCTTCGCGTGGAGCGACCCCACGTGGTCCACAGACGAGCTGCTGGAAGTCCAGAAAGGTCTTTGGGGTATCGTCGGCTACTCCGAAATTGAGCCTCTTGCCGACGAATCCCAACTTCCTGTTGCCCGTCACTCGGGCAGAATCGGGAAGGTGCACGGGCAGGCCCACAGTGCCGCATCGGGTGGTAGGCTGATGTAATGGCAAAAGAAGAGGCCAGCAAGGTGCTCTCGGTCGAGGGACGTGAAGTCCAGATAACGCATCCCGACAAGCTGTATTTTTCATCGCCGGCACGAATCTCGAAACTCGATCTTGTACGCTACTATCTGTCCGTTGCGCCGGGCGCCCTCGCCGGAATTCGGGATCGTCCGATTGTTCTCAAGCGTTTCGTCAACGGCGCCGAGGCAGAGGCGTTTTATCAAAAGCGTGCGCCTTCCCAGCGGCCACCTTGGTTGCGAACAGTCACGCTGTCATTCCCTTCGGGCCGAACTGCGGAAGAAATTGTTGTGGACGACGCGCCTGGGCTCGCCTGGATCATCAATCTGGGTTGCATCGAATTGCACCCGCACCCGGTCCGCTCCGGCAACCTTGAGCTCCCCGACGAGCTGCGGATCGATCTCGATCCGGTTCCGGGTGTTAGTTGGGCGGATGTGCGCCGTGTCACTCTCGAAGTGAGGGGGCTACTCGAAGAGGTAGGGCTTCGCGGCTGGCCTAAAACCAGCGGTTCACGCGGTATGCACGTAAATGTACGTATCGAACCGCGCTGGACGTTCGCTGAAGTACGCCGCGCGGCCGTCGCGTTGTCGCGCGCAGTGGAGCGGCGTGCGCCCTCTCTGGCCAGCTCGAAATGGTGGAAAGAAGAGCGTCATGGTGTGTTCCTCGACTACAACCAGAATGCGAAGGACCGGACCACGTGCTCTGGGTATTCGGTACGCCCGGTTCCAGACGCCCGTGTCTCGGCGCCGCTTCACTGGCACGAGGTCCCTGACTGTGATCCAGCTGACTTTACGATATTCACGATACCGGAGCGCTTCGCGAAAATCGGCAATCCGCATGCGGACGTAGATGCCGAGCCTGGTTCGCTTGAAAAATTACTCGAGCTTGCGGATAAAGACCAAGCCGCCGGTCTCGGCGACGCACCGTGGCCGCCGCACTTTCGCAAGATGGAAGCCGAAGCCCCGCGAGTGGCACCATCCCGTGCCAAATCCGCTGTAAAGAAGCCGCGGGTGAAGATGCCGCTCATCATTGTTGCGAACTCTCCCGATAAAGGAGCAGCGCTCGCGGGTCTGGAAAGATGGAAGAGCAAACATGCCCAGATCGCCCGCTTCCTTGCTATGGATGACGTGCTGGTCGACTCTATGCGAGGCAGATCTTCGACCTGGACCCGCATCCGAGTCAATCTACGCCATGTACCCGAAGCACTGCGGCCGATGCAAGAGACACCCGACCCTGATGATGATCCGACGCGTGAATGGCGGAAATGGCGCAAGAAAAGAGCAGCGAAAGAGGATTGATCAGCGGCTAGCGTAGGCTTAGCGACCGGACGGGAAAATCGCTGCCAGCTCTTGCGGCGGAACGACTTCGAGCTGAGCGTAGGTGCAGTCGACAGGCTTCTTATCCATTCGCCATCTGCGAAACTGCGCTGTGTGACGGAAGCGGCTTCCTTGCATATGGTCGTAAGCGACTTCCACCACCAGCTCAGGTCGCAGTGGTTCCCACGATAAGTCCTTGCCTTGACTCCAGCGGCTCTGACCGCCCGGCATGCGTTTGACGGCTTCATCGGCCGCATTTCCCTGGTCTGCCCAATGCTTCCACGGGTGGTTGGCCAGCGCCTCGGTGCGGTAAGGGCTGATGAATTCTGCGACTTCCTGGCGCTTTTCAGTGCTGAAGCTCGCACAAACCCCAACGTGTTGCAAAGCACCGGCCCCGTCAAAGAGGCCCAGCAGCAAGGAGCCGACGAGGGTGCGATCACCTTTCTTGTGCCAACGAAATCCTGCAACCACACAGTCGCAGTCGCGCTCATGTTTGACCTTGAGCATCACGCGTTTGTTTGGCTCGTAAGTTCCTAAAATGTTCTTGGCGATGACGCCGTCAAGACCTGCACCCTCAAAGCGGCGGAACCAGTCGGAGGCAACGCTGCGGTCGTCGGTTGCCGGTGTTAGGTGGATGGGTGGCGGCGCCGATGAAATAAGTAATTCCAGCTCGCGGCGCCGGGTTTGGAATGGCTCGCCCCGAAGATCCCGGTCTCCCCGGCAAAGCAGGTCGAAGAACACGAATGACGATGGAGTTTGTCGGGACAGGAGATTCACGCGCGATGCGGCTGGATGGAGGCGCAGTTGAAGCGCGTCGAAGTCGAGTCCATTGTCCTTAACGATGACAATCTCTCCGTCGAGGACGCAGCGAGGAGGTAATGCCGAACGTAACGGCTCCAGAAGCTCAGGAAAATAGCGGTTTAGCGGCTTTTCGTCGCGGCTCTGGATCAGTATCTCATCCCCATCGCGAAAGACGAGTGCGCGAAACCCGTCCCACTTAGGTTCGAAAACCCAATCCCCATCTCCTGGTAATTCACCCACTCGCTTGGCGAGCATCGGCAATAGCGGCGGGTTCACGGGAAGTTGCACGCCCCATGGTATACCGCGCACTTCACTTTGTGATGCTAGTACGCGTTTTTGGCCGATTCGGCGGAAGCCGATTGCACTGAATCATTCGTACTTAGAGCCACGGTTGGATCAACTCGCGCCACGGAGCCTAGTAAGAGAGAGACGGCGGTGAAGGTAAAGGGGTCGCGACCAGAAACGCCATAGAGCATTCCCGCAACGAGACTCGTTGCTGCATGCGCGGCTGCAAGACCTAATGCCACCCCTACCAACGGATAACAAACGCCAGACCATAGAGCCCCAGCATCGCCAGCGACAGACCACCGAGCACACTGAAAAGACCAAGCAGCGACGCACTCAGCGAGCCGGATAGAACGCGAACCCCAGATGTTCATTCATTGTCTGCACGTCTTACATGGTTGCGGGAGACTGCCAAGTACCCGCAAGCACGTGCAAGACGACGCAATCGTGGGTGCCAATCGTGGGTATCTACCACGTAATTCGCCCGTGCCTGCCCACAGCGCCAAAACTCGGCTCAAGTCTTAGTTGCCTTTACTGCCGTGCCTAACACTTCTACGGTTTGTTTCAGCACGAGTGAGACTATTTAATGTCGAGTAGGACCTCAATCCTGTGCCTGGGAAGCTCGCACTGGCCTCCCCGTTACCAACTCAACGGCAAACAGTTTGAAGTAACTGGTCGGAGCATTTCGTCTGACGAACGTCTTCATTCTGTCACCTCATCCTTGTGAAAGGGGGTGACCATTTTCAGCCGGGTCTCGTATATCCTGTCCAGTACTAATCGTATTGGAATAGGAATGAGTATGAACGGCTTTGACTCCACGATTCTATCGTTCCTGAATACCTTCGTACATAGATCGTGGATTTTTGATGCTGTGGTAGTCGTTCTGGAGGGGAACAGACTCCTAAAGGGCGGTCTTATTATGGCACTCTTCTGCTGGGCTTGGATCAAACTTGGAGAAGACGGGCGCAAGAATCGCGAAATTCTTCTCTATGGAATGCTGGTTTGCGCGCCTGCGGTTCTCCTCGCCAGGGGGCTCGCCCTGTTGCTGCCTTTCCGAGTCAGGCCTCTGCACAATCCAGAACTTCATTATCGGCTTGCCTATACCCTCGATCCCAACGCTCTGGAAAAATGGAGCTCTTTCCCCAGCGACCATGCCACCCTGTATTTCGCCTTGGCGATCACCCTATTGTTTGTTTCACGCCGCTGGGGCGGGATTGCGCTCCTCTACGTTTTTGTTGCTATCTGTCTTCCGCGTGTATATCTAGGATTGCATTACCCGACTGATATTATCGGCGGGGCGCTCCTGGGAATTCTCACGGCCTTCACTGTGCATTTGCTATGGCTCAGAAAACTGGTCGCGGGCACCGCAATGCGATGGATGGACGCACATCCCGCGGCGTTCTACATTTCCCTCTTTCTTCTCAGCTTCGAAAATGGGGAACTGTTCGAATCATTGCGGGCTATGGCCAAACTAGCAGTGAACTTCGCGCAAGTTCTTTTGGGTCGCACACCGCATTAAGATGTACATGAGTTAACAATATATGAACATCACGCAGCTTCTTCTTAGGTGCGAGCTCTGCGGAATATCTGACCAGGTCATGCAACCCCTGCACTTTCTGTGCACCAGAACGGAGCATACAGTTGTGTGTTTGCACGAGTGATTGTCCCTTTGTTAATCTCGCGAACTCTCGCACCGCCAATGGGCATGATCGTCTGAGGTGCTCATGGTCGATGCTTTGCCCGAAGGCTAACGTTACGACAAACCGGGAAGGTCAAATAGGTATCAGGACTACTCAGGAATCCCATGCCCGGAACATCAAGGCCCGGCGCATCGAACAAGGCAACCGGATTGTCCGACGTAAGAAAGCCTGGGTCTCCGTCGGGAGCCAGGAGAAAAGCCCAACACATGTCGAATACGATTTCTTGTATCAACATCATCACCTGAATCATTTGGGTGAGTGACCATCCTCGATTCGTTGGTTTTAAAACGACGTTTCCGCCATTCAATCGGCCCCGAATTTCCTCGGGAGTGATTTCCCCTCCGGTGTGCTCACTCTCCTCAAAGAAGTGCGATCTTTTCCAGGTTCTTGATATTTGAAGCGAACTTCTCTACCTCGCCATGGCCGAGCCCACCACAGACGACCGGCGCGGCAAGAACGTCCAGTCGCCGCTCCCCGACCTGTTGCGATAGTCTATCTACCGTCGGCTAGCGGGATACGAAGATGTAAACGACGCCGAGCGGCTGTCGCAAGATCCGACCTTCCGGTGGATCGGTTCGGAGAAGATCTGGGAGCGAGCTGCAGCGTTGACTTCGCACCTACACTGGTTCGAGACCGGCTGCTATCACAGGACGAGAACCTGGCTGGGTTGGCCCGGATCAACCGCGACCTGATCGCCAAAGCATTTCGGCCGCGGTGGTGCGGATCGCGGATGGGGACGGCCTAGATTGAAACCCGTTTAAGCAACACGCAGAGAGGGCGAGACGGGAGTACAATGCTCTCCGTTTTCAAGGTCAAAAAGGAAGTCTCGGATAAATGCAGACCGAAGGAGCGAGGCGATGCAGCATTCACAATTAAGCGATGGAATAGATCGATTTGACCGCCGGACCTTTTGCAAGGCTGCCGGCGTTGCGACCGCTGTCGGAGTAGTGGAGGCAAGCCTAGGAAGCGTGTTGGCCCACGCAGACCTGACCAAGGAGCAGCGTGACAAGATGACGGCGGACGAAATCATCCAGCAGATGAAAGCTGGCAACGAACGCTTCCGGTCGGGCAAACCGCAGCATCGCGATCTCATGCGCGAAGCTAAGGCGACTGCGAAGGGACAGTATCCTGCCGCGATTGTCTTCAGCTGTGTTGACTCGCGAGCACCCGCCGAGTTGATTCTCGACTTTGGTATCGGCGATATCTTCAGCAGTCGTGTGGCCGGCAACGTTGCTGACGAGGACATATTGGGCAGCATGGAATTCGCTTGCAAGGTGGCAGGCTCGAAAGTCGTGCTTGTCATGGGTCACACCGCCTGCGGCGCTATCAAAGGTGCCATTGATGGGGTGCAGATTGGCAATCTCACGGCGTTGTTGGCGAAGATCCGTCCGGCCGTTGAAGCCACTCACTACACGGGGGAGCGCTCGGCCAAAAACTATGCCTTCGTAGACGCTGTGGCGCGAAAGAACGTGTCACTGACTATCGCCAACATTCGGGAAAAGAGCCCTGTGCTTCGGGACCTCGAATCCATCGGCAGCATAAAGATTGCAGGCTCGATGTACAACCTCCAAACGGGAATCGTGGAGTTCCTCGAGTAGCGGTTACGCACGCTTACTGGACCTTCGGTTCCCCCGTGCATAGATTACGGTGAGCGGGATCGTTCTTAGTCATGCTCACCAGTCAGAGGCCGGTGGCCAACCGGGCGAAATGATCAGTCCGGGCCACGCTTTTTGGTGGCCCGTCGGCCACAGCCGTCTCAGGCGGTTGCAGTATCGTGGCTGTGGATCGTTCGCTGCCAAGCGAGAAAAATCTTCCACCGGGCGGTTCCTTTTCTGCCTTGAAAGACAGATTAGGTGAATAAAGCGCATGTAAGCGGCAGAGCAGTTCGCCGAATCGGAGCCAAGGTAGGCTCCGGACCGCGGGATGTCAACTGCGAATTTGATACATGTCGCGGCCACATAAGAAGTTCCTCTTTGAGCCAAGTAGAAAGTTCCGCTTTGATGGGGCATCGGAACGACAATGAGTGGATCGAGCCACTCAGGAGACGATCTATGTCTGTAGAGGACCTAAGGAAGACGCGGTCATAGGAGTACCCTCCCGTTCGGAAAACAGAACGGCTTTGACCATGAGATCAAGTTCTTCTTGACGAGCGATCCGTCCTGGTATCACAATCGCACCCCTCCGTTCAAATGTCTTGTCTCAGAGTGTGGGCGCAGGAGAGGGTGTACCGTGTTCGTATCCGGGTAGCGGCAGAATTGACCGCAGAAGCTGCTTGGTTTGCCCCCGCGAGAACGCGATCATGGTATGGCCCGCAACCTTGGATCGATCGTATCCGGATCGATCAAGTCCGGGAGCTCACCGCAGAGCCCGAGCAGGACGGCCCCATCCGTACCGTGGCCCTGTCCGGTGGCTGTCCGGGGAAAAGCCACGCGCGCGTAACCTGGTATGGTCTGGCGGATCAAGATCCGGCATATTGCGCAGCAGTGGCTTGAACATGTTCGGCACCCATGGCTGCTTCCCAGGCTCTGCACGAGTCTGTGCTTTCGTCCGGTCTTTCCCGAAGCGCTCGTCCTTGAGCACTGACAGCACATCTGCGTAGCGCGTAATCAGCCAAGCTTTCTGTTTATCGGGAAGCGTGGTGCGGTAGACCGGCGCCTCGGTGCGAAGGCGGGCATAAAAAGCAAAGGGATTCGCTTTGAACGTAGAGCTAGCAATGTTGACCGAGGGGATCGAGGACATGATTGGCCTTGGCAAGGTTACGCCAAGTCCCCCAGTTCTTGCGCAGGAAACGAGCTTGCCCTATCCTCCGGTCTAATGCCACATGGGCCCGAACGGCTTCTTCTCGCACTCTTCGCCATCTTTGTGGCGGCAAAGGTTGTCGGCGAGTTGTCGTTGAATCCAATATCCACGGTGGCGCCAAGTACATGGACAGGTTGATGTCCAGGTATTTCAAGGACACGAAGTTCAGCGAGACCGATCGTACGCTATTCGCGTTCGCTTGCTACAAGGCAGGGCCGGTAGCATCTCGTGCAAGCGCAAAGAGGCGGCCATGCTCGGACTCGATGCGGACCAATGGTTCAACAACGTCGAATTCGTGACCGCCGAGAAAATTGGAGTCGAAACGACGACGTACGTGCGCAACATCTTTAAATACTACGTCGGTTATACGCTAACCGAGGAAATCCGAGAACAGTAGCGGAAGGCACGCTCACAGACTACGCAGGTCGGGTCTTGACATAACTTCGTGCGCATTGTGGCGAATCCAGCAGAGAGGACCCACATCGATGAAAAACATTCACGTACTCATAGTAGCGCTGGCAAGTGGAGTATTTCTCGCCGCGTCAGCTGCCACCCCACCCGCTGTGACGCCAGCCGCGTTACCCACCGCTGCTGTTTCGCCGCCGGATAGCCCGACGGTAAAAACCCAGGCCGGTGATGTCCAAGGCGTTGAAGAGAACAATATTTTCTCATTCAAGGGGATTCCTTATGCATCGCCGCCCGTGGGAATGTTGCGCTGGCGTGAACCCCAGCCTGCCCAGCCATGGCAGGGGGTGCGTAAGGCCGACCGTTACGGCAACGCTTGCATTCAGGTTCCCGGTCTCTCAGCTGCCCAGGGTCTCGATCCTGGCCCGATCAGCGAGGATTGCCTTTATCTCAACGTCTGGACGCCCAAGCCCGATCCTTCCGCAAAGCTCCCTGTGATGGTGTGGATTCACGGTGGGGCCTACATGTTGGGCGCCGGAGGGGTAACTCTCTATGAAGGCGTGCAATTGGCGAAAAAGGGCGCAGTTGTGGTCAACCTCAACTACCGTCTCATGCAGCTGGGTTTTTTTGTCCATCCAGCACTGGAAAAGGGAAATCCCGGCGGTCCTGCCAACTTTGGTCTGCTTGATCAAATTGCCGCACTGCAATGGGTACAGCAAAACATCCTCCAGTTCGGAGGCGATCCGGGCAACGTGACCATCTTTGGCGAATCGGCTGGCGCGAAGAGCGTTCTAGCTTTGTTTGCATCACCGCTTGCGCGGGGTCTCTTTCACAAGGGCATCGTCATGAGCTCATACATAATTCCTGATGCCACACGGGCGAAGGCACTTGAAGCTGGTATCAAGGCGGCGGAGGCAGCAGGTTTGAAAGGTGCTGACGCAACCGTTGCCGAACTCCGGGCTGTCCCGGCCGAGCGATTCGGGCAGCTTAAGGGCCGAGATTTGTCGACCGCTCCCGTACCCATCAGCGGGGACACGGTGCTGCCCCAACCCATTCAGCAAATCTTCGCGGCGGGGAAGGAGGCACCCGTGCCGCTTATCCTCGGCAATACGAGCAACGACTCCAGTGTCGTAGCTGACTTTGGGATTGACCCCGTCAAGGTCGTGGCAAACATGCGCGGCGCAGGATTGCTGTCGAGGATCCTCTATCCTGGAGTGAAGGACGATCGGCAGCTGGGCCGTCAAGCCACGCGTGACTTGGTATTCACCATGCCGGTGCGCTGGATTGCCGATCACCATTCCAAACTTGCTCCGAGCTTTCGCTACTATTTCGACTACACCGCAGTCAAGGAGCGCGGTAAATTCCCGGACGGTGTGCCTCACGGCGCAGAGATCGTCTACGTCATGGATACCGGCGATATTTACGGGGGCACTAAAACCATCTTTACGGATGAGGACCGGGATTTTGCCCGGCGCGTCAGCGACTATTTTTTTGAGTTTGCCCGTACCAACCACCCGGCGTCCAACGGAAGTCCCGCATGGCCGAACCACACCTCGATGCGGGACGAGACGATGCTCTTCGGCACGAAGATCGCCTCGCAAACGAACTTTATGAAGGCTCGCCTCAATGCTTTCATCAGAATCCTGAAGATCGTTGGCCCGGTCTTGAATCGAAAGTGATTCCAGGGCGGGAGGACTCGCAACCAAATCAATGCCCGTAAAACAAAACAGGCGGCGGACCGACCCTTTGGCGTGCCCAACTGCCTAATCGGGTGATTTACCGCAACAACGCCCCACGCGGGCCATGTATAACAGATGAGGTTGCCGATTTGTTACGCATGTAGACGCTTCGCACATTGTCGAAAGTCGTCAGTGGCATACGGGATTTGGCATTTTCAGCCCAAGCCATCTTCCCGGATCATCTGGCTAGATTGCACCTACTCGTCCTCGTTACCCAGCTGCCGGCAGACACTTCCGAATGCATTGTCACCTACGATCCGAGTTGTGACCGAGGAAAATGGGCCAGGCTGGCATTGACTTCCAACCCTGGCCGGTTTTGATATCCGCGGCTCAGGCCGCCGGAATCTTCAATTGCTGGCCTATTTGAATTTTGTCCGGATTCGCAATGCTGTTTGCCTGGGCAATCTTGGTGTACTCGTTTGGGTTGCCATAGAACGACTTGCTGATCATGGAGAGGCTATCTCCAGATTTGACGACATACATGGTTCCCGATCCGATAGTAATATCTCGGGATTAGCGCCTTGTTTGTGATTCGATGCAGGCGGATAATGGCACCCCGTCCCAGGACCCGATAGCAATTCAATACCGTTGAGATAGAATCACGCAGACCCTGACAGAGGAGGCGTGAAATGCGCATCGCACGACTAAGTACTGCCCTCATTCTGGCGGTTGTTAGTGTCTATTTGCCAGCGCAGCCACCAGAACAAAAAATAACCGTGACAGGTAAGCTCGTCCGCGCAATGGCCATAGGAGGAGAATCGACAGGCTGGGCTCTTGAACTCGAGTCCGCAACCACTATCGACGGGAAGCCGGCGACTTCGATTCAAGTTAGTTATCGCAAGACAGGAAAACTTGAAAAACTGGAAAACAAGCACGTGAGGGCCACTGGCAAACTCGCCCATCGAAACGGGGTGGAGACGGGTGAGCAGCCGGTTCTCGAGATTTCCTCAATCAAGGAAGCCAAAGCTACAGCCCGACCAGCATCCGCGCAACCGCCTTCCTTCAGCCTTTCAAAAAGCGAATGGCTCCTGGAGGATCTGAGCGGCAGCGGGGTACTCGACAACGTGCAAGCGACGCTCACTTTCCCAGAAACAGGAAAGGTAACGGGCAACGGCTCGTGCAATCGCTTCTTTGGCCCGGCGGAGATCAAAGGGGATGCCATCAAATTGGGTCCTCTAGGCTCCTCGCGAATGGCCTGCCCCGAGGCGGTGATGAATCAGGAGACGAAATATCTGCAGGCGCTCCAGACAGCCGAGCGTTTTGAGTGGAAAGATCCATATTTGCACGTTTATTGCAAGGGCCTCGAAAAGGCTCTGCGCTTCACACGGATGGCGCCAGGGAAGCCTGCGACGCCCTGAAGGAGAACCACGACTTGTTCGCCTGACTACTCCCTGCAGAATCCTTCACCTGTTTTGATGATCAGACAATTCCTCTTGTCCAACAGCCATTTCATCCCTGTCTCTTGGCCGCCGCCCGCGTCGATGGACTCGGTTTTGCCGTTGCGCTGGAATTCGATGCGGTCGCCGGCGGAAGTCCCTTCATAGGTATCTGGACCGTCGAGCGAGTGGATTTCCACGACGTACTTGGCGCCGTTCTTGGCGAGCACAAGATAGGTTCCTTCGGGGCCGATCCATTTACCCAGCCACTGGTCAGTAACATTGTTGGCCACAGGCGGAGCGGCTGTTGGACTAGGCGATTGAGTGCTGGTCCCGCTGGATGAGGGTCCTGCCGGCTGATTGCGACCCTCACAGCCTGCTATCACGACTGTCATCAACAGGGTAATTATCCAAAGGTGGGCTTTTGTCATGGTAATTTCTCCTGGGAAACAACTGGATTCGAAAGTTTCATTCTGGGCCTGCGCTGCGGGACGGACATCACTGTTTCGGCCATGCACGGTCGAAGCGCTCAACCACAATCGCCTCCTTCTCTACACCACTCTCTGTTACCCGCTTCGCGAAACGCCCTTCCAGCGTGACCAGAAGAGGCGTCCCGCCGGCCACGTGCGATGACGCGTAGGCACGCTCAAGAGCTGCGTTACCTTTTTCTTGGGCTACTGGGAAGCTCGCCCGGGTGAGGCACTCAGTGAAGACTCCGGCGTCAGCCAGGAAAACAAATTCGCCGCTCATGCGGAACGTATCGCTCATGGGATCCAATTTCGCAGACCGGACTGAATACTGCCCTTGAATCTCTGGCACAGGGGGTCCCAATGGTCGCGATTCCGGTTTCGATTGACCAACCCGGCGTTGCAGCAAGAGTTGGCTACACGAAAAACTGGCGCGTATGTACCCGCTCCTCGGATGGCCGGCGCTAGTGAGCCGGGTTCACCAGTGGTTCGCACCACCAGCGTCAAGTAAGCAAAAGGTTGCGATGGATTGTCGAGATACGCGCGGTTCTGCAAGAATGGCTGAAATACTTCTTCCTCGGCCGGACCTACCCAGCTGCTGCGCACGGTGTCTTTCACCACGCCCACCACAGTGAGCCACGAAGGATTTTTCGCCGGATGGTCAAATGTGATTCGTTTCCCGATCGCGCCTTCACCAGGCCAGTAGCGGCGAGCAAGATAGTCGTTGATGACCACCACTCCAGGCGCGCGCAAGTTGTCCGCATCGGTTACATCGCGGCCGCGCAGAATCGGGATGCTCATGGTCCGAAAGTAACCGGGAAAAACTGCCCGGTAGGTGGCAACGGCAGAAGCGCAACTCCGATCACCGCTACGACAATTTGCCGGCGGCGTTTCTTGCGCTTGATATCTGGACGTGCGATATCCATCATTCAAGCTCTTGGCAACTGTCAACCCATTTGAAGTGGCGCAGTAAGTGTCTGCACGGACAGTGAGATAGGCCCGTCCTGGCATTCTACGAACTGCCCAGCTTTGTCCGGAATTGAACTTGAGTGTCCATTTGCGAACACCGCGGTGAAAAAGTCCGCGCGGTCTGCGGGTGGTCTATAGAAGAGTGGAAGTATTCCGCCTCGCTTTACCGTCCGTCGTTCACGGACAAAAACACTTGCCGGCTCGCTTGACTATGCGGGTCTTCTGCGTGTCGAACCGCTCACTCCGTCCGCAGTGCGCGAATCGGCTCCAGAGTCGCTGCCTTACGAGCCGGCAGCACCGTAGCCACCAACGCTGCCAGGCTCAGCACTACTGTCGTTACCAGCAAAATACCCGGGGCGTACGGCTTTACTCCGAATAGCTGTGTGGTCATCGCGTACCCCGCCAGAATCGTTGCGGGAATGCCGATCGCCAGCCCGATTCCAATCTGAACAAACGCGCCCTTCAGCACCAGCTTCAGAACATTCAAGCGGTCGGCGCCGAGTGCCATGCGGATTCCAATTTCGCTGGTACGCCGCTCAACCGAATATGCCGTAACGCCATAGAGTCCGACCGACGCCAGCACCAGCGCCAGCAGCCCAAACAACGAAGTCAGCTTGGCCAGCATCTGGTTCTGAGAGAAATTGCCATCTACTTGAGCGGCAAGGCTCATGAAGTCGATCAACGCAAGGTCAGGACTCACCTGGGCGAAGGCGCGCCGAACCTGAGGTTCGAGTCCCGGAACTTGTCCCTGCGTTTGCAGCACCACTGCATTCAGAAAGTGCGTGCGATCCTCGAAAGCCTTGAAGCGCGGGTCGTCGTGTACGACGTGTTGGGCTTCGGGGAGGAAAAACATTGGAGGGATCTTGTCGGTGGGGCCGTGGTATTGCGTATCCTCCGTGACCCCGACGATCTCGAAGTTGCCCGCGTACTGCTGGCCCAGATCTCCGAAATGTTTCCCGATCGGGTCTTCATCTTTGAAAAATTTCTTGGCAAACGTCTGGTTGACCACGGCGATGTTCCGCGTGGTGGCGGTGTCCTGCTCCGTAATCGTACGACCCTTCACGATCTTGGTGCCGACACTCTCAAAATAGCCGTCAGTGACACGCACCCACGACGTGTTGTTTTGATTGCTGCCCGGCGGAGGCGGCGCATGCCCCTCGATGAACACGGTTTCACCCCAGTTATTGCCTTCCATCGGAGTGTAGAGCGCGAAACTAACACGGCTCACGCCTGGAATGGCTGCCAGGTTGTCATGCAGTTGCCGGAAAAATACAGGAAGCCGATCCGTGGTAATTCCAGCCATCTCGGGGTCGATGTGCAAGATGTAACGGTTCGCAATATCGAACCCGAAGTCCTGATGTTGCATGTTGCGCAAGCTTTGGGTGAGCAATCCCGCAGCGCACAGCAGCACCAGCGACAGCGCAGCCTGGACCACCACCAGTGATTTCTGCGTCCATCCCGCTCCCTGGGTCGTGGAGCGGTGCGCTCCGCGCAAGGCATCGGCGGGATCGGCGTGCGCCGTCAACCACGCAGGCGCCACTCCGAAAAGAATTCCCGTCAGCAGGGAAACTCCGAAAGTAAAGCCCAGCACCGGCAACGAAGGCGTGGCACTGATCGCCACATGTTGGTTTTGAAATGCCAGCCGCAGAATGAGGCGCGTGCACCAGAATGCAAACCATACTCCCACAATGCCGCCAAACGATGCGAGAACCGCGCTCTCCGTCAGCACTTGTACGATCTGCCGCGACCGCGGCGCGCCCAGAGCGGTTCGGACGGAAGTATGCTGTCGGCGGCTGGCGGCTCGCACCAGCATAAGGTTGGCCACGTTGGCACACGCGATCAACAGTACGAAGCCGGAAACCCACATCAGCAGGTGCAGGCCCGACTGGTACTCGTCCCGCATCATCTGCACACCTGCTCCACCCGGAGACAGGTGCAGAGTCTGTTTCGGCACCAACTCCCGTTCGCCAGGTTGCAACTTGGCGTCCGGACTTAATAGCCACTGTTGGAGCTCCACCTGCATCTGGGTCTCAATGCTTTTGGAATCAGCCCCCGGCGCAAGCCGCCCGGTGATGTCGAGCCAATCCTGCTCCCCAAATTGCAGAAGGTTGCGAGACCCATCGATCGCCACTTCCGCGTTCAGCGGAATCCAGAATGCGGGTGCGCTCTCCATCCGGTCGCCGTAAAATTTTGGCGGCGCAACTCCGATCACGGTGAAAGGTAGACCGTTAAAGGTAAAGCTTGACCCGATCACCGACGGATCCTGCCCGTATTTCTGTTGCCAGGTCGCGTAGCTCATCACCACAACCGGTTCCGCTCCCTGCCGATCATCCGCCTGCGTGAACATCCGTCCCGCGTATGCGCCAATCCCAAACATCGAGAAATAGTTCCCCGAAACAAACTGCGTGCGGAGCGACTCCGCAGGCTGGTTACTGGCGTTGCGCCGAACCCCCATGAGACCGCGTCCTGCCTGGAAGGCGGCCAGTTCGGTGAACCCGTGCGTCCCGTCGCGGAATGTCTTGTACTTGTCATACGAGAAAAGCGACCAGTTATCCTGAAGCCCTCCGTTCACGCAGCAGTTCTCGTTGTTGCCGATCCGGATCAGTTCACTGGGCTTGGTCACAGGCAAGGATTTCAACAGGACGGCATGCACCAGGCTGAAGATTGCCGTAGTCGCACCGATCCCGAGGGCAAGTGTCAACACCGCCGTCGCGGTGAAACCGGGAGCGTGAGCAAATTGCCTCATCGCATAGCGGACATCGTCTACAAACTGCATAGCGCCTCCGATTCTCTTCCTCTACACGGATCCCCTATACGGATAGGCCTTGGTCATTGTTCCCGATATCGAGCACGAGCAGGTGGAGTTCTCCCGGTCGATCCATCGAGAGTTGGACGCTCGTCATAGCCATTCGCGAGCAAGGCTGTCCATTTTGTCCCACCTTCGCCCGGCTCGGGCAATTTCCGGCCTGCTCACAATTGACCATTACAGCCGTCAATCCTTGGGTTAGCGGCGTTCGCCATCCAATCCCGGCGACAAGTTCCTAAGTCAATTCGCGGCAGCCGGACCCTAGATGCAAGTGGACGCTATGGAAACCTCCTACAGGACTTGCGCCACGAATTCCGCGTGTTGCGGAAGGCCCCCGGCTTCACGATTGTGACAGTGATGACAGTAGCGCTTGGAATCGGGGCGAATACAGCGATATTCAGTGTTGTGAACACCGTCCTGTTCAATCCCCTGTCCCTGCATGAACCTGGCCAGATCGTACGGTTGCAGGAATACCATCAACGCCCAATGAATGTCACCGAAGCGACATTTCGCGATCTGCGCGAGCGCAATCGCGTGTTTTCCCAAGTGTGCGCTTATCGCATCTTTTCGCAAAACTTAAGTGACACGCGGCAAGCTGCACCGCCGGAGCAGATCGACACTGCATTTGTTTCGCAGGACTTCATACCGCTGCTGGCGGTGACACCGTTCCTGGGGACCGGATTTACCTCTGAGCAGTTTCACCAAAATGCCGGAGGCTTAGTGATCCTCAGCTACGGACTCTGGCAGCATGATTTCGGATCGGACCTAGAGATCGTCGGCAAGATGATCACCCTCCATGGAGTGCCTCGCCGGGTTGCCGGTGTAATGCCGATCGGGTTCTCGTTTCCGGAAGCGGTCCAGGCGTGGGCGCCCCTAACCGACGACGTGGCCTTCGCACAGAACCGTCGCTCGCATTTATTTACAACCCTGGCGCAGGGTCAAACCGGGCTGTGCCTCGTCAAAACATCGTACCCCTGCAAAATGAGCGACTTGGCGAAAAGTTCGATTCGGACTGCCTCCGATAAGATTCTGCCATGATCGCATCGCTTTGGCATTTCTTTCGGCTGGATGGTCAACTTTCTTAGTTCCCGGGCAGATGAGCTGAATACCGCGTGTTTGCGGGGAACAGGGGTCCCTGAGGTTCCCCCTGTTGATAACCCGCTGGTGCAGTTCCTCAGCCAGGAGCGCAGAAAGCTGGGCGTGTTAGAGTCAACACAGCGGGCGCAAGCCAGAAGTTTCAGATCCTTGGATCGATTTGGCCTTAGGGTCAGCCCATTTTCGAGCCAAGAGCCGACCAGCCGACGAATGAATCAAATGAAGAGAAACCACCCGCTCTATCTCTGTGCACTACTCCTAATCGTCGCGCTGGCGGGTGACGAGGCTGTTGCGCAGGCAAGTGTGCCATCACCTGCATCGGTCGACGCTCGGCGCCTCGAAATCTCAGAAGAACTCTCGGAGTCGCTCGCCAATGATCTGCTCGAACTGTCGGTAGTCACCAAGAACCGCGATCTTGAGAAAACTGCGCAATTCTTTCCGGAAGAGTTGGCCGCCGACACGTTTCCGTCCGAACCCAGCGACACCAAATCCGAGGTCAAATGGATCATGTCGCACAGTTGGACAGCAAAGCCGGCCAGCGCCTCCTCCTCAGGTAAGACGGGGAGAATCAAGGCCACGGATTTTCTCGTCGGTTGGTCCGCGTTTCTGGATCACTTCAGCGAAGTGGAAGATGCCCGCTTCAAAGTAAAGGTGGCTAACTTTGACGATTCGGCGCAGGCCATCATCGGGGCCGAAGTGCCGACCGCCGTACTCGGGGCATCGGGGCACGCTCGCGTGGCCTTCTTCGTCATCGGGCGCGATCACGAGAACCGCCGGGAATGGGCCCGCGGCGTAGTCGAAGCAGACCTTCTCTATGGCAGCAACAAACACTGGCAATTTCAGTCGTTCAAGCTGACCAGCTTCGATTCACTCCTGGCCACGGTGGACATTTTTTCTGAAGTCTCGGAAGCGGCAGGCGTGGCGGCGGCTGTGCCGTCTTTCGGATCGGCGGGAAATGACAGCTTCACTTACCGCGGCGCGGCAGCAGCTGATTTTAATAATGACGGATGGATCGACCTCTTTGTCTGTGGCGTCGACCACAACTACCTTTACTTGAACGACGGCCACGGGCACTTTCGCGATGCATCAAAGGAAACAGGTCTCGAGTTCGTTCCGCCGTGCGTCGGCGTGGTCGTACTCGACTATGACAACGATGGCGATGCCGACGTGTTCCTGACCAATGTCGGCCCCCAAGTGCTCTTGCGGAACCGCCTTAAAGAAGACGGACACCTATTCTTTACAGATGTCTCAGACGAAGCCCATATATCGCGCGACGCCATCGGTTTCAGTGCAGCCGTTGGAGACGTAAACGGCGACGGCCTGCCCGACGTGTACGTGACCAGCTACAACTACTACGGCAAGGTCGTGCCGAACTCCTGGTTCAGTGCGACCAACGGTACGGCCAACCTGCTCTTCATCAACCAGGGTGACGGCACCTTCAAAGAAGAAGGTTACAAGTGGGGCGTGGACGATCGGCGCTGGAGCTATGCGGCCGAGTTCGCCGATGTCAACGGAGACGGCAAGCTCGACCTCTATGTGGTGAACGACTTCGGCGAGAAAGCATTGTTTATCAACAAAGGGGACCACTTCGAGGATGAAGCGGCCCAGCGCGGAGTTCTGGACCCCGGCAACGGCATGGGGGTGTCCTTCGGCGATTTCAACAATGACGGACTGCTCGATCTCCACGTCACCAATATGTCGTCCACCGCTGGAAACCGGATTCTGACACGCCTGTTCCCGCAGTCCTCGGTGAAGGAGAACGTGCTGAAGAAACTAGCCGCCGGGAATAGTCTGTACCAGAACCTGGGGAATGGCCAGTACAAAGACGTGACTGCCGATGTAGGTGGGCTCTCTGCGGGGTGGGCCTGGGGTGGCGGCTTCATCGATTTCGATAACGATGGCTGGAGTGATCTCTACACGCCCAACGGCTTCATCTCCGGCAAGTCCATGAAAGATACTTGAAGCCAGTTCTGGCGTCAGGTCGTGACGCAAAATAACACGCAGAAAGAAACCGGTACGCTGCGCAATGACCAGAACCGTCTGATCTTCAGTAAGGGTTTTTCCTTCAGCGGGTACGAGCGCGACGCCCTGTTTCTGAATCGCGATGGCAAGAAATTCATGGATATTTCCGGCATCTCTGGAATCGATTCGATCACCGATGGACGCGCCGCCGTGTTCGCCGATTTCGACAACGACGGGGACGAGGATGTGTTCTTGACCACCATTCAGGGTCCGGGGCACCTCCTGTTCCGTAATAATGTCGGCCAAGACAACCACTGGCTGCGGATCATTCTTGAGGGTGGCAAAGAAACCGGCCGCGACGCCTACGGCAGCGTCGTTCGGGTCAAGACTTCCGCCGGAACACTGACAAAAGTTAAAGCCGGAGGCTCGGGTTACCTTTCGCAGAGTGATCCCCGGCTTTTGTTTGGTCTTGGTCAGGACCCTACAGCGCAGAGCATCGAGGTCAACTGGCCAAACGGCCGGGTCGAGGCCTTCCCTGCCGCGCGGGCCGGCGACACGCTTTTGCTGCGCTACGGAACCGGAATCGCGCTATCTTTAGAGCTGGCAAAGACGAAGCTGCCCGACCCACTCACGAAGGCAGAATCTCTGGCAAGAGGCTTGAAGTTCAAGGTTGGAGAAAAAGTCCCTTCGATCCAGGTGCAGTCGATTTTGGGAACAAGTTCCAGCTTGCAATCCATACTCCGGCCGGGTCGCCGGACAGTGATTAACTTATGGGCCACATGGTGCGTTCCCTGCCTGAAGGAAATGCCGGAATTGGACCGACTGCGCGCTGGGTTGGAGAAAAACGGTGTCGATCTGATCGGGCTCAACGTCGATGCCGAACCCGATGGTCGCGTCCAGCAGTTCCTTAAAAAGGCACCGGTCAATTATCCGATCTACATTGGCGGCATGTCGGCAATCAGCCAACTGTTTGCTACGGATGAACTGACTGTTCCTTTGTCCTTAGTGATCGACCAAAACGGCCGAGTCGAGCAACTCATCTCGGGTTGGTCGTCAGATACCCAACGGCGATTTGAAACCCTTTCAGGTGCCAATGCTCACTAGATGGTCTCACATTGTTTCCGACAGGATACTTGCTTCATTCCCTTGCAAAGCGACATGCCTGATGACGACAGAGACCACACCGAGCCGGTGCATTCTTTGTCTTGCCGGCCTCTTTGTTCTTGCCCACCCCACATTCGCGCACGCCCTGAGCATTTAGGGGCACATCCTTTCCACCCATTAGCGCTTCGAATATCCCGAGCCAATTGCAAGACCCAAATTGCGGGCGCGTTCGAGTGCGAGTCTGTCCTTGACGAGGAGACCATTCTGAACCCCGAGCGATGTCGAAATTGCAATCACGAGCGGAATCGCCAGTCCCAAGGCGTGCGGGCAAGCGATGATGAGAACGGTTGCCGTCCTGATCAGGGCGTGCTCTTTGTCTCCTGACAACCACCAGTAGGTGAGTGTGATCGCGCCAGAAGCGACTGCGACGTAGAAAAGGATTGCGGCGGCACGATCGGCGAGGGCTTGCGTGCGAGACCCAGAAGCTTGCGCGGCTGCCACGAGCCGCATGATGCCGGACAGAGCGGTCTGCTCCCCGACTGCCGTGACGCGGACTCGAAGGCTTCCGCCACTGGCAACCGTTCCCGCGACGACGGCGGCACCTTGACCTTTCGAGACCGTCCGGGACTCGCCTGTAATCATCGACTCGTCAACATCGGCAGCCCCCTCGATGCCAGTCCCTGATCCAGTTGCACCTCGATCCCTGTTTCTTCGAGTTTCGTTCTTGCAAGTTTCAAAGCTTCTGCGTCGGCATCCGACCCGAACACTCCAGCTCCCGGATGAGCACGCTTTACGAGGACGGCGAGACTGCCGGTTCCGCAGCCCAAGTCGAGGATTCGGTGTCCATCTTGAATGCTCGCTTGCCGGAGCAATGCCTCTTTGACCGTAGCCTCACGAGTAGTAACACGGACAACGGGATCGTAGAACCGCGTAAGCCAGCGATATCCCAGTGCAGGAACGTACGAGTTCGACGATGCTTTCATATGTTGCCCATATAACCTTGGGAAACACGGGCGCAAAGCGAGCGATTTTGGATTTCTCGCTCTGCCGCCCGTGTCGAGGGCAGTCCGGTTTTCCGCCGCCTCGCAGGGAACCCGTCTGCTCTCTCCACTGCTACGCGCGACGTGTCACTGGGGAGGGATGCTTACGTCGTCGCTCAGTGGACATCTTGATTGCGTCCTGGCCTTGCACAAGACGGTGTCACTTATGATCCATGCCGTCCATTCCCTTCATCCCCTCCATCGACTGCTTCGCCTTCATGGCCCCAAAATGAACTTCGTTTGCGACTAGCTTGGCGCCCGAAACTTCTGCATGAACAACAACCTTGTCACCAACCTTCAAGTCTTTGAGACTTGCCGCCGCGCCGCTCTTTTGAAACTTGGTCTTGTCGTTGACCTCGACAGTTACGGTCTTCTTCGCCGTGGTTTCAACGGTAATGGACCTATCGGAAATGCTGGTGACCGTGCCCATGACATGCTTTTCTTTTCCATGAGCAAGTGCCATGAGTGAAAGCGCGAACAACAAAGTAACGACTGTGACGCTGCGTTTCATGATTTCTCCTCAGTGATCGTGCTGCATTGGTGGTTTCGGTGCCTGATTGCCGGGTTGACCTTCGTTCAAGAATTGCTCTTCTTCTTGTTCCTCCTGTTTCTCTCCTGGACCCTTGGGATTGAGCGCTTCCATCTCACGTTCCTCCGCGGGCGTGAGCTGAGGCAGATGCCGTATGAACAACACCAGCTTCCAGCTGTCCTCGTCTTTTTCCGCCGTGCCCCACGCCGGCATTCCGGTGAGCCGGATGCCGTTGTGAATGGTGTAGTAGAGCTCCCCATCAGTCAGATTCTGCGTCTGCGGCAACCGCATGTCCGGAGCTTTCGGATACAGATTCTGTCCGATCTCCGTATTGCCGTTTCCGTTATTGGCATGGCAGATGGCACAGTGGTCGGCAAAATGTGCTCGCCCCTCGGCAATCAACTCAGGTGATGCCGCAAATGGGTTTTTCTCGCTCTTTGCCCTAGAAGGAACGGCCATGCTCCGCGCGGTCCGCGCCACGTAGGTCTCCAGCGCCGAAGGCTGGTCACGGGCGCTAAAACCGCGGCGTACTGCGGCCGCCGCCCCCGCGACCACCAGGATCACGCTTGCAAACGCTAACAGCCACACAACGCGATTTCTTCGCATCTCTCCTCCTCCTCACTGCGGCTGCATGGAAGTGGACGAGGGCACGTTGAGTTCGCGTACCGGCTGGTCCATTCCCCCCGGACGGCTAGGAGCCTCTAGACCATCGGTCAAAAGGAACCCTCTCAACGCGATCGAATTGCCCCAAAGAGTTTCCAGGGCCGCGATGTAGTCGGTCTGGAGCTGGAACAGTGTCCTCTGTGAGATCAACACCTGCGGGTACGCGGCCGCCATCCCGCCGTAGCTCTTCACATAGAGGTCGTAGGCCTTCTGCGCGCGCGGGATCATGCGTTTCTTGTACTTCTCCACCGTCGCGCGCGAGGTCACGTAGTTCTGCACCAGCGTTGCCGCCCGTTCGCGAAGGACCAACTGGATCCGTTGGACTTCCCCCTGTGCGCGTTCAGCATCGGCGCGGAATGCCTGCACATTACCCTGGTTCCGATTGAAGATGGGAATTTGCACACCCACCTCCGCAAAGCCCTGCAAGCCGATGGGCCGGTTTGTGGTCGCGTCCAGTTCGCGGTTTTGCTGAAGGCCGCCGCGAAGTTGCAAATCGGGGATCGGTTCGCGCTTCGCCCGAGCTAAAGACGCCTCCGCTCGGAGCACTCCCAACTGCGCGATCTTTACGGCGGGACTGTCTTGCAGGATCGCTTGCAACCATTGGTCGGGATTGTCGTCGGGCAATTCGTAGAGATTGCCGGCCAGGTGCGTCAGCGGCAGCTCCGGCTTCCCAACTGTTGCCGCCTGATGGAGGGAAGCTGACTGCCCCCGGTGAATGGACTGCCGGAGCCGTCGAACGAGACGAAAGTCGTGGAAGGTGCGCAGCCCGCCGACACCGGCATGCAGGTGTCGCGCAGATAACTTGCGGAGGTGATGGGAACTGAATCGCGAATCGAAGAGTTCGCAACAATATGAATCTTAGCCAGCCTACGTCTATTGCAATGGCCGAGTGCATGAACGCCGGATGACGAAGTACTTGCTCAGCCGTTCGCGCAACTGTAGGCGGGCCCGCCATAATCGCGCCTTAACTGCATCGGGAGTCAACTCGAGCACTTCTGCGGTCTGCTCGGTCGAAAGGCCTTCCACGTCACGCAGCACGAAGACCACCCTTAAGCCGGGCCGTAACTCTTGCAATTCGCTTCTTAAAATGTTTCGTAACTCAGATCCCCTGTAGAGTTCCTCGGGATTAGGGGTCCAGTCAGCTAACTCGAACGCCGCCATGTGTTCGGGGCTCTGAAAATCCTCGTTGATGGACACTTCTCTGGTGGAGTGCAGCTTTCGCAATTTCATCAGAGACTCATTGACCGTGATCCGAATCAGCCAGGTCGAGAACTGGGACTTCTCCTGGAATTGATTCAACTTCCGAAAAACCTTCAGAAAGGCCTCCTGAACGGCGTCCTGCGCATCCTCGCGATTGTGGGTGATGTGTTGGGCGATGCTAAAGAGCCTGACCTCGTATCGTTTTACAAGTTGCTCGAAAGCGGCAACATCTCCGTTCTTGCAGGCATGGACGAGTGCCAGATCTTGGTTGAAAGAGCAGCCCATCGGGGAGTTCACATTGTCAGTCGTTGTCAATTCCACAGACACCTCACAACGTTTGGTCGAACATCAGCTCACGTTAAGGAATGAATTTGTAACCAATCCTATGGACCGTTCGGAAGTGAACGGGATCCGCAGGTTCCGGCTCAAGTTTCTGCCGCAGTTTCAGAACGTGGTTGTCAACAGTGCGAGTACACGGATAGTTGTCATAGCCCCACACTTCATTCAATAGCTGGTCCCGCGAGATCACCCGGTTTGGATTCGACACAAAGAACTTAAGGACCTTGAACTCCATTGCAGTCATGCTCACTGGGCGTTCAGATCGACGCACCTCCATCGACAAAAGATCCATGCTGACGCAGCCAAACCGCACAATCTTGTTTTCCTCCAATGAATTTGAATGGCCGAGCGCCTCGCGCACTCGGATTACAAATTGCCTCCAGGTCAATGGCAGAAGGAAAAGTCGGTCCATCCTGTCAGCTTGCTGCAGATTTCCGCCTGCGCGCTTGTGACCATTTTGAAAAGAGACCAGCGCGATCCGATAGTTGTGCGGCTCGAACTGGCTGATGTCTTCGTGCCTTTCTGAGGAGTTGCTGTTGGATGACGGAATTATCCACTCGGACAGAGGCGCACCCGACGTAAGTTCCGCGATTGGAATTCTGTGTACCGCGTCTTCGAGAACTGCTGAGGTTTTAATCGCCATGGAAACGCTCCCTCGACTTCTACAGTTTGTTTAAGAATCCTGGGCAGTTTAAGCAGCACCACGCAGGATCAACTCGAACAGCGTGGTCTGATCGGCGCTGCGGACCGCGTAAATCGCCCCAAGATCATCCGCCGCTATTTGCTCGACCCGCGGTTCGGTTACCGGAGGCGATGCTGGATTCCGCCCAAATGATTTCTAGTGTTATATGTCGTCCCGATTGACCTTCACCCGCTCCGCGCGATCTGCGCGGCTACTTGGCAACACTTTTAGCGTCCACGGTCGAATCGGCCCACGTGGCGGCGCGTTTTGCCACCGCCATCCGCTCTCATTCGGGCAAGAGGTCCTCAAAAGCGAAGATGACAACCCCTTGCGCAAACGAATACGGGTCCCACTTCGTAAGCCTGATTTCTCTAGCGTCCCAATAGGCTCGGTTTCGGTTGGCGCCGATGACCAGTGTCACTTGCGGCATGAGTGGTCGGCTGATGCGAAACTCGCGCTCGACTGCCGAGCACGCCGAGATATAGACGGTTTCAGCATCCGACGGCCGCTCTTGCCTGCCGTTGGTGCGGATGACCAATCCGTCCTGGGCCAAACAGCTTCTTCCGAGGGCCACCGTGAAAACGACTATCGTCAACCTATGCACCATACTGCTTCCTCCTGCCTAACAAAGGGCAGATTGCTCCGCCATCCGTGAGCGGCAGACCGATGAACCTTTGCGTGGTTACCGCTGCTCTGCTGTTGTTGCTGTGCACTGGCCAAGATCCTTGCTCATTTTGTAGACCTCGAACGTTGGCTCCCCCGTGGCGTCCTTGGCCTTCTTGCCCAGCAGTTCCACGCGCTCCCCGGGTTTCAGGGACTCGTTTTGCTTGTTGGTGAGGTTGTAGGTCTGGTTGTTCTGTTCATTGACCAGCTTGTCGCCCTCACCAGCCACGCAGCCTTGCAGCTTGGCCCGATTGTGAAGTTTCCAATAGAGCAAACCGGCACCAGCAGCTGCACCAGCGGCAACACCGCCGATGACTGCGCCCTTCGACCCGTAGCTCGGACGGGCGCCTCCCGGATACGTGGTCGCTCTGCCCGTTCCACCACCGCCATATTGAGCGATCGCAGTACCGGAAATTGAAACCAGCAGGGCGAGCGCTACAATGGCGCGCCCCAAGTTCGTGAAGCGGAATACTCGTGAAGACATCATGACGAAAGTCAGACTTCTCATTGCAAAATTCTCCTTTTCTTGTTTCAAGATGTAGGGGCCGCTCGCCAGCCGGAGGAGTGCACGCGAAGAGCCCCAACACGGGTGCGACTCCGCGTACACAACCCAAATTCCAGCGCTCTACATTACTTCTCCAGTCTTCCGAGCTCCGGGATGCCGGCGGCGAACCAAACTCCAGATCCCGCCCCATTCCGGATAAGCAGTACCGGTGCATCGCAGCCAGTCGGCGGAGCCGGCGACAAAACATCGTCGATTCTGAAGTCCCCGTCGACGTCAAGGGCCACTCGATCAGAGCTGTGGGCGGTGGCCGTGTTGCCAGGCCCACAGAATAGTGTGGCGAAGACGCTTGCTCCGGCGTTGGTTCCGATACCATTGCCGGCCGCCAAAAGCAGACCCCGTCCCCTGACCCTGATGCGCCCATAGGAACTCACATCCGCATCGAGGTCCGCGATCCGCCAAGGCCCGGCAGGATTAACCCCGCGTACGACGTTGAGAGTGACTGTCCCACCAGCGGCGACACCGGTAACAGGAATGACGCCGATGCCTCCCCTGAATTTCAGCTCCGTTTTTTCTTGAGCGGAGGCCATGCCCGTGACAGCCAGTGCTACTAGCAGTCCACAAACTATGGTTCGAGCAGCTCTGCCATTGCGAAAGTTTCCACTGCGATTCTTGTTCACATCATTCTCCTTAGTTTGAGTGTGTGAAAGAGTTCGACGCTCGCGGGCTCATCCAATTCCTTCCCCTCTTCTGAAGCAACATTTCGAAGCGCCTGCGTGCTGCAATCTTCCACGATCCGAGCCTAGCCGCAGTTGTTGCACGAGTCATAACGTAGTAGTCACGTTGGCGTGATGTTTTGGTAGTGAACTTGCGGGCGCCAACTCAAAAGTCGGGATGAGTCCATTGCTGGACGATGGGGCTGGATTCGGCATAGAACTTAAAGATGAGCTGCTGAGTGCTGCCAGCCGGCTGCGAGGCGCTCGTGATTGAGAGCCATTTCCCGCAACGCTTGACAACTGCTTCCCAGCGCCGGTGCAAGCGCATGCTGATACAACAAAGCGACGCTCCAACAAAATGCGCCTCCGCTGAATTGCTATTCGCGGTAGTCGACATGTGTGCCTTCCCCTTGCGTGGGTCAGGGTTGGCGTGGCCTCCGCGAAGAGTCAAAGCTGCAGAGATGGCGGGGCCCCTACTCACCAGTTCACCTGCTTCCATCCTTTTCCTCCGATGGGACGCTTCTCAGCAACGTGAGCAAGACATTTGGCAACTCCTCGAGAGACTGAAACGTTGCGGTGCGTCCTGATGCCACATGCTCGACGCGCCCGGGCCGGTCTCCACCAGCCTGATCAGCGTCCCGAAACTGGACAACGAATGCGCTGATACTTGGCAAACCTTTCATCACCCGCGAGGATAACCGCGGTCTTGTTAGGAGTCATAACGAAGTAGTCGCGTTAAGGTGATGTTTTGGTGGAGGGCACCAGACAGCCCGATCCCTAATCGGACCGGGAGTAAGATTTATTGCACCTGCGAAGGATGCGAGGTCATCGAATTAGGCGGCATCCGGCGAGGCGGATTTCTGTAATGCAGGACGCGAAAGAGATCGCATTTGGCCGATTTCGGCTAGACCTCACGAACGAGTGTTTATGGCAGGGCACACGCGCGATATCTCTGCGACCGAAAGCATTTGCCGTCCTGAAATTGCTGGTCGACCATCCTGGGCTGCTCGTCACCAAGCAGCAGGTGCTGGATACGGTATGGCCGGGTACCTTCGTAGGTGATGCCGTTCTCAAGGACAATGTCCGTCAATTGCGCGAGGCACTGAACGACAACGCTGGATCACCTACCTACATTGAGACGGCACATCGCCGCGGCTACCGCTTCATTGGTAAGCTCTCGGACCCGGCAGCGAGCAACAATTCCGGGGTAGCGGCACAAGCACCCCTTTCACAGCTGCCGCACAATGTAGCTGCACTCGATTCATCAGTAACCGCGAACGGGGTTCTGGGCCGCGATGCCGAGTTGGGCAAGATGCAAGGGTGGCTGGACCGGGCTCTCGCTGGAGAACGCCAGACCGTCTTTATTACTGGGGAGCTTGGAATCGGGAAAACCACCATTGTCCAGGCTTTCCTGGAACAAGCCGCTCAAGTCCCGGGCGTCCGCGTGGCGCGCGGGCAATGCCTGGAACACTATGGCGCGGGTGAAGCGTATCTGCCCGTCCTCGATGGATTCTCCAGGCTTTGCCGTTCACGCGACGGAGCCCAGGTGGTGGGGATATTGCGACAACATGCGTCGGCCTGGCTGGCACAGATGCCCTCATTGGTTCCACAATCCGAGAGAGAAAAGCTGCAAACTCAGGCGGTGGCTGCAACGCGCGAGCGAATGCTTCGCGAAATGGCTGAGGCGATCGAGACCCTGACGTCGGAGTCACCCTTACTGCTGGTCTTGGAGGACTTGCATTGGAGTGATTACTCCACCCTTGACCTGGTCTCCTATCTGGCACGACGTCAGGATCCCGCACGCTTGATGGTCATCGGCACATATCGCCCGGTAGACGTGATTCTGGCGGACCACCCCCTCAAAGGTGTGAAACGCGAATTGCAAGCACATGGCTTGTGCCATGACCTGCCGCTTGAATATCTCTCGGAAGAGGCTGTCGGTCAGTACCTGAGCGCCAGATTTCCAGGCCACGAGTTTCCGCTGCGATTGCGACGAACCATTTACCGGCGTACCGAGGGCAATCCCCTTTTCATGGTCAATCTGGTGGAGTATTTGATCGACCAGAAAATGATCGTGGCAAAGAAGGGATCATGGGAGTTACGGGTTGATTTGTCGGAAATCGAACAAGGAGTTCCGGCCAATCTTCGGCAACTAATCGAGAAGCAAATTGAGCGGCTGAGCCCGGACGAGCGCGCGGTGCTGGAGGCGGCCACCGTGGCGGGAGTGGAATGTTCATGTGTGGCCATTGCCGCCGGCCTCGACAGGCCGACCGAATGGGTCGAAAAGCACTGCGAGGAATTGGCACGACGACATCAGTTCTTGTCCCCCGCCTGGCTGGTGGAACTGCCGGATGGAACCATGACTCCGCGGCATCGGTTTATTCATATCCTTTATCGCGACGTACCTTACCGGCTGATGGCGCCGATGCGCCGCTCGCAAATTCACCAGCGTATTGCCGAACGCGGAGTGGCGATTTACGGTAATCGCGCCAGCGAGATTGCCGCTGAACTGGCCATGCACTTTGAGCAGAGCCGCGACTGGCCCCGCGCCCTTGAATACACTTTGCAGGCGGCAGAAAACGCCGCGGCCCGTTCCGCCCACCATGAGGCCATCGACCTGGCGAACCGTGGTCTCGAGGCGCTCAAACTGGTTCCCGAAACTGCCGAGAACGCAAGACAGGAAATGAAACTACGGGTGATCTTGGGCGGCTCGCTAATGGTAATAAAGGGATTCGCGTCGACGGAGGTGGAGAGAATCAACGCACGTGGGCGCGAGCTCTTCTGGCGACACGGTCCTTCTCCCGAGTTGTTCTACATGTTGTGGTCACAAAATTTTTACCAGCAGTTCAGCGGGGAGATGCGTTCGGCGTTGGAGATTTCATATCAGCTCATGCAATTGGCTGAGGACCTCAAGGACGGAGCGCTGATTATGGAAGCACATCAGTCCATAGGAGCGTTGCTGGTCTTGTTGGGGCGATGCTCCGAAGCACTAGAGTACCTTGAAAAGGGCGCGACGCTTTACGCCGCACATCACAACCACCGCTACAGCGTTTTCGGCAACTTCGATAGCAAAGTGATGTTTGAGTGCTTTGCTGCCCTGGCACTTTTGGACCTTGGCTACCCCAATCAGTCCTCTGAAAGATTGGCAACAGGCTTAGCGCTGGCGCGAGAGCTGGGGCATCCGCAGACTTTAGTGACTGCCTTGCATGTTGCGGCGCAGTGCCATCAATTGCGAGGCGAGGCTTCTCTGGTTTACGAACCCGCGAAAGAGGCATTGGAACTCGCAGACGAGTATGGCTTCGGGGTTTGGCGAGCATACGGTTTGATCGAACTCGGCTGGGCGGAAGCTGAACTGGGAGATGCGGAGGGTGGAATCGAGAAGATGCAACGCGGTTTGGCGGAATACGAAGCGACGGGCGCAAAACTCCGCTCCCCTTACTTTCTGGGACTGCTAGCTGATCAGCTAAGCAAAGCGGGACGGCCGGAGGAAGCCGTTGCCGTGATCACAAAAGCTTTAACAATTGCCGAGCACACTGGCGAGGGGTACGCGGTTTCGGAGTTGCATCGGATCAAAGGCGAATTATTCGTAAAGAACGCAGATTTACTAGCGGCGGGCAAGTTTCCTGGCGATCAACCCGCAGTGTCGGCTCTGTCTCAAGCACGGGCTTGCTTTGCTGAGGCACTGACTATCGCAAAGCAACAGGGAACGAGATGGTGGGAACTGCGAGCTGCGATGAGTATGGATCGTCTTCAGACGCGGCAAGGGGAACCAACTAGCCCACAACTTGCCGATATTTATTCTTTCTTCACTGAAGGCCACGAAACCGCAGATCTCAAGGAAGCACAGGCGCGGCTAAAGGCTGCTGCCCAGGCATAAAGCCTTCCCGCCGGGAACCGCACCTCAAAGATGCTTGTTGACACGGTCGTACCGGACACGGACTCCAAGTCCTTCAGCAAGCTTCTCGATTTGACATGTTAGTAATGACCGGAGGACGGGAACGGACGCGAGCAGAGTTTTGTGGCCTGCTCGATGCCTCCGATTACAGGCTCACGAGAATCGTTCCAACCATGGCTCCGCAGTGCGTCATTGAAGCTGTGCCGAAGTAACGTCGATGCGCCTCGGGCTTTGCGCGGGAGGTGGTATGAATGTGCCACGAGAACCGGCAGCGAGAAACGAGGGTTCGATTTGGGTTCGATAACAGAGATCCGCACCCGCCCGATTATGCGTATGGTAGAAACGGAAACCGGCAGGACGCGGTGTGAACACGATGCGCCGCATTCCGCGCGCCGGGATGAACGGCGTTCCTTCTTCCGCCGCGCCATCAACATCCGGCGAAACGAACTGTCCATGCCAATGCAGCTGTTCCGGGGTGTCCGTATCGTTCTGCACTTCCATCGTCACCGACTGGCGTTCTTTGAAGTGCAACAAAGGTCCTGGGAACTGACCGTTATAGCTGATCGCCGAGATGATCCGTTCCGGTGCGATTTCGATCGCACTTGATTCGAAGTGCAGGGTATAGTCCGGCGGGCTGCTCCCCGACTGTGAGGAGAGCCGTGCCAGAGATTGTGGTGCGACCGCTGGGGCCAGCGAGTTCCCCGAACGGCACAGAGCTGCGGCCGCGACTCCCAAAGTAAGAAATCGCCTTCGAGAATTGCCTTGGTGCTCATGATCTTGTGATTCTACTTCGATGTCGCGCCTCGATTCAAACGGTAGACCAACACTAGCTTCGACGTGCAGGCATGGCTTATCAGCCACAAAATCTTTATGATCTCTTCATAACGCGCGCCCGGTGCGCCGTGAAACATCTTCGACCTCGGGAATCGACCGCAACGCGTCTCCGACCGAGTGATTCACGGGATCTACCTCATCAAAGTCAGCTTCCGGGGTGAGAAGGTCTGATCAGGAAGGCCCCCTCATCGAGCTTCGGCATAAAGTCCGAGCCCACGTAAAACGGGCGCGAACGAGTCCGCGAAGGGCGCAACCACCGCTGAGCTTCGCGATCTGGCAATCCCGAATTGATACGCTCTCCTGATTCAAGGAGGGACCAATGCGTTTGCGATATCAGCGAGGCTGTCTCAGGTGTATACAGCGGACGTCTGGACCAGACTGCTGGGGTTTCTGTGGCGCGAAAACGACATAGCAGGAAAACGGGTGCGTAGAACCGCTGTCATTGGAACGGTCGAACAGTACCCGACGAAAGATTTGGCTCAAGCAGCCGTGAATGGGCTGCGAATGTGCATTAACGAAGATCGCAATCGCCAGCGAGAGCAGCGCATTCCAGTTGCGGACTTAGTCGATCATTACATACAAACCGAACTTGCCGAGGAAGCTGACTGGCATTCTCACGCCACCCGAATCGTCTACCGGGAGTTTCTTAAAAGGGGGATACGCCCACGCTGGGCCGATCTGGATATCCGAGATGTCCGGACGGTAGTCGTTGAGCGCTGGTTGAGACAAATGCACAGAGTGGATGGCGCACCGCTCGCCAACGCAACTCGGGCCAAGATTCGAAGTCTCATGAGTGTCTTGTTCAATCACGCAATACGCTATGAATGGTTGGGGGAAAGAATCCCATTACGCTTGTCCGCCAGGGCGCGAAGCGCAAAAACATTCCGACGGTGCTGGAGCCGCCTGAGATTCAGAGTCTTTTGCTGCAATTAGGTTCATGTTTTCGCCTGATGATTTTGTTGGATGCGACAACAGGACTGCGTCGCAGCGAATTGTTCGCTTTGAAGTGGAGTGATATGGATTTCTCGAATCTCGAACTCAACGTGACACGATCCATCTATCTTCGGGCAATCGCAACTGTAAAACAGAAGCATCGCGCAAACCTATCCCAATTGATGCCCAGGTGGCCGCCGATCTCTGGCTCTGGAAAGAAACCAGTACTTATTCGAAAGCAGACGATTGGATATTCGCCAGCCCTCACACGCGCGGGAAACATCCCTTCTGGCCAGATATTGTCCTCCAGAAAATCATTCGTCCGGCAGCGCTCCGAGCGGGAATCACCAAGCGATTCGGGTGGCACACATTTCGTCACTCCTACTCCTCGCTCCTAGTGGCCAACGGCGAGAACGTGAAGGTGGTGCAGGAACTGATGCGGCACGCCAGCAGTCGAGTAACACTCGAGGTCTATTCGCAGGCGCGGAATACGGCGAAGCGGCAAGCTCAAGAACGGGTTGTCCAGATGATCATTCCAGTGCAGCCGGAGGATGCGGCACCTGCAATTTCTTACGGTGATCCGCAACCCAATGTCAGCTAGGTCGACGAAATCACACAATCTGGAAGCACCGGCAGAACGACTTCAACAACTTACGTCCTTAATGGAGCGTTTTGGAGCAACAAAAAACGGATCGAGGATCGGTAGACGATTGAAAGAAATGGTAGGCACGTGGGGACTCGAACCCCAGACCTCTACCGTGTCAAAAATCCCCAGACCTCTACCGTGTCAAAAATCCTCTCTGAAGTAATCCATTGAACCTACAAGGCCCTGGTCGCTACCTAAGGCCCTGCTGGCTATGGAAGTTAATGTTACCGTGTCCTTAATGTGTCCACATCGCCCCTCTTCTGTGCCCATTTCCACAGGACACCTCTTTGACGAAAGTTGACCCGAACAGCCCGGAAGCCCGACTCCCTGCCTCGGGTGTAGAGCTTCCTGAAAGGGTTTTAATGTTCAGTTCATTTGCACTTCATTCCCAGGGCGCAGCATGCCGGGGAACAGAGACTTCGTCCCTGAGTCCTCTAGAAACCGGTGGCGGCGAGCAGCATTTGCGAGACACTTGCTAGAGTGGTCTCGTAGGCGTCGGGGCCGAGGATACGGTTGAGTCGTTACTGCTTTCTAGTTCGCCACCGGTCGAAAACAAGAGAGAATAGAGTTGGCGAAACTATGGGAAATAGTGCTGTCCCGATTCAATTCCCGCCGAAATCGGTCGATCGCACAGTCCTGGCGGCCTGTGCGGGGTATGCCCTGTTGCGAGTCGCGTTCTGGATGATGGCTCGTCACTTCGCCATAGAGGACCGCATTCACGGCCACATAGCTAGCAGTTTCACGGCGTTCGCGCTACTGCTTGCCCCATACTGGTTTTTCGGATTCGGCGCAGCGGAAATGCTCCAACGACTTCTCAGTATCCGCGCCGTGCGCGTGCTGGTTCCCGGGGTTCTGCTCGTACCCTACCTCATTTTTTCCTTGCCCCGCGGTGAGTTTTTATGGACTAGTGCGGTGGTACTGTTCAGTATTCCTGTTGCGATCGCGGCACTGTTTGAGTTTCTGCCTCCAGGCGGAGTGCGGCCGGCAATAGGCAAATTGTGCTGGCAAGACGTCATTGCTCTCTCAGTCGTTGGCCTACCCCTGGAGTTCGGCTGGATCCGAGGAAGCTTCCCGCATCCGGGACTGAGCGCGCTACCGAAAATTCTGCTCATGGATTCCACGCTTTATGCCTTCCTGGTAGTGCGCCGGTTAGAAGGGGTTGGTTACGATTTTCGCGCTCGCGTCCGCGACCTGGTCATAGGACTGCGTGAGTGCAGTTTCTTCGCTCCTATTGCCATCGCGCTAGGCTTAGCGGTTACCTTTATCGCGCCCCATGGCGGTAAGCCTTCTGCCTCATCGGTGTCGGCGGCGCTGCTGGTCACATTCTTCTTCGTTGCCATTCCAGAGGAGTTGTTCTTTCGGGGCCTGCTGCAGAATCTGCTCGAGGCACGTGTGGGTTACGCGGGCTCCTTGTTAGTAACCGCCGTGATCTTCGGGCTCTCCCATTTCAACAAGCCTCTGACCTTCAATTGGCGCTACGTAGTGCTGGCGACCCTTGCCGGGATTTTCTACGGTCGCGCATGGCGTGATCGCCACCGACTGCTGTCTTCGGCAACCACCCACACACTGGTGGATGTCATCTGGTCTTTGTGGTTTCGATGAACCGGGTTTGGATGGTTGCCACTGACCATCGATAGAGCCGAGTCGTCAATGATGGTAGTGCAGATAGCCCAGACCCACCGTCATGTGGTGAGTAACCGCATTCGGCACTGAAATCGCCACGCAGAGACCCAGGATCCCATGGACAAGTCCGAGTGCGTAAAGGTTGCGATAGCCCAGGAAGAGAGCACACGCGATGATTCCCCAAACGAGAGTTGCCACCACGAGAACAAGGTTCGGAAGGTGCGCTGTCGAAAACAGTGCTGCGGCGGTAATAGCTGCTGCGAATTCGTTGGGCAAGATGCGCAGCAGCCGGAGCAGAAAGTAATCCTGCAAGATGAACTGTTGCTCGAAAGCCCAGAGTAGATAGCCGGCCATGTGCAATTCAAGAGACCCAGCGCCGTGTAACGGATGCAGCGTACGCAATTCGAGGGCGATCCCAACAATTACACCGCCGAAAAAGAGGCCCCCAGCCGTGATCCAAAGCGAGCTTTGCAGGCTCGAGAGCCGCAAGCCTAACCCGTTGGCATCGGGGCGGCAGACAAGCGTGGTTGCCAAAATCCAGGCGAAACCAATCCAGAATACAAAGCGCTGCGTGGGCCTGGGCGTCCAGATCACCAAGAGGATGAGCACATAGCAAATCGCAAGCTCAAAAGAATCTCGGGACCAAAATTTCGAAAGGCTTGGCACAGTCAGATTATTTCATGTAGGAACGAAAACCTCCGTCAGGACAGTGCAGAGCCAAGGACCTGACCGGGCCTTAGGTTGAGGGCGTCGGAAATCATCCTGGCGTAGCGGCCC
>WNFG01000105.1_pt1 | contig 108406 bp, 97 predicted proteins | sample 5400431 | NCBI WGS metagenome assembly WNFG01 (sample SAMN13153346, study PRJNA577476) | soil metagenome | isolation source: 120 cm saprolite under Douglas fir tree site 2 hole 3 replicate 2 | place: USA:California | collected 2015-04-18
TCCAAGCCGGTATTCCCCGGCGACACCATCCGCACCGAGATCTGGCGCGAGCGCGAGCGCGTCGCGTTCCAGTGCCGCGTGGTCGGGCGCGGCGACATCGTGCTCAGCAACGGCCTTGCGACGCTGCGGACCTGACCGCATGGAACGCTGGAGCATGTTTCGGTCAGGTGAGATCAGTGTGGCAGCAGACTCGGGTCTGCTCCCTCTCCCCGGAGGGGAGAAGGGTGGGGTGAGGGGGGCCGATCTCTCGATAAGCCTGCCGACAGGCCGGTAACCCCCTCACCCCCACCCTTCCCCAAATGGGGAGAGGGAGTCCCACCGAGCGTGCCGCGCGGTTGTGCATCGATCTCACCGAAACGCGGCCCAAGTTATTTGGTCAATCGCCGGGTGGCTTTCATCCGTTGCACGGTGTCGCCGGCGAGATGGCTCCAGATGATGGCGTCGCGCACGAGCTTGTCGGCGCGCGGATCGATCGCGCCGGCCTCGGCATGGATGCCGAGATTGGAGCTCGGTGACCTCCTGGATGAGGTCGGTCGAGAAATTCATGCACAGGCCCGCGTTCGCCGAATGGAGCTTGTGATCGTGCTCCCAGGCGACGCGCATCACGAACGAGCGCAGCGCCTCGGTGAGCAGATGCATCTTGTTGAGCTTGAGCTCGACCACCTGCTGTGCGAGCAGGGGGCGGCCGCCCTGCTTCCGCGTGCGCGCCAGCGTCAGCGCCATGCCGCAGGCGTCGTCGCAGACGCCGAGCGCGTTGGCGGCGAGCTCGATATCGCCGAACAGGTCGCCGCCGGTCCGGTCGCCGGCCTGATGGGTCTTCATCTCGGAGCCGTTCACCGGGCCGACCACGTTGGCGTGCGGCACGCGCGCATTCTCGAAGATCATCTCGGCGTTCTGATAGAAGCGCCAGCCGTTCTTGTTGAACACCTTGCCGATGCGCAGGCCCGGCGTGTCGCGCGGCACGAGAAACATGGTGGTGCCCTGCCGCAGCGGCACGTTCGGGTCGGTGCGCGCGTCGATGAAGAACAGCTTGCCGACGCTGGCGTTGGCGATGAAGCATTTCTCGCCGTCGAGGATCCACTCGTCGCCCCGGCGCTCGGCCCGCAGCTTGAGGCCGGCCTTGGGATCGTCGGCCGGCGGCAGCCGGTTGTCGGAGCCCGCGCTCGGCTCGCTGATGCCCTTGCCGAGCAGGAACGTGTCGTCCTCCAGGAACGGCTTGAGGAAGCGTGCCTTCTGCTCGTCGGTGCAGGTGGCGGCGATCAGGTGGCTCCATTTCCAGCACTGGCTGAAAGTCTTGGAGATGGCGCTGTCGCCCCTGGCGAGCTCGGCCATGACCAGCGCCTGGGTGACGAAATCGGTGCCGCGACCGCCCCATTCCTTGGGAACCGCCATGGTGCGGAAGCCGAGCCGCGAGCCCTTCTTGATGATGTCCCAGTCGAAGGTGTCGCGCGGATCGTCGATCTCGTCGCGGGCGAGCGAGATCGGGCGGATTTCCTCTTCCGCGAACTTGCGTGCGGTCATCTGCCAGGCGCGCTGCTCGTTGCTCAGGGTGAAGTCCATGGCTCCCTCACTCGGCCGCCAGCACGGCGGCGGGCGACGGCCGCCGGTAGCCCGCCAGCGTCTCGGCGATGCGCAGCTTGGCCTCGCCGTTGCCGATGCCGGAATTGAGGCAGATGAGCGCGTCGTGCACGTATTTGCAGAGCGGCATGTCCCGCATCACGCCCATCGCCCCGAAGCACTCCGCGGCGTCCTTGGCGGCGCGGTAGATCGCGTCCGACGCGAACACCTTGGCGATGCTGGTGAGCGGCAGGTCGGAGAGGCTGCGGTCGAGGAAAGCGTCGGGATGATCGGACGCCCAGGCCGCCTGCCAGATGGCGTCGCGCGCGACCTCGAGCCTGATCGCGATCTCGGCGAGCTTGGTTCCGATCGCTTGGTGCTCGATGAGGCGCCGCCCGCCCTGCACCCGCAATTGTGCGTAGTCGAGCGCGGCCTCGTAGGCGGCGCGGCCGATCCCGAGATCGAGGGCCGCCTCCTGCGGGACAGCGCGGCCCGGATCGGGGCCTGCCTCCGCGGCGCCGAGCAGGTTCTCCGCCGGCACCCGGCAGTCCGTGAACGTCACGTCCCCGCGGCTGCCGTGCCGCCAGCGCTCGCCGCTCTCATGCACGCTCAGTCCGGGCGTGTCGCGCGGGACCAAGATTGTGCCCGACCCCTCCTTTCCCCGTTCCAGGGAAAGACTCACCTCGACCGCGAACAGCTTGGCAAGCGGCGCGTTCGCGACCCGCTCCTTGACGCCGCTGACGACCCAAGCATCGTCGGCGCGCGCCGCCGTGGTCTTGAAGCGCGCGTCGCCCGTCCGCGGGCGGTGATAATCGATGCCGATCGTCGCATCGCGGTTCGGCTCGTGCTCCGCGAGCGCCAGGTGATAGCGGTCGTCGGAGAGGAACGCCGGCAGGAAGCGCTCGTGCTGCGCCGGCGTCATCCGCCGGGCGAACAGCGCGTGCGCGAGGGTCGCCGTCTGCGCGAGCACGGCGGCGACGTCGGGATCGCCGGCGGCGAGCTCCTCGGTGACGATGCAGCAGGTGAGATTGTCGGCGCCGGCCCCGCCCAGCTCCTCGGGGAGCGCGAGCGTGCGCAGCCCCATCCGCGAAGCCTGGTGCAGCGCCTCGACGAGCAGCGGACGCTCGCGCGCTTCGAGGCGCGCCGGCTCGAGCGCGAGCGGCTTGACCGCCCGGGTGACGAAATCGCGCACGGTGTCGCGGATTTCCAGCTGCTCGGGCGTGAGGTGAAGGTCGTACATCGAGCTTCTCCGCGATTTTTCCGCGATCACTCGCCCTTGATGCCCGCGGTCTTGATCACGCCCGCCCACTTCTCGAGATCCTTGCGGATCAGGCGGCCGAGCTCATCGGGCTCGAGCGCGAACGGCGTCACCTGCTGATCGGTGAGCTGCTTGACCACCTGCGGGTCGTGCATGACCGCGAGCGTCTCCCGGGAGAGCCGGTCGACGATCTCCTTCGGGGTCTTGGCGGGGGCGATGACGCCGACCCACGGCGCCATCTCGAATCCCGGCACCGTCTCCGCCACCGCCGGAATGTCGGGAAGCGCCGGCATGCGCTTCGGCTCGGCGACCGCGAGGCCGATCACCTGCCCGGATTGCACGGTCTGCAGCAGCGTCTGGACGTTGTTGAAGCCCATCTGCACCTCGCCGCCGATCAGCGCGAGCGAGGCCGGACCGGTGCCCTTGTAGGGCACGTGCAGGAGCTTCACGCCGGTCGCCTGCGAGAACAGCTCCATGGCCAGATGGCTGAAATTGCCGACGCCGGCGGAGGCATAGGCGAGGCCGCCGGGCTTGGCCTTGGCGAGCGCGATCAGCTCCGCCACCGAGCGGGCCGGCACCGAAGGGTGGACCGCGAGCATGCCCGGAAAGCGCACCATGTTGGCGACCGGCACGAAGTCGCGCAGCGGCGAATAGGGCAGCTTCTCGTAGAGCGAGGGATTGACCACCAGCGGCGTGTCCGAGCAGGTCGAGATGGTGTAGCCGTCGGGATCCGACTGCATCAGCGCCTGCAGGCCGACGGCGCCGTTGGCGCCGGCGCGGTTCTCGACGAAGACCTGCTGGCCGAGCCGATCCGAGAGATGCCTGGCGGCAAGCCGGGCGATGAAATCGGTGCCGCCGCCGGCCGGGAACGGCACGATCATCTTGACCGGCCGCTGCGGCCAGGCCTGACCGGACGGCTGCGCCCATGCCGCTGTAGCCAGCGCGAACGCGAGCAAGACAACCGTCCCGAGCGTCGCGATCGGCCGTAGCATCGCCACATCGCACGACCCCCACCCCCAACCCCTCCCCACAAGGGGGAGGGGAGCGCACCGAGTTTGCCGCGCGACCTGATTCCAGCTCCCTAGAACGCGCTTTAAATGAACGCGCATGGGTTTCCTCCGATTGAGCGCCTGCCGGGTGTTCCGGCGCGGCTTTGGCCGCGGGCAGTTGCGTTATCCTTGCACGGCGGCGGCGATCGCGTCTCCCATTTCCGTGGTGCTGGCCTGCCCGCCGAGATCGGGCGTGAGATGCTCGCGCTCCGCGATCACCCCGTTGACCGCCGCCTCGATGCGGTCGGCCGCGGCGGTCGCTTTCGGCTCGCCGCGCTTGCGGCCGAGCCAGGCGAGCAACATCCGGCCCGATGTGATCATGGCGTAGGGATTGGCGATGTTGCGTCCGGCGATGTCGGGCGCCGAGCCGTGGGTGGCCTGCGCCATGGCCTGGCGCTCGCCGACGCACAGGCCGGGCGCCAGGCCAAGGCCGCCGACCAGGCCGGCGCCGATGTCGGTGAGGATGTCGCCGAACTGGTTGGTCGTCGCCACCACGTCGAACTGCTGCGGCGCGGTCACGAGCTTCATCGCGATCGAGTCGATCATCATCTCCTCGAACGCGACGTCGGGATAGTCGCGCGCGACCTTGCGGCATTCCTCGGCGAACATGCCGCAGGCGAGCCGATAGACCGGCTCCTTGTGCGCGGCGGTGACCTTCCTGCGCCTGCGGGTGCGGGCGATCTCGAACGCCTCGCGGGCGAGGCGGTTCGAGCCCTTGCGGGTGATCACGCGCATGGCGACGGTGATGTCGTCGTTGGGCCGGAATTCCGGCAGTCCGGCGACCACCGTCTCGGAATAGAGCATCCCTTCGGTCAGCTCGCGCAGGAAGACGATGTCGACGTCGCGATGGATGGACGGAATCGCGGCGTGCGACAGCGCCGGACGCACCGCCGCGAACAAGTCGAATTTCTTGCGCACCGGCGGCATCACCCAGGTCGGGTCCCCGCGCGGATAGGCCGCGTGCCCGATCGGCCCCATCACCCAGCCGTCGAGACCGCGCAGCGCCTGCTCGGTCGCGGCCGGAAGGGTGTTGCCGTGCTGCTCGTGCCCGCGCTTGCCGATCGGCAGCTCCTGCCAATCGATCGCGAGGCGCTCGCGCGCAGCGGCCGCCTTCATCACCTTGACGCATTCCGGGACGACTTCGAGGCCGATATCGTCGCCGAGCAGGATCCCGATCTTCACGCTCACTCCTCCACGACGATACCGGCATCCTCGACGTCGCGTTTCCAGCTCGCCATTTCCGCGCGCAGCCAGGCCTTGGGATCGTCGAGCGCGGAGCGGCGCGGGACCACCATTCCGCCGCGCGTGAACGCCTGCTGCATGGCGGGAACGGTCATCGCCTCGAGGAAGGCCCGGTGCAGCACCGCGACGATCTCGGCCGGCACGGCGGCGGGCGCGAAGGCCGCGACCCATTGCGCGGCGCGTATCCCGGGAAACCCGACCTCGGCGAGGGTGGGCACGTCCGCATGCTGCGGCAGCCGCGCATCGGCCGCGATCGCGAGCGCGCGCACGCGGCCGGCCTTCATCATGCCGACCGGGTTGGTGATGTTGAACCACGACACCTGGATATCGCCGTTGACGAGATCGCGGAGGATCTCGGCGCCGCCGCCCTTGAACGGGATGTGCACGAGATCGAGACCGGCGCGCGCTTTGAGGATCTCGGTATTGACCTGCTGATAGCTCCCGATGCCGGCGCTGCCGTAGCGGACCTTGCCGGGGTGCTCCTTGGCGTAGGCGATGAACTCGGCGAACGTCGTGGGCGGAAAATTCGCGGTGGTGGCAAGAAAGAAGACGGGAACGTCGGCCAAAGGCGTGACGACCTGCACGTCCCGCTCGTAGTCGATCTTCATCCTTTTCGCGAGCAGGACCGGGGTGAGCCCGTTGGTCGAGATGTTGCCGATCATCAAGGTGTGGCCGTCGGGTCGGGCGCGGGCCATCTCCTCGATGGCGATGATGCCGGAAGCGCCCGGCTTGTTCTCGACGAAGACGCCGTGCCCGAAGCGTTGCCGCAATTGCTCGGCGTAGAGGCGGGCCACCACGTCGGTCAGTCCGCCCGGCGCATAGGGCACGACGATCCTGATCGGCTTTGCTGGAAATTGCGTCTGCGCGAGTGCTTCAGCGGCGAGGAGGGCGAGGCAGAGTGCCTGGCACAAGACCCATCCGGGGCGCCGCATGTCGTCTTCCTCCGCCGGCGCTCTCGCCATCGGGCGCGCGCTGCCGGCGGCGGATTGTAGGAACGAGGCGCGGCATCGCACAAGGGCGCACGCCGGAGCGCGCGGTCATGATCCAGTCCGCGAGTATTGCGGGCGGCTCGCCGGCGGGAGCGGCGGCGGCATTTCGGAATTGGCCCGTTGCATCTCGGCCATGGCCTGCGCGGTCTCGCGCGCATGGTCCGCGGTGTGCGCGATCCGCGTCAGATAGGGCAGCATCGCGTGGCCGAGCGCGGTCAGCGCGACGAACGGCCTGCGGTGGAAGAGCGATCCCGCGAGCTCGCGCTCGAGCGCGCCGATCGCGTTGGTCAGCGAGGGCTGCGACACCCCGCAGCGCCGGGCCGCGCGCGTGAAATTGAGCTCCTCACAGAGCGCCAGGAAATAGCGGATCTGGTGCATTTGCATGGTTTCACCTCGGCACGTGGGTTTCGCTCGCAGCACGCACCTTGCCATCGCCGTTGCATCCCGGCAGTGACGGACATCACAATTTTGCGCCTAATGGGCAGCCGCTCCGTTGCCCGCGGCGAGACGCCATTGAGAATGAAGAAGCGACGGGAGTGTGATGCGGCTCACATTCGAATCGAGCCGCTCGGGTCGCGTCTTGAGCCGTATCATCGTGTTGCCGGAGTGCGCTCGCGTGCGGCGGGGCACGCGCCTCCACGCCACGACCGAGAAGGATCGTCTCGCGCCCGGGATCAGCCGGGTTGCCGGCAATAGACCCGGTGCGCGTCCGACGTCTGCTCGAGCGGCGCGCAGTATTGCGCCAATTGGCTCGTTGCCGGGGCCCCGGCGGGAATCGGCCAGGAGGTCGTTGCGAGGAGGACGAACCCGATCCTCGCCGCACACCGTATTGCTGCGGATGTCATGGGCCACCTCGATATGCTGGCGCCGGAAACCTTCCGCGGCGGCGGCGGCGCGGCGGCCGCGAGACACCGGCCTTGAAGGTCGAACGGTTCACGGCGGGAGCTCCGCCCCGTTGCCGATCGAGCTCTACCAAAGGGCGTCCTGCCGGGACCATTCCGGATAGCCGCCGCCCCCGAAGCCTTGCTCCGCCTTAGGGAAGGGGTCGGTAGGCGTGGCATTCGGCGATCCGGTGGCAGTCGGGGCGGCGATGAGGATAGCCAGAGCCAAAGCGGTAATGAGCGTCTTCATGCTACGTCTCCATAGCGACGGACGATCGTCCGCGGTTCGTGCATCGGCGGGGGCGACCGACTGCCCGCGCTCGCGAGTGGACGGTGGCACGGGTCATTACGCGCCACTGTGAGTAAGCTCACACTTGCCGGGGCTTCATCAGAACGATTCAGATCGATTCAGATTTTGACTCGGAAAAATGCCGATAGCCTGCGCTTTTCAATGGGGAATCGTCAAACATCCGCATGTGGTGTGGAACATCGACAGGTTGTCCTTGGCCAGGCCGAGTCGGCTCATTTGGTGTTTTAGCGGCAAAACTCGTTGTCGATAGCATTGTCCCCGAACGTGATCTCGGCACGGCTTACGCCGCCCTCGTGCAACAGCGAACCGGCGGACTTGTCGTCCAAAGCGATCCCCTATTCTTCAATCTGGGCCGATGAGCTTGCCGCCCTAGCGGCGCAATGCGACATCTACGCCTGACGGCAGGCTCCGGTCGAGGTGTAAACCAACTGCGGATTTGATCGAACTTGTCACCGATGGACACCGCGATAGGTGATCGAGCATGGCCGTGATTCGCGGCATTGTTATGAGGTTGTTATGAGGAGACGCGGACCATGAGCATTGTCCGGCTCTCGGATCGGGTGCGGCGCGAACTGACGTATCTGAGCTATCCCTCGCGGGAGTGGACGGTCCCGCACTATCGGGACGGCGCCCGGGTCCTTGATGTGCTGATCGTTGGCGGTGGCCAGGGCGGACTTGCGACCGCGTTCGGCCTGAAGCGCGAGCGGATAGCCAATATAAGGATCGTAGATCGCAATCCGCGTGGACTCGAGGGGCCTTGGCGCCGATTTGCCCGCATGACGGGGCTACGGACTTCCAAGGAGGTGTCGGGTATGGACCTCGGCATCCCGAGCCTTACGGCCCGTGCCTGGTACGAGGCGAGATTCGGTCGCCGGGCATGGGAGCGCATCCACACGTTTTCCCCAGAGGTATGGCGAAAATATCTCGATTGGTACCGCGATGTTCTCGAGCTTCCGGTCGAAAATGAGATCGAAGTAACATCGATCGAGCCGGCCGGCGACCTTCTCCTCGCCCGTCTCCGTCGGAGAGGCCGGATCGAACGCGTCCATGCGCGAAAAATCGTTCTCGCAACTGGCATTGAAGGCAACGGAGGCTGGCGGGCCCCTCGAGCGCTCGTCGCCGAGCTCCCCGCGCGGCGTTATGCGCATTCGACCGATGACATAGACTTCGGCCGGCTTGCGGGAAAGCGCGTTGGCGTGCTCGGCGTCGGCGCTTCTGCTTTCGATAATGCGGCTGCGGCACTCGAAGCCGGCGCCACAAGGGTCGACCTTTGCTTCCGCCGCGCGGATATGCCCCGGGTTAACCCACTCCTCTGGACGCACTTCGCAGGCATGCTCGGTCACTTCGGAGAGCTGACCGACCTGGAGCGCTGGCGATTCATGCGCCACATTCTGGATGAGCTTCCGCAACCTCCACCCCAAGATGCCTTTTGGCGTTGTCGCAGGTTTGGAAATTTCGCGTGGCATGCCAATTGCATATGGCGCTCCGTCCGCGACGAAGGAGACGTTGCGGCAGTTGAAACCGAAGCTGGAACTTTCAAATTCGATTTCATCATCTTTGCCACGGGCTTCGAGACCGACCTTTCGGTCCGTCCAGAGCTTGCCCCGATCGTTCACCGAATTGCGCTCTGGCGCGATCGGTTCACGCCTCTGCCTGGTGAGGAGAGCGATGTGCTCGCGAGGCATCCCTACCTCGGCCCGGCATTCGAGTTCATGGAACGGGAGCCGGGAACCGCTCCTTTCCTCAGCCGGCTGCACAACTTCACGTTCGGAGCGACGCCGAGTCTCGGGCTGACGGCCGCTGCGATCATCGGAATGAAGTATGGCGTGCCTCGACTGGTCAACGGTTTGGTGCGGGACCTCTTCCGGGAGGATGCCGCCGCATATTATCGGGACCTTCTCGCCTTTGCGGTGCCCGAATTGGAAACTCTTGAAAGCGCGTATGCATGGATCGACCGCCTCGGTGCCGAAGCGCTCAGCGCCTACAAGCCGATCGACCATCTCGACCAAGCCGTGCTCGCCAAGGCATTCCTAGGCGAACTCGCGTCGCAAGACGCGAACGATGAATTTGCCGGCATTCTGTTAGAGCACACCAGCGCAGAGCGTGCTGCCGCACCTTCGCGGGCCAAGCGCGGTCCCCCAAAATCAATGAAACGACGCCGCCGTGCCAAATGAGAGTCCGTGCCGCTTTGTATCGATTATCAGTCGTAGGCTTGAGGCTGCATGTCACGGCGAGAATAGGAATAGGGTGGTCCTCATGAGGCACACTGTGTACCGAGCCATGGCGCCGGCGGCACGCGATCAGACATGTCTACAAAGACCTCGAGTAGTAATGTAACATTGACCAAAAGGGGCGGCCCTTGTCGAAACTAGTCGAGCAATTGCACGGACCGGCAGGCAAAAAGGCCGAAAGCCGCGTCTTTCTGTGTCTCGAAGATCTTCTTGCCTACTATGGGCGAACGGCGCCCGGACGCAATGCCATCCTGGCGACCAACGATACCCAGGTGACTTTTGGCGCGCTCCGGGTCCTCGTGAACGAGGCGGTTCGCGAGTTGCGAGGTCTCGGGGTAGGCCCAACAGATCGAGTGGCGGTTGTTTTGCCGGCCGGAGCAGAGGCTGCGGTGGCGACCATCGCGGTCGCAGCCGGTGCCGTTTGTGTGCCGCTAAACCCGAGCTTCACCGCCGACGAATGGCAGCGTTATTTCGGCGATTTGCAGGTAGCGGCGCTATTGACGCGTGCGGATTTGGATTCGGCGAGTCGAGGCGTCGCGCATAACCTCGACATACCTGTAATCGATCTGTCGCCGCGGCCGAGCGAAGGGCCCGGCGCGTTCAACCTTCTCGGCTCGGGAACGCGCCGCGCCGCCGGGGACGAGGCCGCGCCCGGCGCCGACAACGACGCCTTTATCCTGCTGACTTCGGGCACCACGTCACGGCCGAAGCTGGTCCCCTTGACCCACGCGAGCGTCTGCATGTCGGCCTATAACGCGGGTTCGACTTTGCAACTTGGACCCCGGGACCGGTTGCTGAATGTGCTGCCGCTCTACCATGCGCATGGCCTGATCTCCGGGCTCCTGACCGCGTTGGCGGCCGGGTCGACTGTAGTCTGCACGCCTGGGTTCGATCCCGCCGCCTTCTTCGGCTGGCTGACCGAGTTTCGACCAACCTGGTACACGGCAGTCCCCGCCATCCATCGGGCGCTGCTCTCGGAGGCAACTCGCCACAAGCACAGCGTTCAGCGGAGCTCCTTGCGGGTCATTCGTTCGGCCTCTGCATCCCTGCCGCCCGACGTGCTCCACGCGTTGGAATCCCTGTTCGGCGTGCCTGTGATCGAGACCTACGGCATGACGGAAGCCGCCTCCCAGATTGCTGCAAACCCGCTGGGACGACGCAAGCCTGGTTCGGTCGGCCAGCCCGCCGGGGCCGAGATCGCGATCATGGACCGCGAGGGCCGACGGCTAGCAGCCGGCGAACGTGGAGAGATCGCGCTCCGGGGCCCCACCATCACGAGGGGATATGACAATGATATCGCCGCTACGGAATCCGCGTTCCGGGACGGCTGGTTCCGAACCGGCGACCTCGGATACCTGGACCGGGACGGATATCTCTTCATTGTTGGCCGCATCAAGGACGTCATCAAACGGGGAGGGCAGCAGGTCGCGCCCGCCGAAGTCGAAGAGGCGTTGCTTGGCCACCCCGACGTAGTCGAAGCCGCTGCTTTTTCCGTCCCCCATGGGCGACTGGGCGAGGATGTTGCCGCCGCCGTCGTACTGCGTCCGCACGCCAAGGTCAGCGCACAGAAGCTCCGGAATTTTGTCCGCGAACGCCTGGCCAGGTTCAAGGTCCCTGGCCTGATCCGGATTGTGCCGGAGATCCCGAAAAGTCCCAGCGGAAAGATCAAGCGCGGCGGACTCGCCGCCGCGCTTTCAATAACGCCCCCAAGCGCGCGAGTGAAACGCGGCGGCAAGATCGTTCCGCCCCGCTCGGAATTGGAGTGGCAACTGGCGAAGATCTGGGCGGACCTCCTCGAGTTCAATCAGATCGGTGTTGACCAGGACGTCTTCGCGCTCGGCGCCGATTCCCTCACGGTGACGCAGATGCTTTCGCGTCTGCGGACACACTTTGGCGTCGATTTCTCGTTCAAGGATATGTTCGATGCGCCGACCGTCGCGGCCCTCGCGGCCCGCCTCGAGTCATCGGAAAAGGATCCCACTGCCATATCGCTGAGTTTGCGCGACACGCTGACGGATCCCCGCAGCATCCGCCTTTCGTTCCAGCAACAACGAATCTATGTCCTGAGCCGGCTCGATCCGAGCGGATACAATTACCACGTCGTCGAAGCGGTTCGTCTGTCTGGGCCGCTCAATGTCGTCGCCTTGCAGGCGAGCATCGCGACGATCTGCGAACGTCACGAGGTACTGAGATCGGCTTTCCTCGAACGCCTGGGCGAACCGCTGCAAATGGTGGGAACAGCCTCGCCGCGGCTCGAACGCCTCGACATGCGACCGTGCGCGAAGAGCAGGAGGGCGGCGGCGATTCAACGCCACGCACGGGAAATCGTGCGCCAATCGTTCGATCTTGAAAAGGAGCCACCGCTGCGAGCCCAGCTGCTGCGGCTTGACGAACACGACCATGCGCTGGTGATGAAGCTTCATCACCTTATCACGGACGCATGGTCGCAACGGCTGTTCTGGGAAGAGCTCGAGGCGCTCTATGCGGCGAGCTTGAACGGAGCCTCCGCCGGACTGCCTGAGCTTCCCGTCCAATACCGGCACTTCGCCGAGTGGCAGCGAGCGTGGCTGGGAACACGGGCCGCCGAGGAGCAGCTGAGCTACTGGCGTGCGCAACTCAAAGGGGTGACAGAACTACCACTGCGAACGGACTGGCCCCGGCCCGAAATATGGACCGGGCGCGGCGCCCGGCATCCATTGAAGCTCTCGCGGGCCTTGTCCCGCGCCATCAAATCCCTGAGCCGAGACCGCCGCGTCACCTTGTTCATGACGCTGCTCGCGGCATTTCAGTGCCTTCTGCACCGCTACACGCAGCACGACGACGTCGCGGTCGGATCGGTGATCGCCAACCGCAATCAGATCCACATCGAGCGCCTCATGGGGATGTTCGCAAATACGATCGTCCTGCGGACCGACCTGTCGGGCGACCCTCGGTTCAGCGAGGTCCTGCGGCGCGTGCGGCAAGTGACACTCGACGCCTACCGAAACCAGGACCTGCCGATCCAGGAAATCCTGCCGACCCTCCAGGTGTCGCGCAGCATGGATCGGAACACTTTGTTTCAGGTGATGTTCATTCTGCAAAACGGGTCGCCGAGAGCCGCGGCCCTCCCGGGACTGTCCGTGCGCTTCGTGGATGTGGACCCCGGTATCGCGCGGTTCGACCTGACGCTCGAGCTCACAGACGCCGACGAGGGTCTGGCTGGCTGGCTCGAGTACAGCACCGATCTCTTCGAGGCTGCCACGATGGCGCGAATGGCGGTACATTTGCAGACGCTGCTGGAGGCAATCGTTGCTAATCCCGAGGAGCGGATCTCTCGGCTGCCTCTGCTGCCGGCAGGGGAACGCAGGCGGGTCCTCATAGATTGGAACGACACCCAAACCAGTTTTCGCCGCCTCGGCACTTTTTCCGAACGGTTCGCCAGGCAGGCCGAGCGCACGCCGGACGCCATCGCGGTGTCCGCCGGGCGGGTTCGGCTCAGTTACCGGGAGCTCGCGCGTCGGGGCTCGGCGATGGCCGACCGGCTGGTCATGGAGGGCGTCGGCCCCGACGTTGTGGTGATCTTGCTCGCCGAGCGCGGCGTCGATTTGCTGGCCGCGATGATCGCAGTGCAGCGAGCCGGCGGGGCGTTTCTCCCCCTAGACCCGACGATTCCCGCCGCCAGGCTGGCCCAGATCATTCAACACAGCCGCACACCGCTGGTGCTGGCCGGGCAAGGCTGCGCCGCGGTGCTCGAAAAGGCACTATCTGGGATGCCGGCGCGAGGGCGCCCGCAAGTCCTGAGCCTCGCGGAACTAACTCAGGCCCCGCCTCGGGACCCCGCCTCTCCGGTCCGGCCGGCGCCCTCGAGCTTGGCCTACGTGATCTACACGTCGGGCTCTACGGGCATCCCGAAAGGCGCTATGGTCGAGCAACGGGGCCTTATAAACCACCTCCTCTCTAAGATTTCGGACCTTGGGCTATCGGCCTCGGACGTGATCGCCCAGACGGCGCCCCAGAGCTTCGACATCTCGGTCTGGCAGTTCCTCACGGCCCTGATGGTCGGAGGGCGCCTCCACATTTGTGCCGACGAGGAGGTGCGGGACCCGGCGCTGCTGGTGCAGGTGATAGCGCGCGAGGGGGTGACAGTGCTGCAAATCGTGCCGGCGCTGCTGCGCGCGATCCTCGATCGGACGCCCAACGAGCCCACCTTTTCCGCGCTGAGCCGACTTCGCTGGCTGATTTGCATCGGGGAAGCCCTCGCTCCCGATCTCTGCCGTAATTGGCTCCGGCACTTCCCCGGCGTGCCGCTTATCAACGCCTACGGCCCGGCGGAGTGTTCCGACACCGTAGCAACGCATCGCCTTCCGGCGCCGGCGCCGGCGTCGCTCGCCACCGTGCCGATCGGCCGCGCCATTGCCAACACACGCCTCTATGTGCTGGACGCTCACTTGCAACCGGTGCCGATCGGAGTCGCGGGAGAGCTGTGCGTCGGAGGCACAGGCGTGGGTCGCGGCTACCTCAACGACCCGGAGCAGACCCGGCGACGCTTCCTTCGCGACCCGTTCTCGCACCGCCGCGGAGCTCGCCTGTACAGGACCGGAGACTCGGCCCGCTGGCGCGCTGACGGGATCCTTGAGTTTGTCGGGCGCGTCGACCATCAGGTGAAGATCCGCGGCTACAGGATCGAGCTCGAGGAGATCGAGCACGTCCTCGTGGAGCACCCGGACGTCCAAGCCGCCGTCGTGCTGGCGCGGGATGACCTCGGCGGTGAGGCGCGGCTCGTCGCGCACATTGTCGCCGCGGACCGCCGGGAGCCCGAGGTCAGCGAGCTTCGCGATTTCCTCAAGACCAGGCTTCCAGAGTACATGATCCCCACCGGCTTCATTTTTCTGGACCGCATGCCGCTGACGGCTCATGGCAAGGTCGACCGTCCCGCGCTGGTGGCGGTCCGCCAGGGGCTCAAGGTCGCGGGCAGCGAGTTCGTGGCGCCGCGCGACTCCACCGAGGAAGCCCTGGCCAGGATCTGGGCGGACTCACTCGAGGTCGAGCACGTCGGCATCTTCGATAACTTCTTCGACTTGGGCGGTCATTCGCTGCTGGCCGGCCGGGTACTGGCCCGGGTCGCCGATGCCTTCGGGGTATCGTTGCCGCTCCGGGCGCTCTTCGAAGCGCCCACGGTCGCGGCGCTGGCCGGGTGGGTCAACGAGGCGCGCGAGACGCAGTCGAACGAGCCGGCGGTCGAAATCGCACGCGTGGAAGGAGACGGCCCCCAGCCGGTGTCCATTCTGCAGGAGCACGTGCTGAGGACCGAGCGGGAGCTCCCTGGGCTGCCCCGGTTCAACCTGCCCTTTGCCTATCGACTGCAGGGGCCGCTGAACGTGCCCGCGCTCGAGCGGAGCCTGGCCGAGGTCGTGCGCCGGCACGACTCGTTGCGCACGGGATTTGCCTGGGTGGACGAGCTGCCCGTCGCTCTCATCGCCCCGGCCGCCGACGTCGATTCATCCCTCGTCGTCGAAGATCTTGCAGCCGGGACGCCTACCGGAAACGATCGCGCCAAGGCGCTCCTGCTCAAGAAGGCGGAGCTGGAAGCCGAGCAAGAAGCCTGGACACCCTTCGACATGAGACATGCGCCGTTGTTCCGGGCGCGCCTCTTGCGGCTCGGCGCCGACGACCACGTTTTGCTTCTGATCCTGCACCACATCATTGTCGACGGCTGGTCGATGGGAGTCTTCATGGAGGAGGTCTCGGAGCTCTATGCCGCTTTCATGGCCGGTCGACAGGCGCAGTTGCCCGAACCAGCGCTGCAGTTTTCCGATTTCGCTCGCTGGCAGCGTCGGTGGTCCACCAGCGGTGCAGCAACCCTGCAGCTCGCCTACTGGAAGGGGCACCTGCGAGAGGTCTCACCGGTATTTCCCACCAATGGGGACCTTGCAGGCGCACTGCTGGGCTCGCGCATTGCCCACGAACCAGTTCATGTGTCGAATGATCTGGTCGCGCGACTGAGCGCGTTGAGCCGTAGCCGAGGTGCAACCCTGTTCATGACGTTGCTGGCGGGCTTCAAGACGCTGCTGCTGGCCCGGAGCGGACGCAACGACGTTTGCGTCGCAACCGCAATGGCCAACCGCTCTCACCTGAGGACGGAGCGCGTGATCGGCCCTTTGGAGAACACCACGGTCGTCCGCACCCGCATCGATGCGGATCTGCCGTTTCAGGAAGCGCTCAGTCGCGTGCGCGACGCGGTCTTGGAGGCCTATGCCCGGCAGGAGCTCCCCTTCGATATCCTTGCCGCCCGACTAGCGGACGAAGACGGTCTGGATCCAGCATCGCTCATTCAAGTGTTTTTCGTCCTCCAGAACGCGATTCGCCGGCCGCTCAAACTCCCCGATGTGGCGGTCCGACCGTTCGCTTACCGGGAAGGGCAGCCGGTCATGCCGATCGATCGCACGTGGCTCACGGTCACGCTCCAGGAGACACCCTCGGGCGTTACCGGCGCATGCAGCTACAAGAACGACCTGTTCGAGCCCAACACTCTCCAGCATTGGATTGCGGATTACAACACGATCTTGGCCAAAGCGGCCGCAAACCCCGAGACGCCCCTCGGCCGGCTGGCCGATCGTTGAGCGATGAGGTGGGACGTCGATCGCGCAAGCCGGCAAAAGAGAAATGCGCTACGAGGCTCCATGCCGGTGCCTCGCCGCGTGCAAAGTCCGAGCAGCTGAGCAAGCCTTCCTGCCAACGACCATGATCCGGGTAATATTCTACTTGATTATCCTCTCCATATAGCTGACATTCCGCGGCATCAGTCGCGAGTTCGACCTGCGATTGATCAAGTTCGGAATGGGCCACTGAGGTGAAAGGGGGAAGCAATGATTCCGGAAGCCCTACAACACATCGATTTCAATGACTTGACTCCCGAGCAAAAGAACGCGCTGAAGGCAAAATTGCAGGAGCGCAAGCGACAGCTTCAAGACGCGATGAGGGCCATCGACGAAGCCCTGCAGCGCTGCGGGTAATGCCGAAACCCTGAATAGGGCGGCCGGAATAATCCTGGCATTATTCCGTGCTTGGCTTGTCGGCCTCGGGGGGCTTTACCACGAGCGGCCGTCGAGTCTCTAGGGCGTTGCGCGCACGCGCGCGCGAGAATTCGATGGCGCCCGTCTCAGCAGGTGACCTGAAAGTCATCGGCATGTAGATCAGGTCGCCGCCGGAGGTACGTTGCTTTCCCGCTGGGGCGCGGCAACGGCGATGCCGCCGATCACGCTGCCGCCGCCGTTGCGGCTCGGGCTGGATTCGCAGGACCAAGGCAGAACCCGGCACCTCTGCGCGACACGGTTCTCCGCTGGCTATTTCGGGCTGTCGCTTTAGTTTTCTTTCGTCCACTTGCACTGATTTCGTTAGTGGCCATCGGAGGTCACGGGTGCCTGGGCGGCCGTGTGCGCTGCCAGCATGCGAAAAATCCGGGGTTCGGCACAGCTCTGGAACTGCGGGCGCGGGTGTCCAGCGCTTTTCGATCCAGCTACGCCGCTGGTCAACATCGCCCTCGACGTCGACCACTCCACCGACACGAGTTTGTGCAGCAAGCCACACACCGGCGCAAGATTTCAGTTGAGAAATCCGCGCAGCTTTGTCTCTGCTTTCTCGATGTGCTGAGCCTCAGAATGCCCGCCATCGCCGTCGAGCTCAAATAAGTCTACATCCTTTCCCATACTCTTCATGAGCTTGTAGGCTTCTCTGCTAAGATCGGGAAACATGAGCAGGTCCGATTTTGAAGGAATAAACAATACCTTCGCCTTTATTTTTGCAATTCCGTCTTGAAGAGTCTTCTGGTGCCCGGTTTGAAACAGATTGAGGGCCTGGGCAATATAGATCCATGAATTAGCGTCAGCCTTCTTTGCCGCGTTCCGCAATGCCCGGTCGAAAGAATCCTGGACGGCGAATTTGTTGTCCCAGGATTCCGCGGGATTCTTAAGAGGGTCGGCCCAGGTGCGCCCAAACTTTCGCTGGAGCGGCTCGTAACTGGTTGCGCTCATTTGGAAAGCCTTTAGGGCTACGAATAAGCCTTCTTCCGGCTGCTGTTTCTGTTCATAGTAATTCCCGTTGTTCCAGTTGGGATCCAGCTTAATTATGGACATAACGATGTCCTTAAGCTCGATATTGTACGGTCCCTGCTCGGCCTGGGCGACGACGGGGATCGCTCGTGCGACCATGTCCGGATACCGTGCCGCCCATTCCAGTGTCTGCATACCCCCCATGGAGTAACCCATCACTGCGTGCAGTTTGCGAATGCCCAATGAGTCCAAAAGCTGTTTTTGTATATTGACGAAATCGGCGATGGTAACCATCGGAAAAGTCATAGCGTAACGTTTTCCGGTAGCCGGGTCGATCGACGCGGGACCTGTCGTGATGACATGGGGATCATTGGCAAAGACATTTGTGAGAGAATCCGAGGCGATCACGAAATATTTGTCAGTATCGATGATCTTTCCCGGACCAATCACATGGTCCCAAAAGCCAGGGGTCAGGTCGGAAAAATCATATCTGCCGGCGAAATGAGAGTTGTTAACAGAGCCGTGGCATAGAAGTATCACGTTGTCCTTATCGGGAGACAATGTACCATAAGTCTCATAACCGACCAAAACCTTCCTGATTTTCCCGCCATTGATCGTCGTATAATGATCCACGAAAAACGCTTTCTTTTCGACAATTGCATCATATCCCCGCGCCACAGGGGCGGTAAGCAACATCAGACAATAAGCGATGCTAGCGACTAGTCCAATTCTCACAGTGTTTCTCCCTGGAAAGAGCCTTAGGTCAACCAAAAGTAGCATATCTGAGGCACGCTAGTAAAGTCTTCAATGGTGTCAAGTGGAAGCTGGGTCAATGACTGCCGGGGGGCTCCTGAGGCGATCGGCGAAAGCGTTGTTTTTCTGGATCATTTCGACGATTTACCGGGCCCCCGCCAGCGTGGCAAAGCACTTAGGTCGCTCGCCGAGGTGCTGCTGCTGTGTCTGCTCGCGGCTGTGGGCGGAGCGGAGGCGTTCGTGGATATCGGGCGGTTCGGCGCGAAGAAGATCGATCCGGGAACGGCATCCGGTCACGCCGATCGATCGCACTTGGCTGACGGTCGCGCTCGAGGAGACACCGTCGGGCATTACCGGCGCATGCAGCTACAAGAACGACCTGTTCGAGCCCAACACCCTCCGGCATTGGATCGCCGACTACAACACGATCTTGGCCAAAGCGGCTGCAAACCCCGTGACGTCGCTCGGTCGGCTGGCCGATCGTTGAGCGAAGAGGTCGGACGTCGATCGCGCAAGCCGGCAAAGAAGAAATGCACTGCGCGACTCCATGCCGGTGCCCCGCCATACGCAAAGTCCGAGCGGAAAGACTTCGTGCCAACCAGCCAGATCCGCGAAATATTCTGCTTGATTATCCTCTCCATATGGTTGACATTTCGCGTCATCAGTCGCGAATTCGACCTGCGATTGATCAAGATTGGAATGGGCCACTGAGGCGAAGGGGGAAGCAATGATTCCGGATTGCCTAAAACTGATCCACGAGGTGACCGACACGCAAAGGAACGCGCTGAAGAAGACATTGCAGGAGCGCAAGCAACAGCTTCAAGAGGCGTTAAGGGCCGTCGACCAAGGCCTCAAGGCCCTTGCGAAAAAGCCGAAAAAGACAACTGCGAAACGGAGACGCAAGCGCTGATTGGTGCGGCCGCCGATCCTCGCGTCTCGTTCTCCGTGCTTGGCTCGCTGCTTTACCGCCCACGCCCAAGTGTGGTCGGAGATTGGGTCCGGGCTTAATGCCCGGAAGTAAACCGGGACGTTTGAATGGACATCAACCGGGACATTCGAGCGGTGGGTTTGAGGTCTTTGGCACCGCTACAAGCGCGCGCGAGTGTGGGCCGGCGCTTCCATCGTTCACCCGCGGCCTGCTTGAGTTTGCGGGCCTGACAGATCCCTCAGCTCGTCCAGGAGCGCTTTGGCATCTTTCAAAGATGTTGTGTCAAAACCCTCGATGAACCAGCTGTAGACCGGTTGCAGGAGGGAATAGGCCTCCTGGTCTTTGCCCTCGTCGTGCCAATGCTTCGCGAGGCTGGTGGCGGCGCGCAGCTCCCACCAACGGGCCTGCTGTTGCTGTGCAATCGTCAACGCCCGCCGCAGTCCAGCCTCCGCCTCGTCTCTCCTGCCCAGCGTCAAGAGCATCGTGCCGCGCAGACGATACAGTTCAGCTTCAAAAAACCTCTCGTTTGTTGTTTCTGCTGTTTGAATTGCTTCGTCTAGCAACTCGAGGCCAACCTCAGACTGGCCGAGGCTCGCATGGGCAGCGGCGACATGGCCAAGATACAGCGTGCGGCGGTTCCGACCAGCGTTGCTCTCGGCCGCTGCAATAACGTTGCGCATAAGCTCGATCCCGTGTTGGGGATCACCGCTTTGGGCCAGCAACGCCCCCTGAGTGAAACGTGCCTCGTGCTCGGGACCTGCGAGCCCATGCTCGACGCTGTAGTCTATCGCTTCGTCAGCGTGAGCTGCGGCCCCTTGTGGATCACCACCTAAAGTTCCGAGGAACGCCACGTGGCTCAAAGCCAAGGCGGTCGTGAACGCGAGTCCCATCGCTCGCGCACGAGCGAGGGATTGTCCCGCTACAGCAGCGGACTGCTCCGGATAGCCAAGGAGCAAGAGTGTGGAGGCGAGAAATGACAACGCCCTGACTTGGTCGTCGGTGCCGAATCTCCGATAAGCGATGATTGCCTCCTGGTTGGCATTGCAGAGCTCGAGGGTCCGCTCCAGGTGAAGGCGCGCGTCAGCGAAAGCGCCCATGAAGCTTAACGTCTGGCCCATGAATCGGTTGGCCAACGCTGACATCCCGGGGTGCTCATGCTCTGCGGCGAGCGCCAGGCATTGTCGTGCCACCTCGAGCGCGGCGATATGCTCCGCCCGCATGCTGTGAGCCAGGTAGGCACCCCAGAGGACCGTCATCTGCTCCGTCAGAGTGCCACCATCGCCCAGCAGGTCATGGGCGTGTGAGAAAACCTTCAGGGTTTCCGGCGCGGCATAGCCCTCGGTTGCCGCCATCGCCGGCCCGAGGGCCAGGTAGAAATCGAGCTCTTGGCGGGCGCGCTTGGCCGACGGGGCTTGCGATTGCGTCAGCTCTATCCCCTGCCGAAGATGCTTGACGGCCTCAGCGTTCGCTGAGCGGCTGAGTGCGAGATTACCGGCCTTGAGCCAGTAATCGATGGCGGGGTCAACAAGGCCGGCTTCCGTGAAGTGGTGCGCCACCATTTCCGGCTGGCTCGCCACGATGTCGGCAAACTTCTCCTCGAGTACGCGCGCAATCTGGCCATGCAATTGATGCCGGCGGCTCTTGAGCAGGCTCTCATAGGCCGCATCCCGCACCAGCGCGTGCTTGAAGCTGTAGACGGCTTCCGGCGGTTCGCCACGGCGGAACACGAGCCCCGCCTGCTCGAATTGGGCGAGTGCATGCTTCAAAGCGGTCTCGTCGCGTCCGACCAACGCGCGCACCAAGGAATAGGAGAACTCACGCCCGATGGCGGCGCCGATTTGGCCGATCTCCTTCACCGCCGCCAGGTGGTCGAGCCGCGCCATCAAAGAGTCTTGAAGGGTCTCCGGAATGGCGAGCGGTGGCAGGGGCCCGTCGAGCCGATAGCCCTCGGCGTCCTCGACTAGGATGCCCGCTTCCAGCACCGCTTTGGTGAGTTCCTCGACGAACAGCGGGTTCCCGTCGGTCTTGGCGACGATCTGTTTCATCACTTCGGCGGGCAGCACGCGGCCGCTGGTCACCTGGGCGACCATGCTTTCAACGTCGTTGCGGTCGAGGCGACCGAGCGTCAAAACGCCGACGTTGGAGAGACCAACCCAGGGCGGCTCGAACTCCGGTCGGAAGGTGAATAGTGCAAGGACCGCTAGTTGGCGCACGCGCTCGACAGTCAGATCGAGTAGCTCGAGGGAGGTGGCATCGGCCCAGTGTGCGTCCTCGAACAAGAGCAGGATCGGGCGCTGGCGGGCGAGATCCTCGAATTGGTCGAGCAGTGCCGCGAGCGTCCGGCGGCGCTGCTGCGTCGGGCTGAGCGCAAGCGGCGGATACCGCTCGCCGAACGGGATCGACAGCAGCGCAGCAAAAAGCGGCGCCACGGCTTGAACCCGCGATGCGACCTTGGCGAGGACCGCTTCCAGCTTGTCGAGCCGTTGCTCGGACGTATCGTCTGCCTTGAACCCCGCCGCTCGCTCCAACTGGGCGATGACCGGACGAAGCGCGCTGTTGGCGTGGTGGGGCGAGCATTGATAACGCAAGCGCGTGTGCGGTTCACCGGCAATGCGCTCGGCGAGGGCCGCCGCAAGGCGGGACTTGCCGATCCCCGGCTCGCCCGAGATCAGCACGATCTGCCCTTCGCCCTTCCAGGCGAGGCGTTGGCGTTCCAGCAGGAAATCGATCTCGTCCTCGCGGCCGATGAGATCGGTCAGACCCGCCATGCGGACCGCCTCGAAACGGCTCTCGGAATCCGATACGCCCTCGACCGCCCACGCTGCGACCGGCTCGGCAATACCCTTGACCTCGTGCCGGCCGAGGTCGCGCAGACGGAACAGATCGCCGAGCAGCCGGCGCGTGGAGGCGCCGACGACGACCGTCCCAGGCTCGGCCAAGGCCTGAAGGCGGGCTGCAAGGTTCGGCGTGTCCCCGACCACAGCATGCTCCCGCAACGCACCCTCGCCGCTGGGGTTGCCGACCACCACCAAGCCGGTCGCAATGCCAATGCGGACCGCGAGCGGTTCCGCGGCGCGCGTCTCGAGCCGCGCAACAGCGGCAATGATATCGAGCCCCGCGCGCACGGTTCGCTCGGCATCGTCCTCGTGCGCGCGGGGATAGCCGAAATAGGCCAATATCCCGTCGCCCCGGAACTCGGCGAGGAAGCCGTCATAGGTTGGCACGATACGGGCGCAGGCGGCGTGATAGGCGTCGATCACAGCACGCATATCCTCCGGATCGAGTCGGGCCGATAGGGCAGTCGAGCCCACCAAATCGCAGATCATCACGGTGAGGTGACGGCGCTCGGCAGTAGCCACGCGGGGTTGCGTGCTTTGCGCATCCCCTGCAACTCCGCTCGTGATGAACGCGCTGGGAGAGCCGGCGAGCATCGCCCTAATAGCGGTAATGAGCCGCTTCCTGTCGCCCAGCGGTATCCCAAGCTTTTCGAGATCGCCTTCTGTCAACTCCGGCAGTACATCGCCGTCGATCGCGTTCTCGATGAATGCCGACTCATATCGTCCGAATCCCATGTTTCGCAGCCAGCCGCCAACGTCCATGGTAGCGCCCTGATCCGTTCCAGCGCCCGAGACGGCGCGCGTCGCAGTCATCTTCAACCCGGACGCGGCACCCTATTACAAATGATACATACAAATTATACATGAGCGCGACCGAAGTTGCTGCTCCCTCCTTCCCAATGAAGGCATTTGAAGCCCCCGCACACAACCCGCGCTGAGATTGAGGCTATCATCTCGGCGCTGGCACGCGAACCGGCTGGCGGTGTGGTCACGATGTCGGATTTCTTTACCGCGGTTCATCGTGACCTGATCAATCGCGCTGGCGGCCCGATGCCGCTTGCCCGTGAGCCTTGCACCGGGGTCCGGGCGGCTCCACGCGACGTCGAGCCGGCCGGACTGTTTCGCAGCGACGACTTGCCTGTGAATGCTGCGGACTCACGTTGGGGTGTAAAGGCCAATCAGCCTGGTCAACGCAACCACAGCCTGTAAAGCTGTTTAGCGACAACAAGCAGATCCGTTTTTTTGCATTGAGGAAGGCTCCGTGATTGCGACATGAAATAATGGTCTATATTGTTGGAGTGCCTCCCCTCTATGCGCTCGCTGGCTTGCCAGCAGCAACCGGGATGACGCGCGGTTCCCCAGACTGACTCTGTTGCGAGAGGCAAGGTCATGGCTGTGTCACGGGACGGTCGACCGGGGCGCGCGCCCGACAAATCGGGGCTGCTGCGCAACCATTTTCTGTTCCGCGACCTGCCGCCGCCGGTGCTTGAGCATCTCGGCTCCTATATGAAAACGCGCAAGGTCGAGCGCGGGGCCACCATCTTTTCCAAGGGCGATCCCGGGACCGGGCTCCTGGGCGTTCTCGCCGGCGCCGTCAAGGTCAGCGTCGCCTCGGCCGACGGCAAGGACATCGTGCTCAACGTCTTTCACGAAGGCGAGATCTTCGGGGAAATCGCCCTGCTCGACGGCCGCCCGCGCACTGCCGATGCGATCGCGATGTCCGAATGCGAGCTGGCCGTGATCGAGCGGCGGGATTTCATCTCGTTTCTCAACGGCAATCCCGACGTGACCCTCAAGTTCATCGAGATTCTCTGCGCGCGATTGCGGCGAACCAGCGAGCAGGTGCAGGACGTGACGTTCCTCGACCTGCCGACCCGGCTCGCCAAGACGCTGCTGCGGCTCACCGCCACCGAGGGAGCTTCCGCGCCGCGGCGGAAGGTGGCCATCACCCAGCGCGAGATCAGCCAGATGATCGGCCGGTCGCGCGAGAGCACCAACAAGCAGTTGCGGCAATGGGCCAAGCGCGGCTGGATCAAGCTCGAGCGGGGAGGGGTGAGCATCTTGTCGCCCGACAAGCTCGCCGCGGTCGCCGCCGAAGATCCGGACTTCGATCGGTCATAAAGGTTGCGGGTGCCGCGTAAGACGGCGCGAATATTTCAGCGCAAGATGCCGTCCAACGGTCGCCGCGGCGCCCGCCGTCACGTCGCAGAATGCGCCATCTGTTCAGGGGAGCTTTTTGTATTCTTGCCGAACGGCTGCTTCGATGGCCGCCTCTGCGGCCTCGTCCCAGGTCCTGGCCCCGCAGGCTTCGCAGGTAGCAACAGGGATGGAAACTCGACAGAAAACGTAGCCTTTATCGGTCGACTGGTGAAATGCGATTGTCTCTTCGCGTTTGACGACGAGGCCTCGTTTGCAAAAAATGCAGGCATTCCCCTCGCTGCTGTCGGACATTGCTCCGCCCCGGCGATCCACGTCTGCCGTGCCTCGCATGGATATTCGTCGGGTTGTGTGAAGTACTTCACAGATGGACATTTTTTAATCTCCTCCCGTGCTCATTTTTTCGGCACCTACGACAGCGCGCCCACGACGCCTTCGGCCTCGAGCAGTTCCGCCAGCTTTCGCCGGGCATAGAACATCCGGGTTTTGGCCGTATTGCCGGGAATCCCGACGATGTCCGCGACCTCCTGCACCGATTTTTCGTGGTAGTAGACGAGGTCGATGATCTCGCGATGCTCGCGCGAGAGCCGCCTCAGGCACCGGCGCAGGATTTCGCCGCGACGCTTGGCCTGCAACGCGACCTCGGGATCGTCGGACGGATCGCTCGTTTCCGCGCTCTCCTCGGGCGAGATTTCGTGGCGACGGCGCAGCTCGGCGAGCGCCTTGTAGCGGGCGATCGCCAACAGCCAGGTCGTCACCGCCGAGCGCGCCTTGAACCGATGCGCCTGCCGCCACAAGGCGAGGAACACCTCGCTGGTGACGTCTTCGGCGAGCGTCTCGTTGCCGATGAGCCGCAAAACGAAACGGTAGACGCGCGTATGATGCCGCGCGAACAACACCTGCATCGCGAGCCGGTTGCCGGAGGCGACCTTCTCGATCAGCGCCTGGTCCGAGCCGTCGTGCTGCGTCGGCCAGGGCCGGCCGGTTCGACCGGCGGAATCGGATCCTGCGAAAGTGCTGGGCATGGACGCCATCCCTGTTTTCTTGGTCTGGTGACGTGACTAGCCCGGCCAGCGGCGCGCCGTTTGTTAACCGCTTCACACAGGCGGCCGGTTTTTCGGGAAGATCGAAACCGGTGCGTCGCAAACCCCGTCGTCCGCAACCGTTCGGTGCGTCCCGGCGGCCGGGGTTGGCGGCGCTCGCGCGCGCTATTTTGTTTGCGTGGTCGCATTTTCGGACGGAAAACCGGTTCCCACTTTTCCTGAAAATGCTCTAATTTCCGATCGAAGGGCGAATGGACCGGCCGTTCCGGCAACGATCCAAAATCGAGGAAAGCGACCCATGGGGCGCTCTACGAGCAGGGCTTTGCCGTTCGCCGCGCTCATCGGCCTCATCGCCGCGGGGGCAAGCGGCGCGGCGAGCGCCCAAACCTATCCGGGCGGCACCGTCAAGCTGATCGTCCCGGTCCCGGCGGGCGGCGTCACCGACACCATGGCGCGGATCGTGGCGCAACGCCTGACCGAGGCCTGGGGCGAGCCCGTCGTTGTCGACAACCGGCCCGGCGGCAACTATGCGGTCGGAGCGCAGGCAGTGGCGCGGGCTCCGGCCGACGGGCTCACGCTCCTGGTGGCGCCCGATTCCACGGTGACCGCCAATCCGCACCTGTTCAGCAAGCTGCCCTACGATCCGGTCAAGGACCTGACGCCGATCAGCGTGCTCTGCCGCATCACGCCGGTGCTGGTGATCAACCCCTCGCTTGCGGCGCACGGCGTGCAGGAGCTGATCGCGCTCGCCAAGGCCGGGCCCGGGAGCTTGAACTACGGCTCCTACGGCATCGGCACCTACGCCCATTTGAGCATGGAAGACTTCAAGCAAAGGACCGGCACCGACATCGTGCACATCCCGTACCGCGGCGCGGCGCCGGCGGCGACCGCGCTGCTCGCCGGCGACGTCTCCATGCTGCTGCTCAATCTCAGCAGCATCGAGCAGTACGAGAAGACCGGGCAGGTCCGGATTCTCGCCGCGGCCGGGGACAAGCGGGCGGTCGCGCGCCCGGACCTGCCGACGATCGCCGAGGCCGGCGTGGCCGGCTTCTCGACCACCGCCTGGTTCGCGCTGTGGGGACCGGCGAATATGGCGCCGCCGCTGGTCGAGAAGATTCACGCCGACGTCGGCAAGGTGCTGGACCTGCCGCAGACGCGCGAGTTCTTCCGGACCAACAGCTTCGAGCGCCTCGATCTCACGCCGGCGCAATTCCGCAACCTCATCCAGGTTGACCTGAAGCATTGGGGAGCGCTGATCAAGGCGGTCGGGGCGAAGCTCGATTGAGAAGGTTGCCGTTGCCCGACTTGGCCCGATAATCCATCATCTTGCGAAGAAGATGGACCCGCAGGCGACACCGCGGAAGAGGATGCCGATCGTGAACGAGAAGCCGAGCTATCCGCCGATCCGACGTTTCGTGACCGGCCACGACGCCGAAAACGTCGCCAAGGTGATCATGGCGGGGCCGGCCACCAATGCGAAATATCCGAGCGCCGGCACGGTCTCGACGCTGATTTGGTCGACCGACCGGACCCCGGCCGACATCGCGATCGGGGAGACCGTCGAGGATCTCGGCGCCCGCATTCTCGGCACCGCGCCGCCGGCCAACGGGACGCGGTTCGCCGTCATCGATTTTCCGCCGGGCAACGCGCCGAGGATGCATCGCACCGAGACGATCGATTACGTGATCGTGCTCGAGGGCGAGATCGAGATGGACATGGACCGATCGACCGTCAAGCTGAAGGCCGGCGACGTCATGGTCCAGCGCGGCACCAACCACGCCTGGGCCAATCGCAGCGACAGGCGCGCGCGCGTGGCGTTCGTGCTGATCGACGCCGTGCCGTTGGGCATCGGCCACCCGGTCACCGGCGCCGCCCGCGCCCGCTGACGGAGCGCCCATGCGTGTCATGATCACCGGCGGCATGGGCGTGATCGGCGCCGAAGCGAGCCGCCGGTTCGTCCGCGAGGGGCACCGCCCCGTCATCTTCGCGCGCCATCGCGATGAGCGGCTCCTTCGCGACATTCTCGACCAGGTCGACGTCGAGCTCGGCGACGTGCTGGACATGCCGCGCCTGCTCGAGGTCGTCAAGCGGCACCGGGTCACGCATGTCGTTCACGCCGCGGCCTTCGTCGGCGCCGTGTCACAAGCGAACCCGGCGCTCAGCGTGCAGGTCAACGTGATGGGAATGGTGAACGTGCTGGAGGCGGCGCGCGCCTTCGACGTCGAGCGCGTGGTCTACACCAGCGCGAAGGGCGTCTATGGCCCGATGCTCGGCGAATACGGCGCCCCGACCTACAAGCCGATGCCCGAGGATCTGCCGAAGAATCCCAAGCGCATCTACGATTCCGCCAAGCTGATGGGCGAGCAGGTCGGTCTTTATTACCAGGCCAATATGGGGGTGGACGTGGTGGTGCTGCGCTTCGCCACCACCTACGGGCCGGGCAAAACCGCGCGCCACGGCAAGATGGGAGTGACCAGCCAGATCGTCGAGCATCCCGCGAGCGGCCTGCCGTTTCGTCTCGCCCAGGGCGGCGAGGAGCAGGACGACTTCGTCTACAACAAGGACTCCGCCTATGGCATCTATCTCGCCTGCATGGCGCGCAATCCGGCAAGCCGCGTCTACAACATCGGCACCGGCGTCGGCCATACCCTCAACGATATCGCGCGCGTCATCCGCGAGCACCTGCCGAACGCGGTTATCGAGATCGGGCCCGGGCTGAATTTTCTCGGCATGCCCTATCCCGCCTCCGGCATCTACGACATTTCGCGCGCTCGCGCCGAGCTCGGCTATGCGCCGCAATACGATCTCGACAAGGGCATCGCCGATTACCTCGAAAGCCTGGCACGGCTGAAGGCCGATTGAGCGCAGCCGCAAGGCGCAACCGGCGCGGAATGCCGGGCAATCGGCAGGCGGCGCCCCGGGCTACGGCGGCGCTCCATCCGGGGTGCCGTCTCGGCTCGCGTGTCACGCGCCCCATCGGATGACAAACGCCGCCGGAGCGGCCTAGACTGGCCGGACGAACGACGCTGGCGGCCGAGCGCAGCGCGAGGGAGGAATACGATGGCGATCTCGAGTGCGATCCCGCGGCGAATATCGCGCCGCAAATTCGTGGCCGGCGGCGCGGGAGCTGCGCTCGCCGCCCATCTCCCCGCGCCCGGCATCCTGGCGCAGACCCGCGCGCCGATCCGGCTCGGCAACCTCAATTCCTTCACCGGCGCGATCGCTTATGCCGCCGAGAACAACCTCAACGGCATGAATCTCTATTTCGACGGCATCGGCGGGACGATCGCCGGCCGCAAGATCGAGATCATCAAGGAGGACGATCAGTTCAATCCGCAGGTCGGCTTGCAGAAGGCCAAGAAGCTCGTCGAAAGCGACAAGGTCGACATGATCATCGGCGTGCAGGCGAGCAATGTCGCGCTTGCCGTGCTCAACTATGCCAAGCAGCAGAAGGCCTTCTACGTCGTCTCCGGCGCCGGCACCGATGCCATCACCTGGGATCGCTATCCGCACCTGTTCCGGACCTCGATCTCGACCTACCAGCTGAGCACCCCGATGGCGGGCTGGGTCTTCGACAATTTCGGCAAGGAGATCGTCACCACCGCCTCCGACTACGCCGGCGGGCGCGACGTCATCGCACAGTTCAAGGGGCCTTATGTGGCGAAGGGCGGCAAGGTGCTCAAGGAAATCTGGCCGCCGCTGGGGACGACGGATTTCAACCCGTACCTCATCGACATCAAGTCGATCAGTCCGCCGGTCACCTACGATTTCATGCCCGGCGCCGACGCGATCCGTTTCATCCAGCAATATCACGAATACGGGTTGAAGGAAAAAATCCCGCTCACCGGCTTCACCATCATCGACTCCTTGACCATGCGCGCGCTCGGCAAGGCCGCGGTCGGCGTCATCTCCGCCACGACCTATACCGACACCGTCGACAATCCCGAAAGCAGGAAGTTCGTCGCTGACTATCAGGCCAAGTACAACGTCCTGCCGGATATCTTCTCCGACTATGGCTACGTCGCGGCGCGCGTCCTCGACGAAGCCATGAAGATGACCGACGGCGATACCTCGAACAAGGACAAGCTCGCTGAAGCGATGACCACGGTCAAATTCAACGCGCCGCGCGGCCCGTTCCGCATGGATCCGGTGACGCACAATCCGGTTCAGGACATTCACGTCTGTCAGGTGGTCGAGAAGGAGGGCAAGGTCACCAGCAAGGTCCTGACCACCTTCAAGGACGTGCAGGACCCCGGAAAAAAGATCTACTGACTCGGGAAAGCGGTTGGTTCGGCGTTCATTGATTGTCGTCGCCGTTGCGCGGGGACGACGGTGCGGAAAGCTGATCGATGCAATCGGCGTCTGGGTGAGCTGAGGGGCGAATGGAATTCCTGGTCGCCCAGCTCCTGAGCGGGCTGGTTTACGGCGTATTGCTGTTCCTCATGGCGGCCGGCCTCTCGCTCATCTTCGGCTTGATGAACGTGGTGAGCCTCGCGCACGGCTCCTTCTTCATGCTGGGTGGGTTCTTCGGGCTCTCGGTCCTTCAGCTCACCGGCAGCTTCTGGCTGGCGCTGACGCTGGCGCCGCTCGCGGTGGCCGCGCTCGGGATCGCGATGGAGCTCCTGTTCATGCGGCCGCTCTATCGCCGCGGCCACATGGATCAGGTGCTGCTGACCTTCGGCTTCACCTTCGTCTTCTTCGATCTCGTGCAGTCGGTGTGGGGACGGGTGATCCTTCGGCTGCCGGCGCCGGACGTGCTCGAGGGCGCGACCCGGATCGGGCTCGGCGTGTTCTCGACCTACCGACTGTTCCTGATCGGCTTCGGCTTCGCGATCGCGCTGCTGTTGTGGCTCCTCCTCGATCGCAGCCGTCTCGGCGCCATGGTGCGCGCCGGCGTCGACGATGCCGCCATGGCAGCCGGGCTCGGCGGCAACATCCCGGCGCTGTTCACCGGCATCTTCGGCGCCGGCGTCGCCTTGGCCGCGCTCGGCGGCGTCGCCGCCGGTCCGGTGCTCGGGCTCTATCCCGGGATGGACACCGAGATCCTCATCCCGGCGTTCATCGTGATCGTGATCGGCGGCATGGGAAGCCTGCGCGGCGCCTTCGTCGGCAGCCTGCTGATCGGCGAGGCCGACACCTTCGGCAAGGCCTATTTTCCGTCTCTCGCGCTGTTCCTGATCTACCTGGTGATGGCCTTCGTCCTGCTGGTGCGTCCGCAGGGTCTGTTCGGGATCAAGCATGGCTCCGCCGCCCCCGCCGTCACCAGCGTGAGCGCGCCGGCAACGCGGAGGACGCGGGCGGCCGGACTGCTCGCGCTCGCCGCCATGCTGGTGTTTCCGTTCCTGGTGACCGATTATCCCCGCGCGCTGGTCGCCGAGATCTACATATTCGCGATCTTCGCCATGAGCCTCGATCTGCTGCTCGGCTTCACCGGGCTGATGTCGCTCGGCCATGCCGCCTTCTTCGGATTGGGCGCCTATGCGGTCGCGATCCTCGCGACGCTCGGCGTGAATGCCTGGCCGGCGCTGGCGGCCGGCGTCGTCCTCGCCGCCGGCGGGGCCGCGGTGATCGGCTTCTTCTGCGTGCGCTCGAGCGGCATTCCGTTCCTCATGCTCACGCTGGCATTCTCCCAGCTCGTATATTCGGTCGCCTTGCGGTGGCGCGATGTCACCGGCGGCTCGGATGGCCTGGCGATCGCTGACAAGCCCCGCCTGCTCGGCTTCGACCTCTCCAATTCGCTCGCGATGTATTTCACGACCCTCGTTTTCCTGGTGGGCTGCTATTGGGGGCTGCGCCGGCTCCTCAACGCCCCGCTCGGCCACGTCTTCGTCGGCATTCGCGAGAACGAGCCGCGCATGCTGGCGATCGGCTATCCCACGCGCGCGTACAAGCTCCTTTCCTTCACCATCGCCGGCGCGTTCGCCGGGCTCGCCGGCGGGCTCTACGCCGTCTTCAACAGCTTCATCTCGCCCGATGCGGTCTACTGGACCGCTTCCGGCGACATTCTCATCATGACGATGCTGGGGGGCGCCGGCACGCTGATCGGGCCCGCGATCGGCGCCGGCGTGTTCCTGTTGATGAAGAACGTCGTGAGCTCCTACAGCGAGCATTGGCTCGCCATCATCGGCGGGGTCTTCGTCTGCTGCGTGCTGTTCTTCCCCGGCGGCATCTGGGGAGCGCTGCGGCAAGTCCGCTGGCCGCGGCAAAACTCCATGGGCATGCCATGAGCGTGCTGCGCACCGATCATCTGCGCTGTGCGTTCGGCAGCCTCATCGTCACCAATGACGTCAATCTCAGCGTCGAGGCCGGGGAGCGCCACGTCGTCATCGGCCCGAACGGCGCCGGCAAGACCAGCCTGATCAACCAGATCGGCGGCCAGCTGGCGCCGAGCGCGGGCCGAATTTTCGTCAAGCACACCGACGTGACGGGCTGGTCGCCGGACCGGGTGAGTCGCCTGGGCGTCGCGCGCACCTTCCAGCGCAACAACCTGTTCCAGAATCTCAGCGTGGTCGAGAATCTGCGGCTCGCCGTGCAGGCGCGGCGCGGCAACGCGCTCGATCCCTTGACCCCCGTGGCGCGCATCGCGGACCTGATCGAGCGCGCGCGGGAGCTGATGCGGCGCGTGCACCTCGGCGAGGACGGCACCCGCCTCGCCCGCAACCTGTCCTACGGGGAGCAGCGGCAACTCGAGATCGGCATTGCGCTTGCCGGCGAGCCCGACCTCCTGTTGCTCGACGAGCCGACGTCGGGCATGTCGCCGGGCGAGACCGGCCGCATGATCGAGCTGATCGCCGGCCTGCCGCGCGCGCTCGCGATCCTGATGATCGAGCATGACATGAAGGTCGTATTCTCGCTCGCCGACCGCATCACTGTGCTCTATTACGGCGAGGTGCTCGCCACCGGCGCGCCGGCCGAGATCCAGGGAAACGAGCGCGTGCGCGAGGTCTATCTCGGCATGGCCCACTGATGCTGCATCTCGAGAACGTCAACGCCTACTACGGCGACAGCCATATCCTGCACGGGATCTCGCTTGCCGTGAACGAGGGCGAGGTCGTCTGCCTGCTCGGGCGCAACGGCGCCGGCAAGACCACGACCGTTCTCACGATCATGGGCTATCTCAAGCCGCGCCCGGGCCGGATACTCTTCCGCGATCGCGACATCGCAGCACTGCCGCCCTATCGGGTGGCGCGGCTCGGCTTCGGATTCGTGCCGCAGGAGCGCGGCATCTTCCCGAGCCTCACCGTGCGCGAGAACCTGACCGTGTTCGCGCGCGCCGGCCGCGGCGGCCGCTGGACGCTGGAGCGGATTTTCGATCTGTTCCCAAACCTGCGCGCGCGCGCGAGAAATCTCGGGTTCCAGCTCTCCGGCGGCGAACAGCAGATGCTCTCGATCGCGCGCGGGCTGATGCTCAATCCGTCGCTGCTGCTGCTCGACGAGCCGTCGGAGGGGCTCGCGCCGATGATCGTGCGGGAGATCATCGCGGTGCTCGGAAATCTCAAGCGCGAGGGCCTGGCGATCCTGCTGGTCGAGCAGAACCTGCGCACCGCGCTTGCGCTCGGCGACCGTCACCACGTCATGAACAAGGGCGAAATCTGCTTCACCGGCAGCTCGGCGGAGCTCGCGGGCAACGATTTCGTGCTGCGCAATTATCTCAGCGTGTAGCGCAATCGATGGTGTTGCCACCCTCGGACGAAGAGAGAACATCGACATGTCGGAATCCAGTCTCGTCGGCGGCACGCAGAGCGATCGGGAGAGAATCCTCAAGCTGCACGAGGATTACCTCGACGCCAACGCCCGCTTCGACTGGCAGAAGCTCGATCCAATCTGGAGCAAGACGCCGGAGGCGCTGTTCTTCAACCTCAACGGCCATACCTACAGCGGCCGCGAGCACTGGTTCGGGCTCTGGAAATACTACGGGCGGAACGTGCAATCGAGCTACTGGACGCCGTTCGACGTCGGCGGCGTCGTATCCGACGATGTGGCGGTGGTGTGGTGCCATCGCCGCACCCGGCGCGATTGGACGGGGAAGGAGCCGCCGCCGAAAGACATCCATTACGGCGGCGACGAGTTCGTCACGCGCTCGACCATGGTGTTCCGCAAGGAAGACGGCGACTGGCGGGTCGTCCATGCGCATTTTTCGGAGGCGAGCTCGGGGCCGCGCCCCGGCGGCGTGTGACGCGTCGGCTGAATGGTTGACCGGGCTGAGAGAGGATGAAGGTGAACGAGCTGCCGAAACTCAGCGTGCGCCTGTCCGGCGGCGTCGACCCCCGTCGCTGCGTCGATCTCGCCGGGATCGCCGAGGCGCACGGCTTTCACACCGTATGGTTCGCCGAGAACGCCTTCGCTCGGGGCGTGCTGCCGGCGGCATCGGCATGCGCGGCGGCGACCGCGCGCATCGGCATCGGGATCGGCGTGCTCAATCCCTACAATCGGCATCCCACGCTGATGGCGATGGAGATCGGCGCTCTCGACGAACTGGCGCAGGGCCGGGCGCGGCTGGGCATAGGCTCGGGCGTCGCAGCGGCGACCGAACGCATGGGCTTGCGCCCCGATCGCCCGCTGGCAGCGGTCCGCGATGCCATCACCATCGTCCGTGCCATGCTCGAGGGCAGCGAGGTGAGCTATCGCGGACCGGTGTTCTCGGCGAGCAAGGTCAAGCTCGAGTGCAAGGCGCTGCGCGCGGACATGCCGTTGCTGATGGCGGCGAGAGGCGAGCAGGCGCTCGCGCTCTGCGGAAGGATCGCCGACGGCTTGATGATCTCGAACATGTGTCCGCCGGAGTTCACGCGATGGGCGGTCGACCTGGTCTGCAATTCCGCGCGCCAAGCGGGCCGGCCGCCGCCGCCCGAGGTCGTGCAATACGTGCCATGCGCGGTGCGGCCGGATCGTGGAGTGGGTTACGATCTCGCCAGGGCGGCGATCGGCGAAATGCTGCCTCCCTTCTGGTCGCTGGCTCAGCGGGTGCCGGCGGCGAAGTCGGCCCTGCTGCGGGCGGGCGGGTTGGCGGAATCCGACTTCGTGACTGCGGTCGAGCGCCTGCGCGCCGGCGAGCGCGATGCCCTCGACGAGCGCTTCGTCGGCGCCTTTGCGATTGCCGGGACCGCGGAGGACTGCCTCGCGCAGGCGCAACGTTACCACGCGGCCGGCGCCGGCGAGCTCGCGCTCAGCTTCGTCGGACCGCATCCGGAAGAGGACATGGTCTATCTGGCCGGCGCGGTCGGCGGCCGGGGCGGCGATGCCTGATCGGCATCGGCGCCGCGAGCGATCTTACCCCGCCGAACCAGTTGTATCCGCTGCGCTCGCGAAATCCGCCGGGAAGCCGGTTGGTTACCCAGATCGCCGTGTGGCCTCGGTCGCGACCCGAACGAAGGTCGTGATGATGCGCGCGCCGGCCCGGACGGTGCCGCGCAGGCTTCCGGCGACCTTCGACCGGCCGCCGGTGCGTCGGCGGTAGTCGACCGGGATTTCGAGGATGCGCAGGCCGGCGCGCGCCGCGCGAATTTGCATCTCGATATTCCAGCCATAGGTCGGCTCGCGCATTCCGAGCTCGAGCAGCGCGTCGCGCCGGATTGCCCGCAGTGCGCACATGTCGGTGTAGCGCACGCCGTAGAGGAAGCGGATGCCCCAACCGGCCAGGAGGCCGGCTGCAAGCTGGTGCCCGGCGATGCTGCCGGGCTCGCGCCGGCCGCGCGCGCGCGAGGCGATGACGAAGTCATAATGGCCGGCGCGGATCGGCTCGACCAGGCGCGCGATCGCGCGCGGATCGTCGGCGCCGTCGCCGTCCATGAATACCACGATATCGGCGCCCTCCGCCGCCATGACGGCGGTCCGGCAGGCGCGGCCGTAGCCGCGCTCGGCGTCGATGACGTCGGCACCCGCGTGCTTGGCGCGCGCGGCGGTAGCGTCGCCGCTGCCGCCGTCGGCGACGATGATGCGGGACACGATCGAGCGCGGGATGCTCGTCACGACGTCGGCGATCGAGTGTTCTTCGTCGAGCGTCGGGATGATGACGACGACGGGGCCCGCCGCGGTATCGCGCGCGGCCAGGCGGGCATGGTCGGTCGCCGCGTCCATCGCTCAGAGGCTCCAGCGCAGGCCGCAGCCGGCGCAGCTGGCGGGGGGCTCGTCCGACAAAAGCGCCGTGCGAAACGAGCGATAGGCCGCGCCGCTCCAGATCTCCTGCAGCGTCTGCTGGGTGGCGTCGCCCAAGGTGTAGTTCTCGTATCCGCGCTGCGAGAACGGAGCGATGCAGCAAGGCAGCGCCCGCCCATTGGCAGTGAAATACATCACGGTCCAGGGGCGCCGGCAGAGCGTCCAGGGCGAGCGGTCGTCCTGGCGCTTGAGGCTCATGCCGGGCTCCGGCACCGCGCCGGAGGCGCTGAACGTGATGCCGTGGGAGCGCGCCAGCGCGGTTGCCGCCTCAAGATGAGCGGCCTCCTCGCGCGTCATCTGCTCGTAGAGCGCCTGGTCCGGCCGGGCGAGGCCGACGGCATCGCGGTCGAAGAACACCAGGCGCTGCAGGTAGACCTCCTTCACGCCGATGTCGGCGGCGACCTGCACGAAGGCCGGCAGCTCGGCGATGGTTTCCTTCAAGCCGGTGAGCCAGGCCGACACCCGCGGGCGATCCTTGCCTTCGCGCTCCTGCAGATTGCGGAAGGCGCGGACGTTCCTGAGGATGCGGCCGAAATAGTCCTTGCCGCGGATGGCACGGAACGATCTGGCATTCGCCGCATCGAGCGAGACGCGAAGCTCGTCGAGGCCGGCCTCGATCAAGGCTCGGCCGTTTCGCTCGTTGAGCACCGTGCCGTTGGTGTTGAACAGCACGTAGCTGCCGCGCTCCTTGAGATGGCGTACCATCCTCGGCAGATTCTTCACCAGCATCGGCTCGCCGACGCCGTGCAGGACCGCGCGCTGCAGATCGGGAATCTGATCGACGATCGAGGTGAACAGCTCCCAGCTCATGTCGGCGGGAGGCTCGAGCTCCGCGTAGGTGCGCGGGCAGGTCGTGCACAACAGATTGCAGCGGTTCGTGGTCTCGAGATAGACGCAGACCGGCAAGCGCTCGGCCTTCTCCCCGCGCCGCTTGCCGACGCTCTCGAAGTAGCGCCGGGGATCGACCTTGAGGTCAGGCTGGGACGGCATGGCGCTCTTCCAATTTTCGCCGGCCGCGCAACGCGAATTCGGCAATGAGCATGAGGACGCAGGGACCGTAGATCACGAGACCATCGGAGACGCTCGGAGGCCAATGGGCGAAATAAAGGTAGCCGGAGGCACAGGTCAGATAGATCACGCCGAGTACGGGATAGAAACACAGGAACGGCACCAGCCAGGCGAAATACCAGGCGTAGTGCGGCGAGAACAGGATCATGGACGTGACCGCGAGCAGCATGGCGCCCGCGAGGTCGGCACCGGGTCTCTGATCGCGCATGACGACGACGATTGCGAGCAACGCCATGACCAGCGCGGCCGCCGCGAGATAGAATGAAAACGCCTGCGGGGACAGGGGCGCGATCGCATCGAGCAACTGCCAAAGGAAAATTCCGGCGCCCCCGTCGATACCCTCCTCGCTCATGTAAGACCCGAGGAAGCCGAGCACCTTGGCGCCGGCGCCGAGATAGGGCAGGTAAAGAACGACGATGCCGGCGATGAACGCAGCCGGGAGGCGCCAGTCCCAGCGCCGGTAGAGCGCGGGGCCGGTCACGATCGGAAAATACTTGACCAGCACGCCGGCAGCGAACGCGACGCCGGCCAAGGCCGGCGAGCGCCGCTCGATCGCCACGAACGCCACCAGCAGCAGAGCGATGGCCGCGATGTCGACGTGACCGCTGCGCGCGAATTCCCACAACGGCAGGGGATGCCAGACGTAGAGCAGGACCCGCGAGCGCGGCAGGCCGCGCCCTGCGAGCAATTGCAGGATGGCCCAGACCGCCAGCGCCTCGAACGCCAGCATGGCGGCCTTCATGACGGCCGGCGCGTCCGAAATCCGCGTGACGAGATAGAATACGATCTGCGAGGCCGGCGGATAGATCGTCGGGGCGTAATCGGCACGGTTGATGTAAGGATAGACCGCGTCGTCGCGCAGTCCCGACAGCGCCGAATCCGCTGGGAGATGGAGATAGGGATTGATCCCGGCGCCTTGCACCCGGCCGTCCCAGACGTAACGGTAGATGTCGGTCGACACCGGCCAGCCCGGGAACAGCAGCAGACGCATGACGACGCCGACGACGAGGATCGCCACGAGCGCGCGACCGTTATCGACGTTGGCCGGCCTGCCCTTGACGATCAGCCCCGCCGCAAGGGCATAAGGCACCGACTGGATGAGCAGCATGACGCCGACATTGCCGTCGTCGAAATGGTCGATCCAGATCGCGCCGGCAAGCGACGACGCCAGCAGGCAGGCGGCCAGCGCCGACAGCGGCCAATCGAGCCCGGTGATCCGCCTCACTCGGCCGCCCTCCCGAATGCGTCCTCGAGGCCGATACGGGCCTCGCAGCCGGGGCTCCCGATCAGCGATCGGATGAAGGCGCGGGTATGCCGTGCCTGGCCGGGTCGAAGGTCCGGGGCGAAGGAACGATCGCCGAACAGCTCGGCGTGCAGCATCTTGAACGCCGCGATGTCGTCGATGTCGTACCACTGCGCCAGCAGGTGCACGGGCAGACCGAGCTCGGCGGCACGATCGAGCGTCTGCCGTGCCACCTGCTCGGTGCTCCAGGCGATGTCCTCGAAGAGGTGTCGGTGCGGTTGCTTCAGGCCGAGCAGGTAATAGCCGCCGTCGCTGGCCGGTCCGAGAACCGCTCGATCGCCGGGCTCAGCCAGCGCCTGGACTGCCTCGACCAGGAGCGATGTGGGCAGCGTGGGGCTGTCGGAGTTCAAGACCACCGCGCACCGATGGCCATGCTGCAGGAGCTGCGCGATGGCCGAAAGCAAGCAGTCCCCGAAATCCGGATAGCAAGCCTCGATCAAGGCGATCTCGCGCGGCAGGTTCGCTTCGAAGAAGGGCTTCGCCTGCGGCGGGGAAAACGCCATATAGCCGGCAATGGAGGTCTCGGCAGCGACCGCAAGCACGTTGTCGGCGATATCGCGCAGAAACACCGTGTTCAATTGCGCTGCTTCGTCGGACGTCAACGGCGGGACCAGCCGGGTCTTGGTGCGCCCGGGAACGGATGCCTTGGCCATTACCGCGACCCCGCAGGTCGGGATCGCGACATTCTCCGAATGAGGGGCCGTGGTCCGCATGGTCACGCCTCGCGATCAGATGCTCGTTGCGTGCGGCCGAATAAGCAAGAGCCATTCGTGCCGTGCGGCCCCTGCGGCGGTCGGCGGAAGGCGCCACGGCCGCGGCCCGCTCACGGGTCCGTGAAGGCGATTTCTTGAAGCTCGCTCCGGCGCTTATGCCGCCTGATCGAGCGCGGCAATGCACCGAAGTGACGCCCCTTCAATTCTCGGCGCCGCGAAAAGTTCGAATTGCGATCGCCGCCATTGATCGCCGCCCCGATGCCGTCGGCGAGCCTCGGTCGCTCGTCTTCGATCTTGCTCATGGGGGAAGGCGAGCGGTAGCTTGGCGGCTCGGATCGAATGTGGCGCACCCGGGAGCGACAGCGATGGGCATCCTGATCGAGGGCGTTTGGCGCGACGAAGAGCTTTCCCAGGAAGTCGGCCGCATCGGCGAGTTCCGCCGCGCCGACAGCCGGTTTCGCGATCGCATCACCGCCGACGGCTCGTCGGGCTTCAAGGCGGAGGCGGGCCGCTATCACCTCTACGTCGCGCACGGCTGCCCCTGGGCGCATCGCACCCTGATCTTTCGTGCGTTGAAGAAGCTCGAGCAGGCGGTGACGGTCGCTTACGCCATCCCCGGTCTCAAGGAGCACGGCTGGACATTCGAGAGCGATCCCGCGTTTCCGGACTGCACGCCGGATACCGTCAACGGCTTCCGCTATCTGCATGAGGCCTATGCCGCGACCGACGAGCGCTACACCGGCAAAGTCACGGTACCGACGCTGTGGGACAAGAAGACGAAGCGGATCGTGAACAACGAATCCTCCGAGATCATCCGCATGCTCGACAGCGAGTTCAAAGGCATTGCCGGCGACGACACCGACTTTTATCCGGCGCCGTTGCGCGCCGAGATCGATCGTATCAACGAGCTCGTCTATGCGAACGTCAACAACGGAGTCTATCGCTGCGCCTTCGCGCGGTCGCAGGCGGCCTACGAGGCCGCGTATGATGGGCTGTTCGAGACCCTCGACGAGCTCGAGGCGCGCCTCGGGCGACAGCGCTATCTCGTCGGACGTCAGATCACCGAGGCCGATTGGCGCCTGTTTCCGACCCTGGTGCGCTTCGACGTCGCTTATTTCTCGCTGTTCAAGTGCAACAAGAAGCGCATCGCCGATTATCCGAACCTGTCGAACTACATGCGTGAGCTCTATCAAGTGCCCGGCGTCGCGGCGACCGTGAAGCCGCGCTACTACGTGATCAATTATTGGTCGATCAAGCGGCTGAACCCGACCGGCATCATTCCGAAGGGGACGCCGGTCGATTATTCCAAGCCCCACGATCGGGCGCGCCTGGCCGCATAGCCGAGAGCGTGCCGCTTTCTTCGCGCAAGGCGTCACCTCGCGGCCACGGTCAGCGCCAGGTCGGCTGGCGAGATGAGCACGCCGAAGCGCTCGCACCAGATGATCACGCTGTGATAGCCCTTCAGGTCGAGGCCCGCCGGGATCGAATAACGCTGGCTGCCCTTGAACGCGCGCAGACCACCGAGATCGACGAACATCGTGTCCTTGAGATCCGACGACGAGCGGATCGAGGCCTTCGGGACCAGATAGACGTGGAAAAGACAAAGCCGGCTTCTACTCCACTGCGCCGTTGGAGAGCACGCTGACCGAGCTCGTCGACTTTGCGCTCGTCAAGCGCTGCACCCCGCGCCTGACCGTCGGCGCCGCGCATGTGCGGACCAGCCGGATGCGCTATTTCGACAGCCGCGAGACCGCGATCACCGTGCGCCACGTCATGGCTTCGGGAGCGCTGCCTCCGGCCTTTCCGGCGGTGCGCATCGATGGCGAGCTCTATTGGGACGGTGGAATACTTTCCAACACGCCAACCGAGGCGATCTTCGACGACAATCCGCGCCGCAACTCGCTGATCTTCGCCGTGCATATGTGGAATCCGATGGGGCCGGAGCCGGAGACCATCTGGGACGTGCTCAATCGTCAAAAAGACATTCAATATTCGAGCCGCGTTGCAAGCCACATCGCGCGGCAACGCCAAGTGCATAAGCTGCGCCATGTCGTCTCGGAACTGGTGAAATTCATACCGGAGGATGGCCGCAACGACCCCGTCGTCAAGGATTTGGCCGAATACGGCTGCCGGACGCAGATGCACGTCGTGCAGCTGCTGGCGCCTCAGCTCGACAATGAGAACCACACCAAGGATATCGACTTCAGCACCGCCGGCATCCGCCTGCGTTGGGACGCGGGCCATGCCGATACGACGCGCGCGCTGCGGCGGGCGGCATGGAACGACGCCTGTGATCCGCTGGAAGGCGTCATCCTGCACGAGACGACGGCCGACGAGGCGCCGGTCGCCGAATGATGCGCCCGAGCGAAAAAAGTCCGCACAAGATGACTGAATGGTTCAGGCGGGACGTTTGACGGCCCGGCAACTTCCGGTCTGTACAACCGCACGGCGAGCCCGTGGGGCCGGCGAAAAGACGAATTTTCGCGCGCGAGGCGGGGCGTCTCGGCCAAATAGGGAACGTTTCTCGACTTCGGTCCGGATCGTTAGGACTTTGTTGTCCATGCCGATAATACGAGCCGGCGGCGGGAGTTAAGGGGGTTGAAACACCGGCCGTATATGCTCGATTAAATTGATTCAAGGGTGCCGTACCACCCCGAGCTTTGCGATGAGATTGCATCTGCTGCAGCTGCCGAAGCTTGTCGCCGAGCGTCGAAGCTCGGCAATTTTCGGCATGGTGATCATCGCGATGCTTTGGGCCGGCGTCGCCATCAAGTATGCCGGAGACCTCGGCGAGGACAAGAGAGAAGCCGAGCGAACAAATCGCAACTTCGCGATGGTTTTCGAGGAGAACGTGCTTCGATCGATTGGCGAAATCGACAAGGCTCTCCTGTACCTGCGGCGAGTCATCGAGACCCGCCAGGGGTCGAGCGATTTCAACACCATTGCCAACACGACTGACGTATTGAGCGAGATCATCGTCCAGGTTGCGATCATTGACGCCGAAGGCATCATGCGCGCCTCGAACGTCGGACCCCAGCCCGCTCCTCCCCTGGATCTGAGCGACCGCGAGCATTACAAAGTGCATCTCGGAAGGAGGGACGACGGGCTCTTCATCAGCAAGCCAGTCATCGGCCGCGCGAGCGGCAAATGGTCGGTGCAATTCTCGCGACGGTTCAACAATAGCGACGGCGGTTTCGGCGGCGTGGTCGTGGCGTCGCTAAACCCGGCACACTTCACCGCATTCTATGACAAGATCGATTTCGGATCATCTGCATCGATCTCGCTGATCGGCAGCGATGGGGTGGTGCGATCGAGCGGAGGTACCGCCGGCAGCTTTGCGCTCGGCCAAAACCTCGATGGAACCACCCTGTTTGCCCATATGCGGGCCGGGACCAACGCCACGTTCGAAGACGAACATGGCGTCACCGCCGCTCCTCACTTGGTCACGATCAGGAAGGTAAAGGGCCATCCGCTGTGGGTCGCCGTCGGCGTCGACATGGACGACATCTACAAGAGCTCCTGGGCCACGCTCCAGCTCAATGTGATCGCAGGCGCCGTGCTCACCTTGATCGTCCTCGCGGCGATGGAGCGAATCCTGCGAACGGAAGCAAAGGTGAGGCAAGAGGCCGAGCAGCTTCAGCTCACGCTGGAGAACATGAGCCAGGGCATCATGCTGGTCACCAAGGACCTTCAGATTCCAGTCATCAACCGGCGGTGTGGCGAGCTCTTGAATCTGCCTGCCGATTTGATCGAACATCCGCCGCGGTTCGATCAGCTCGGAGAATTCCAAGCCGTGATCGGCCGGCCCGGCAGCCAGGCGCCGGGCGAGCATCCAGAGGCCAAGGCGTCTTCGGGGTCGTTCGCGATCAGTGAGCGCAGGATGCCGAACGGGACCGTGATCGAGGTCCGCAGCGGAGCGCTTCCCGACGGCGGACTCGTGCAGACGTTCACCGACATCACGAAACGGTGCGAGGCCGAGGCCCGCGTCGCCCGGCTCGCGTCCGAAGATCCCCTGACCGGCCTTCCGAACCGGCGCGTGTTTCGCGCCACGCTCGACCAGATGAGCCAACGACAAGGCCCATCGGCGGACGACGCGCGGCCACGAGCGGATTTTGCCGTCCTGTTCCTCGATCTCGATCGCTTCAAGGTCGTCAACGACACGCTCGGGCATCGGGTCGGGGATCTGCTGCTGCAGGAAGCCGCCAACAGATTGAAGGAAGCGCTGCCGGCTACCGATATCCTTGCCCGGCTCGGCGGCGACGAATTTGCCGTGGTCGTGAGCGCGGTCGAATCCCGTGCCGCGCTCGAGGCATTGGCAGGCCGGCTGACCGAGGTGATCGCGCAACCCTATGAGATCGACGGCCACCGAATCCGCTCGAGCGTCAGCATCGGCATCGCGGTCGGGCCGCCCGACGGCAACAATGCCGACGACCTGCTGATGGCCGCCGATCTGGCGCTGTACGCGGTCAAGGCGGGCGCGCGCGGCAGCCATCGATTCTATGAAAGGTCGATGAACGAGGAGATCAACGACCGGCGGCAAACCGAGATGGATCTGCGCGAGGCGATCGAGCACCATGAGCTCGAGCTGCATTATCAGCCGATCGTCGACCTGCGCCGCAACGTGGTCACCTGCTTCGAGGCGCTCGCCCGCTGGCGCCATCCGATCAAGGGGATGGTACCGCCGGCAGTGTTCATTCCGGTCGCGGAAGACAGTGGGCTCATCCTGGAGCTCGGCGCCTGGGCGCTGGCGGAAGCGTGCCGCAGGGCCGCGGAGTGGCCCGAGCATCTCAAGGTCGCGGTCAATCTGTCGCCGGTGCAGTTCTCGACCCCCAATCTGTGCCAGGCGATAGCGTCGATCCTCGCCGAGACCGGGCTGAAGCCGCAGCGCCTCGAGCTCGAAATCACCGAGCGGCTGTTCATGGAAGACAGCGCCAAGACGCTGTCGATCCTGCACGGGCTGAAGCAGCTCGGCGTTTGCATTTCAATGGACGATTTCGGTACCGGTTACTCCTCGCTGAGCTATCTGCGCAGCTTCCCCTTCGACAAGATCAAGGTGGATCGTACCTTCGTCTCGGACCTCGCCAGCGGAACCGAGCACGTCGTGATCGTGCAAGCCGTGGTCAGCATCGCCCGTGCGCTCGGAATGACCACCACCGCGGAAGGCGTCGAAACCGCGGGCCAGAAGGAGTTTCTCACCGCGCTCGGCTGCGACGAAGCTCAGGGTTACCTGTTCAGCGCACCGGTCCCGATCGAAAAGGTGCCCGAGATCATTGCCGGGCTGGCGGCAGCGAGAACTCTGGCGGCTTAGCGCCGCCGCCGGTGCCCTGGTCGGAGACGCCTTCGACGGCCGCGGCCGCCGGTCGCCGGCGTTGCGCCACGTGCCAGAGCAGGAACAGCCCGGACGCGACGACGATGCTGGATCCGGTGAGCAGGCCGATGGTCGGCACGTCGTCCCAGACCACGAAGCCGATCACCAGCGCCCACACCAGCAGGAAATAGTAGAACGGCGATACCGCCGTGGCCGGCGCCAGCACGAGGGCCCGGGTCCAGAGATACTGCGCGACCGCGTTGGCGACGCCGCTGAACACGAGCATGGCGGCGTCGGCCGGCGTCGGCCAGCGAAATCCGAACGCGAGAAGAAAGGAGTGGAACACCGCGAGCGTGACCATCTGCCACATCAGCAGCGTGTTGGCCGATTCGGTCGCGGTCATGCCGCGAACGGCGACGGTGACGCTACCGTACATCGCCGCATTGGCGAGCGCGAACAGCGCGCCGAGCGTGAGCGAGTCCGGCCCGGGATTGGTCACGATGAGCACGCCGAGAAAGCCGCACAGCAGAGCGCCCCAGCGCGCGGGTCCGGCGCGCTCCCGCAGCCAGATGACCGCCACCAGGGCGGAAAACAGCGGCGCGGAGAAGTTGATGGCGATGGCGCCGGCCAGCGGCATCAGGCTGAAGGCGAGGACGGTGAACGTCTGCGAAATCGACTGCGACAATCCGCGCGCGATGTGGTCGCGCGGCCGGCGCGTCGTAAAGACCGAGAAGCCGCTCATCGGCAGAATCACGGCGGCGCAGGCGACGAGCGAGGAGAACGAGCGGAAGAACATCACCTCGCCGACCGGATAAATCGCGACCAGCCATTTGGAGGCTGCGCTCGACAACGCGAACAGGACGGTCATTCCGATCATGAACAGAATGCCGCGCGGCACGTCGTCCTTGGGCTTCGCAGGGGTCACGGCTGGCGTGTTCGGCGGCATTGCCGTCATCGGACGGAGTCCGACGTCGTTGCGGCCCCGCGAGATCGGGAGCGCGCATGACCCAAGAGCACTCGGCATTCCTTGGTCATGGACCGCGGTCGGCTAAAGGCTCGAGCACTGGGCATCGACGACCCCGCTGATGAGATTGAGATCGATCAGCCTCGGGGAGAGCTCGCCGCCGGTACCCAGCGGCACGATCCGATCGGGAATGGCATCGAGCTCGGCGAGGAAGGCGCGGCGCAGGGCGTAAGCCTCCTCGATCGTCACCTGCTCGAACGCGACCTTGGTCCCGATCGGCACCCGACCGAGCGCAGGCAGGTCGGCCGAGATGACGGTGGCGATCTTCGGGTAGCCGCCGGTGGTCTGGCGGTCCGCCAGCAGCACGATCGGCTGTCCGCTTCCCGGCACCTGGATCGAGCCCGGTGCGATGGCATCGGAGATGATATTGAACCCGCGGGCGTGAGCGAGCCGTCGGCCGGCGAGCTGCATGCCCATGCGGTCGGAGCCCGCGCAAACCGTGTACTCGCTGTCGAAGAACGATGCGATCTCCCGCTCGGAGAAATAATCGCTCTGCGGACCTGCGATCGCGCGGAATCGGGTCGGCAGCCTGAGATCGAGCCCCTCCAGCCGGCAATCGTCGCGGTCGCTTGCGCGGTCCCGGACGAGCGGCAGTCGGTCGCCTGCGAGCAGGGCGCGTCCCTGCCAACCGCCGAGGCCGCCGCGAAGATAAGTCGACACGCTGCCGAGCACGGGCTCGATGTCGAAGCCGCCCTCGACCGCCACGTAGAGGACGGCACCGCCCGAAAGCGAGCCGATCCGCGCCACCTCGCCCCAGTGCAAACGGACGCTCCGCATGGTCGCGACGCGCCGGCCGCTCAGCGCGGCCGCGTCGGGAAAAATCTCGATCGCCGCCTCGGCGCCGACGAAGGACAGCCGCGCGTCGTCGGCGTCGACGGCCAACGTCGGGCCCACATAAGCCACTTCGAGGGCTCCGGCATCGGGCGCGTTGCCGACCAGGGCATTGGCGGCGCGCAGGCTGACCGGGTCGAGCGCTCCGCTGACCGGAATGCCCAGCCGCTGATGGCCGGGCCGTCCCAAATCCTGAATTGTGGTCAACAGGCCCGGTGCCAGGACGCGCAGGGACGGATTCATGCGGCCGCTCCGATCGACGCGTCAACGGGCGTGATGTCAAGCGCGCCTTCGGCGGCTTTCGCCAGCAGGCTCTCGTACTCGCGCAAGGAAATGGGATTGAAGACGACCTTATCGCCGGGCGCGAGCAGAGCGCCTCCCCGTTGCTGCCACAACGAGACCGGCGAACGTCCGATCAGATGCCACCCGCATGGAGTTTCCAGCGGAAAGATGCAGGTCATCGTCGCCGCGATCGCAAGCGACCCCGCCGGAATTTTCAGTCGCGGCTTCTCCCGCCGCGCCAGCGCGAGCTCGGCCGGCAGGTCGCCCATATAGGCTTGCCCCGGAAGGAAACCGAGCATGTAGACATGGTAGGTGACGGCGCTATGCCGCTCCACCACTTGCGCGGGCGACAGGCCGGTTCGCGCCGCCACATCGTCGAGATCGGGAGCGACATCGGTATCGTAACATGCCGGCAGCGACCACGAGCGGCCGCGTTCTTCCGACAACTGCAGGCTCTGCATCAGCTCGTCGATGCGCGCAACGAGGGCGGCGGCACGCAACACCAGCGGATCATAATGAATCATGAGCGACCGGAACGTCGGGACGGTCTCGATGATTCCCTCGAGCCTGACTTCGCTCAGCCGCTGCGCGAGCGCCAGGACCAGAGTGCTGAGCCGCCGGTCGACCGTCTCGCCGAACTCGACGACCAGCGCCGTATCACCCGCCGGCAGGACTTTGTAGTCGGGCATGGCTCCTCCCGATTGGACGCTCGGGACTGCTCGGCTTTCTCAATGTTGGCAGGGGGTGCAGCAACAGGGAGAACCCTCGCAACGCCGGGCATCGGCTGGAAGAAACCAGGGTTTGACACTGACGCCGCGCCGCAGAGAGTACATGTAAAAGATCGGCAGGCTCTTCGGAAAAAGTCCGCGAAATTTGCTCCCGTTGAAGGTGACGAAGATCGAGCGGGGGAATTTCAGCTCAACCGCCCGCCGCTCGACCATGTTCAATCGATAGTACTTGAGGGCGCCCTCCTCGGGCGTTCCTTCCCCGTGATACCATTTCATCGCGCCCAGGCAGAGTTGCAGCAGCGTTTCCTCCGCTATGAGATCGTCGCTCGGATCGCTTGTCGCCGTCATCGCCGCGGCCCGCGTGAGCGCGCCCAGCCAACAGCTTTCGAAACCGCGTTGACAGGCGCCAGCGTCGACGTCGGCGAAGTAGCTACGTACGGTGTGCGGGGAATGACCGTTGAGTCTCGCGTGCGTGTCGGTGAAGATCAATTTGACCGCCGCGCCCGGCTCGTAGGCTTGGCGCACGCGCGCCGCCAGCTTCGCCAAGAAGTCGAGACACTGGATATCCGGCTCGGCGACCCGGCAGCGCGGGCCTTTGCCCCAATAGAGCACAAAGGGGATCGGCTCTCTGAGGCTGGTCGCTTCCGATATGGTCTCCAGCATCGCGCGCGGATCGGAGGGCTGCTCGCGCTTGAAATGCCAAGTGTTGAAGGATTGCAGTATCTTGTCCGGAGCAACCTTGCGTGATGGCGCCGCGATCTTGAATGGCCCGTCGAAATCAGCGGGCGGCGTGAGGCGGCAGCCGCCGCTCGCGACAAGGTCACTATGCTCCTTGGACAGCGGCTCCGGTGCCGGACTGACGGCACTCAACACTTCATGCTCTGACACGGCGGACCCAGCACCACAATTAAGGACGCGTTAATAATAGTTAAAGTTCTATTAAGCGTCAATTTCAATCAATAATTACGGGCCGGATGGGAGGAATTAAGGTTAAAGATCCGGAACTATCCAACATTCGGGGCCAGATTATACGAAATGGGGTGAGGAGACCGTTCGATTTCCTCGGGCCGGTATTCCTATGTGGCCGTCTGCCCTTGCGGTTCCAGACGGTTCCATGGCGGGGTTCCGGGGGTGTCCCGCGGTTCCACCTCGCATCGCCGCGAAGGTCTCGCCCGCCGGTCGATGCCATCGCCGAGCTCGACGCGGAGCGTGCACCGCTCAAGCGCCCAAGTGGACCGCGCTCTGGCCGGACTACCGGCGCGCGCGCCTCGCCCGCCGCCGGCTCCCGCGCAGGCGCAGCCTGCTTCTCTTTCTGGCGCATGCCTTGCACTTGCAGCCGGCGTCCTTGATGAAGGCCTCGAAATAATTGCGGCCATAGTGATAGGTGATCTCGTCGCCGGGCTTGATGTTCCTGATCGCGCGGATCTTGATCACGTGCTTCACGAAATAGACTTCCGCGTTCGGCCGACACGAATGGTTGATGTAGCGTGCCCGGTTCCTCCGGTTGGCGCCGTCGATCGTCCAGCGCTCGTTGATCTCGAAGAGATAGCGGGTATCGAGATCTTCAGTGGCCGCGGTGCGAATTCTTCTGCCGCTGTAGCGCAGGATGAATTGGCCCTTCCTGATCGGGACGCGCGCGAACAGGCCGAGCCCGGCCCGCGATCGACCGGTCCGCAGATGGCGTGACGGTATCAATCTCGCGGGCATGAGCTTAGGATGCGCCGGGGTCGGGATCGCTGGAAATGAACGGTCGCTCGCGGTGCAGGGATACGACGTCGTCATCATCGGTGCCGGTCACAACGGACTGACCTGCGCCGCCTACCTCGGCATGGCCGGGCTCAAGGTCAAGGTCCTCGAACGAAGACCGACGGTGGGCGGAGCGGCGGTCACGCAAGAGTTCCACCCGGGCTTTCGCAACTCGGTCGCGGCTTACACCGTGAGCCTGCTGAATCCCAAGGTGATCGCGGACCTGCGCCTCTTCGACCACGGGCTGAAGATCGTCGAGCGTCGGGCGCAGAACTTTCTTCCCAGGTTGGACGGACAATATCTGCTCGTTGCCGAAGGCCATACCAAACGCCAGATCGCCAAGTTCAGCCGCGCCGATGCCGAACGTTTCGACGACTTCAACCGTGAGCTCGATGCGGTCGCCGATCTGCTGCGCGAGCTCGTCCTGCAGGCGCCGCCGAATCTGACCCGCGGATTGAAGACCGTCGGCGAATTACTCAAAGCCGGGCGCCTGGGCAACCGGCTGCGCCGGCTTTCCACGGAAAACCTGCGCGCGCTCCTCGACCTGTTCACGAAATCGGCGGCCGATTACCTCGACGGCTGGTTCGAAGGCGACCTGGTCAAGGCCCTGTTCGGCTTCGACGCCATGGTCGGGAACTACGCCAGCCCCTACGCCGCCGGCACCGCCTATGTCCTCCTGCATCACGCCTTTGGCGAGGTGAACGGAAAGAAGCGCCGGTGGGGCCATGCGATCGGAGGAATGGGCGCGATCACGCAGGCCATGGCGCGGGCCGCTGCGGGTCATGGCGTCGAGATCGAGACCGATGCCCCGGTCCGGGAGGTCCTCATCGAGCGGGGCCGGGCCTGCGGCGTCGTGCACGCCGACGGACGAGTCGAGCGGGCCGCCGCCGTCGCCGCCAATGTCGATCCCAAGCGCCTTTATACCGGGATGATCCCGGACGGGGCGCTCGACCCGGCCTTCCTCCGCCGCATGCGCGCATGGCGCTGCGGCTCCGGCACGTTCCGGATCAACGTCGCGCTCTCGCAGCTGCCGAGCTTCACGGCGCTGCCCGGGCGCGAGGCCGGCGACCACCACACCGCGGGCATCATTCTCGGCCCCAGCCTCGGCTACATGGAGCGCGCCTATTGCGACGCCCGGCAGCTCGGATGGAGCCGCGAACCCATCATCGAGATGGTCATTCCCTCGACCTTGGACGACACGCTGGCGCCGCGCGGCGCGCATGTCGCGAGCCTGTTCTGCCAGCACGTGGCGCCGCAATTGCCTGACGGACGCTCCTGGAGCGATCACCGCGAGCGGGTGGCCGATCTGATGATCGAGACGGTCGACCGCTATGCGCCGGGCTTCCGGGGAAGCGTCGTCGGCCGCCAGGCCCTGAGCCCGCTCGATCTCGAGCAGGTGTTCGGGCTGACCGGGGGCGACATTTTTCACGGCGCGCTGTCGCTCGATCAGCTGTTCTCCGCCCGCCCCATGCTCGGCTACGCCGATTATCGCGGACCGCTCAAGGGACTCTATCACTGCGGGTCGGGCGCTCATCCCGGCGGCGGGGTCACCGGCGCCCCCGGCCACAACGCCGCGCGCGCGATCATCGCCGACCGGCGATCCTTGCGCGGTTGACTGCGACCGCCACGCTATGCTCAAGCTGCGCGCGCAGCCTGCCTCCGCTCGTGGTGAGCTTGGTGACGGGGTTGGGAGACGAATCGCCGCGGCATCGACCGGGCACGAACTTTCTGGAATGAATCATGAAATTTGCGACCATCGCGCTGCTTCTCGTCGGACTGGTGACGGCGAGCAACGCCGCCCTTGCACAGGCCATGAACGCGGACGACCTCAAATGGATCAATCAATGCGTCGCCGACAACAAGGGTGGTGCCATCTCGCTGTCGGACGAAGTCGGCAAGATAACGGGGTTAAAGAACGGTCGCGCCGGACCGCCGCCGCGGCAGAGCTAATGCCGATGAGCGTGATGCATGTCGGGCGTGTGCGGATGGGCATGTTCAAGACGATCATGCCGATGCCTGTGGGTGTGCGGCTCGCCCGCCGGATCGTCCGGCCCGTGCTCGTGTTGATGATGCTCGTCATGGACATGCGGGTGCGCATGCACCATCGCCTCGTGGACGTGGTCATGTTCATGACGCTCGGTCACGTGCAGCCATACCCCCAATCCCATCAGGGCACCGGCCGCAAGGAGCCCCCACGTGACGTTCTCTCCGAGGGCAACGACTGCGACTGCCGCGCCGAGGAACGGCGCGGTCGAGAAGTAAGCACCGGTCCGGGCGGCGCCGAGGTGTCGAAGGGCGACGACGTAGAGCGCGAGGCTCACGCCATATCCAAAGAACCCCGTGACCGCTGCGAGCAGCAAGGCAGGAGACCATGGAATCGAGGCTCCGGCCCACGCTCCAATCAGGATATTGACCGGCCCGGCAACGACCCCTTTCAACTCCGTGATCTGCAGGGGATCGGCGAGCGAGGCCTTGCGCGTCAGGTTGTTGTCGAGGCCCCAGGCGACGCACGCGCCCAGGATCGCGAGCGGACCCTGCACATTTTGGATGCTCGGCGTTCCTGACCAGGACAGAACGACCGCTCCGGCAAGAAGACAGCCCATTCCGAGCGCCACGCGGCGATCGACATTCTCCCGGAACACGAACCAGGCGATCACGGCGGTGGCCGCGCCTTCGAGCGCGAGCAGGAGCGAAGCCGTGGCGGCATCCGTCCGGGCGAGGCCGAACATCAGCAGCAGCGGGCCGACCACCCCGCCGGCCGCGATCGCCGCCGCGAGCCAGGCAACGTCCTTTCGCTGGAGCGGCACTTGCGGTGCGCTCGGCGAGCCAAGGACATGCGAGGCGAAGCGACGCAACAAGCCTACGCCGACGCCGGCCCCGCAATAGAGGAGCCCGGCGAGGACGGCGGGATGGATTTCGCCGAGCAGGACCTTCGCCGCCGGCGTCGAGACGCCGAACAATGCCGCCGAGGCAAGTGCGTAGAGGACCGCGCGGCCGTGCATGGCGCGATGCTAGCGCGTAGAGCATTGATCGCAAGCCCGCTGCCGGTCGGCAACCCTGGAATCGATCAGCCGGCCGGCCAGTTTCGCCCGATGCTCACACGCAATGCCGATTTGCGGCGTTGGAGAAGGCCGAACGAAGTCACCGCAGATGGTGCTTAGCGGAGGTGCGCGGCAATTTCTCCTTGAGATCGACTGCGGCTCGAAACGCGCGCCGCAATCGAGAATTGTCAATACGCGCGATGTGACTCTTGAGGATAGTTGCCCGCTGCGGATCATCGAGCGCGGTGATCGCCTTGCAGACTTCACGGCTTGTTCTGCGGAAGAAACTTGGGGCTGACGGCCTCCAGGAGAGCCCGAGCGCGTCGATTTCATCGGCAATGGCTAGTACGGCCGCTTCATCCTTCGGATCCCAGGTGATGGCGAAACGCAGAAGCAGCAGCAGCCATTCCCGAACTCGTCCGGCCTGCCGATCCTGCGAACCGACCGTCCCGCCCACCGGGTTCGCAGCGGCACCCGCCGGCGGTTTTCGCTTTGGTGCGACGGGCTGCGCAGGCCCGTGTGCATGGAAAGCCATGGACACCAACCCTTGTCACCTCACGCGACTTTCGAGATCGGGTTCAACTCGCATTGCCGCGCCGAAACGGCGGAGCCGCATTCATGGATGGTGCCGGCCTCGACAATGAGCCCATGCCTTTCCAGCATGGAGCGAAGGTTTCGGTTGGCCGCGGGCTCCTGCGGGTCGATCCAGACGACCAATACGCCCGCGGGACTTAGAAAATCCATCAGCCAATCGAGGGTCGTCTCGAAGGCTTTGATCGAGCGCTGCCGCCAATCGACGAGAGCCACGTCGTATTGTCCGGCCGGAAGGCCGCAATTCGATGTCGTTGCCACGCGGGCATAGCCGCGCCGGTGCAACTCGAACATGAGCTCGGCGCCCTTCGAGCCCGCGACGATGATGCGTTGCAGCTTCGAGCAGCGTGTCAGCGCGATCATCGACTCCATGATTCGCGCGCTTGCTGGGGTGAGAGGGGGCTGGACCATGATTGCCACCGTTCAGGTCGACATGTTCCGAGCTGATCGGCGAGGGACGCTAGGCGGCTCGCGCAAGCGGAGGCCGGGTGGGGGGCGTGAAGTGATCACTGGCCCGAGGCCTGCCGCTCATGTCGAGCTCGAGCGTGCCGGGGACCATGATGACGGCCTGCGGCCGGTTGCCGTTCTCGAACATGGCAAATTTGAGGGCTTGGACGCGATCGACGAACAGTCCGCCGCAAAGGCCTTTTGGATCCTGAACGACCCAGTTGCCACGACTGTTCCGGCCGATCAGGAAGAGCGGGGGGTTCGAGCTCGCTGGGGGAGGCTCGCCTTTGATCATGACACGTCTCCTTTGGTCTCGACTGGGAGTGCGTTAGCGAACGATCGGAACGCGGTGAATTTTGCGCAGCTGCGATTCCCGGACGGCATTGCGCATTCTCGCCTCGACGAAAGCGTCGAGTGCTTGCAAGAATCCGCGATACAGCCCCTCGATTCTCGGCGCGACCGTCCGGGCAAATGACACGGCAAGCAGGATTGGAGTGGCCATTGAAGTCTCTCCTTTGCTGTTCATCTTGGAGATTTTTCCCGGGCGTTTCGCGTTACAGATGCCGCAGTCAGCCGCACGGGTGATTTGATCTACGGCGCCAATGTGCTGATCGGCGCATATAAATTCGAGAGGGAGCCAGATCCGTTCTCATAAGGGCGGCATAAAGATCGCTGACAGGCGGTTTCATTGAGGACTCACGCTCATCCTGCGACCGCGTAATCAAGCGAAATTGTCGCAGCAAAGGGCGCGGCCTGGCTTGCCCGAACCTGCGGCACGGAGTTTGGCCGGACTTCGCTCGCATTGAGGCTGCGGTGCCGCGCTTCGACGAACGCACTCAGGATCGCCAACGGCAGGCTTTCGTGGCTTGCTTCGGCCATGTCGTCGAGCTCGACGGGAAGCCCGAGCCGCCTCGACAGTGCGCAATACCACTCGCCGTCCTCGAAGATGAGACGACGAAGCTTCCACTGCGGCAACTCCAGCTCGAGCAGCGCAAGTGTTGCGTCGGCAAGGCCGCCTGCTTCGATCAGGCGAGCGACTCTTGCCTTCGCCGTCGGATGATGTGCATGGAAGCGCAGGCACGCTCGAGCGGTCACGTCGGTGAGGAGTTCGGGCGTGATTGTCCGGGCGTGGCGAAGATGCTCCTGCAGTTCGCGCAGGACCTGGTCATGGTTCGGATCGAATGACATGGAAGTGCCTTAAACTGCCACCAGAAGACATTCGACTGCTATCGAAAAATGGACAAGACGGCATAAAAAATCGAGACGGGAAAAGAGTACGCGGCATAGGGTTTTCATAGGAGAACCGGTGCGCTCTCATAAGGGTCGGACTCCACGTCGCACCACAATGCAGCGGTTCGCAGCGCCGTTGGCCGGCGTGCGATGAGCCAGCACGTCCTGTCCGCGCTGGAGCGGCCCGCCTTCTGTTTTTATGCCGCCCCTATGACGGTGACCGAGATTCCGTCTGGAATTCCTATGCCTTTTGCATCACATCTGTTGCACAGGTTGGCATCGCAAGGACGTGATAGGCCGAAAATGGCAGCCATGTTTCTGATGGAGCGTATTATGAAAGTCCAATTTCGAAATATCGCGAGATCGGAATTGTCGGCGCTAATGACGGTGGTAGCTATCCTGATGACCGGGATGCTGACCAAGCTTGGTATTGCGATAGACGTTTTCCATCGCGAATTCCCATTCCTCAGCCATTGATCGGCTCTGATAGGAGACGCGCCATGAGTCAACATCGTTCGAGTGTGGTATTCGTTTTGGCTTCCGCGGGAGCGAAGGCCTGTGTGGCCGTGGTGAATGCTTATCGGACGCTGATCACGCCGGACCACTATCGGCCCGAGGCGCACTACATGAGGGGCCGGGCCCGAAATGGCGCGCGAGACACGCCCAGGTGTCCAGCCGACGGTAGGAAAGGCGAGTCCATGAGTGACTTCTGGATGAGTATCTTAGCAGCGCAGAAGGCCGCTGCCGGGACCAAGCCTCCCGATCGCAGGCACCGCGTTCTCTCGATCGTCGGCGGAATCGCCCTCGCTGTGTTGATCGGCGCCGGGCTGTTCATTGCGGCGGCGCTCAATGGCTGACATCCCGGATACGAGGAACGTTCTTGGGACAAAAGCTTGGAGGAGCTGAAAGTGAAGCCCGAGCACGACGCGCGGCGAACAATCATCCGCGAATGGATGTCGCTTGCAAGGGAGAAGCGACAAACCGAGGAGCAGGCGGCGGCATTTGCGAAGATATCGGTTGAGAAGCATGAGGTCCCCTGCAGCGGGGACCCGCACCAGAGGATCATGACCTGGCTGTTACCCCGAATTGGGAAAGGCTAGCGGCGCATCGAGCAGTCAACGCGGCGGTGCCGCTTGCCGACGGCTTCTGTCTCGATCGGCAAGGAGAATCTTCCCCGCTAGCAATGAACGCAGGTATTGGGATCAAAACTCCCGGGGGGCGGGCCAGACCTGTGCGCGGTCGTATCTGAACCGGAGTAGGTTTGTGCTCACAATGGGTTAGTGGCTGATCGCCGATCATCGCCCGACGCTAATCTTTATGGGATTCTTATAATGTCACCCGCGGTTCCCTCTCGAATTCATATGCGATCGGTGACAGGTAATCGGGCCTGAACGGAACCCTGGATTCTGCGCGCTCGTGACGTAGGCCAAGCCGTGCCTCGCCAAGAACCGTCCGCTGCACACATTCCCCGTTCGTCGCTCGGAGCACCCCATGCTTGACGTCATCCTGCTCGCCGCCGCCCTCGGCTTCTTCGCGCTGTCGGTCGGCTACACGATCGCGTGCGATCGTCTCTGAGGAGGCATCCATGATCTTCGACTATTCGCTCGCCGCCCTCGTGACCGTGGGGCTGATGATCTATCTCACCTACGCTCTGCTCAAGCCTGAGCGGTTCTGAAGGGATCAACGACCATGACCGTCATCGGCTGGATCCAGATTCTGCTCTACTGCGCGATCATCGTCGCGATCGTGCCCTTCCTCGGCGGCTACATGACGCGCGTGTTCAACGGCGAGCGCACATTCCTTTCGTCGGTCCTGCGGCCGGTCGAAGCCGCCCTCTACTGGATCGGCGGCGTCGATGAGCGACGCGAGCAGCATTGGGTCACTTACACGGTCGCCATGCTGTTCTTCCACGTCGGCGGATTTCTCATCCTGTACGCGCTCATGCGCCTGCAGGGCTTCCTGCCGTTCAATCCGGCCGAGCAGTCCGCGGTAGCCCAGGATCTCTCCTTCAACACGGCCGTTAGCTTCATCACCAACACCAACTGGCAGAACTACGGCGGCGAAAGCACGCTGTCCTATCTCGTGCAGATGCTCGGCCTCACCCACCAGAACTTCCTGTCGGCGGCGACCGGCATCGTGCTGGCGGTGGCGCTGATCCGCGGCTTCGCCCGGGCGTCGATGCGGACGATCGGGAATTTCTGGGTCGATATCACGCGCTGCACGCTCCATATCCTGTTGCCGATCTGCGTCGTCTACGCGCTGTTCCTGGTGTGGCAGGGCATCCCGCAGACGCTCGGACCCTATGTCGAGGCGACGACCCTCGAAGGCGCCAAGCAGACCATCGCGGTGGGGCCGGTCGCCTCGCAGATCGCGATCAAGATGCTCGGCACCAACGGCGGCGGCTTCTTCAACGCCAATGCCTCGCATCCGTTCGAGAACCCGACCGCGTTGTCGAACTTCGTGCAGATGATCTCGATCTTCGCGATCGGGGCATCGCTCACCAACGTGTTCGGCCGCATGGTCGGCAACCAGCGCCAGGGCTGGGCCATTCTGGCAGTGATGGGCGTGCTGTTCATCGCCGGTGTCATCGTCTGCTACTGGGCCGAAGCGCACGGCAACGATGCCTTGACCGCGCTCGGCCTGACCGGCGGCAACATGGAGGGCAAGGAAGTCCGCTTCGGCATCGTCGCCTCCGCGCTGTTCGCGGTGATCACGACCGCCGCCTCCTGCGGCGCCGTCAACGCCATGCACGACTCGTTCACTGCGCTCGGCGGCATGATCCCGCTGATCAACATCCAGCTCGGCGAGATCATCGTCGGCGGCGTCGGCGCCGGCATGTACGGCATGCTGCTCTTCGTCATCATCTCGATCTTTGTCGCCGGCCTGATGGTAGGCCGCACTCCCGAATATGTCGGCAAGAAGATCGAGGCCAAAGAGGTGAAGATGGCGATGCTCGCCATCCTGGTCCTGCCGCTGATGTATCTCGGCTGGACCGCCGTTGCGATGCTGGTTCCGTCCGCCGTTGCCTCGATGGCGAATCCCGGACCACACGGTTTCACCGAGGTGCTTTATGCCTACACCTCGCAGACCGGCAACAACGGATCGGCCTTCGCCGGCCTGTCGGGCAACACCCTGTTCTACAACACCACCGGCGCGGTTGCGATGTTCATCGGTCGCTTCTGGATGATCATCCCCGCGATGGCGATTGCGGGCTCCCTCGTGGCCAAGAAATCCGTGCCGCCGTCAGCCGGCACGTTCCCGACCACCGGCGGCCTGTTCGTGGGCCTGGTGGTCGGCGTGATCGTGATCGTCGGCGGCCTCACTTTCTTCCCGGCGCTCGCGCTCGGTCCGATCGTCGAGCAGCTCGCGATGAACGCCGGCACGCTGTTCGCATCGAATTAACCCCGGAGCACGTCGATGGAAACCTCCAACCTGCGCAAGCGCATGCCGGTCTCGGCGCTCCTCGACCCCAAGATCGTGGTGCCGGCCATCGGCTCGGCTTTCGTGAAGCTCGACCCGCGTACGCTCATCAAGAACCCGGTCATGTTCGTGCTTGAGATCGTGACCGCGCTCACGACCGTCATCCTGATCCGCGACCTCGTGACCGGCGGAGGACAGATCGGCTTCGAGTTCCAGATCGTTCTGTGGCTGTGGTTCACCGTATTGTTCGCCAACTTCGCGGAAGCAATCGCCGAGGGGCGCGGCAAAGCGCAGGCGGATTCCCTGCGGCGCCAGCGCACGGAGACGCAGGCCAAGCTGCTGACCGACCGCGGCCGTGGCGGCTACAAAGCGGTCCCCAGCACCAGCCTGAGGGTGGGCGACGTCGTCCTGGTCGAGGCCGGCGACCTGATCCCCTCGGATGGAGACGTGATCGAAGGGATTGCTTCCGTCAACGAGGCGGCGATCACCGGCGAGTCGGCGCCGGTCATTCGCGAGTCCGGCGGAGACCGCTCCGCGGTTACCGGCGGCACCCAGGTTCTCTCCGACTGGATCAAGGTGCGGATCACCGCCGCGCCCGGCTCGACCTTCCTCGATCGCATGATCAAGCTGGTCGAGGGCGCCGAGCGGCAGAAGACGCCGAATGAGATTGCGCTCAATATCCTGCTCGTCGGCCTGACCATCATCTTCGTGTTCGCGACCGCGACCATTCCGAGCTACGTGAGCTATGCGGGAGGCGCCATTTCGGTGGTGATCCTGGTCGCGCTGTTCGTGACCTTGATCCCGACCACGATCGGCGCGTTGCTCTCGGCGATCGGCATCGCCGGCATGGACCGCCTGGTGCGCTTCAACGTGCTGGCGCTGTCCGGCCGCGCGGTCGAGGCGGCGGGCGACGTCGACACGCTCCTGCTCGACAAGACCGGCACCATCACGCTCGGCAACCGGCAGGCGACCGAGCTCAAGCCGCTGCGCGGCGTGGGCGAGCAGGAGCTGGCGGACGCCGCTCAGCTCGCTTCGCTCGCCGACGAGACCCCCGAGGGGCGGTCGATTGTCGTGCTCGCCAAGGAGAAATACGGCATTCGCGGCCGCGATCTGGCCGAGCTGAAGGCGAACTTCATTCCGTTCACCGCGCAGAGCCGCATGAGCGGTGTCGAGATCGGCGGCACCTGGGTGCGCAAGGGGGCGGTCGACGCGATCCTGAATTATCTCAATACGTCGGCGACCGCGGTCGGGCCGACCGGCGCGGTTCAGGTGCTGCGAGCGAACGTGAGCATCGATACCGCGCGCGAAGTGACTGCCATTGCGGACGCCATCGCCAAGTCCGGCGGCACCCCGCTGGCCGTTGCGAAGGATGGCCACTTGCTCGGCGTGATCCACCTCAAGGATATCGTCAAGGGCGGTATCCGCGAGCGCTTCGCCGAGCTGCGCCGCATGGGCATCCGCACCGTCATGATCACCGGCGACAATCCGACGACCGCGGCCGCGATCGCGGCGGAGGCCGGCGTCGACGATTTTCTGGCGCAGGCCACGCCCGAGGACAAGCTCAAGCTCATCCGCGACGAGCAAGGGAAGGGCAAGCTCGTCGCCATGTGCGGCGACGGCACCAACGATGCTCCTGCGCTCGCCCAGGCCGACGTCGGCGTCGCCATGAATACCGGCACTCAGGCCGCGCGCGAGGCCGGCAACATGGTCGACCTCGATTCCAATCCGACCAAGCTGATCGAGGTGGTCGAGATCGGCAAGCAGCTGCTGATGACCCGCGGCGCGCTCACCACGTTCTCGATCGCCAACGACGTGGCGAAGTACTTCGCCATCATCCCGGCGATGTTCGTGGCCTTCTACCCGCAGCTGCAGGCGCTCAATGTCATGAACCTGGCGACCCCGCAGAGCGCGATCCTGTCGGCGATCATCTTCAACGCACTGATCATCATCGCGCTCATCCCGCTGGCGCTGAAGGGCGTGCGCTACCGACCGATCGGCGCCGGCCCGCTGCTGCGTCGCAATCTTTGGATCTACGGCGTCGGCGGCGTCATCATTCCGTTCATCGGCATCAAGGCGATCGACCTCGTGGTCGCCGCCTTGCACCTCGCCTGAGGAGAAGAAGTCATGTTGAAGGAAATCCGACCGGCGATCATCTTGGTGGTTGCCCTCACGCTCATCACCGGGTTGGTCTATCCGCTCGCGATGACCGGGATCGCCGAGATCATCTTTCCCTCGCGGGCGCAAGGCAGCCTCATCGAAAGGGACGGCACGATCGTCGGCTCGGAGCTGATCGGTCAGGTGTTCACGAGCGACAAGTATTTCCATGGCCGGCCGTCGGCGACGGTGACGCCCGATCCCAAGGATCCCACCAAGAACGTCGATGCCCCGTACAACGCGGCAAACTCGGGCGGCTCCAATCTCGGACCTACCAACAAGGCTCTCGTCGAACGCATCAAGGGCGATGTGGAGAAGCTGAAGGAGGAGAATCCCTCCGCATCCGTTCCGATCGATCTGGTGACAACGTCGGGCAGCGGCCTCGATCCGCATGTCTCGCCGGCCGCGGCCCTGTTCCAGGTGCCACGCGTCGCCAAGGCGCGCAACATGCCGGAGGATCGCGTGCGGCAGCTCGTCGAGGACCACATCGAGGGACGCACGCTCGGCCTCTTCGGTGAACCGCGGGTCAACGTGTTGGCGCTCAACCTGGCGCTCGATGGCGCAACGTCCCATTAGTCCATCACGCGTGATTTTGATCGGTTGAGCTTGAGCCAGAATAGAGTCAGACTCTCTGTGCAGTAGTGCCCGATAGTGGTTGGCAGAGACCTCGATTCCTGATGGCAGAGCAGCGACGCGATTCCGACCATCGGCCCTCGCCGGACGCGCTGCTCGAAAAGGTCCGGCGCGAGGAGCGGCGTGTCGGCAGGCTCAGGATCTTCGTGGGCGCCGCGCCCGGCGTCGGCAAGACCTACGAGATGCTGCAGCAGGCCCGCGCCCGCAAAAGGGACGGCTACGATATCGTCGTCGGGGTGGTGGAGACCCACGGGCGCAAGGAGACCGAGGTGCTGCTGGAGGGCCTCGAGGTCATCCCGCGCCGGCGCATCGAGTACAAGGGCCAGTGGCTCGAAGAAATGGACCTCGATGCCGTCATCGCCCGCCGGCCGCAGATCGTCCTGGTCGACGAGCTCGCCCATACCAACGCCCCCGGCAGCCGTCATCCCAAGCGCTACCTCGACGTCGAGGAGCTGCTCGGTCATGGCATCCACGTCTACACCACGGTCAACATCCAGCACATCGAGAGCCTCAACGACGTGGTCGCCCAGATCACGCATGTGCGCGTGCGCGAGACGGTGCCGGACACGGTGTTCGATCGCGCCGATGCCGTCGAGCTGGTCGATCTCACGCCCGACGATCTGATCGAGCGCCTCAAGGAAGGCAAGGTCTACGTTCCGAAGCAGGCCGAGCGCGCGCTCGAGCATTTCTTCTCGCCCGCCAACCTGACGGCGCTGCGCGAGCTCGCTTTGCGCCGGACCGCCGAGCGGGTGGACGAGCAATTGCTCACGGAGATGCAGGCGCGCGCGATTCCGGGGCCGTGGGCGGCGGGCGAGCGCATTCTGGTCTGCATCAGCGAGGACCCGCGCGCCGCCGGCCTGGTCCGCTACGCCAAGCGGCTGGCCGACCGCCTGCACGGGCCATGGACGGCGCTCTATGTCGAGAGCCGGCGCAGCCTGCAGCTCAGCGAGGAGGAGCGCGACCGCGTCGCCGATACGCTGCGGCTGGCGCAGGCGCTCGGCGGCGAACCCGTCACCATCCCGAGCGCCGATCGGCGCATTGCCGACGACGTGATCGGCTATGCGCAAGCCAACAACGTCACCCAGATCATCATCGGAAAGTCGTCGCGCACGCGCTGGTTCGAGATCGTGCACGGCTCGGTGGTGCACGATCTCGTGCGTCGATCCGGCAATATCAGCGTGCATGTCATCGCCGGCGACGCCATCGCCGGCGAGCCCGTTCCAAAGAAGACCGTGCGCACGGTCGAACCGGCCGGCTTCGACCTGCATCCCTATGCCATGGCCATGTTCGCGGTTGCGGTCGCGCTCGGGATTGGTGAAGCGACCGTGCCCTGGTTCGGCCTTGAGAACGCCGCTCTGGTCTTCCTGACCGCGATCGTCGTCGTCGCGGTCCGCTACGGCTTGAGGCCTTCGCTGTCGGCCAGCGTCGCGTCGTCGCTTTGCTACAACTTCTTCTTCATGCCTCCGCTCTATACTTTTACGATCGCCGATCCGGCCAACGTGGCGGCATTCGTGTTCTTCACGATCGTGGCTGTCATCGTCTCCAACGTCGCGGCGCGCGCCCGCACTCAGGCGGTGGCGGCGATGGAGCGCGCACGGACGACCGAGTCGCTCTATTCCTTCAGCCGCAAGCTTGCCGGGGTCGGTACGCTCGACGACGTGCTCTGGGCCTCGGCCTACCAGACGGCGCTGATGCTGAAGGTGCGCGTCGTCATTCTGCTGCCGGAGGACGGGTCGATCGCGGTCAAGGTCGGCTATCCGCCGGAGGACATCCTCGACGAGGCCGATCTCGCGGCGGCGAAATGGGCGTGGCTGAACGACCGCTCGGCCGGGCGCGGCTCGGACACGCTGCCGGGCGCCAAGCGCCTGTTCCTGCCCATGCGCACCGGCCGCGGCGCCATCGGCGTGGTCGGCATCGACAGCGACAAGCCGGGCCCGCTGCTCACCCCCGACCAGCGCCGTCTGCTCGATGCGCTGATCGATCAAAGCGCGCTCGCGATCGAGCGGGTCTACCTGGTCGGGGACGTCGAGCGGGCGAAGCGCACGATCGAGACCGATCGATTGCGGTCGGCGCTGCTCACCTCGATCTCGCACGATCTCAAGACCCCGCTTGCGGCGGTGCTGGGAGCGGCGGGGGCGCTGCGCGACCTTTCCGGCGCGCTCGGCGCGGGCGAGAAAGCTGATCTCCTGGCGACGATCATCGACGAATCGGAGCGGCTCAACCGGTTCATCGCCAACCTGCTCGACATGACCAAGCTCGAGTCCGGCGCCATCGTGCCGAACACGGCGCTGCACGATGTCGGCGAGATCGTCGGCAGCGCGTTGCGCCGCGCGGGCAAGATGCTGGCGCGCCACCACGTCGAGCTGGAGTTGGCCGCCGGGTTGCCGATGCTCGATCTCGATCCGGTGCTGTTCGAGCAGGTCCTGTTCAACGTGTTGGACAACGCCGCCAAGTACTCCCCCGCGGACACCACCATCCGCATCCAGAGCTGGCGCGACCGGGATGCGGTCTGCCTGCAGGTGCTGGACGAAGGCGACGGCATCCCGCCCGCGGAGCTGGAGCGCATTTTCGACAAGTTCCACCGCGCGGAAAAGGGCGATCGGGTCCAAGCGGGCACCGGACTGGGCCTTGCGATCTCGCGCGGCTTCGTCGAAGCCATGCACGGCACCATCACCGCCGCCAATCGCACCGACCGCAGCGGCGCGATGTTCGCGATCAGATTGCCGATCCCGCCGCGGACCAAACAGCTGGATACCGCGGCATGAGCGCGGCGCCGCTCAAGATCCTGGTGATCGACGACGAGCCGCCGATCCGCAAGCTCCTGCGGATGGGATTGAGCACGCAAGGCTACGAAATCATGGAAGCCCCGAGCGGAAAGCGGTCGCTCGAGCTGCTGTCGCAGAAGCCCGATTTGATCATCCTCGATCTCGGGCTTCCCGATATCCAGGGCCTCGAATTGCTGCGGACGATTCGCTCGCGCGACGACGCCGTGCCGATCGTGGTGCTGTCCAGCCGCGGGGACGAGGTCGGCAAGGTCGAGGCGCTCGACCTCGGCGCCGACGATTATGTCACGAAGCCGTTCGGCATGGAGGAGCTGCTCGCCCGCATGCGGGCGGCGCTCCGTCACCAATTGCAGGTGCATGGCGAGCGACCGATCTTCCGGACCGGCGATCTCTCGGTCGACCTGGTGCGGCGCATCGTCAAGGTCGCGGACCAGGAGGTGAAGCTTTCGCCGAAGGAGTACGAGCTGCTGCGGGTGCTGGTGCAGCATGCCGGCAAGGTGCTGACCCACAAGTTCCTGCTCGGCGAGCTGTGGGACGACCTCACGGACGCGCAGTACCTGCGCGTCTATGTGCGCCAGCTGCGCCAGAAGATCGAAGCCGATCCCGAGCGTCCGCACTACGTCTTGACCGAGACCGGGATCGGCTATCGGCTGCGCGCGCCGGATTGAACGCGAAGCGCCGCCGTTCTCGCGGTCGAAATTGGCTGTCGGCTCCGAATCTGAGCCGACATGGAGATCAAGGGCTTTCTCGCACCTTCGCAAGTCGTGATCGACCTGCGCGCATCCGACAAGGCTCGCTGGCTCGACGAGCTTGCCCGCGGGGCGGCCCCGCATCCGGTTCGGATCCCCAGGCGATATCGAGCGCGCTGTCGAAGCGCGAGGAGCGCGGGTCGACCGGAACGGGTGGCGGCGTGGCGATCCCACACGCGCGGATGCCGGGCATCGACAAGCCTGCCGGACTGTTCGACTTGGTCGCTGATCAACCCCCGAAACCGACCATCGGCTCAAATCTCCGGGACTGACCAACTACCTCTGCGTAGTCCTCGATTGGAGCCGGGCGCCCCAGCAGGTACCCTTGCACCTCGTCGCAGGCCTCGCGGGAGAGGAAGGCGAGCTGATCCTTGGTCTCGACCCCTTCCGCGACCACCGGCAAATCGAGGCCGCGTCCCAACCCGATGACAGCGCGAACGATGGCCGCGGATTGAGCGTTGCGGTCCAGATTGCAGATGAAGGCCCGATCGATCTTGATCTTGTCGAAGGGGAACGCCTGGAGGTAGGACAGCGACGAGTACCCCGTGCCGAAATCATCCATCGCAATTCGTACGCCGAGCGCCTTGAGGCGGCGCAGGATCGACGCCGCACGGGAAAAGTCGCCGATCAGGACGCTTTCGGTGATTTCAAGCTCCAACCGGCGGGAGGCGAGGCCGGTTTCAAGCAGGACCGAATGGACGAGTTGCGGCAAATCCCCGTGTCGGAATTGAATCGGCGACAGGTTGACGGCGACTTGTAGCGGCCGCGGCCAAGAGGCCGCTTCGCGACAGGCTTCGCGCAGGATCCACTCTCCCATTGGGATGATGAGGCCGCTCTCCTCGGCAAGCGGGATGAACGTTCCGGGCGGGATCAGGCCCTGCTTCGGATGATTCCACCGGATCAACGCCTCGAAGCCGATGATCTTTCCATTGATCAGCCCTTGCGGCTGATAATGTAGAACCAGTTCGTTCCTCTCGATGGCCGAACGTAAGTCATGTTGCAGGGCCCGCCGCGCCCGTAATCGTTTGTCCATGTCGGCCTCGAAGAACCGGATCGTGCCCCGGCCTTCCGCCTTCGCCCGATAAAGCGCGGCGTCCGCGTTGGCCAGAAGCGTGGCGGCGTCGATCCCGTCGTGCGGATAGATCGCCACTCCCACGCTGATGCCGATCCGCAGCTGCTGTCCTTCGATGTTCAGGTCGCCCGCGACAGTCGCGAGCAGGCAATCGGCAAGCACTTCGGCGGTCGATGGCTGGGGGCCGTCCGCGATGATCGTGAACTCATCGCCGCCGACGCGTGCGAGGAAGGTACCTTCGGCCGCTTGCAGGAGGCGTCGAGACACCTCACGCAACAATCCGTCGCCGACCGAGTGTCCGAATACGTCGTTGACCTCCTTGAAACGATCAAGGTCGATGCACACGACGGAGAAGCTTTCCTTGCCCTTGGCCGCTTTGTCCAGGGTCGACGCAAGGTGCTCGGTGAACGCCGCGCGGTTGGGCAGATCGGTCAGCGCATCATGGAGCGCCAGGTGCGCGATCCGCTCTTCCGCACGCTTGCGCTCGGTCATGTCTTCAATGACGGCCAACAGGTACTGTGGCTCACCGTTCTCGCCGGGAATGGCAAGCCTCTTGTTCGTGATGAGGCGCATGCCCTTGCCCGGCGTATGAACCGGATTGTTCTCGATGAACAGCTGTTGCCCGGTACGCAGGACCTCGCCGTCCCGGGCGGTCATGACATCGGCTTCGTCCTTTGGGAAGAAGTCATAGGCGTTCTTCCCGATCATTTCGTTGCGAGGCATGCCGAAAAATTCTTCACCATACCGATTGATGAGGACGTATCGGCCATCCCGCGCGTCTTTCACGACGATCGTGGCGGGCACGTTCTCGATGATCGTATTGAGGAACGTGCGGGTGCGATCGAGCTCCTTTTCGGCCCGCAGTCGTTCGGTGACGTCGTCGTGCGTGGAGACCCATCCGCCCCCCAGGACCGGCGCGTTCGTGACGGAGATCCACCGCCCATCCGGAAGCTCCACCACCTTGGTTTCAACTTTTCCGCGATCGATCATCTTCGTCAGGTACTGATCGGGATTTCCGGCCAAAGTGCCGGCCGCCTTACGCAAGTGCAATACATCGCGAATCGTCCAGTCGCGTTGTACCGCGTCCGGCAAGCCGTACATTTTCAGATACTTCTGATTGGTGAGAATTACGCCCCCCTTCGCGTCGTACATCTGTAGGCCCTGGCGCATGCTGTTCAGGGCTGCATCCAGCCGTATGTGCTGGTCGCTGAGTTGCTCTTCGGCCTGCTTCTGCGCACGCAAGAGCCGGTGTCGCTCGGTGACGTCCTCGTGGGTGACCACCCAGCCGCTGCCGCTCGCCGTCGGCTGGCTTATGACGGTGATGACGCGGCCGTCGGTCAGCTCCATCGTCGTGGTTGTCGGATTCCTGTTGTTCATCGAATGGAGCAGATCGGCGATGTATTTCTCCGGGTCGATCGAGAAAAAGGTCCCTGCTGCCATGCGATGCTGGACGAGGTCGCGAACCGTGCATCCGGGTTTGACGATGTCCCGCGGCAACCGGTACATCTCGAGATAGCGCTGGTTGCAGACCACGAGCCGGCCCGCCGTGTCGAACATGTTCAGGCCCTGAGTCATATTGTTGAGGGCCGTATCGAGTCGCAGGTTTTGCTCCCGGAGTTTTTCCTCCGAGTCTTCGATCAATTGCTGCCGCGCCCGGGCGAACTGTCTGGCCTTGTCGGCGAGGCGGCTGTCTGCGACCGCCCACGGCCACACCCGCAACGGCCACGGCGAGCGCGGTCGGAGAGAGGGTAAATGCGGCGATCACCCGCGTTGGATCGGGAATGATTTGCACCGCGCCCATCGCCGTGAAGTGATGCGAGACGATGGCCAAGGTCAGGAGAAGCGCGGCGGCAAGCGTCGCACGCATATCGTCACGGCGCACCGCAATCGCCAATGCGGCCGTTGCGAACAGCATGCCGAGCACCACGGAGGCCAGGACGAGGTCAGCAATCCAAGTCACCTGGCCCGGCAATTGGATGGCTGACATCCCCGTGTAATGCATGCAGGCAACGCCGGCGCCAACGATGCCGCCGCCGATCGGTGCGCTCCACCGGCCGGGACCGCTCACCGCGAGGGCAAGACCAATGCTCGTCACGGCCACGGCCATGACCAGGGACAAAGTCGTCAGGCCGATGTCGTATGCGATGGCAACGCCGGGCTCGTAGGCCAACATGGCGATGAAGTGCGTCGCCCAGATGCCGCATCCGGTCGCCGCGCCCGCCAGTCCCACCCATGTTGCACGTCGGTATCCGCGGGTCGCGCGGGCGCGACGGAACAGATTGACGGCCACGAGGCTTGCGAGAAAGCAAACCACGCCGGCAAGCGCCACCAGGCGCAGGTCATGCTCGCCACCAAGGCAGGACAGGACGCGAAACATGCTTGTTCCGTACACCTTCGCGAAGGCGCCCCCACGGCACGTTCGTGATGGTCATAGCGGCGGGACGACAAAAATCGGCAAAGATACTTGGTTAAAAGAATGCAGCGCGTGGTCTTACAATTGAAGCCATTGGCGACCGGCTGTGGCATCTTTGAGGTTTGGGGTGGTTCCGGGCCCAGAGGTGAGATAGAGCGTCGCCTCGCGGCCCATGCCGCAGCCGGCGGCGAGATACTCCTCGGTGCCGATACAGCTGCCGGCCCGGGTATTGACCAGCACGATATCGAGCGGCTTCAACTCGTGACGGACGAACTGTGCTCGCGATGAGCTTTTCAGCTCATGACCGGAAGGCGCGCTCGGATTTTCCGGCAAGGTGAATTTCGTGCCGGCGGCGTGCTCGAAGGCGACCTAACGGCCGGTTCGGCGGTGCGATAGTGTCCTCAAGTGTGGCCTCATGCTGGGCACGCGCATGAACGAACGGACGGCGGGCTTTGAATGCGCAGGGAAAACGCATGGCCTCCGACGGCGGCGCCGCAAGATGCGCCACGCCTTTCCCTGAACATCATCGTGAAGCGGCTGTCGTCGCCGCGCCCGGCGGCGGCGTAGCGATGGTCTTGACGTTCCGCGCTACAAAGCCGCCGTGGAAGGTCGAGACCGCCGGCGTGGCGCACGATCCCGCGACGGTTATGACCGCCTTGCCGTTTTCGACCGTCACACTGTCCCGCGAAACCGAAACCCTGAGCGGCCCCTTCAACGTGAGAAGCTGGTGCGTCTGATAGTGGCAGATGTGCAACTCGCTGTTCGCCAACAGATCCAACTGTGTCCGATCGTTGATGATATCGAGCACGTCGAGCAAGGCCGGTCTCCCCTGAGAGAAGGCGACCACGCGACCTGTCAAGTACTCCACATGGGCCACGTCGGTCGTGGCGTCGAGCCCCGCGAGGGCTGACCCAGCCCCCAGGCCCACGCCCATGAGCAGTGTGGCCGCGATGAATTTCACCAGGGTCGATGTTTTGTCGTATCCGCGATGTTGTCGGGCCTGATGGCCGACAACCGGCGTTCCGACGGTCAAACGGGCGACGCTGTTTCGCATGTTCGCCTCCATCCGTCGCTGAGACTAGCGCCGGCGCGGCCCGAAAAATGTGATGGCCATCACAAAAATGCAGATTAAAAGTGCATGGGCCATTATTTTAACCCGCTGGGGTCCCTTTTAAATTTGTCAATGGTCCGTCTGGGGCGTCGGGCTGCACGTTTCTGAGGGACGCGTGTTGCGCGAGCGATAAACGCGCCGACGTTCTTGCCAAGTCAGAGTCTCAAACGGCGCGATCTCCTCTACAATGCATCCACGGCAGATCCGCCTTCACGCCCGAGAGAGCAGCGACTGAATGCACAACCTGGACACTCTGATAAAGCGGCTCCCGAAATGCGAGCTGCACATTCACATCGAAGGCAGCTTGGAGCCCGAGCTGATGTTCGCGTTGGCACGCCGGAACGGCATCCGCCTGCGGTATCCGTCGGCTGAAGCGTTGCGGCAGGCCTATCAGTTCCGGAACCTGCAGGATTTTCTCGACATCTACTATCAAGGCATGTCCGTTTTGAACACGGAGCAGGATTTCTACGACCTTGCCTGGGCATATCTCGAACGAGCGCGCGCTGATAATGTCCGCCATGTCGAGATGTTCTTCGACCCTCAGGGACACACGTCCCGCGGCGTCCCATTCTCGACGGTGGTCGAAGGTCTCCACCGCGCCATTGGCGACGCGAGGAGAGAGCTGGGCGTGCAGGCAGGCCTGATCATGTGCTTTCTGCGCCATCTCGACGAGGCAGATGCCGAGAGGACTCTGGATTCAGCGCTGGCGTTCAAGGACCGAATCGTCGGCGTCGGGCTCGATTCATCCGAAACCGGGCACCCGCCCAGTAAATTCAAGCACGTATTCAGCCGCGCGCGAGATGCCGGCTTCTTTCTCTCAGCCCATGCCGGCGAGGTAGGGCCGCCGAGCTACGTCTGGGAAGCGCTCGACGTGCTCGGCGTCGCGCGAATCGATCACGGCAACCGCTCCCTGGAGGATGAGACTTTAATGGGGCGGCTTGCCCGCGACCAAGTCCCGCTGACCATGTGTCCGCTTTCCAACCTGCGGCTAAGGGTCATCGATGATCTCATGCATCACCCGCTACGACGGATGATGGACAAAGGCCTCATCGTTACTGTCAATTCCGACGATCCCGCCTACTTCGGCGGCTATGTCAACCAGAACTATCTCGCGGTGTCGGAGGCGTTGGGGCTCCGACGCGAGGAAATTGCAACGATCGTCCGCAACGGAATTAAGGCATCGCTGATGACGATGTCGGAGAAGGATCAGGCTTTGGCCGATGTCGATCGCGTCCTCGCCGAGACGGCGTGACATATCGAACCGGTCTCATGTGACTTCGAACCGAGCTTCTTGCGTTTCCACGCGGATATTGAAAATTGCGGAGCAGCGACTCCAGCCGATCGCCGATCGAGAGGCGCTGGCCATGTCCCGGCCGTGCCGCCAAAGCGGCGATCACGACGGCTCCGATCGTCTTCACGACCGGCGACGATCCGGTGCGGGTCGGCCTCGTCGTAAACCTCAATCGCCCCGGAGGTAGCTTGACCCGCGTGAGCGTGTTCACGGCCCGCCCGGTCTGACCGTGGCGCCCACGCTGCGCGATGATCCCCGCTTCCCCATCGAAAAAATGCCGTGATCCATGGATGCGACCGCGCTCGGGCCATCCGATCCGCGCCCGCCAAGACCGAAATTTCAGGAGGAGCGTACGCGCCGATGGACGAGGCGGACGGCGTGGAAGAGAAAAAAACCGACCGGCCCGAACAGGAAGGTGAGAGGCAGCACCGGGATCAGCACGAGCGGTGAGAGCCTGGCACGCTCCGTCTCGGCCGCGATCCAGGCGCCCACGAACAGATCGAACGCGAGATAATGCATCCAGCCGGCCAGCAAGAGCCAATCATTGGCGAAGAGCTGGCGCACGCCCAGGAGGCTCGAAAATCCTCCCTCGGTCGCACTCCATCCCGCCGCAATTGCCAAGGCATAGCCGACACAAATCGCCAACGGCCAGTACAGTCCTGCCAAGCGGTCGCGCAGCCACGGGCAGTTCGTCGCGATTCCGGCAACGAGCCCGACCCAACCCGCAAGCGCGAAAAGATTGGCGAGCTTGAACAAGTCTTCCGGGCTCATGTGCTCCCTCCAATCTTCCATCGACGATGGGTTTCGCTTCGCTTCACCCATCGGGCGCAATGACCGGAAATGGGGCATTCGCGTCGGAGACGAGCGGGGCGTCTCCGCGCCGCATATCCGGACCTCGTGCGCCGGCAAACGCACCTGGCGCCAATCCTTCTTGGCCCGGACGGCGGATTACGCAACTCGGTTCCTTGTGTGATGGGCCACACACTTGTCCGACTTGTCTCGGTTTAACCTCTAAGCCAGCGATGCCGCGCCTGCGGCAAACCCAGCGGAGAGGAGGCGTTACATGCGTTCCACACCAAAGGGAATATTGCTCAAAGTCTCGATCATCGTTTTCGCCGTCGTCGTATGCATCGGTGCAACCGCCATCCAGGCGTGGCAGGACCGCCCGGCCAAGGCCGAGAGCCAGCCGGTCGCCGCGGGCGGCATGTTCATGCCCGTAACCACACCTGCGCTGTGGTGACACCGGCCGGACCCCCGCATTCGAGGGTGGAATGCCGTCCGTGGCGACTCGCCGCGGCCGGTTATTGCACAATCGAGGAGCGATTGCCCGCGAGGATCTCGCTTCAGGCATACGCCGCGGCCGCGCGTGAAGCGTCGCCACGAAATGGGGCGCGATAGGTTTCGCGAAACCTGAAGATCGTCATGAGCGTGACGCAAGCCGACGCCATGATCAGAAACGCCGGCGCGATCTCGTCGCCGGTGCGTTCGACTAGCCAAGTCGCAGCGAGCGGCGTCAATCCGCCGATCACCCCGAGACATACGTTATAGCCCAATGCCACCGCCGTGCAGCGGACCTGCGGCGGCGCTGCTTCCACCAAAATGGCGGGCAGCGTTCCGCCATAAAGCCCCATCATCAGTACAAAGCCGAGCTGCCCGAGCTGCGCAAGCAACACGGAGGAATGATTCAAGAGCCAGAACAGCGGAAGCGCACCGACGAGGCCGAGAATGCTCGCGAACAGGAGAAGGGGCTTGCGTCCGAAGCGATCGGTCAAGAAGCCGGCCGCGATCACGACTACCAGCAAGATTGCCATGCTGAATGAGTTGATCTCGAGCGCGCGTGAGGGCGGAATGCCGTCGGCGGTTTGCAGCCAGCTCACCAGGTAGACGAAACCGACGTAGAAGGTCACCGCATTGAACACCGACAAGCCGATGAAGCCCACGACCAGCCGCCAGTGATCGGAAAGCGTCTCGACGATGGGAGCGCGCTTGCGTTTCTCCGGCGACGCGGTTTCCAGCACGTACAGACGCAGAATGTAGCCGGCAAGCCCTACCACCAGCCCGAGCAGGAACGGGATGCGCCAGCCCCAGGCGGCGAGCGTTTCGGCCGACATGCTCGCCGCGAAACCCGCGCCGACGGCCGAGCCGAGCAGAATGCCGCCGGTAGCCCCGCACGCCGCCAGTGTACCCATCAGGCCGCGGCGGCCCTCGGGGGCATGCTCGACCAAAAACACCATCGAACTCGTATATTCGCCGCCAACCGAAAGCCCCTGCACGATACGCAGCAGGATGAGCGCGACCGGCGCGAGCAGGCCGATCGCCGCGTAACCCGGTAACAAACCAATCAGGAAGGTGGGGACCGCCATGGCGGCAACCGAGAAAGTCAGTGCCGCGCGTCGCCCAAAACGATCGCCGATATGGCCGATGAGCACGCCGCCGATCGGCCGCATCAGATAGCCGACCGCGAACACGCCGAATGCCGAAAGCAGCTGAGCGACTGGATCCTCATGCGGAAAGAAGTGTCGGCCGATCGCCGCCGCGAAGTAGCCGTAGATCGCAAAATCGTACCATTCGAGCACGTTGCCGACCATGCCAGCGGCGATCACTCTGCGTATTTGGGCGGAAATCATCTTGCTCCCCGGGTCGAAAGCGCATAGGACGCGGCTCTATCGTGACGTCCTACGCGGCGAAAATCCAGCCGATCTTCGTGTTGAGCAGCCGACAAAATTTTGAACTCGCCGTGAATCTCAAGACCGCCGAGGCGCTGAGTGTTGAGATGCCGACATCGATCTTGCTGTGCAACAAGGTGATCGAATGAGCGATCCCGCTGCATGTCGGCTTCCGGTCATTCGCGTCGGCGGCGGCCGGGGCGGTCGTCGGTCGATTTCCGCAGGACCCCAAAAGCTGACGTAAATTCGAGGCTTTGGCGCGATCGCATTCGGCCCCTGGCCGGTACCTTGCCAATGGTGAGCGCGGTGCCTGCCACAAGGCTCTCTCGGTAGCATGATAGGGGCAGCAAAATGTTGCGCGCCTCTCCTCATCTATTCAAACTAGGGGCGCGCCGAATACAGCGTCGCGTCCGTTCGACTCTGTGGCCCGGGGGTGGGACCAATGACGTTCGCCGAGCTGACCGGGGTGCTGCAGATAATCACGATACTGCTCGCCGTCGCGTTCGGCTGTCTGCTGGGCTTCCTCTTGGGCTTCTTACGGGGGCGCATCTCGGAACGGCGAAAAATTCGGCGCTGGTTGCAGCAACAGCATCTTGAGCAGGCTGAAGCAAAATCAGCTCTCGCTGACCAGGTGACCGAGTGGTCGCTGACGTTGCAGCGTACCCGAGAGGCGTTGAAGGCGGCCATGCGCCCGGTCGACGCCGACTGACACCTGAAGGAGCAAGGTGTGCTACCGCGAGCGGGCACCAAGGACTACTCGATCACCTCGTCGGCACGCAAGAGGATCGACGTAGGCACAACCAGCCCAAGCGCCTTGACCGTTCTCATGTTCAGGACGAATTCGAATTTGGTAGGTTGCGTCACCGGCAAATCAGCCGGTTTTTCGCCCTTGAGAATTCGCCCGACATAGACTCCGGCCTGCCGATAAAGGTCCGTGATACTGGCACCGTAGCTTATCAGGCCACCACCGACGGCGTATTCGCGCAGTGCGTAGATCGTGGGAATTGCATGGCGTGCCGCAAGCGCAACAAGGGCGCCGCGCAAACTTTCGAAGAATGGATCGGTGGTGACAAGAAGCGCGCTCGCCCGCTGCCGTGCGATGGTCGCGAATGCGCTCTCGAAATCACGCTCGTTGCCGGCCCGAACGACTTGGATTTTCAGTCCAAGCGACCGCGCGGCGTTTTCCGCTTCCTTGACCTCGAAATCCGCTGATGGGTTGTTGGAATTCGCCAGCACGGCGATGAGCTCGGCGCCGGGAATCAGTTCATGCAGGAGCTCGATTCGTTTTGCCACGAGCGCGGCAGAGATAAGGGTCGCTCCAGTGACATTGCCGCCGGGACGGTTCAAGCTCGGCACCAAGCCGGCTTGGATGGGGTCGGAGCCGGAAATAAAGACGATTGGGATGTTCGCGGTTGCCGACCGTGCCGCGCGCACCGCGGCGATGCCGCCCGTTGCGGCGATCACCATGACCCCACGCTGAACCAAGTCGGTTGCCAGTGCCGACAGCTGATCGAATCGGCCTTCTGCCCAGCGATATTCGATCGTCACGTTCTGGCCCTCGACAAACCCGGCTTCGGCGAGGCCATTGCGGAAGGCGGCCACCCGATGCGCCAATTCCCCTGGTGATGCAGGGTTGAGGAATCCAACGACCGGCATCGCCGGCTGTTGCGCGCCCGCCGCGAGCGGCCACGCCGCCGCACCGCCGACGAGAGTGATGAGCTCGCGCCGATTCATTCGATCACCTCGTCAGCGCGAAGGAGGATCGACGTCGGCAATTCGATCGCGAGCGCCTTCGCCGTCTTGAGATTCAGCGCCAGCTCGAACGTCGTCGCCTGCTCGACCGGCAGGTCCATCGGGTTCGCGGTAAACCCGAGTTTCTGCAATTCGGCGACAAAGGTCCGGTATCCCAGCCCGCCGGACACGGCGTCGTCGAGGCGGTTGTTGAGGACCCCGATGCGGACGACTTGGCCGGGTTGCTGCGCGCGCGCCGCCAGTGGCCACGCCGTGGCGTCGCCGATCAATGCAATGAACTGCCGGCGCCTCATGATCGCCCCGGGTGTCAGAACCACGCACCACATCGTGACACACCGATTGGGGTCTTGGGAATGGGGTGAGAGGGAACGTGAATTGCGACCAATTGTTCTGGCGGCCGGCCAAGGGCAGCGAGAACGATGATCCCTCGATTCCCGAATGGTGCGTGAGCGGACTGATCATGCCGGCGTTCGACGCGTCGGAACCTAAGGTCAGATCGCGCGTTCCCATCGCAGCGGTTCACAGGAGTTGAAAATGGGTCGAGGTCTCTTGCTCTGGCTGATCGGCATTCCCTTGCCAATCATTCTGCTGATCTGGCTTTTTGGTGGTCTGCACTGAAGTAGCTCGGTTCATGCCGATCATCGCGTTGCAGCGTAGGGCGACAAATGGTCGGTGAAGACGGCGGACTTGGCCTTCTTCGATTAAGCAAACCCCCGCCCTTAGCCGGTGGCGGGCCCGCCGAGTCGCCCATACCTGCTTTCCTGCAGCTACGCCGGGGTGCGTTCCGTTGAAGGTCTTGAGTCTCATCCTCACAGTCGTATTTGCCCTTGGGGCCGCCGAAACCTCATCAGCGCGTCCCAAGCACCGCGTCGAGGCACCGGGCATGACGCGGGATGACGGGGGAACGCCGATCATCATGCAGGGCCTGGAGCGGCCGAAAAGGCCCGTTCCGGACGACGATCATCCGAAGCAACGTGCGGAACGCCCGCGCATGCTTCCGCGAGGAAGCAGTGGCTATTACCTGCCGCCCATCCGGCCGCCCAGCGGCGGTCCGGCATCGGCCCTGGTGATCCGGCCGTCCCCGGCTCCTTACAAGCCACCGCCGATCAACAGTTTCAGCGACCGCGCCACGCAGTGCGTTCACTCCTTTCCGCTGAATGCGGGCATGGGGAACAACCCCGTCGACCGTGACGCCTACGTGCGCTCTTGCGTGAACAACTGACCGCATCGATCGCCGCCGCCGATCCGGCGCGGTTGCATGTGCGGCCCTCCTCAAGTCCCTCTCGGTGTCGTGCGCCAGTGCTCGCCATGGCATCGCCGCGCGGGCCGCAAAGACTCGGTTGCGTGGCGATCTTGACTGCGCGAGGCCCCGGTCACTTCGCAAAGCCGAGTAAACCCGTCGGCCGCGGCCCCGCCGATTGGCGACGAGACCAAGGCGCCCGGCAAAAACACCGACGCTGAGAATCAGAAACGACGGTCAACCACGTCCAGCCTCCGGCCCGGCATCGGCGCTTCCGCCGAGCGCGAGCGGATGGGCGTGTGCGTAATCGACGAGGTCGGCGTAGCGCCGGAGCTCGCGTTCGCCCTGCCGGCGCCGCGATTCGTGCAGCGCCAGCAGCCCGCGACGGACAAATCCGGTTAGGCGCAGGGTTCGCTCTTTGCGACTTGGCGCACGCTCGCGCGGCAGAAATCCGCCGGCAACTGCGACACTAACCCCTTGGTGGTGCTTGGCCATCTTTACCCCTCGCCGATCGACGTGTGGCTCATGGAGCCTTCGATGTGGGCTAAGCAGTGACTGCCCTGCGCGATGTGATGGCCATCACAAAATAATCGATTTCGCGCAACGCCCGCTCGAGCGGTTCACACACCGGCGGCCTCTCCGGTGTTGGGGCAGTCCGGGCATGCGCCGCCGATCCGGCCCGGTCGTCTCCGTCGCGATTGACCCCAAGCGGTCATTAAGCCCACCCGCTATTGGCCCAGGTGAGTTAGAGCATTTTCAGGAAAAAGCCTGCCCCGGACTCGATCCTGGACTCGATCCGGGGTAGGAACCGGGTTTACGTCCGAAAACGCGACCACGCGCGCATTCAGTTTCCAGCGAAACTGAATGCGTGTCAGGGCGCCGCTCCGACCGGCAGGCGCACAATGAACACCGAGCCTTTGCCCGGCTCGCTCGTCACGGTGACGTCGCCGCCCATCATGCGCGCGAGCTTGCGGGAGATGGCAAGCCCAAGCCCGGTGCCGCCGAAGCGCTGCGCGGTCGCGGCGTCGGCCTGGCTGAACTCCTCGAACAGCTTGGCCTGCTGCTCCGGCGTCATGCCGATGCCGGTGTCGGCCACCGCGAGCTCGATCCAGCTGCTTCCGTTGGACACCTTGCGCGCCCCGAGCTTGACCTCGCCCTCCTTCGTGAACTTGCAGGCATTGCTCAACAGATTGAGCAGGATCTGCCGCAGCCGCATGGGGTCGACGGTCAGAGGCCCGAGCTTTTGTTGGGCGTCGACGACGAGCCGGTTCTTGTTCTGCTCGGCAAGCTGGCGTGCGGTGCCGATCACCTCCTCGATCAGCGGCGCGAGCTCCACGGTCTGCGGGTTGAGCTCGAGCTTGCCGGCCTCGATCTTCGAGAGGTCGAGCACCTGATTGATGAGCCCGAGCAGGTGGGTGCCGGCGCGATGCACGCGCTGCAGCGGCTCCAGCGCCTTCTCGGTGCCGAAGCGCGCCACGTTGGTGACCATCATCTCGGTGAGCCCGATGACGGCGTTGAGCGGCGTGCGCAGCTCGTGGCTCATGCTGGCGACGAATCGCGACTTGTGCTCGCTCGCCAGTTCGAGCTGGCGGTTCTTGTCCTGGATTTCGTCGAACAGCCGCACGTTCTCAATCGCGATCACCGCCTGGTCGGCGAAGGTCGTGAGCAGCTCGATCTGCTTGTCGGTGAACGGCGCGACTTCTGTCTTATACAGAACTATTGTGCCGAGCGGCACGCCCTCGCGCAGCAAGGGTACCGCTAGCACCGTCCGAAGACGCTGGAGTTTCTGCGCGTCGGGGAAATCATATTCAGGGTCCGCCTCGACGTCTGGAATTTGGATCGGACGGCGCTCCAGCAGCGCGCGGCCAGTCGTGGTTCCCCGTCCTGCGCGGATCGGGGTGCGCTCCCAGAGCTCCAGGCTTCCGGGCGGGGCATTGTAAGCAGCGGCGGCGCGGCAACACTCACCATCGTAACGGAAAATCATGCCGTGCTTGGCACCGCAAATGCGGACGGCATTCTCCAGCAACGTCTCAAGGACGCGCTGGAGATCGAACGCCGTCCGGCTGATGGTCTTGAGCACCTCGGCCGTGGCAGTCTGTTGCCGCAGCGATTCGCTCAGCTCCTCCGTGCGCGCCTGCACCTCGTCGAACAGCCGCACGTTCTCGATCGCGATCACCGCCTGGTCGGCGAAGGTCCTGACCAGCTCGATCTGTTTCTCCGTGAACGGTCGAACCGTGGAACGAATCAGCGCAATGACGCCGATCGGGGTTCCTTCCCTCAAGAGCGGAACCCCGAGCATGGTGCGAAGCTGCTTCATGCGCTCCATGGTATATTCGGGGTCTTTGTGAACGTCGTGGATATGGACGACTTTTCCTTCGATCAAGGTTCGCCCGACGCACGACCCTCGCGAGGGCTCGATCGAGAGTTTTTCCAGGTACTCCTTGTGCTCGCGCGTGGATTGGTAGATCGCGGCCACGCGGTGGGTACCGCCCCTGGGCCGCCATATATTGACGATGTCGGCTTCGCACAGCCGCGCCGCCGACTCGACCAACGCATCGAGCACCGCCTGCAGATCAAAGGTCGAGCGGCTGATCACCTTGAGCACGTCGGCGGTCGCGGTCTGCTGCTGCAACGATTCGCGTAGTTCGTTCAGCAGCCGCAATTTCTCGATTGCGATCACGGCCTGATTGGCAAAATTAGTGACTAGCTCGATCTGCTTTTCACTGAATGGCTGAACCTCTTGTCGGTAGATGGCGATCGCGCCGACGAGCTTATCCTCGTTGAGCATCGGGACGACGAGGAGGGTTCGGGCGCCGCTAAGTTCGGTTGCCGTGACGAAATAAGGATCGCGCTCGACCCAGACCTCCTGCTCCGCCCTGGCATCGACGATGTGAACCGCCCGTTTCGTCCGTGCGACACGGCCAAGACCGCTTCCGGGATCCGGGATGAATGCTCCACCCTGCAGGAACTCGGCAAATGCCGGCGGTACGCCAAGCATTGCAGTAGCCTCGACGAGGTCATCGCTGGAACGGAAAAGCACTCCGAAATTGGCTTGGCAAATTCGCGTCGCGTTCTCCAGCATGGCGTTGAAGACAGGCTCCAGCTCGCCCGGCGAGCTGTAGATGACCCGCAGCACCTCGGAGGTCGCTGTTTGCTGCTCCAACGATTCACGCAATTGCGCTTCGCGGCGTTTGAGCTCGCTGATGTCGGTGTAGATCCCGACGATGCCGCCGTCCTGGGTGCGGCGTTCGCTGATCTTCATCCAGCGACCGTCGCCGAGCTGGTATTCGAAGGGAACGGAAGGGTTGCGATGCAGTGCGATCCGCTGCCGCTTCCAGGCTCCAGGGCCGTCGCGGCCGAACACGACCAGATTTCCTGCAATGACCTTGTCGCACAACCCGCTAAAGCTCACGCCCTCGCGCACCGCGTCTTCGTAAGGATGGTAAAGCCGGCGGAAGTAGCTGTTGCACAGCACCAGTCGGTCGTTCTGGTCGTACAGCGCGAAGCCTTCCGACACGGCCTCGATCGCCTCCGTCAGGCGCCGGCGCGACTGTGTTGCTTCGTCGCGCGCCGCGGCCACGTTGGCGACCAAATCGGACAGCTCGCGTTCGCGCGAACGCAGGTCGGTGATATCGGTGAAAACCGAAACCGTTCCGCCGTCCTCCATGCGATGATCGCTGATCCGAAGAAAAATATCTCCCGCGAGGTGCTGCTCACGGAACGCACCGCGGCGCCGTGCCTCGTGCAAACGGCCGATCCATTCTTCGAAGGGCGGCCGAGCCGATGGGAACATGCCGCGCTCGAAGCCGGCGCGAACAACGTCGTCGAAGCGTGCGCCGGGGACGATCATGTCCTCGACGCCCTTGAAGTAGTTGCGCCAGACGCTGTTGCACATGACCATGCGGTTCTCTGAGTCAAAGAGGACGAAACCTTCCGAGATGCTTTCGATTGCATCGGTGAGACGACGCTGCGCACGTTCGACCTGCTCGATCAGCCTTCTGCGCTCGGTAACGTCACCGGTGGCTCCCACCATGCGATACGCGCGGCCGTCGGCGTCACGCAGAGCAAAGCCATGCTGACGGGCCCAGCGCCACTCGCCGGAGCGGCTCTTGTACCGAACCTCGCAGTCGAACCGTTCACTTTGCCCTTTGAGGTGCTCGACGAGACTGGCTCGATACCGATCGCGGTCCTCCGGGTGAAGGAGGGCTGTCCAGTCCTCCGGCTTGGAGAATGCCTTGGGGTCGATCTCCAGGGTCTCTTTCACCGTCGGCGAGAAATACACTTCATTGCTGCGAATGCTCCAGTCGTACATGCCCTCGCCGACCGCCTTGATTGCGAGTGCATAGCGCTCCTCGCTCTCGGCAAGGGCGCGTTTCATTTCGACCTGTTCGGTAATGTCGGCAATGGCGCCGACCAGCCGCCACACCCGGCCACCGGCATCCCGGACGGCACTGGCTCGGTCGCTGACCCAGCGCCACTGGCCGCCGCGATTGAGAACGCGGTATTCGCAAGCGAAATGAGGCACCACTCCTTTGAAATAGGCGACCGTCTCGTCGCGGTAGCGTTTTCGATCGTCGGGATGGACGCGCTCAAGCCAATGCGTCTGGGTCAGCTCGCCTCTTTCGAACCCGAGCATCTCGTTCAGTCGATCCGAAATCTCGAGGCGGCTGGTCCCGACCGACCATTCGTAGATTCCCTCGGCGACCGCTTCGATGACCAGCTGATAGCGCTCTTGGATGCTCGCAGTTGGCGCGCGCACCGCTACTCGCGCTCGCCTTCGAGACCGCGGAGCCTTACGGCGGGTGGTCTTCCTTTTCGACATGTGGTCGCCCGTAGCTGCCAAATGGTCCGGCTGCTGCCACCAAAGACAACTTAGCTCAGATGTCCTCCCTGGGAGAAGTCCTGCAAGGCGCGACAGGTGTTCTCCGCAAGGCGGCTGCCCGGCGGCGCGTTCACGACTGCCTCGGCAGCAATGTTGCTGCCGGCGCCCGTCCGGCTCTCGATGACGAATTGCTGACCGAACCACTCGGACAGCCGTTGGCCCGACACACGCGGGAGGAAGTCGCTTCCACCCCCGGCGGCGAAGACGATGCGCACCGGTTTGGTTTGGGCAGTCAAGCGCCGACGCGAATTGGGGCATCGCGTGAGCGGTAACAGCTGCCCAAGCAAGTTCCAAGAAAATGACGGCGTGCTAGAGCGCATTCAGCTTTAGCGAGAAGCTGAATGTGCTCTAGCTTTTTCGCGGGGTCGCATTTTCGCACGGAGAACCGGTTCCCGCTTCTCCTGAAAATGCCCTAAGAGCATGGTGCTCTGCCGCATTGACGGCGTCATGCCGAAGAGCTCGCGGGCGCGGTTTGCGCAAGAGACATGGTGTTGATAAGTCTTGCGTGACCTCAGGGAGGAAAAAATGGACTGGGCGAGCATTCCAAAGGAAGCGTACGCGCTACTTGGAGCCGCTGTTGGCGCGCTCATCAGCATCGTGACCGCCTACTTGACTCAACGAGCCCAGAGGAAGCTCGAGCGTGAAAAGCTCCGGGGGGCCCGGCAAGGCGCCATGCTCAGGGAGCTCGGACGGTGCTTCCAGGCGATGGCAACCGACTTCGGCTCGGCGGCCCATTCGATGTGCTGGCTGACCTGGCAAGCCAGTCATGGAAACATGACCCAAGAAATGATCGATGAATACAATGCCGAGATACATGAAATTCTGCCCAAGCTCGTCGGCGGAAAGATCATGATCTGGGCACTCGACCCAAAGCTGGGAGACCAATTGGACGAATATATTCAGCTGGCATACGAGGTCGACGAGAAAATTGGAATTGCCTGTTTGACGTTCGAGAAAGACAACGCGGTCGGACTTGCCGAGTTGAAAGCTCTCAACACCCTCGCCAAGGACTTCGACGAAATCATCTACCGCAAACTCGGTGAAATCGGCAGAGGCAGACCGCATACCACCCTGTTCAAATGGATGGCTCGGAAGTGGTCTGACCTGCTTCGGAAGAGGAGGATTTCTTAGGACCCTCCCGCTCTGGCAGCGTCGTTAGTATAATGTGATCTACGGCTGTTTTGGAATGCGATTTCGATCGAATTGGAAGTGCGACGCGTCTGCTGCCGTGAGTCGAAGAGTGCCGCGATCCCTCTGATCGAAGCTCGCAACCCAGACGAAGCCGGCACCACCGCCAATACGATATATCGGCAGAGCTTCTTTGGCGGAGCGCGTGAAATCACCAATGAAGTCGATCAGATATCCTGTTCCCGGAGTTCGTCCCTCCTCCAACGCTTTCATGCTTTCGTTGTCGAGCGGCTCCAGCACGATCTTTCCCCACGAGGCGAGGGTCCCGGCTGGAAGTCCTGGCCGCTGTGGCATCGTCGTTGTTCGCGGCGACTCGCCAAACTTGCCTGAATATCGCTGAATATCTTCCTCCGCTTCCCTTGCACCCAAGAATGCCGGTTCTTGATACCGGTCGACGTAAACGACAGTTCCGTCGCGCGAGTGCAAAAAAGAATACATCGCGTTGAAGGCACCGCGCGCACTCCTCTCCTGTCGGATCTTTCGACACGACGTAAATCCTTCGAACTGGTCGCTCGGACCGCACCTGTATTCCTGGTATTCCAGACTATTGAACTTGACCCGTGAACCGAGATTCAAGCCCGCCACCGAATACGGACTCTGACCGCTGGTTTCCGTTTGCGACCGGTCGTTCGGATTCTGGGCAACCGCCGCCGACACGCCAATCAGTAGACAAACTGGCACAAGCACTCGCAAGCATCTTGGCACCGGCGTCTCTCCCATCTGGCGTGATTCCCCTGCGGCGCAGCATTCATGGCAGCAAGTGGGTAGAAGGGACATGCGCCGCTGCCTTGTCCCGATTGCCTCCGGCGCTCTCGACCCGCAGCAGACATGGCCGGCCTCAAGGGGATTCGCAATACCGGTTTTTACCCGATCCTCGCGTCAGTCGGCCTTGGCCCCCGCGGCCTTGACCACCTTGGCCCATTTCTCGGTTTCCGTGACGACCAGCCGACCGAACTCGGCGGGCGTCATCGGCATCGGCGTGCCGCCGAGATCGGCGAGCCGCGCCTTGACCCTCGGCTCCGCCAGCACGACGTTCACCGCTTGATTGAGCTTGTCGATGATCTCGGCCGGCGTGCCCTTGGGTGCCGCGATCCCGTACCAGACGCTCGCCTCGTAGCCCGGCACGGTTTCGCCGATCGTCGGCACCTCGGGGAGCGCGTCCGCGCGCTTTGCCGATGTCACGCCGAGCGCGCGAATCTTGCCGCTCCTGATGTGCTCGATCGAGCTCGGCAGGTTGTCGAACAAGACCTCGACCTGGCCGGCGAGCAGGTCGGTGAGCGCCGGCGCCGCGCCGCGGTAGGGCACGTGCAGCATGTTGATGTCCGCCATCATCTTGAACAGCTCGCCGGACACGTGCGGCGAGGTCCCGTTGCCGGGCGAGGCCATGTTGATCTTGGCGGGATTGGCCTTGGCATAGGCGATGAGCTCGGCGACGGTCTTGACCGGCAGCGCGGGGTTCACGTCCAAGACGTTGCTCAGCAGCATCGTTCCGGCGACCGGCGCGCTGTCGCGAATGAAGTCGAAGGGAAGCTTCTCGTAGAGCGATGCATTGATGGCATTGTTCGGGGTGACGAAGCCGATCGTGTAGCCGTCGGGCGGCGAGCTGAGCACCCCTTGCATGCCGAGACTGCCGCCGGCGCCGGCCCTGTTCTCGATGATGAATTGCTGGCCCAGATGCTCCGACAGATACTGGCCGAGGAAGCGCGCGACGATGTCGTTCGAGCCGCCCGCCGGAAACGAGACGATCCAGCGCACCGGCCGCGTTGGATAGGTCTGCGCCCTTGCGATTTGCGACGCCGCCTGGAGAGCGGCGGCACCCGCTGCCAGATGCAGAAATCGACGGCGTGGAAGTTTCATGGCGGCCGCTCCGAAGAGGAGACCCGCGCGCTTGCTGGCGTCCCTGGTACTCTGCGCCAGTGCTAGACCCGCTGCGGCGGCCTTCCTATAGTCGTCCGAACGGTGCTGTTGTACAAGTGCCGCTACGACAGGATTGTGCTTGCCACATGGACCGCCGGCCGCGGCCTCGGTGCAGAACAATTCAGGACTGCGCCAAGGACTTGCCAGCCATCCTGAGACAGGCTGAGCGTGCGGGAGACCGACCGCACGAGTCCGTCGGTTGCTGGTGGTCACTCCAGGGCGGGAGCAAGTCCCCCATGTTCGACAGGCGACGGCGCGAGTTCATCACCCTGCTCGGTGCTGCGGCGGCGGCGTGGCCGCTCGCGGCGCGCGCGCAGCAGGCCGACCGCGTGCGGCGCATCGGCGTGCTCATGAGTCTGGCCGCGGATGATCCGGAAGGGCAGGCTCGCCTCGCGGCGTTCCTGAAGGGGCTGCACGAATTTGGCTGGTCCGACGGCCAAAACGTGCGGATCGACACTCGCTCGGGCGCCGGCGATGCCGACCGCACTCGCAGATTTGCGGCGGAATTGGTTGCGCTCGCGCCGGACGTCATCCTGGCCGCGGGCGGCCAGGTCATGGGGCCGTTGCTACAGGTGACCCGCACCGTGCCGATCGTGTTCACGCAGACCCCTGATCCGGTCGGCGCCGGCTATGTGGAGAGCTTGGCGCGGCCGGGCGGCAACGCCACCGGTTTTACCCAGTTCGAATACAGCATCAGTGCGAAATGGCTGGAGCTGCTCAAAGAGATCGCCCCCCGCGTGACGCGCGCGGCGGTCCTTCGCGATCCCGCCATACCCGAAGGAGTCGGCCAGTTCGCCATAATCCAGGCCGTGGCGCCATCGTTCGGGGTAGAGCTGCGCCCGGTCGACGTGCGCGACGCCGGCGAGCTCGAACGCGCCGTCACGGCATTCGCCCGTGGGTCGAATGGCGGCTTGATCGTGCCGGCCAGCGGGTTGGCGAACGTTCATCGCGAGTTGATCATCACGCTGGCGGCCCAGCACCGATTGCCCGCGGTCTACCCGTTTCGCTTCTACGTCACCAGCGGCGGCCTGATCTCCTACGGGCCTGATTCGATCGACCCGCATCGGCGGGCGGCAAGCTACGTCGACCGCATCCTGAAGGGCGAGAAGCCGGCCGACCTGCCGGTGCAGGCACCGACCAAGTTCGAGCTGGCGATCAACCTGAAAGCCGCCAAGACGCTCGGCCTCGACGTGCCCCCGATGCTGCTCGCGCGCGCCGACGAGGTGATCGAATGAGCAATCGCCGCGAGTTCATTGCATTGCTCGGCGGCGCGGCCGCCGCGTGGCCGCTCGCGGCGCGCGCGCAGCAGGCGGCGATGCCGGTGATTGGGTTTCTCCACGCCGGTCTGCCTGGATCGATCGCCCATCTCCTGACGGCATTCCGCAAAGGACTGAGCGAAACCGGCTACGTCGAGGGCCAAAACGTGACGGTCGAATACCGCTGGGCGCAAAATGACAACGATCGGCTGCCGGAATTGGCTGCCGATCTGGTCCGCCGTCGGGTGGCGGTCATCGTCACGCCGGCCAGCACGCCCGCCGCGCTTGCGGCCAAGGCGGCGACTTCGACAGTCCCCATTGTCTTCGTCACTGGCGCCGACCCGGTGAAAATGGGCCTCGTTGCCAGCCTCAACCGGCCGGGAGGAAACGTCACCGGGGTCAGCGACATTGGCGTGGAGCTTGCGGCCAAACGGCTCGGGCTCGTGCACGAGCTGCTGCCGGGAGCCGCACGCTTTGCCGTGCTCGTCAATCCCAACAATCCGTCGATTACCGATCCCTTTATCGCCGAAGTGCGGACGGCGGCGTCGGCCATCGGGCGGCAAATCGAGGTCGTCACCGCCAGCACGAATAGCGACATCGATACGGCCTTTGCGACGCTCGTGAAAAAGCGGGCCGATGCATTCCTAAACAGCCCCGATGTTTTGTTCTTCACCCGTCGCGTCCAACTCCTCACGCTGGCGGCGCGCCATGCGCTTCCCGCGATGTACCATCGGCGCGAGTTTGCCGAAGCCGGCGGGCTGATGAGCTACGGATCGAGCCTTACGGACCAGTTTCGCCAGACCGGCGTCTATGCCGGCCGCATCCTCAAGGGCGAGAAGCCGGCCGAAATGCCGGTCGAGTTGCCGACCAAGTTCGAGTTCGTCATCAACCTGCAAACGGCCAAAACGCTCGGCATCGAAATTCCGACCACCCTGCTCGCCCGCGCCGACGAGGTCATCGAATGACGCGGGCACCCATCCCGGCGGGCTGCACCCGTGGCATTGGCCTGTTCGCGATACTATCGCGGAGCAGGTTCAAGGCAAGCTCGTTAGCGGTAGAATAGGCAGTCTTGGTACGCCGCGCGACCTGCCGGCACACCTGCCGGGGAACAGGTCATGCCGCGAGGTCTGGGCGTCGACCTGATGAACTGCGGCAATCTCATACTCACGTCGTCATTCTAATCAGCAGCTTGCCGAAGTTCTTACCCTGCAACAAGCCAAGGAAGGAAGCGGGCGCCTTCTCCAGCCCGTCAACAATGTCCTCGCGATACTTGATGCGACCCATGCGCACCCACTCACCGACATCGCGCAGGAAATCAGCTTGCTTCGCGGCAAAATCCGAGACGATGAACCCACGCACGAGGAGGCGCTTGCGCAAGACCGAAAACATGTCGGGACCGGGCGTCGGCGTCCTCGCGTTGTACTGCGCGATGAGTCCACAAACAGGAATGCGCGCAAAATCGTTGAGCAGTGGCCACACCGTCTGTTGCACGGCGCCGCCGACGCTTTCGAAATAAACGTCAATGCCCTTGGGACAAGCGGCTTCGAGCCGTCTTGGAAAATCGGGCGCGCGATGATCGACACAAGCATCGAAGCCCAGCTCGCCGGCCACGAAGTGGCACTTCTCAGTGCCGCCGGCGATCCCAACCGCATGGCATCCTTTGATTTTGGCGATCTGCCCGACTACCGATCCGACGGCGCCGGAGGCCGCCGCGACGACGACAGTCTCCCCGGGCTCCGGCTGACCAATTTCCAGAAGACCGATATAGGCGGTCATCCCCGGCATGCCGAGGACGCCGAGCGCCGTCGAGACGGGCGCCGTCGTCTGATCGAGCTTGCGCAAACCCGCGCCATTCGAAATCGCGTATTCCTGCCAGCCGCCATAGCCGAGCACGATGTCACCAATTGAGTATTTCGGATTGCGCGACTTGACGATCTCTCCGACCGTGCCGCCGACCATCGGCTGTCCAATGGTAGCCGGCGTCGCATACGATCTTGCGGCGCTCATGCGACCACGCATGTACGGGTCGAGCGAGAGATAGACGATGCGCATGAGCACCTGGCCGTCGCCGGGCTCGGGAATTGGGCCTTCCGTCAGCTCGAAATTATCGAGGCTAGGTGCACCTTCAGGTCGGCTCTTCAGCAAAATTTGGCGGTTGACGCTCCGAGCCATCAGTATTCTCCTTTAAGTCGCGACAGGAAGGTCTAACAGAGCGGCCCCGGAGGCCAAAACCGCCACTGGTGAAGCGCCGAGAGGCGGGCGTCCCTTCAGGCGGAAGCGTTCGCCCGGCGCCGGGCAAGCGTCGGCGTGCCGGGCACCACGGCACGTCTTCTACCCGCCAGTCTTTCGGCGCTCCACCCACCCCCTCATTGGGGTGGAGAAAGAGAAAGAAAAGTCTCAAACCCCGGGCGCAAAGCGTCGCGGAAACGAAAGTGCGCGAACAGCGAACAGCGAATAGCGAATAGCGAATAGGGAGTCGCGAACAGCATGCAGCCTGGATTTCTATTCGCCATTCGCTATTCGCCATTCGCCACCGCGATGCTGGGCGTCCTGCTCGCGGTCGGCCTGCCGGCTTCGGCGCAGGATTATCCGGCGCGGCCGATCGAGCTCGTGGTGCCGTTCCCGCCCGGCGGCGGCGCCGACGTGAGCGCGCGGATGGTCGCCCAGATCGCCGGCGAGAGCCTGGGCCAGCCGATCGTCATCCAGAACAAGGCGGGAGCGACCGGCGCCATCGGCTCGGAATATGTCGCGCGCGCGGCGGCCGACGGCTACACGCTGCTGCTGGCGACCGGCTCGACCCACGCGGTCCTGCCGGCCTACCGCGCCGATCTTCCCTACGACACCGTGACGAGCTTCGCGCCGGCGACGCTCCTTGCCATCATTCCGAACATGCTGGTGGTCAATCCCACGAAGGTGCCGGTCGCGACCATCGCCGAGCTCATCGCCTATCTGAAGCAGCATCCGGGCAAGGTCAATTTCGCGAGCTCCGGGCCCGGCAGCTCGATCCATTTTGCCGCCGAGCTGTTCAAGCTGATGACCCATACCGAGATGACGCATGTCGCCTACCGCGGCAGCGCGCCCGCGCTCAGCGATCTCCTGGCGGGCAACGTCGATCTCATCTTCGACAACATGCCGGTGGTGTGGCCGCAGGTGCAGCAGGGAAGGCTGCGCGCGCTGGGCGTCGCGAGTCTGGAGCGCACGCCGCTCGCTCCCGACCTTCCCGCGATTGCCGAGGCGCTGCCCGGATACGAGGCGGTATCATGGGTCGGCATCGTGGCGCCGGCCGGCACCCCGCCCGCGATCGTCGACAGGATCTCGCAGGCGTTCGGCGCCGCCGCGGTGCGCGCGGACATCGCCGCCCGGTTCAAGGAGCTCGGCTACACGCCGGCGCGCGACACGCCGGCCGAGTTCGCGCAATTCATCCGCGCCGACCGCGCGAAATGGCAACGCGTCGCCCGCGATGCGCACTTGTCGGCGAAGTGAGCGCTATGACGACCGCGCATGCAGCCCGCACTCCTTCTTTTGCTCCTCCTCCCACCACCAGCGCCCGGCGCGCTCGGGCTCGCCGGGCGCGATCGCGCGCGTGCAGGGGGCGCAGCCGATCGAGGCGAATCCCCTCGCGTGCAGAGGATTGACCGGCACGTCGTTGGCGGAGACGAAGGCCAGAAGCTGCTCGCGCGTCCAGTCGAACAGCGGATTGAGCTTGATCAATGCGCGGTCGGGCTCGGCGGCGACGAGCGCCATGTCGCGGCGGTGCGCGGACTGCTCGGCGCGCAGCCCGGCGATCCAGCCGCGCGCGCCGGCGAGCGCCCGCTCGAGCGGCTCGACCTTGCGCACGTTGCAGCAGGCGATGCGCGCTTCTCGCGATCGGTGGAACCCGTCGATCCCCTGCCGCGCGACCAGCGCCTCGAGATCGTCGTGGCGCGGATAGACGGCACGGATCGTGCGTCCGTAGTGCCGCTCCGCCTGCGCCCACAGCGCATAAGTCTCGGGAAACAGCCGGCCGGTGTCGAGGGTGACGATGTCGATGTTGTCGTCCTGCTGCGATATGAGATGTAGGATGACCTGGTCTTCCAGGCCGAAGCTCGTCGTGAACACGATCTTGCCGGCAAGCTCGCGGCGCAAGCTCGCGATGCGCTGCGCTGGCGACAGTGCGGCGAGCACAGGCGCGAGCGCCGAGGCCATCGCGCCGAGCGCGTCGGCATCGAGGTCCATGCGGGCCGTGCGGGTACCGACGAAAGCCTGGTCGCGCGCGCGGCGGCCGGAGGGAGCGTGCGCATCGGCCGTCTCGGTCGCGAGGACAAGGCCGCCGCCGGCAATCCGTCCGCCGAATTCGAGAACGATGCGTCCGCTGTTGGGATCGGCGGCATGGGCGTCGGTGGCAAGCGGCTGCCGCAGCTCGATGCCGATCTCGCCGACGTGGTTCTGCTCGATCACGTCCGCTCCATCGGATGCGAGCAAGCCGGGATCGACGGCGTCCTCGATCGTCCTGACCACGGCCGGGGAAGAGGCCGTGCCGATGCGGGCGACGATCTCGCCGCCGACCGCGAGCGGCTGCCGGTCGAGCCAGAACACCCGGGCCCGCAGCCGCTTGGCTGGCGCCGCCGGGCGCGCCGCGGCGCAAATGACATGCCCGCGCTCGACGAAGATCTCGCGATCGAGCGTGATGCCGACGGACTGTCCGGCGGTGGCGGCGCGCGGGGCAGGCGAGGGGGCGGGCGCCGGCCACGACTCGATCGACCTGACGCGGGCGGGCTTGGCGGCCGGCATGACGAGGATCTCGTCCCCGACCCCGATGCGGCCGCTCTCCAGGCGTCCGGCGATGATGCGGCGATGGTCGAACTTGTAGATCGCCTGCACCGGCAGGCGCAGCGCGAGATCGGCCGGCGCCTTTGCCGGCGAGAAGGCGTCGAGCATCGCGAGAACCGTCGGGCCGCGATACCACGCCGTCGCCGACGCATGGCGGGCGACGCCGTCGCCGGTGCGCGCGGAAACCGGGATCACCGCGGCCGGCGTCAATCCCAGTCCGGCGAGCGCGGCGGTCATCTCGGCCTCGATGGCGCGGAACCGGTCCGGGTCGAAGCCGAGGCGGTCCATCTTGTTGACGACCACCGCCACCTGGCGCACGCCCAGCAGGTGCAGGAGGTAGCCGTGCCGGCGGGTCTGCTCGCGCGCGCCCTCGGCGGCATCGACGAGCAGCAGCGCGGCGTCGGCTTGCGCCGCGCCGGTGATCATGTTGCGGAGAAACTCCGCGTGTCCAGGCGCGTCGATCAGGACGACGTCGCGCGCCGGCGTGCGCAGGCGGATCTGGCTGGTATCGATGGTGATCCCCTGATCGCGCTCGGTCTGTAGGGCGTCGAGCAGGAACGACCATTCGAACGGCATGCCGCGACGCGCGCTCACGGCCGCGAGCGTCGCGAGCTTGCCCTCGGGCAGGCCGCCGGCTTCGTGCAGCAGGCGACCGATCAAGGTCGATTTGCCGTGATCCACGTGGCCGACGACGACGACCCGCACCAATGCGCGTGCGGCATCGGGAGCGAAGGGGCGGAGGCAACCGGAGAGCTGGACGTTCATGGCGGGTTCGCGTTCGGCGTTCAGGGGTGCAATCACAAATAGCCGGCCTTGCGCAGGCGCTCGAAGGCGTCCTCGGATTCATGATCCATGGCGCGGCCGGATCGTTCCGGGATCCTGGTGGCCTCGAGCTCGGCGATGATCTCGTCGATGGTGCCGGCATTCGACGCGATCGGAAAGGTGATGTCCGCGTCGCCGAGCGAGCGGTAGCGCTTGCCGTTGCGCGCCAGATAGAGCGGGATGATCGGGATGCCTTCGCGCCGGGTGTAGGCCCAGATGTCGCTTTCGGTCCAATGCAGGATCGGATGCACGCGCAGATGGGCGCCAGGAGGCGGCGAGGCGTTGAAGTGATTCCAGAATTCCGGCGGCTGGTCGCGCACGTCCCAGAGCCCTTCGGCGCCGCGCGGCGAGAATACCCGCTCCTTCGCGCGCGTCGCCTCCTCGTCGCGGCGAATGCCGGCGATCAATCCGTCGAAGCCGTGCTTGGCAAGCGCGAGCTTGAGTCCCAAGGTCTTGCGCGCGGCCGAGCGGGCGGCGGGCGGCAAGGTCGGATCGACGGCCTCGATCGGCGGGCACGGCTCGACCAGGAGATCGAGCTGCCATTCCCTGGCGTAGCGATCGCGGAACGCATACATCTCCGGAAATTTCTTGCCGGTATCGACATGCACGACCGGGCAGGGCAGCCGGCCGAAGAAGGCCTTGCGCGCGAGCCGGATCACAACGTTGGAATCCTTGCCGAGCGACCAGAGCAGCGCGATCCGCTTGAGCCGGGCAAACGCTTCGCGAAGGATGAAGACGCTTTGCGATTCGAGCTCGTCGAGGCGATCCATCGCCGTCACTCCGGCACGCGCGAGGCCGGCGCGATGGACCTCGCTTTTTTGGCCTCGACCGGCATGTTTTTTTCCACGGTTCGGGCGCCTCTTGGTAGGATATTTTTCTAATTGCCGCGCTTGTTTCCCTTGTATATGGAAAATAATTCTCGTCAATAAGGAAGTTCTAATGATCGCTTTCGTTATACAAATCGGGGCTCTTGGCGGAACGCGAGCGTTGCGGCCAAATGCGCACCGCCGAATTGAGCGATCCAATCGAGGTGGTTGCGCGTTACCGACCGGCGCGTTGCGAAGGCAGGTCGCCATGAGGGGCTTGGTTGCGGGGTTCGTGCTGTCGGTGGCGCTGGCGGGGGCAGCGCATGCCGCAGACGTGACGCTGCTCAACGTATCCTACGATCCGACGCGCGAGCTCTACGTCGAGATCAACAAGGCGTTCGCCGCCAAGTACAAGGCCGCGAGCGGAAGAACGATCGAGATCAAGCAGTCGCACGGCGGCTCGGGCAAGCAGGCGCGCTCGATCATCGATGGGCTGGCGGCCGACGTGGTGACGCTGGCGCTCGCCTACGACATCGACGAGATCGCCAATCGCGGGATCATCGCCAAGGACTGGCAGCGGCGGCTGCCGCAACACGCCTCGCCCTACACCTCGACCGTCGTGTTCCTGGTGCGCAAGGGCAATCCGAAAGGTATCAAGGATTGGGACGATTTGGCGCGGCCCGGATTGAAGGTGATCACGGCCAATCCGAAAACGTCGGGCGGTGCCCGTTGGAACTATCTTGCGGCCTGGGGCTTTGCGCAGAGAAAATACGGATCGAAGGAGAAGGCGCGCGACTTCGTTGCCGGCGTCTACCGGAACGTGCCGGTGCTGGACACCGGCGCCCGCGGCTCGACCGTGACCTTCGTCGAGCGCAACGTCGGCGACGTGCTGATCGCCTGGGAAAACGAGGCGTTTCTCTCGATGACCGAATTCGGCAAGGACAAATTCGAGATCGTCGTGCCGTCCGTGTCGATTCTGGCGGAGCCGCCGGTCGCGGTCGTGGACAAGGTCGTCGACCGCAAGGGAACCCGCGGCGCCGCCGAGGACTATCTCAAGTTCCTCTATACCGTGCAGGGCCAGGAGATCGCGGCCCGGCACTTCTACCGTCCGCGCGATTCCGCGACCGCCGAACGATTCGGAGCGAAGTTTCCGGCTTTGGATCTGTTCACGGTCGATGACGCATTCGGCGGCTGGCGCAAGGCGCAGCAGGAGCATTTCGGCGACGGCGGCACGTTCGACGCGATCTACGGCCGGTGACGCGAGGGCGGCAAGATTGAGCGGGGCGACTTTTTTTCGGCCGCTGCGGGTGATTCCGGGATTCGGAATCACGATGGGCACGACGCTGCTCTGGCTGTCGCTGATCGTGCTCATCCCGCTGGCGGCGCTGTTTCTGCGGGCGACCGAGCTCACGCTCGAGCGGTTCCTGCGCATCGTCACCAGCCCGCGGGTCATGCACGCGCTGGAACTGTCGTTCGGATTGTCGATCCTGGCGGCGGCGGTGAATCTCGTATTCGGGCTGATCGTGGTCTGGGCGCTGACGCGGTACGAGTTTCCCGGACGGCGGATCATGGACGCCATCGTCGACGTCCCGTTCGCTTTGCCGACGGCGGTCGCCGGCATCGCGCTGACCAACCTCTATTCCGAGAACGGCTGGCTCGGCGGCCTACTGGCGCCGCTCGGCGTCAAGGTCGCGTTCACGCCGCTCGGTATTTTCGTGGCGCTGGTATTCGTCGGCCTGCCGTTCGTGGTGCGCACCGTGCAACCGGTATTGCAGGACCTGGAAGCCGAGCTCGAGGAGGTGGCGGCGACGCTCGGCGCCTCGCGGGCGACCACCATCCGCCGCGTCGTCCTTCCCGTCATCCTGCCGGCTCTGCTCACCGGCTTTGCGCTCGCCTTCGCGCGCGCGGTCGGCGAGTACGGCTCGGTCATCTTCATCGCCGGCAACCTGCCGAACGTATCGGAAATCGCGCCGCTGCTGATCGTCATTCGCCTGGAGGAGTTCCGCTACGCCGACGCCACGGCCATTGCGGCGGTGATGCTCGTGGCGTCGTTCCTCGTTCTGCTCGTGATCAATTTGCTGCAGCGCTGGTCCGAACGGCGCACCCGGGGATACCGATGACCGACCAGCCGCTTGCGCTTCCCGGCTATCGGTCGAGGGCGAGAGCCTTTAGAACGGCGTCGATGACCTCGCCGAGAGTGATGCGGGCTGCCGACGTGCGCGCCGACCCCACGCCGATGCGCTGGGCCGTCGTCGTCGTCGCCGTCGCGTTTCTGACGCTCTTCATCGTCATCCCTCTGGTCGATGTGTTCGCGCAGGCGTTCTCGAAGGGGCTTGCCGCCTACCTTTCGGCGATCGGCAATCCGGATGCGATCGCGGCGATCCAACTCACGCTGATGGCGGCCGCGATCTCGCTCGCGCTCAATCTCGTGTTCGGCGTGATCGCGGCCTGGTCGATCACCAAATACGAGTTTCCCGGCAAGAGCCTGCTGATCACCGTGATCGACCTGCCGTTCTCGGTATCGCCGGTGATCGCGGGCCTGGTGTTCGTCCTTTTGTTCGGCGCCCAGGGTTATCTCGGACCCTGGCTGCAGGCGCACGACATCAAGGTCATATTTGCGCTGCCGGGCATCGTGCTGGCGACCGTGTTCGTCACCTTTCCATTCGTCGCCCGCGAGCTCATTCCGCTGATGCGCGAGCAGGGCCGGCAGGACGAGGAGGCCGCGCTCTCGCTCGGCGCATCGGGCCTGCGCACCTTCTTCCTCGTCACCCTGCCCAACGTGAAATGGGCGCTGCTCTATGGCGTGCTGCTGTGCAATGCGCGCGCGATGGGCGAGTTCGGCGCGGTCTCGGTGGTCTCCGGTCACGTGCGCGGGCAAACCAATACCATGCCGCTGCATATCGAAGTGCTCTACAACGAATATCAGTTCACGGCCGCGTTCGCGGTGGCCTCGCTGTTGGCGTTGCTCGCGTTGATCACGCTGATCGCCAAAGTCGTGCTCGAGTCCTGCGCGATGAAGGAGTGAGTCCATGAAGATCACGCTTCACGATGTCAGCCGGCGCTTCGGCGCCTTCACCGCCCTCGACCACGTCGAACTCGAAATCCGCTCCGGAGAGCTGGTCGCCCTGCTCGGGCCGTCCGGCTCCGGCAAGACCACGCTGTTGCGCATCATCGCCGGCCTCGACTGGCCCGACCAGGGCGAAGTCAGGTTCGACGGCGTGGACGCCCTGCCGCTCAGCGTCGGGCAGCGCAACGTCGGGTTCGTGTTCCAGAACTACGCGCTGTTCCGGCATATGACGGTGTTCGAGAACGTGGCATTCGGATTGCGCGCGCGGCCGCGCCGAATGCGGCTGCGCAGATCCGAGATTCGCACGCGCGTCGAGCGCCTGCTCGATCTGGTCCAGCTCGGCGCGTTGCGCGATCGCTATCCTGCGCAACTGTCGGGCGGCCAGCGCCAGCGCATCGCGCTCGCTCGCGCGCTTGCCATCGATCCGCGCATCCTGCTGCTCGACGAGCCGTTCGGCGCGCTCGACGCCAAGGTTCGCAAGGACCTGCGGCGCTGGCTGCGCCGGCTCCACGACGAGATCCAGGTCACGTCCGTGTTCGTGACCCACGATCAGGAGGAGGCGTTGGAGCTCGCCGACCGGGTGGTCGTGCTGGACCAGGGCCGCATCCGCCAGGCCGGTACGCCGGAGGAGATCCATGAGCGGCCGGAGAGCGCGTTCGTGCACGGCTTCATCGGCGAATCGATCGCAGTGCCGGTCGAGATTCGATCCGACGGCGTTCACTTCGCGGGACGCAAGCTCGCGCTCGATCGGCAGGGGCTCGCGGACGGCGAGGCGCGCCTGTTCATCCGGCCCTACGACGTCGCGATCGTGCCGGACGCTGCGACCGCCGCGCTCAACGGCGTGGTGTGGCGCGTCCACGGTTTCGGGCCGGCGCGGCGCCTGGAAATCGTGTTGCGCGAGGGTGGGCGGGAGCATTTCATCGAGGTGAATGCGCCGCGCCCCGAGGAGATCGCCATCGGCCAAGCGGTGGGTCTCGAGCCGCGCGCCTATCGCCTGTTCGCAGCCGATGCCGGATGATCCCGCTGCCGCCGAAGCGCGCCTCAGTGCGCGGTCAGCTGCTTATACGGCCCTTCCATCATCAATCGGACCAGCTTGGTCGGCGACTCGTCGACGTCATCGGTCTCCAAGGCTTCGTTCAACTCCGCCTCATCGATGAAATTCCATAATGCGATGATGATATCGGCATTGGAGGCGTCGCGGTTCACGACCTGCTGCGCCCGCCGGACGACCTCGCTGAATTGCGTAGCCGGCGCGCGGTCGAGGAGGAGCCGCACCCCCTCGCTTGCGAGCATGGCGCGAAGCTCGGCGACGATCACGTCGTCGGGCGGCCGCGTTCCCGCGAACAGCGACGGCGCCAATGCCGCCTGTAGCCTTCTCACCACCGCCTTGGTCTTCTCGATCGCATCGTCGTCGGTCTGCTCCCGCGTCTCCAACATGGCGTTTCCTCCGATCTTGGTTTTCTGATTCAATCGCCCAGGCGGCCGATCGTTCCTGCTGCAACTGAGCCGCGAGTCGCGAATTTGATCGAGGCCGGCGCGGGTGGGGTGGTACGGTCGGTGGAAGCGGCGCCCCGCTCCCAGCCGAGCTAGGGGGCGGCGGGACGCTCGACCGTGCGGATTGCGGCGGAGGGTTGGGCTGGGTCGCGCGGTGAAGCTGCGGCCCGGCAGAGATGAAGTCCGGTCGAGACTCGCGGGAGCCGTAAGCCGGCAACTGGCATCACAAAGGTCGGCGTGATATCTTAATCGAATGAGACCAGCGACCAAAAATCTCCTCGACCAAGTCGCTTCCTGGCCTGAACAGGATCAGGACGAGCTAGCGGAATATGCGCGCGAGATCGAGGCGCGCCGCACGGGCGTATACGTCGTGAGCGAGGAGGAATGGGCCGACCTGCAAGAAGGGATTGCTCAGGCCGACCGCGGAGAATTCGTACCTGATGACGTCGTCGCGAAAGCCGACAAGCGGCATGGCGTATGAAGGTTCGCTACACGCCGCGGGCATTCGCCGAGCGCGAGAGAATTTTTTCCTACCTTGACGAGCGAAGCCCGCAAGCCGCTCGAAAAGTAATCGCGCGGATCATTCGAAGAATTCAGGCGCTTGAATACAACCCCTACAGCGGACGCAGAACCAATCGTGGCGGCCTGTACACGTTTTGGGTTGCTGCTACGACATACCGCGTGTACTACCGCATCGACGGCGAGGAAGTGATCATCATCCATATCCGGCATACGTCGCAACGGCCGTGGCGGGGGGAAGAATAGGAGCACGGCGATGGCCGCGCCGGGATCGTTCAAGTTCCTCATCATCGTCGCATGCCTGGCGACAGGCTTGGCGAACGATGCCGCGGCCGAGCTGCTCTCGTCGCGGCCGATCACCGTCGTCATTCCGTTCACGCCGGGCGGCAGCTCCGACACGCTGCAGCGCATCGTCAACAAGAAGGTCAGCGACCATACCGGCCAGACCCTGATCGTCGAGTCGCGACCCGGCGGCGGCGGCGCGATCGGGGCGGCGGCGGTGAAGCAGGCGCCGCCGGACGGACACACGCTGTTCCAGGCCAATGCCGGAACGCACGCCGCCAACATCTGGCTGTACGCTACGCTGCCTTACGACCCGGTCAAGGATTTCCGGCCGATCACGCTGACGTGGAGCTTTCCGCAGCTGCTCGCGGTTCCCCACGACAGCCCCGCCCAATCGGTCGCCGAGCTCATCGCGCTCGCCAAATCGAAGCCCGGCGGCTTGAGCTTTGCCTCGCAGGGAAGCGGCTCGGGCGGCCATCTGCTCGGCGAGATGTTCAGGACGCGAACCGGCACCAACATGGTGCACGTGCCCTATCGCGGCGCCGGGCCGGCCGGAATCGATCTTGCCGCCGGCCGGGTCGACTTCTTCTTCGTGTCCTATTCCTCGCTGCTGCCGTTCCTGCAGGCCGGCAAGGTGCGCGTCATTGCGGTCACCTCGCCGCAACGGCTGGCGGCGCTGCCGGATGCGCCGACGATGCAGGAAGCGGGCTTCGCCGGGCTCAAGCTCGACATCTGGTTCGGCCTGGTCGCTCCGGCCGGCACGCCGGATGCCGTCATCGGCAAGCTCAATGCCGCCTTCGTCGCGGCGATGCGCGATCGCGAGGTCGTCAAGCAGATGTCCGACCAGGGCGCCGAGCCGGCGGCCACCACGCCCGCCGAGTTCGCGGCCTTCATGGCCTCACAAACCGAGGAGTACGGCAAGATCGTCAAATCGGTCGGCGTCAAAGCCGAGTGAGGCCAGGCAACGTCGTTCGCAGCAGCAGCAGCTTCCTCGATGCCTCTCACCGAAGCGCGCGATTGAGAGCGCCGCATGGAGATTGAACGGCCGGATTGTGAGCGGCGCCGCTTGCCTGCCGACGCGCTACTCGAATTGCGCTCAGCGAAAAAGCATCGTAGCTTGGCTGGTCCTGCGGAGGCCTTTGATGGGAGGACGGCAATGGCTCTGCGCAAGTTCATCATCGAGCGGGATATTCCCAAAGTCGGTACCTTCGAGCGCGAGCAGCTGCGCGCAGCGGCAGCGAAATCGAACGACGTTTTGCACCAGCTCGGCCCCGACATTCAGTGGGTCGAGAGTTACGTCGCCGACAACAAGACCTTCTGCGTCTATCTCGCCAAGGATGAGGCGATCATCCGCAAGCACGCTGAGATCAGCGGCTTTCCGGCGACGAAGATCACGGAAGTGAAGAGGATGATCGATCCGACGACCGCATCCTCGTGAAATTGTCGCGCCGGGGCGCGCAGCCCCGTTCGGCTCGAACCGATCTTTGGTCACGCAAACGCAATGGGAGGCAGCAATGGCGACGTGGCAACCCGATCCGAGCTTCTACCCTTCTCCCCGGCAAGCGGCAAAAGCGCCGGCGGAAACCTTCGCCTATGTGGCGGCGTTCGATCCCGGCAGAAAAACGCCGGACGCGATCGCCGTGGTCGACGTCGATCCGGCATCGTCCTCCTATGCCAAGATCGTCGGCACGGTCGCGGTGCCGCATGCCGGCGATGAATTTCACCATTTCGGCTGGAACGCCTGCTCGTCGTGCCTGTGTCCGCACACGCCGCATCCGCACGTCGAGCGGCGCTATCTCGTGGTTCCGGGGCTACGATCTTCCCGCATCTACGTCTTCGATACCAAGCCCGACCCGCGCGCCCCGAAGCTCGTCAAGGTGATCGAGCCCGAGGAGCTCGCGGAGAAGACCGGCTATACGCGGCCGCACACCGTGCATTGCGGCCCGGGCGGCATCTACGTCGCCGCGCTCGGCAACAAGGACGGCAAGGCGCCGGGCGGGGTCTTCGTCATGGACCACGAGACCTTCGAGCCGCTCGGCCGCTGGGAGGTCGATCGCGGGCCGCAGCAGCTCGGCTACGATGCCTGGTGGCATCTCGGCTACGACACCATGGTGACGAGCGAATGGGGTACACCCGACACCTTCGAGAACGGGCTCGTTCCCGAGGTCCTGCTCGGCAGCAAATACGGGCGGCGCCTGCATTTCTGGGACTTCACCAAGCGCCGGCATCTGCAGGAGATCGACTTCGGCGAGGAGCACCAGCTGGTGTTCGAGCTGCGGCCCGCGCACGATCCCACCAAGGCCTACGGGTTCGTGAACTGCGTGATCAGCCTCAAGGATTTGTCTTCCTCGATCTGGACCTGGTACCGCGACGGCGACAAGTGGGCGGTCAAGAAGATCATCTCCATTCCGGCCGAGCCGGCCGATCCCGACCGGCTGCCGCCGGTGCTGAAAGGCTTCAAGGCGTGCCCGCCGCTGGTCACCGACATCGATCTGTCGATGGACGACCGCTTCCTCTACGTGTCCTGCTGGGGCACCGGCGACCTGCAGCAATACGACGTGTCCGACCCGTTCAATCCCAAGCTGACCGGCAAGGTGCGCATCGGCGGCATCGTGGCGCGCGCGGGTCATCCCGGCGCCAAGAACGGCGGGCTCGGCGGCGGACCGCAGATGGTCGAGGTGAGCCGCGACGGCCGGCGGGTCTATTTCACCAACTCGCTCTACGGCGCGATCGATCCGCAATTCTACGAGGGCGGTTTCGACGGCTGGATGGTGAAGCTCGACGCCGCTCCGAACGGCGGCATTGCCTTCGATCCGAAATTCTTCGTCGCCTGGCCGAAAGGCCACCTGCCGCACCAGGTCAGGCTCCAGGGCGGGGACTGCTCGTCCGATTCCTACTGCTATCCGTGAGCCGCGGCGGCGCGACCAGCGTGCGTGAGCGCATCGCGCCGTTGCGCGCGCAGAGCACGTAGAAAGATCGGCGGCGATGACCGACGCCGGGCTGTGGCCTTGGTTCGTGGTCGCCGGGCTCGGGCTCTACCACGGCATCAATCCCGCCATGGGCTGGCTGTTCGCCGTCGCCCTCGGCTTGCACCGCAAGAGCCGGCGCGTGGTGCTCTATTCGCTGTTTCCGATCGCGCTCGGCCATGCAGCCTCGGTCGCGCTGGTACTGGCCGCGGTGCTGATGCTGGGGCTCGTGATCGATCGCGTCATTCTCACTCGGATTGCCGCCGGCGCGCTCATTGCCTGGGCCGTCTGGCATGCGCTCTACGGCCACCGGCGAGAGCCGCGCGTCGGCATGCAGACCGGCCTCCTCGGCCTCCTGCTGTGGTCGTTTCTGATGGCGAGCGCCCATGGCGCCGGTTTGATGCTCGTTCCGGCGCTGCTGCCGATCTGCGCGAGCTCCGCGCCGGGGTCCCAATTGACCTCCGAGGCGGCAATCCCGCTCGCGCTTGCCGCGCTCGCCGTTCACACCTTGGCGATGCTGGCAGCGATCGCCGTCGTTTCGCTCGCCGTCTACGATTGGATCGGCGTCGCCTTCCTGCGCCGAGGATGGATCAATCTCGATCTCGTCTGGATCGGCGCGCTGCTCGCCTGCGGTATCGTGTTGCTCCTGTCATGACGGCGCGCCGCGCGCCTTGATGGAACCCGAATTTGGGATCGCGCAAAATCGACGCTTGTGTGATGGCCAGCACATTTTTCCGGTGCTGCCGCCCTCTAAACCTCACTCCGTCAGCAATGCCGGTCAGCCCGGCAAACCAGCGGAGAGGAGCCGTTGTCATGCATTCCACACCCCGGTCAGTCGTGGTCAAAGTCGCCATCATCGCGTTCGCTTTCGCCGTGTGCGTCAGTGCAACCGCGATCCATGCCTGGCATGCGCGGGCGACCAAGCCGGTCGGCACAGAGGGCATGTCGTCGTTTATTTGGGACCTCCACAACAACGCCCATCTCGACAACCTGCCCGTCCAGGTGATCGAAAACTACAATTAGGCGCCCAGCGATCACAGGCGAGCGTGCGACGGGGCCGCGATCCCGGGAATGGCGCTTGGCGGAAGCGCCCCCGGCGTGGCCTTGAACCCGCGACAGCCTGAGGTGGGCGGGCACGGCTGAGCTTGAGCGCAGCAGATCGGCCGACCACGAGTCTTCGCGATCGAGGGCAGGCTCCCGGACGACGATCCGGGGGCCGGCGCCGCGACGGCGCTTCGATGGGGCGCTATTTCTTCAGCCGGAGACGCGAGCAAGGCGCCGGAAACGACGAGAAGAATATAAAGAGTATCGCGGCGAGCGCGGCCCAGCCGTCGACCGAGGCCCGGTCGGCATGGAAAATTGGAAGCGCTGGGGCGACCACCGCGGCGTGCCGGAAGACTACCGGCGCGAAGAATCATTTTTCTCCAGCGGCTTCGCCGGGAGGAGTAATTTTCTGTCATAATCTCAAGCAAATTATAATATTTTTTCTCTTTGCGCCTCCATCTGAACTCTTATATAGAAAAAGTTGCTAACCAACGATTTTGTGGAGGCGGGCGCGATGCGTTTCTTGCCGGTGTTCTTGGATGCCGCCGCGGGCGTCGTCGTGCTGGTCGGCTCGGGCCAACCCGCGCTTTCCAAGTTGCGTCTGCTGCGCGCGGCCGGCGCGCATGTGCGCTGGTTCTCCTGCGATGCCGACGTTGCGGAAGAGGTATTGACGCTTCCCGGCGAGGGCCGGCTCGAGATCAGCGTCGGTGATCCGTTGCGGGCGGACTTCGCCGATGTCGTCGCGATCGTGTCGGCGGCCGGCGAGCCCCGCGATGCGCACGTTGCGGCGCGCGCCCGCGCGCAACGCATCCCGGTCAACGTGGTCGATCGGCCGGAGCTCTCGACCTTCATTTTTCCCGCCATCGTCGATCGCGGCGAGGTCGTGGTGGCGATCGGCACCGGCGGCCGCTCGCCGGTCTTGGCGCGGCGGCTGCGCGAGCTGATCGAAGCGCTGTTGCCGGCGCGCATCGGCGAGCTCGCCGAGCTGATCTCGCGGCATCGCGGCCGCTTCGCGGCTGTGCCGCGGGCGCTGTCGCCGCGCCGCTTCTGGCAGAACATCGTCGCCGGGCCGGTTGCCGATGCGGCGCTTTCCGGCCGTTCGGCGGAGGCGGAGCGGCGGCTCGTCGCCGCCATCGACGCGAATGAAACGCATCGCGGCGAGAGCGGCACCGAAACCGTGTTTCTGGTCGGCGCCGGTCCCGGCGACCCGGATCTGTTGACGCTGCGCGCGCTGCACGCGCTCGCCGATGCCGACATCGTGTTCTACGACGAGCTGGTGACGCCGGCCGTGCTCGACCGCGCCCGCCGCGAGGCCGAGCAGGTGTTCGTCGGCAAGCGGCGCGGCGAGGCCGGCCTCGGGCAGGACGAAATCAACCGCCGCATGGCGGAGGCGGCGCGCGCCGGGCGACGGGTGGTGCGGCTCAAAGGCGGCGATCCCTTCGTGTTCGGACGCGGCGGCGAGGAGCTCGAATACCTGCGCCAGGCGGGAGTGCCGGTCGTGGTCGTGCCCGGAGTAAGCGCGGCGCTCGGCTGCGCCGCGGAGGCGGGCCTGCCGCTCACCTTCCGCAACGAGGTCGCCAAGCTGACCTTGATCACCGCCTCCCGCGCCGAGCAGGCGATCGACTGGTCGGGTCTTGCCGACCGGCAGACGACGGTGGTGGTCTATATGGGCCTCGCCTCGGCCGCCGCGGTTCGCGACGGCCTGATCGCGGCCGGACGCGATCCCGCAACCCCGGCCGCGGTGCTCGCGCGCGGCACGCGGCCGGATGCGCAGGCGGCGGTCGGACGCCTCGACGCGCTTGCCGCGCTCGCCGCCGAAGTCGGTGAGGGGCCGGCCGTTCTGGTCATCGGCGAGGTGGTCGCGCGCTCGACGCCTTGGCGCGAGCTCCATGCCCTGATCGCCCGGGAGGCGGCATGACCTCGCCGCTGCAGCAGAAGCTCAAGCTCACCGGTCCGGCGGTCGTCACCGCCAACCGGCTCGGCGACGGCGCCGTCATCTATCGCACGGCGGCGGGCCGCTGGACCACCGAGCTTGCCGCGGCCGCGGTGGTGGAGACGACGCCGGCCGCGACCGAGCTGCTCACCGCCGCGGCTGCCGACAAGCTCGAGGCGGTCGACGTCTATGTCGCGCCGGTCCGAGTGACGGCGGAGCGGCGCGTGCTGCCGGGCAATCTGCGCGAGCGCATCCGCTGCGGCGGACCGACCGTCGCGCTGCCCGGCACGGGCTGAGGCAGCGGCCATGTACCTCTACGATGACTTCGACCGCACCCTCGTCGCCGAGCGCGTGCGCGAATTCCGCGACCAGGTCGATCGCCGCCTGTCCGGGGAGCTGACCGAAGAGGAATTCAAGCCGCTGCGGCTGATGAACGGGGTCTACCTGCAGCTGCACGCCTATATGCTGCGGATCGCGATTCCCTACGGCACCCTCTCCTCCGACCAGCTGCGCACGCTCGCGCACGTGGCGCGCCGCTACGATCGCGGCTACGGCCATTTCACCACCCGGCAGAACATCCAGTTCAACTGGATCAAGCTCGCGGAGCTGCCCGACGCCATGGCCGATCTCGCGCGCGCCGGGCTGCACGGGATGCAGACCAGCGGCAATTGCGTGCGCAACATCACGACCGACCAGTGGGCGGCCGTCGCCCCGGACGAGATCGAGGACGCCCGCGTCTGGGCCGAGCTGTTGCGCCAGCATCTCACGCTGCATCCGGAATTCTCCTTTCTGCCGCGCAAGTTCAAGATCGCGCTCACCGCCTCGCCGCACGACCGCGCGGCGGTGAAGGTGCACGACATCGGGCTGAGGCTGCATCGCAACGGCGCCGGCGAGACCGGCTTCGAGGTCATCGTCGGCGGCGGGCTCGGGCGCACCCCGTTCATCGGCAAGGTCATCAAGCCGTTCCTGCCGAAGCGCGATCTCCTGAGCTACGTCGAGGCGATCATGCGCGTCTACAACCAGTACGGCCGGCGCGACAATATCTACAAGGCCCGCATGAAGATCCTCGTGCACGAGCTCGGCGCGGAAAAATTCGCGCGGGAAGTCGAGGAGGAGTGGCAGTCGATCAGGGACGGCGCGCTCGCGCTCGAGGAGGCGGTGGTCGCCGAGATCGCCGGGCGCTTCCGCTATCCGGATTACGCGACGCTCGCCGACGATCCGCCGGAGCTCGCCGAGGCGCGCAAGGACGCGCGCTTCCGCCGCTGGCTCGGCAATTCGGTCGCCAATCACAAGATCGCCGGCCATGCCATCGTGACGCTCTCGCTCAAGCCGGTCGGCAGCCCGCCCGGCGACGCCACCGCGGCGCAGATGGACGCCATCGCCGATCTCGCCGACCGCTACAGCCACGGCGAGATCCGGGTGGGGCACGAGCAGAACCTGGTGCTGCCGCACGTCGCGCAGCGCGATCTTGCGGCGCTCTGGCGCGCGCTCGACGCGCTCGGCGTCGCCACGCCCAATATCGGGCTCGTCTCCGACATCATCGCTTGTCCAGGCCTCGACTATTGCAGCCTCGCCAACGCGCGCTCGATCCCGGTCGCCGAGGAGATCACCCGCCGCTTCAAGGATCTCGATCTCGCCCACGGGCTCGGGCGGCTGCACATCAACATTTCCGGCTGCATCAACGCCTGCGGCCATCATCACATCGGCCACATCGGCATCCTCGGCGTCGAGAAGAACGGCGAGGAGTTCTACCAGGTCACGATCGGCGGCCGCGCCGGCGAGGACGCCGAGCTCGGCAAGATCCTGGGGCCGGCGGTGCCGTACGACGACGTCGCCGACGTGGTCGAGGACATCGCCGCCGCCTATCTCGAGCTGCGCGAGCGGCCGGATGAGCTTTTCATCGATACGGTCGGGCGCGTCGGCGTCGAGCCCTTCAAGGAGCGCGTCTATGCCGCTCGTTAAGTCGGGACGGATCGTCGAGGATCGGTTCGTGCGCGTGCTCGACGACGCGCCGGTGCCGGACGGCGTGCCGGTGATCCTGCCGGCGGCGCGGTTCCTCGCCGATGCGCGCGATCTGGTGCTGAGGGAGGCGCCGACCGGCGTGATCTGGCCGAACGACCGCCGGATCGCCGAGCTCGCGCCTTACCTCGACTGGGTCGCGCTGGTGGCGCTGGTGTTCCCGACCTTCCGCGACGGCCGCGCCTACAGCCAGGCGAGGCTGCTGCGGGAGCGATACCGTTACCGCGGCGAGCTGCGTGCCACCGGGCAGGTCCTGCGCGACCAGTTCCTGTTCCTCAACCGCGCCGGCTTCGACGCCTTCGAGGTGAGCAAGGACAAGGATGCCTCGGCCTTCGCCGAGACGGTCAAGCGCTACAGCGTGTTCTATCAACCGAGCGGCGACGGACGCGTCGCCGCGTTCAAGGCTCGCCTGGCGCGGGGGACATCCTCGGCGCCCGTGCAAGACCGGCGCGAAGTCGTGCGATGACGCCGCAGTCGTTCCCGCGCTAACTCAACGTCCAAGCGAAACCTCTCCGCTGTCATGCCCGCGTAAGCGGGCATCCAGTAACCTCAGTACGAGCGTGGAAGGCGAGTCGGTGCCCTTTTGCGCCGGTTCACGGATTACTGGATCGTCCGCCTACGCGGACGATGACACCCAGGAGATCCCCGCTTGCGCGGAGACGACAGGTCGCCGGCTCACCTCCCGCTGTGCGTGCCCTTGATCGCGTCGCCCTCGAGCTTGGTGAACGGCACGAACGGGATCGGGCTGCCGTTGTAGATGTCCGAGCGCACGATATTGAAGGTACCTTCGACCGCCTGCTGCTTGTTGACCTTGAGCACGTGGTGGGCGCCGGGCCGGCCGACCGGAATCACCATGACGCCGTTCGGCTTGAGCTGTTGCAGGAGCGGCGGCGGGATGTGATCGATGCCGCAGGTGACGATGATCTCGTCGAACGGGGCTTCCTGCTCCCAGCCGTAGTAGCCGTCCTCGTTTTTGGTGGTGATCGCCTTGTACTCGCTGTAGCCGCGGTCGATCAGCGAGTCGTAGACGCGGCGGGTGCGCTCGAACAGCGGCTTGATGATCTCGATCGACCAGACCTTGTCGGTCAGGTTGGAGAGATAGGCCGACTGATAGCCGGAACCGGTGCCGATCTCGAGCACCTTGTGGCCGAACTGCACGTTGATCGTATTGGTCATGCGGGCGACGGTGTGCGGACCGGTGATGGTGACCCCGTAGCCGATATTGAGATAGTGCCATTCGTAGGCCCGGGCGATATTCGGCTTGGTCACGAATTCCTCGCGCGGGGTCAAGACGAAGGCCCGCATGTCGCGCTTGTCCCAGATGTCGCGATGCGCGCGCACCTGCTGGAGGCGCTCCCAGCGCTGCCCGAGAAATCCCGGGTCCTCGCCGCGGTTCTTGACCATCCAGGCGATGAAATCGGCCTTCGCCTCGAGCGGCGGGGCGGCGTCCCAATCGTACGGGAGGGGAACGTTGGCGTCAGCCGGCGCGGGCAGCGCCGACGCTGCCAACGCGCCGGCGGCGCCGGCGACGAATTGACGCCGGCTGATCGGTGCCGCCAAAGCGCGGTCATCGGCCGATTGAATGTTCATGCTGCAAGCCATCGATCGCCGCCCGGCTTGGCTTAGCCACTTGCTCTTGCGTGTTCAAGCGGCCGATCATGGAGCTCCGATGCCGGCCGGGCGCGCCGGCGCAAGGCGGCTATACGGCCGTGATCGAGCGGTGACATGAATTTCGGGATCACGCTGTCGAACCGCGGAGTGCTCATCGGGATTTGCAGCACCCGTGACCTGCTGGCGCTGGCGGACGCGGCCGAGGCGACGCCGGTGATCGATTCGGTGTGGTGCGGAGACGCCTTGTTCGTCAATCGCCGGCTCGATGCCTTCACGCTGCTGGCGGCGGTCGCTGGCCGCACCGAGCGGGTCCTGCTCGGTCCGGCCTGCATGGGCTCGTTCGCGCTGCGCAATCCGCTCGTTTTCGCCTACGAATGGGCCTCGCTCGACGTGCTGTCGAACGGCCGCACCCGGTTGGTCGCCTGCGCCGGCGGCGGCGCGGGTCCGCTCTGGGAGGCGGAGAGCGCGGCGCTCGCGGTCCCGCCGGCACAACGACGCAAGCGGATGGTCGAGAACATCCACGTGCTGCGCCACCTTTGGAGCAAGGACAACGAGCCGTTCGCGGGCGAGTTCACGAGCTTCTCCAACGTCACGCTCGAGCCGAAACCGGTGCAGTCGCCGTGCCCGATCTGGCTCGCCACCAATGCGCGGCGGCTCTCGAGAGGGCAGGCCGATTCCGGCGGCTCGGAATTGGCGCTCACGCGCGTCGGCACGATCGCGGATGGCTGGATGACCCATTCGGTCAGCCCGGAAGGTTTTGGCCGCTCGTGGGAGTTCATCCTGCGGGTCGCCCGCGACAGCGGCCGCGACGTGTCGAAGTTCGACAATGCCCTCTACCACCACGTCAACGTGAACGACGACAAGGCCGCGGCATTCGCCGACGCCAAAAAATTTCTCGATCTCTACTATTCCGCCGACTACGGCGAGGAGCGCGTGGAGGCGTGGCTCGCCTACGGGCCTCCGCGCGATTGCATCGCGCAGCTGCGCGCTTTCGAGGCCTGCGGCTGCCGCCGCATCACCTTTCGGATCGCGACCATGGGCGACCCGATGACGCAATTCCGGCGGCTCGTCGAGGAGGTGCTGCCGTTCGTGTAGCACGTTCCGATGAGACGAAACTCGGCTTGAGCGGCAAACTCGGTGCGTTCCCTCCCCCGCTTGCAGCCGAACTCAGGTTTACCTGAGTTCGGCCACTTATTGACTGGCCGAAGTCGGAAACATCCGACTTCGGCTGGAGGGTTAGGGTGGGGGGATACGCGACGAGCATTGTGGCGGCGCTGCGAAGCGGGCACAATCGTGCCTCGACTGCAACGATAATGAAAGAACGCCGGCAATGGCTGCATCAGGGAGGGTTCGGCAATGGTGTCGCGTCGCGGCTTTCTCGATGGCGCGCTCGGCGCCGGCGTTGCGCTGATGACGCAGGGCGCGCAGCAGCCGGCGGCGCAGACTGACCGCGGTGGTCGGCGCAGAACGATCGTCGACGCGCAGGTCCACCTGTGGAAGGCGCAAACGCCGGAGCGCCCCTGGGTTCCCGGCGCCGTGCCGCAGCTGCCGGAGCCGTTCAGCTACGACAAGCTCATCCCGATGATGAACGAGGCCGGCGTCGATCGCGTCGTCATCGTGCCGCCGTCCTGGGAGGGCGATCGCGTCGACTATGCGCTCGAGGCCGCGCAGAAATATCCCGACCGTTTCGCCGTCATGGGACGCATTCCGCTGAAAGATCCGCAATCCGCGGCGCTGCTGCCGAAGTGGAAGGAGCAGAAGGGGATGCTCGGCATCCGCGTGACCTTTCTCGGCGCGCAGGCGCAATCGCTCGTGGATGGAACGGCGGACTGGTTCTGGCCGGCGGCCGAGAAGGCGGGCCTCCCGGTCATGTTCCTGGCGAGCGGCAAGACGGCGGAGTTCGCCGGCATTGCCGAGCGCCATCCGCAGCTCACGCTGATCGCCGATCACATGGGGCTGAGCGTCGAGATCGCCAGGAACAAGACGATCCCGGCCGCGGTTGACGCGACGGTCGCGCTCGCCAAGTATCCCAACGTCTCGGTCAAGCTGTCGGCGGCGCCGGCTTATTCGTCCGAGCCCTATCCGTTCCGCGACATGACCCCGCACATCCGTCGCGTGTTCGAGGCGTTCGGTCCGCGGCGCTGCTACTGGGGGACGGACATGACCAATTCGTTCGCCAAGGCGACCTACCGGCAACGCGTCGCGCATTTCACCGAGGAGCTCGATTTCCTGTCCGAAGAGGACAAGGACTGGATCATGGGCCGCGCGCTCCTGACCCGCCTGGGCTGGGCGTAGCGCCGGCGCCGGGCCCGGCCGGAGGGGACATGCATGCAGACGCTCGGCCTCGGCTTCACCTTCGAGCAATTGTCGCCGGGGCAAAAGTTTCGCACCCTCAACCGCACCGTCACCGAGACCGACCTCGTGATGTTCACCGGCGTGACCGGCATGCTGGAGGTCATCTTCACCGACCGCACCTTTGGCGCCGGGAAGGGTGCGATCGCCGGCCGGTTCGTGCCGGCGGCCTTGACCTACAGCCTGATCGAGGGGCTCCTTTGCCAGAGCATGATCCAGGGGACCGGCCTCGCGCTGCTCGAGCTCAAGCAGGAGGTGCTGGCGCCGGTGCGGGTCGGCGACACCATCCATGGCGAGATCGAGGTGACCTCGGTGCGCCCGACCTCGAAGGGCAATCGCGGCATCGTCGCCTCCACGATCGAGGTGAAGAACCAGCAGGACGAGGTGGTGATGCGCTACCACGCCACCCGCATGCTCGCCGGCCGCGAT
>WNFG01000086.1_pt1 | contig 107502 bp, 93 predicted proteins | sample 5400431 | NCBI WGS metagenome assembly WNFG01 (sample SAMN13153346, study PRJNA577476) | soil metagenome | isolation source: 120 cm saprolite under Douglas fir tree site 2 hole 3 replicate 2 | place: USA:California | collected 2015-04-18
GGCAAGCGCTGGAACACCGGCTGCGCTTTCGTGGACTACGATCGCAACGGCCACCTCGATCTCTTCGTCGCCAACTACATCGATCTCGACCTGAAGACCGCGCCGGTTCCCGAATCCGGTCCCTGCCTCTACAAAGGCATCATGGTCGCCTGCGGCCCGCCGGGACTCAACGGCGGCAAGAACATTCTCTATCACAACAACGGCGACGGAACCTTCACCGACGTCAGCGAAAAATCCGGCATCCTCAAGGCTAACGGCACTTTCGGCCTCGGCGTGCTCACCGCTGATCTCGACAACGATGGCTGGCCGGACATTTACGTTGCCAACGACTCCACCGCCAGCGCGCTGTATCAAAACAAAAAGGACGGCACCTTCATAGACATCGCCCTGGAAGCGGGCTGCGCTCTCAGCGCCGACGGCAAGCCCCAGGCCGGCATGGGCATCTCCGCCGCCGATTACGATCTCGACGGCAATCTCGATCTCATCAAAACAAATTTTGCTGGCGACACGCCCTCGCTCTACCACAATCTTGGCGGCGCGAATTTCGAGGACAGCACCTACCAGGGCGGCCTCGGCAAGCATACGCAGTATCTCGGCTGGGGCTGCGGCTTTTTCGACATGGACAATGACGGCTGGCCGGACATCCTCCTCTGCAATGGACATGTTTATCCGGAAGTCGAGCAGCTGAAAACCGAAGCGGGCTACCCGCAGCGCAAGCTGCTGTACAAGAATTTGCGCAACGGGCGCTTCGACGATGCTTCCAACGACGCGGGCGCCGGTATCTCTGTGCCTGTCGCCGCGCGCGGCTGCGCCTTCGGCGACTTTGACAATGACGGCGACCTCGACATCGTCGTCAACACCGTCAACGATTTTCCCCAGCTTCTGCGCTGCGATTCACGCACCGGCAACAATTGGGTCAAAATCAAAACCATCGGCACGAAATCGAATCGCAGCGGCATCGGCGCACGCATCAAATGCGTCACGCATCTCCCCGGCGAAAAAAATCTGCATGCGCAAATCGACGAAGTGCGCAGCGGCGGCGGCTATTTTTCGCAGAACGATTTGCGCGTCCACTTCGGCATCGGCAAAGCGGATAAGGTTGACGTGCTCGAGATTCGCTGGCCCAGCGGCCTCGTCGAAACGTTGAAAGACATCAAGCCGAACCAACTGATCTTCATCAAAGAAAGCGAAGGCATCGTCCGCACCATGCAATTCGAGGCACACAAGGCTAACAAGCCCGCGAAGTGAGGAGCCGCAGAACATGAATGTCCCGAAGCCCAAGAGTTTCATCGCACCGTTGCTCCTGGCTGCGTCGCTCGCATTCGCAGCGCCGGCGACGAATTTGCCTTTCCGCGTATGGAAGCGTGCAACGAATGAGCCGATCCTTTCGCCACAGGGCACAAGCTGGGAATCCGCCGGAACGTTCAACCCGGCCGTGGTCTTTCACAATGGAAAATTCGTCATGCTCTACCGCGCCCAGGACGCTTCCGGCACCTCGCGTCTGGGTTACGCCGAAAGCACCGACGGTATCCATTTCACTCGCCGCCCCGAGCCCGTGCTCTCCCCTGAAGCCGATTACGAAAAAGATGGCGGCGTCGAAGATCCGCGCCTGCAGAAAATCGGCGACACGTACTACCTCACTTACACCGGCTATAACAAAAAGGACGCGCAGCTTTGCCTCGCCACTTCCCGCGACCTCATCCATTGGGAGCGCAAGGGTGTGATCCTTCCCGCGTACAAGGGAAATTGGAACGTCGCGTGGACCAAGTCCGGCGCCATCGTCCCTGAGAGAATTGACGGCAAATACTGGATGTACTGGCTCGGCACCGCCGCCGACAAGACCGACCAGATGGGGCTCTCCTACTCCACCGATCTTCTTCACTGGACCGAAGCGACCACCACACCCATTCTTCCGCGCCGCGCGGGAAAGTTTGACTCCCGCGTCGTCGAGCCCGGTCCTCCGCCCATTCTCACGTCGCGTGGCATCGTTCTCATCTACAACGGAGCCGACGACAAGCTTGTCTATCGCACCGCCGTCGCCGTCTTCGATCGACACGATCCCCGCAAACTGCTCTCCCGCTCCGACCAGCCCATCTTCGCTCCGGAAAAGGAATGGGAAAAAGTCGGCCAAGTCCCAAACGTTGTCTTCGTCGAGGGCATGGTCCGCCATGGCAATCGGTTCGTGTTCTACTACGGAGGGGCCGACAAATACGTCGCAGTAGCGGAAGCACTCGCGAGATGAGGCAAGGTCTGCGATCCCGGTGCGTAACTTCGTTCGGGATGCATGCCTTCTGACCCGGTCCTTGGTCTTTTTGGTTAATACTGGCCGTCAGACCAGTAGACTCTTCGCAGGTGACATGACTAGATTGTCCGTAGTGCACATTCGCTGCGTAAGGATTCCCCATGAACCTCGGATTTGCAAAAGAGACTGCCAAGACCTCGGCTGAGTTCGATCCTACGGCTGAGTTCCGGGAAGGTGTCAAGCTCCTCAAGAACGAATACCCCCAAAAGGCGCTGGTACGATTGCGCCGGGCGTTTGAATGCGACAAGCATAATCCCTACTATCTCTCGTTTCTGGGATTGTCGATCGCGCGCGCACAACGGAAGTGGGATCAAGCGGTAGAGCTTTGTGAAATAGCCGTTCAACTGAGACCTGCGGAAGTCCAATTCCACCTGAACCTAGGCGAGGTGTATGCCTTGGCTGGGCGGCGCGAGAAAGCGTTAGATTTCCTTGACGACGCTGTGGAATTATTCGCCGAAGACGCTCGGCTAAGGCAGGCCCGTGGCAAAGTCCAGAAGCGCCGCAATCCCCTCGTGCCTTTTATCGGGCGCGAACATTTCTTGAATCGCGAACTCGGCAGATTGCGGCATCGCACATTGAAACGGCTGGGAAGAAACCCCGTTTGAGTAGTTTCGCTGGTTCAAATCAATCAAAGCGTTCAAGCAAGTCTCAGAAGCCATCGAGGAGCCAGGCGTTGGAGCTGCTGCCGGATTCCCAGAGTGCCACGTGACGGCCGTCGGGAGAGGGGATGGCCCAGCCCAGATACTTTTCGGGTTCCTGGAAGACCGGCTTGGCTTCGCCGCGTAAGTCCACATTCAAGAGCGTCTGAATGCCGGTTGGCGACGAGGCGGTAACCCAGATACTGCGGCCATCGGCGGCCCAATCGAGGCTGGAGATTCCAGTCCAATCTTTCAACGTGAGAGCACGCTCTTTGCCGCCGGCGATGCGGAGAAGCCGGATGTCCGCCGGCCCCGGAAGCCGTTGCTTCTTGGCCATAGCCAGCGTGGAGCCGTCGGGAGAGAGCGTCCAGTTGTACAAGTACCAATCCGAGCCTTCGATCCGCGTGAGCGGTTCCCTTTTCCCAGCCGACGGATCAAAGATAGAAAAATCGAGGTGATTGGCAGAGAATTCGCTGACGATGCATACCTTGGAAGGCGACCGGGCGCATTGAAAATTATTGATGTCGGGTTCCGCGAATACCAATTGGGGAGTGCCACCGGAGAGCGGCATGCGCATGAGCCGTATTCGACGGTCCGCGTCGTGGGGGGCGGGACTGAGAGTGTAGAGAATAGCGGAGCTGTCCGCGTTCAAGCGGGCCAGCGTGACCGATTGATCGCCGCCCACGAGAAGGTCGGGAGCAGGTTGATCAATAGCCTGTTTGAACAGATGGAAGACGCCGTCGCGATTCGAAGTGAAAATTACAGATTCCCCGTCCGGTGTCCAGGCATAGGGAAAATTCCTGCGTTCGTCAAGACTTAGGCGTTTGAGCAAGGCCAAGCGGCCGCCTCCCGGTTCCACCTCGGACACATAGATGGCGGGGGATTCCGTCCAACGGAGAAAAGTCAGCCGTTTGCCGTCGCCGGAAAGACTCGCGCGCATTTTGCCGTCGGGACCGCTGGTCAGGCGGACCGGCTGGCCCCCCGCTTGATTGCCATGCGTGTCGACTTTGATAGCCCAAAGATTGGAGTCGTTCTGGTTGGGCGGGGGTTCGGCGAGGGAATAAATCAGGCGTCCATCGGGAGACCAGGCAAGAGCGGCTCTGAGTTGGCCGTTTGAGAACAGATAGTTAGTCTTGCCGCTGACGAGATCATAGATGCCCAGAGAGACATCAGCTTCTTCCCAGCCCTTGCGATAAGCGGATCGGACGAAAGCAATGCGATTTCCGCTGGGGGACCAAACGACGGACTCGCAGTCTTCTCCCGGTTGCCCAAGGATCTTGTGCGGATGCTGGCCATCCGACTGCATCTGCCAGATTTCTTCATGGCCGTAATCCCCGCGGACAAAAACAATCTGAGAGCCATCGGGAGAAACGGCGCCGAGTTCGGCGGCGTCCATGAGCTTGCGGGATGCTCCACCGAATACGGAGACGCTCCACAAGCTGGGTCTCTCTGTGGCAGACGAACTGCGCGTCGCCAGCACATGGCTGCCGTCAGGAAACCAACTGACAAGATGGGTCTTCCCGCCGTCGGGTATCGTGACGGGATGGGTTTCTCCCGTTTCCACCGCGCGGAGAAAGATTCCGGTTCTGCCGGCAAAGGCGAGGTACCTGCCATCCGGTGAAATGGCTGCGCTGAAGACCGGGTCGTTCTCCGGGTTGGCGGTCAATCGGCGCTCCGTGAAGCGCACCGCAGCGGCGGAGCGATGTCCGGCATGCCAGCCGACGACGATGCCTGCGAGCAAAAGAACGGCCGCAGCCAAGCCGACCCGCCAGGAAGGGCCGGAATGGCGACGGGGAGCGGTTTCATGCGCAGCTCCATTGACGGGCGCAAGCAAGCGATAACCGCGGCGCGCGAGGGTTTCGATAAAACGGGGATTTTCAGCGGAATCACCGAGGGCATCGCGTAAGCGCTTGACGGCGGCGTTCAGGCCATGATCGAAGTCCACAAACGTGTCGGCGGGCCAAAGCCGGCTGTGCAATTCCTCCCGCGTGACGATTTCACCGGGATGCTCGAGGAGCATGGCCAAAACCTGGAATGGTTGTTCCTGAAGCCGGATTTTGATGCCATTGCGGCGAAGCTCACCGGCGCGCAGGTCGGCTTCAAAGGTTCCGAAGCGGATAACGTCATGGATCGGATTTTCGGGCACTTGTAACAATCTCCGGCGGCGGTCCCCATCTACTAAACGGTTTTAGTTGAGAATAAGTTTCGGGAAAATCTCCGTCGCCTGTTGTTCTATCTATTTGACGCATGGGCACTTGTCTCGTCACCTGCAAATAGGCAGCTCGCCATACCGCCGGCATTGAGGTACCTACCGGGCTGACCGATCCTCGGCACCACCGTGGAGGTGCGCGCCGTGAGAGACAAGACGCTGCGGAAGTGGCTTTCGTTAGTATTCGCCTTGGCCCTGCCAAGCTCTGCGGCTTGGTCCAATGAGACCGCCGTCGCGGAGATGCGGGTGACGATCTCGGTGCACAACGATGCAGGCATTTCCGCAGGCCCCTTGATTGGAGCGGAAATGGAAGCCTCCCGCGTGTTCCGGCAATCCGGAATTGAAGCGAAGTGGCTCAATTGTCCCCTGCCCGCGGATGGGGCAGAGGACCCGGCGCAGTGCAGGACCGCTGAGTTTCCGGCACATCTTCAATTGCGAATCGCGCAGCGCTCGCGCAATTTGAGTGAAATCACTTTTGGAATTTCCTACCTCTCGGCCGACGGAAGCGGATGCTATGCAGACCTTTTTTACGAGCGGGTCGAGGAGATGCACGAGCGGAGCCGTGTGAATCTGGCGAGCCTCCTGGGTAATGTTGCGGCGCATGAGATCGGGCATCTCTTGCTGGGCACGAACTCGCACGCGGCGAGCGGAATCATGCGCGCCCGCTGGCAAAGCGAAGAGCTTGGAAGCATCAGCATGGGAACGCTCTCTTTCTCCGAAGCCGAGTCCCGGCAAATGAGGAGCAAGCTGGTTAGTTGGCAGGCGAAAAGAAAGATGATTTTCGTGTTGCCTGAGCGCGACGGGGAGACTGAGAAGTTTAGTTTTTCTTCACAGTGATTCCCCCCGGCGTGCCGGAACCTTCTTTGAGGGTGTGAATAGAATCGCCGGGCAAGTTTTCGAAGCGTTCGACCAGGCCGCTGAGCCAGCGGATCTGGACCCAATCGATCTTGGTGGCGGAGCCGAGGCCGAAGTGGATGCGCATGTCGCTATTGGAGATATAGCTGGAGCCGCTGCGCACTTCGTCGACGAGCGTGCGCGAACCGACTTTTACAGTGATCTTGGCGCCGATGCCGTCGCGGCTGGAGGCAAAGGAAGTTTGAGCTGGCGCGGCGGAAGATTTTTTGAGGGGCCGGTCGGCGGAGGTAGCGCCTAACGTGCGAAACGCAATCCAATGATTGCCGTTACGCACATCGTTCACCAGCAGCATGGGCGGCGCGTTCATGTTGCTGATGACCGCGGACATCCGGCCGTCATTCCACAAATCGCCGACCGCCAGCCCGCGCGCCGAACTCACCGCCGTAATTCCCGGCCCGGCATTGGCGGAAATATCGGTGAACGTTCCGTTGCCGTTGTTGCGATACAGAATCTTCGGTTCTTTGAAATTGCTGCCGAGGTGCTGGCTGTCCACTTCCGGATAAACGTGTCCATTCACCAGCAGCAGATCGGGCCAGCCGTCGTTGTCCACATCGGCGAACATCACGCCCCAGCCGAGATACTGCGTGTTCAAGCCGATTCCCGCGGGGAAAGTTTTGTCGTCAAACGTGCCGTCGCCCATGTTGCGGTAAAGCGTCGAGGTATCGTCGGAAAAATTCGTTTTGAATAGATCCAGTCGGCCGTCACCGTCATAGTCGCCGACCGTGGAGCCCATGCCGGCCTGCTCGCGTCCGTCATCGTTAAACGCGGCGCCTGCAACAACGGCGACATCGGTGAACGTGCCGTCGTGATTGTTGTGGTAGAGGATGCTAGCGGTGCTGTCGCACGCGACGTAGATGTCCGGCCAGCCGTCGTCGTCAAAATCGAGAGTGGAAACGCTGAAGCTGTAGTGCCCGTTGGTCTGATCGATGTGCGCCTTTGTCGTAGCGTCTTCAAATAGGCCATTGCCGAGATTGTGATAGAGGATGTTTCTCGCCCACGGCAAACCGCGCGGGCCGCACATGACCGGAATACCCTTCCACATGCAGGAAGGCTGCTCGCCCGGCGCAAGAGCCGTGGCGGAATCAAAATCGACGTAATTGGCCACGACTAAATCTAGTTTTCCGTCGCGATCGTAGTCGACGAAGGCGCAGCCGGTGCCCCAGGCTTTGCCGCTGCCCGCGACATGCGCCTTTTCACTGACATCGGTGAACGTGCCGTCGCCATTGTTGTGGTACAGAACATTCTTGCCGTAGTAGGTGACGTAGAGATCTTCGAAGCCGTCGTTGTCGTAATCACCGACGCACACGCCCTGGCCCCAACCGGTGTGAGTCAGGCCGGCTTTTGCGGTGACGTCAGTGAACGTCCCGTTGTGATTGTTGTGATAGAGGTAGCTCGTCGGTCCTTTACCCGTTCGCGAGGCTTCGAGAGTCGTGCCATTAACAATGAAAATATCCGGCCAGCCGTCATGGTCGTAATCGAAGATGGCGATGCCCGTGCCGGTGGTTTCAATGATGTATTTTTTTGTGTTTTCGCCTCCGAAAATGACCGGCGCAGTAAGCCCGGCTTGCTGGGCCCTATCGGTGAAATGCGCAACCGGCTTGGCATTCGCGCTTTGGGAATTTCCGGTGCCAACACTCGGAGAACCCCCAGATTGTAGGGAGAGCCAAGCGCAGAACCCGAGGAAGCAGAAAAGCCGGAACAAAGAGGAATGGAGAGTCATCCATCGCTAATGATAGCAAAGGTCCGGTCCGAGCAGTTCCGGCATGTCACGGGATTCGAAGCGAACCGCATGTGAAGCGGTGCGCGGCTGTGAACGTGCTAGTATTTTTGAGAACGCTCTACTGGAATCTTTCGCGTGGAATTCATTCTCGTTCATTCCCGGATGCTCTTGATTCGACTCTGCGCGGCGCTGATTTTCTTCTTCTACGCTGCCGCGGCGATTTGCGCCTGGCAATCTGCGGGTTCCGCGAAGGCGGATGAGGCTTCGCGGGCGAGCGCGACCTACCAGCAAGGATTGTCGGCGCTACAGCAGGGCGATTTGGCTTCCGCCCGCACAGCCTTCGAAAAAGTTTTGCGGCTCGTGCCGCGGAGCCCGGAGGGGCACAATTCGCTCGGGTGGGTGCTGCTCGCGCAGAATGAAGTCGATTCCGCGATTGCACATTTCCGGGCGGCGCTACGATGGAACCCTGAATTCGTTCAGGCGCATGTAAATCTCGCGAACGCGCTGGCTCGAAAAGGGGACCTGCCCGCGGCGTTGCGCGAGGCGCGTGAGGCCACGCGAGTGGCTCCGGACGATTCCGAGGCGCATCGCACCGTGGGGCGGGTACTGGATTTCTCCGGGGATTTCGATGGCGCCATCCGCGAGATGCGGCGAGGCATCGAATTGGAGCCGCAACGCGCTGAGTTGCATGACGATCTCGGGACGGTGCAGGTCCACAAATCCGATTCTCAGGGTGCTGCCGCGGAATTTTCCGAGGCCCTCCGGCTGCGGCCTAATTTCGCTCAAGCGCACTTGCACCTCGGCGTCTTGCGCTATCAGTCGGGGGCACTGGAGGAAGCGGCAGCGCATCTTCAAGCTGCGATGGAGGTGAATCCCGAGAGCCCCGACGGACATTTTTATTTGGCGCAGGTTCTGAGAAGCAAGGGAGATGCGGAAGGGGCAATCCGCGAAATGCGCGCTTGCATCGCGCTCCAATCCGATTATCCGAATGCGCAGAACAGTCTGGGTTTGCTGCTGCAGCGCAAAGGCGACGTCGAAGCAGCGGTCGCTGCATTTCGTCAGGCCATAAAATTTCATCCCGATGATTCGGATGCGCGCAATAATCTCGGCCTCGCCTTCCTGCAGAGCGGAAACGGCCAGGGAGCCATCCGCGAGTTTCAGGCAGCCATGAGGCTGCGTCCCCACGATAGTGGGTACATAGGGAATCTGGGGGCAGCTTATCTTCAAATTGCAGACTTCGATTCGGCCATGTCTCAGCTTCAAGAGGCGCTGAAACTCTCGCCGCACGATGCCACCCTGCACTACGACCTCGGCCTGGCGCTGAAGTTGAAAGACAAGCTTGGGGAAGCGGTGGCCGAATTTCGCAAAGCGGCGGAATTGGATCCCGGACAAGCGGACGCGCACTACACCCTGGGTGTGACGCTCTGGCAACAGGGAGACTTTGCGGCGGCGGAGGCGGAGTTGCGTGCGGCGATTCGCGTCAAACCGGATTATGCGGAGGCTCATTACACGCTGGGGTCGGTGCTGAAGCAGGCGGGTGAATTGCCCGAGGCGGCAAATGCTTTGCGGGAAGCGATTCGCCTGCAGCCGGAATTTGCCGGCGCACATACAACGCTAGCGGCTGTGCTACGTCAACTCGGCGATACGGAAGGGGCGGCTGCCGAAAGCCGCGCGGGAATGGAAATCGCCAAGCAGAAAACCAGCGAGCAAGCCGCCCTTTTTGCTACAAATTCGGGGCAGAGACTCCTGAACGCTGGGGACATTGAAGGCGCCATTTCACAATTTCGCGCCGCGATTACTTCCTCGCCGGGCTATGCGGCTGCCCATTTTCAGCTGGGGCTGGCGCTGCGTCAGCAGGGGAAATCCGAAGAAGCACAAGAGGAGTTTCAGAAAGCGGTAAGGCTCGATCCCAGCTTGACGCCGCCGGCATCCAAAAAGAATTAGGAATGCTGGAGGAGCTGAGCGCCTGGCTAGCGGCTGAACAGGGATTGAATTCGTGGGAAGTGACATGACCAAACCCGACTTGCATCGTCTATAGCTGCAGGGAGGGGCTTTATGTCCAAGCGCAACCTGGCTTTTCTGATTTCCGCGTACGTTCTGCTTGCCCTCATTGTTCTGACGAGCGCCAAAGCAGCCTCGCACCGCCATTTCGTGAACATTTCCGGAGGCCACAAGCACTCGATTAGGGATTGCTCCGAGCTTCGCATCCAGTTCGACGAACGGGACGCCGTGGTCCAGTCCGAGGAAAGGACGCTGACGAAGTCCGAAGCGGCCGTCCTGCAGGTACACCCGCACGAGAACGGTGGTGTGGAGGTCATCGGCTGGGACAAAGAAACATATTCGGTCACCGCGTGCAAGGCGGCAGCCGGATCGGGCGACGCGGCGGAGCGCATTCTATCCCAGATCACCATGTCCACCGAGAACGGCAGAGTATCGACCAAGGGCCCGGCCGGTGACGACGATTGGACGGTGTACTTGCTGATTCGCGCGCCGAAATCCGCTTCCATTGAGTTGGACACTATGAATGGTCCGATTTCCCTCTATGACGTGAACGGCAAGCTCACGGCTCGCGCTCACAACGGCCCGATCAGCTTGAAGAGTTTCTCCGGCGAGGCGGACATTAAAGCCGTGAACGGCCCGATCGGCGTGGAGGACAGCAGCGGAACTATTCGCATTCACACAGAGAACGGACCGATCTCCGTTTCGCTCACGGGAAAAGCATGGAGCGGTACGGGTCTTTCGGCTGACGCGCAAAATGGCCCGCTGACCTTGATGGTGCCGTACGGATACCAGTCCGGCTTTGTGGTGGAAACGAGGAACTACGCGCCGATGAGCTGCCAAGCAAGCATTTGCGACAACGCCCGCAAGACCTGGGACGATAACAATCGCCGGATCGAATATGGCGCCGCACCGGCCATGATTCGCCTTTCCACCGTGAACGGTCCGGTTTCCGTCCGCGACCAAACAGAAAAGCTCTAGAAGAGAGAACGCGGCCCGGAAGTGCCGGCCGGCGATTCCGTGGCCGTCTGGGATGGACGCACTCCCGCGCTTGCAGATAGTATTTGTCGCATGTCGCTCGAGGCCCGCGTTGGCCCACCCATTGCCGAAGCAGAAGCTGTCCGCATCGCGAGCGAACTCTATGGGGTTGAAGCATCGGCGCAGGCGTTGCCCGGCGAATACGACGACAATTTCCACCTGACCGGCGCTGGCGGACAAGAACACGTCCTGAAGGTGATGCATCCGGCGCGAGAACACTCATTTATTGACATGCAATGCCAGGCGCTGCGGCATCTGGCGCAGCGTGCTCCCCACCTCAGCCTGCCGCGGGTTTTGCAGGATCACGATGGAAAATTTTTTTCCGCCGTCACACTTGCGGATGGCGCGACGCGCCTCGTCTGGCTGCTTACTTTTGTGAAGGGAACGGTTCTCGCCAAGGTCCGCCCGCACGCGCCGGAACTGCTCGGCGACCTTGGCCGATTTCTTGGCGAGATGGATGCCGCGCTGCAATCCTTCTCGCATCCGGCCGCGCACCGAGAGTTGAAGTGGGACTCCTCGCGCGCGGCCTGGATCAAGAACTACGTTCAGCACATCGCTGACGCCAAGGACCGCGCCCTCGTCGAGAAATTCCTGGGGTTTTACGATTCCGATGTGGTTCCGACGTTGCCGCAGTTGCGCCGGAGCGTCGTCTACGGCGATGCCAATGATTACAACGTTCTCGTCAGCGATCCCTGGCCACAGCCGCGCAGAGTTACCAGTGTGATCGATTTTGGCGACGTGCACCATGGGGTGATCGTTTCCGAACCTGCCATCGCGGTTGCTTACGCTATTCTTGGGAAGAAAGATCCGCTGCAGGCTGCAACGGCGATCGTCGCCGGCTATCACAAAGCGTTCCCGCTCGAGGAAACGGAGCTGGCAGTCCTATATACGCTGATCGGCACGCGCCTCGCCGTCAGCGTGGTCAATTCCGCCTGCCGCAAGCTCTTGAAGCCGGACGACCCGTATGTCACGGTCAGCGAAGCGTCTGCTTGGGAAGCGCTCCAGCGGCTCGCGGAAATTCACCCGCGGCTTGCCCACTACACGTTTCGTGCGGCATGTGGCCTTCCGGCAGTTCCCCAAAGTGAAAAGGTAAAGGCCTGGCTGCAGGAGAATGCTGGGTTTGTGACTTCCGTTCTTGAGACGGAAGTACGGTCCGCGCCGAGCATAGGCTTTGATTTTAGCGTCGGAAGCACATTTCTTGGGGTTGACCCGAGCGCCGGCGCGCCCGGCAAACTCACACAGAAGATATTTTCAGAACTAAAACAGGCCGGGGCTGACTTTGGCGTAGGACGTTACGACGAGCCACGATCGCTGTATGCATCGCCGCTCTTCGGCGCAAGCGGCGATCCCAGAGCCGAGAGACGCACCATTCATCTTGGAATCGACCTGTTTGTGGAGCCGGGAACGCCAGTGCGAGCGCCGCTCGACGGCGTCGTTCACATGGTCGCGAATAACTCTGCTCCCATGGACTATGGGCCGCTCGTTATTCTTCTGCACGAAACTGGTGACGGCGAAAAATTCTTCACGCTGTACGGCCATCTCACCAAAGACTCGATCACCAATTTAAGAGCGGGCCAGCATGTGGCTCGCGGACAGCGATTTGCGCGCGTCGGCTCGACCGGTGAGAACGGCGGATGGGCGCCGCACGTTCATTTTCAGATCATCCTGGATCTGTTGGAACTTGGCGCCGACTTTCCCGGGGTCGCGTACGCTTCGCAGCGTGCCGTCTGGACGAGCCTCTCGCCGGATCCAAACCTTCTACTTGGAATTCCTGCGAGTCGCTTTCCCACAGCAGCGCCGGGATTCTCCGAGACGCTCGAGGCGCGCCAAACTTTGCTTGGCAAGAATTTGAGCATCTCTTACCGGCATCCGCTCAAAATTGTGCGCGGTTGGATGCAGCATCTCTATGACGAGACAGGCCGCGCCTATCTAGACATGTACAACAACGTGCCGCTTGTCGGGCACAGCCACCCGCGCGTCGTCAAAGCCGCGCAGGAGCAGCTTGCGCTGCTCAATACCAACACGCGCTATCTGCACGATAACGTGAATCGCTACGCTGAGCGCCTGACGCGACTGCTCCCGGAACCGCTACGCGTCTGCTTCTTCCTAAACTCCGGCAGCGAGGCCAATGAACTGGCGCTTCGACTTGCCCGTGCCCATACCAGCCGCGAGGACATTATCGTGTTGGAGCACGCCTATCACGGTCACACGAACACGTTGATTGACATCAGCCCCTATAAGTTTGACGGACCCGGCGGGCGGGGGAAGAAGCCGTGGGTGCACGTTGCGCCTCTCGCCGACGACTATCGCGGCTTGTACCTCCGCGATGACAGGAAAGCAGGGACAAAGTACGCGCGGCATGTTGAGGAAATTCTTACGCGCACAAAGGCCGAAGGACGCGGCGTCGCCGCATATATTACGGAAACATTACCCAGCGTCGGCGGGCAAATTGTATTTCCTTCCGGTTATCTTGCGGCCGCTTACAGTCACGTACGCGCAGCGGGAGGCCTCTGCATCGCCGACGAAGTCCAAGTGGGATTTGGGCGCCTGGGCACGCACTTCTGGGGATTCGAAACGCAGGATGTGGTTCCCGACATCGTGGTTCTTGGCAAGCCCATTGGCAATGCGTTTCCGCTCGCCGCGGTAGTCACCACCAAGCAAATCGCAGATGCATTCAATAATGGGATGGAATTTTTCAGCACATTCGGCGGCAACCCGGTCGCTTGCGCGGCAGGTCTCGCGGTTCTAGATGTTCTTGAAGAAGAAGAGTTGCAGAAGCAAGCGTTACGCGTTGGAACTCATCTCATCAGCGGTCTGAGGAAGTTGCAGGGGCGTCACGATTTGATCGGCGACGTGCGCGGGTCCGGACTTTTCCTGGGAATCGATCTGGTGCTCAATCGCGAAACGCGGGAGCCGGCGCCGCTCCAGGCCTCCTATGTCGTCAATCGGCTGCGCGATTGCGGCATCCTCACCGGTACGGACGGTCCGCACCACAACGTGATCAAGCTGCGCCCGCCCCTAGTCTTTTCGGAATCAGACGCAGATTTTTTCGCCAAGACCCTGGACGATGTTCTCGGGGAAGATGCCGCGCAACCAAAGCGCTGAACCAGGTGGATTATTCTCCGCGTAGGATCGCCCGCGATGGAGCCAGACACTTCTCTCTCCTGGGTTCCCGTTTGTCCGCCCGCGTCTTTGCAATGGAATTTGGCAGGGAGGTCTTCGAAGTGCCCGGCAACGTCACGCAACCCGTGAGTTTGCCCTCAATCAGCTGATCAAGCAAGGAGCCAAGCTGGTCACCAACGCCGACGACGTGATCGAAGAGCTGCCCACACCGCTCGTCCAGGCCGAGCAAACCGAAGCCGCGCAGCGAAACCTGCTGGCCGCTGCCTCGCTCAACGGCTCGGAGAAAAAGCTGTACGAACTGTTTAGTGCGGACGAACCGAAGCACACTGATGACCTTGTGGCGCGCTCAAGCTTGAACTCTTGCGAGGTTCTGGCTACGCTCTTTAACCTGGAGATGAAAGGCATCATCCGGCAACTGCCGGGCAAACAGTTCAGCAAAGTCTTGTTGTAGAAGCAGATAGAGGTTTGCATCGCAGGCGAACAGCCCGGCATCAAATACGGAAACGCATCCACAAGGGGCATTGCCGCATCAATGAGGTAGACACCGGCGCGGCCGGAGTCGTACATCCAAGGTAGCGAGAAGGACACACGCCTGCGCGGTCAGCCCTTCCGGCGGAACATTACGGAGTTACAAAAGCAAGATGGCACGTTCGCTCGTCATTGTAGAATCGCCTGCGAAGGCGAAAACGATCAACAAGTATTTAGGACGCAACTTCACCGTCAAAGCGTCCATCGGCCACGTCATGGACCTGCCGAAAAAGACGATCGGCATTCGCCTGCCCGGCGAGGATCCCTCGGGCCGCAAGAAGAAAAAAAAGAAAAAGGGCGCGAAGAAAGGCGCTCAGGCGGAAGAGAAGAACACCAAGAAGCCGATTACCCTCGATGACGACAAGATTTTCGAGCCCACCCTGCAAATCATCTCTGGCAAGGGCAAAGTCATCAACGACCTCCGCAAGGCCGCGCACTTGGCCGAGGCAGTCTATCTGGCGGGCGATCCCGATCGCGAGGGTGAGGCCATTTCGGCGCACCTGGCCATGGTTCTCTCCAAGCCTTCCAAGTACCCAGAGCAAGAAGTCAGCGTTTCCAGATTCAAGAAGAAGGGCGCGAAACCCGAAGACCTTGTCAAAGCCGAAGCCGAGGACTCTTCCAAAAAAGAAGTAGTGGCCATCGATCCCAAGAAAATCTTTCGTGTCACCTTTAATGAGATTACGCCCAAGGCCATTCGAGCGGCCTTCGACAAACCCAGGCAGGTTGATTCGAACTTAGTGGATGCACAGCAAGCCCGCCGGGTGCTCGATCGCATTGTGGGCTACAAGATTTCTCCGATTCTGTGGGACAAGGTGCGCCGGGGCCTTTCCGCAGGCCGCGTGCAAACGGTGGCGCTGCGGCTGATTGTCGAACGTGAACTGGCAATCCGGGCTTTTGTGCCACAGGAATACTGGACCATTCATGCGATGCTGGATGCCGGGCAGCCGCCGCTCTTCGAAGCCAAGCTCTTCAAGCACAATGGCGAAGACATCGAAGTAAAGAATCAGGAAGCCGCGGACAAAATTGTTGGCGCCGTCAGCAAAACCAAGTGGCAGGTTGCCAGCGTCGCGCAAAAAGAAAAGAAGCGCAATCCGCCTCCGCCGTTCACTACTTCGAAGTTGCAGCAGGCTGCTTACAATCGCTTGCGCTATACGGCAAAGCGCACGATGTCGCTCGCGCAGAAACTCTATGAGGGCGTCGAGCTTGGCGACGAAGGCTCAGTGGCGCTGATCACCTATATGCGCACGGATTCCGTACACGTCTCGAACGACGCGATGACGCAGGTTCGCGAGTTTATTCCCGAACGCTTTGGTGCGACCTATCTCCCGGAAAAGCCCAATTTTTACAAATCGAAGAAGGACGCGCAGGAAGCCCATGAGGCGGTGCGCCCGACCGATGTCATGCGTGCGCCGGAAGACGTCCGCAAATATCTCGACGAGGACCTCTTCAAGCTCTACCAGTTGATCTGGCAGCGTTTCGTTGCGTCTCAGATGCTTCCGGCGATTTTCGATCAGACTACCATCGACATCAACGCTGCGGACTATACGTTCCGTGCCACCGGATCGGTCCAGAAATTCGACGGTTACCTCCGCGTCTATCAGTTGCCCGCGTCGAATGCAGACCGCGATGACGACGAGAAGGACGACGAAGGGGAAGGCCGGGCGCTGCCCCAGGTTGTGGAAGGGCAGAGTTTGCGATTGGACAAGATTCGCCCGGACCAGCACTTTACCGAGCCTCCGCCGCGGTTCAACGATGCCACCCTGGTCAAGGAGCTCGAAGAGGATGGCATCGGGCGGCCCTCGACTTATGCTTCGATTATTTCAACGATCGTTGAACGTGAATACGTCACCAAGAATCAAGGACGCTTCTCCCCCACCATGCTTGGAGAACGCGTCAGCACCCTGTTGGTAAAAAGCTTTGAAGACATCTTCGACGTGACGTTTACCGCGCGGCTCGAAGAAGAGCTCGACGAGATCGAGGAAGGCAAGCTGCCCTGGCGCGAAGCCGTGAAAGAGTTCTGGGAGAAATTCGTCGTGGACCTCGACAAGGCCGGCGACGAAATGCTTTCCTACAAGGCGGGCATCCCCACCGGTAAGAAGTGCGAAAAATGCGGCCAGGGCGAACTTCTGGAACGCATAAGCCGCCATGGCTTCTTCCTCGGCTGCTCGCGCTATCCCGATTGCGATTTCATTCAGGACCTTTCTCCCGAACTTCCCGAGGAGGCGGGGGGCGAACCCAAAACCGAATATTGCGACAATTGCGGCAAGGAAATGGCCATCAAGCGCGGCCGCTTCGGCACGTTCCTCGCCTGCACGGGTTACCCCGATTGCAAGACCACGCGCAGGTTAGTGCAAGGCACGCGCATCGCGCACCAGCCCGATGAGCCCCTGGACGAGAAGTGCACGCTTTGCGGCAACGGCCTCGTGAAAAAACACGGCCGCTTCGGCGAGTTTATCGGCTGCTCCGGCTATCCGAAGTGCAAGTACACGCGGCCCATCACCATGGGCATCAAATGCCCGAAGTGCAATGAAGGCGAGTTCGTCCGCCGCGGCAGCGCCGGCAAGGGTGGTCGCGGACGCCCGCGCATTTTCTACGGCTGCTCGCGCTACCCGGATTGCGATTTCACTACCCCGTACATGCCCATCGCGGAGCCCTGCCCGAAATGCGGCGCGCCGTTCATCGTCGAGAAGCGCACCAAGATCGGCACGGTACACGCCTGTCTCAAGGAGGGTTGCGACTGGGAAAAGCTGGTCCCTGAAGCACCGCCGCAAGCGCCCTCCGAGGAAGTTCCCGTGCCCGTAGCAGCGAAGTCCTGACCCACCTACATTTATAGACAACACTCCTGTCGATTCTGGGTTCAGCCTGTTCGCGGTGCCTATACTGTATCTGCGTGTTTGCCACAGGAGATCCAGCGTCGAATGAAAGAAGCGATTGCCAAGTATATGGAATATCTGCGGTCGGTAAGAAATTCCTCGCCACATACCATTTCGAACTACGGAAAGGACCTCGACCAGTTTCTTGCGTATCTTTCTCCGCCGGGGACGCCACCGCCCGCACTCCGTGCGGTTTCCCATTCCATGATCCGTGAGTTCGTCGGTCACCTGCACAACCATGGTCTCCAGAAGAGTTCCATCGCGCGGAAGCTTGCGGCGTTGCGTTCGTTTTTCAAATACTGCGTCCGCGAAGGCCATCTGAAGGAAAACCCCGCGCGGCTCGTCCCCACGCCGAAATTGCCTAAGCGGATTCCTTCCGTACTCTCTGCGGAAGAAATGAATGACTTTTTGAATCAACTCGTAGGAATGGGCCCCGCCGATCCAGGAATTCGCCCCGCTTCAAGAAAACGCTTGCGGCTTCCTGCGCCGGCGGGCGCGACAGCTCCCAAGTGCGGCAAGCCTGGGGAACCTGGCATCCCGGAAGGCCTGCTGCTTCGCCGCGATCGCGCACTACTCGAGCTTCTCTACGCCGCGGGACTTCGCGTGAGCGAGCTCACCGGCCTGAACCTCGCCGACATGGAACAAAAGGAACGCATCCTGCGCGTCCGCGGCAAGGGCAACAAAGAACGCATCGTTCCATACGGAGCGAAAGCGCAGGATGCGCTGGAAAACTACTGGCCGCTTCGCGATGAGCTCCTTCTGCACACGGCCGGAACGCGCGCCAGCCGCCGCTCCGCCGCACCGCACACGGATGCTGTGTTTCTTAACTATTCCGGCCGCCGCCTCACGCAACGGTCGGTCGGCCGCATCGTCAAGAAATACGTTCGCCTGATCAACGTGAATTGGGACCTTCACCCGCACTCGATGCGCCACGCGTTTGCCACGCATCTCCTCGCCGATGGCGCCGACCTTCGCGCCATTCAGGAACTCCTCGGCCACCAGTCCCTGTCCACCACGCAGAAATATACGCACGCCTCGATCCGCCAGCTCATGGACATCTACGATAAAGCGCACCCGCACGCCTGACCTGCACATCGATTCCTGTTTGTCGGATTGCGGAGCTGGGATACTCTGGCGGGCCTTCAAAAAATGAAAATAGTTCTGCGCCACTGAAATCCGATCTTATTTTTCCTGCTGGCGAACGTCGTTCTCTCAATGCCTCAGGAGAATGGCTCACTCGGTCCCGTCACCGCTTTTTGATCCCATCAGCCAGCAGCAGCACCAGATTTTTCCCGCCATCGATCTGAATCTCTCTCCCAAATGGGAAGTCAATTTCGGCCTGGGAGTTGCTCTGACAGGTTCCACCGATCATTTGATCGCCAAAATGATCCTCGGCTATCGCTTCAACTTCTGAAGCTTCAAACGGTCTTGGGCTTTGGAATCAGCGGGCACTTCGCAGGAATTCTCTCGCGATCGCATTGCATTCCTGGAACGCATCCGCTTCGCTGTGCGGACTATGTTTGCCGTTGTCTACGAATCGCATCTCCGCTTGAAGAAGCTCGTTGCGCACGCGTTCCATCTCGCCAGGTTCGGTGCGAGGATCCAGACGCCCGTGAAGAAACATCGTCGGCACGCGAAGCTCGCCCAATCGGCGGTCGTAGAGATCCTGGTCCGGGCGATGAACCATGTCGGCGATCCGCAACCAGGCCCCGCAGTTTCGGCGCGGCACGTCTTGCCAGTGGTCATCTCCATGGTCTTGCCGGAGCAGTTCGCGTGTCTCTTCTCCGAGGTCTTCCGGATGCGCCGTAAACCGTTCAAAAAAACTTCTCGAGTTTGGTTTGTTCCGGAAGAAGTGAAACGCTTCGAGAATCAATGACTCACATCGCTCCGCCGCCCGCATTCCGAGCATCGCGCCAATCACGGCGCCGTCACTGTGGCCCCAGAAAATGGCGCGCTCGATTCCGAGCGCATCCAGAAAACCCGTCGTCTCTTGCGCAGCCCGCTGGTGAAAATTCGTCGGCATCTCGCCGGACACGCGCGTCGAGCTCCCATACCCGGATCGGTCCGGGATCAGAATACGAAACTGGCTCTTAAACGCTTCGATCTGCCGTTCGAATGGATACACTCCGTATCCCCATCCTCCATGAAGAAAGACGAGCGGTCTGCCGAGCCCGAACTCCCGGTAGTGAATTTTTACTGGGCGGATTCCCAGCGCGTGCGGCGATTCTGCCAGCTCCACAAATGGCATCAGCTCTCCTTGTCTCGCGCGTACAGTACGCGAGACGCGCCTTCGGGACAAGTTCACCCCGCCGTGTGACGGTTTTACGTCTTGGTGCGTCTAACTGACTTGCCTAAAAATTTCGTTGATGGAGCCGCTCATGACCTATCATCTCGCTCTGATCAACATCGCCCGTCTCGTGGCCCCGCTGGATGACCCCCGGATCGCCGCGTTTGTGGCGCTGCTGGAGCCCATCAACGCGCTCGCTGATGGTGCTTCGGGTTTTGTCTGGCGGCTTAAGTCTGAAACCGGCAACACCACGGACATTGCTTACAACGACGACCCCTTCATCATCGTCAATATGTCGGTCTGCGAGTCCCTCGAGGCGCTGCGTACCTACGCCTACAAGTCCGATCACGCAAAAGTGTTACGCGACCGCGCCAAATAGTTTGAGAAGTTGGAGAAGCCCAGTTACTGCCTCTGGTGGATTCCACTCGGCCACGTCCCGAGCGTTGCCGAGGGTCGCGAGCGCCTGGAGCATTATCAGAAGAACGGCGCGACACCGTACTCCTTCTGGTTCTCGCAGCACTTCCCAGAGCCCGAGGATGAAGGTGTCCGCGTCTAATTCGACTCTCGCTGAACGCAGTTCGAATTCTGCTCTTTTTCCTGCGTTGACGATTCAGCGGACAAACCCGTATAATTAACGTTTGTCTCTAGCTCTTGGAGGACTGATGTACGCCGTTATCAAGACCGGGGGAAAGCAGTATCGCGTCGCGCCTGGCGACACCATTCGCATCGAGCGGGTTGATGGCAAAGTAGGGGAAAAGGTCAATTTTGGTTCCGTTCTGGCTGTCCACACGGACGACAAGAAGATCTTGCTGGGCGCTGACGCCGGCAAGGCGAGCGTCAGCGGCAAGATCGTTTCTCAGGGCCGCGCCAAGAAACTGACCGTGCTCAAGTTCAAGAAGGGCGGCCAGTACAAGATTTCTCGCGGTCACCGGCAGAACTACACGGCCGTCCAGGTCGGAGACATCAAGCTTTAGGTTCTTTCCAGCCAAAAGCTCAAGCTTTGGTTGTTCTGAAAAAAGGATTACGTCATGGCACATAAGAAGGGCGGCGGCTCCTCAACAAACGGCCGCGATTCACACGGACAGCGGCTGGGGGTAAAGCGCTTCGGCGGCCAGCTCGTCAACGCAGGCACGATTCTCGTGCGCCAGCGCGGGACGAAGCACCAGGCCGGCGAAAACGTGGGCCAGGGCAAGGACGACACGCTCTTCGCGCTGGTCACTGGCTACGTGAAATTCTTGGACCGAGGCCGTCACGGCCGCTTCATCAGCGTTGAGCCCGCGCAGCAAGCTAAGTCCGCCGCGAACTAGCCACATCTGGTGGTAGAGACTCTAGTCTGTGCTCCCTAGTTTCCACCGTACTTTGACCTACTTCCGCGGTCCGGCCCGCGGGACCGCGTTTTTCTTTTCAGCGCGTCTATTGATTCGAAACGCAGCTCTGCGGCCCGCCTGGAAAGAATTTCTTATAAGCACTGCGGCCATGCGCGGGAATAATCGCAAGCCCCGGAACTTTTTCATGCAGGTCAGTGAGCCGGCCGACAATCTGATCAGCGACTTTCCCGGCATTGTCGCTGTCCAGCAAAATCATGGACTTGCCGACGCGCTCTGCGAATCCGCGCTCGTCGTCAACGGCATCGCCAACGTAAAACAGACGTCGCTTCGGCGATAGGTTTACAAAGATGCCCACGCTCCCGGGCGTATGTCCGCGCAAGGGCACGACGACCACCGAACCGTCTTTATAGAGGTCCGCGCTCTCGTCGAACGTTTCATAGGGTACGGCATTGAATTGCAAGGTCGGTGCCGCAACAGGTGGAAACTTTTGCACATGTGCGGCAATCACGTAGCCTCGGGCCTGCACGTTGGGATCGTTTGCGAATTGCAGCTCTTCGCGCGTCAGCAGCACTGGCAGAGTCGGCAGATCCATCAATCCGCCGGAATGATCCAGGTGCACGTGCGACAGAATCGCCCAGCGCAGCTTGGCGGGATCTTCGCCGACTTGGCGCAGAAGTTGAGGCAGCGGGCTCTCCGCCTTTAATTCGCCTGCCAGCGATTTGAGCTGGAGCCAGGTTCCGAAGGGGAAGCCGCGAATCTCGTCATCGAAGTGGCTTGAGTTTCCGGCGTCGATCAGCAGGTCGCCCGCGGGATGTCTTACTAGGACGCTCCCGGCCGTTGAGCCGAAGGAAAAGCGGCTGAACGTTTTTCCGGTCTCAACCCAGCAGGCGGCGATGCCGGGGATTGTGGAAATCGCGGGCACGACGCGGGCGTGCGGAGCAGCTGCCGGGAGGGGCGTTCGCCGGAAGTAGAGCGCGTATAAGGCGGCGGTTCCCACGAATACGAGGGTCAAGAGAAACAAGGCAAGACGCTGGAGCAGGCGCGGCATCAGAGCGGCCTCCGTCCCGGCATTTCAGATTTTGGCTGTTCGCTTATGTTATCTTTTTCAGGAGTCTTATTCCCGTGTTTGTTGATGAAGCCAAGATCTTCGTGAAGGCCGGCAACGGCGGCAACGGCTGCGTGGCCTTCCGCCGCGAAAAATACGTTCCGCGCGGCGGTCCCTCGGGCGGCGACGGCGGCAACGGCGGCAGCATCTGCCTCGAAGCCAACCTCAACGACAACACTCTGCTTCGCTATCGCTACAACCGCGAATTCAAAGCCGATCGCGGCCGCCACGGCGAAGGCTCCAACTGCACGGGCTATTCCGGCGAGGACATGATTCTAAAGGTCCCCGTGGGCACGCTGGCCTTTGACGATCAGACCGGGGAAACCATCGCCGATCTCGCGACACCCGGGCAGCGCGTCATGATCGTTCATGGAGGACGTGGCGGACGCGGCAACCAGCATTTCGCAAAGCCCTGGCATCAAGCCCCGCGCGAGCACGAGGATGGGTTTCCCGGGGAAGAACGTCATCTTCGCCTCGAACTAAAGCTTCTCGCAGATGTCGGCCTCGTCGGTTTTCCCAACGCCGGAAAATCCACTTTGATTTCTGTGATCTCTGCAGCCCGCCCGAAAATCGCCAACTATCCCTTCACCACGCTCGAGCCTAATCTCGGCGTCGTCAATGCCGATGGCGGCACTGGCGGGCACGGCACCGAGCTTGGCCGCACTTTTGTCGTCGCCGATCTCCCCGGCCTCATCGAAGGCGCTCACGAAGGCGCTGGCCTCGGCATCCGCTTCCTCCGTCACGTCGAGCGCACGCGGCTCCTTGTTCATCTGATTGATACCAGCGACTCAAACGACAATGACCCAATCCACTTCTTTGAAGTCATCAACGGCGAGCTTGCCGCCTTCAGCGAATCCCTCACCGAAAAACCCATGATCGTGGTTGCCACGAAGCTGGATGCCACCACCGACCGCGCACGGCTCGAGGCACTGCATGATTTCTGTAAGGAACGCGGCATTGAATTCCACTCCATCTCCGCCGCCGCGGGCGATGGCGTGAAGGATCTCGTCCGCTCGATGGCCGACGCTTTGGACAAGATTCCTCGTGCGGCCCACGATTCCTCCCCGGACCTGCCGCTGACTGCCGCCGAAAATAACGAACACGCACCTGGGCACGATTCCTTGCCCACGCCCGTTAAAGATTCATGAGAAAATCAGTCTTGTTACCTCTGATCCCAGCCACACACTCTTGGGAGGCGCATTGACCATAGCGCAGGCGCACCGCACCGCCGCCAAACACCAACCTCGCCGTATCGCGCTCTTTGGCGGTTCTTTTGATCCCATCCACAACGGCCACTTATCCGTCGCCCGCGCTGCCGACCGCCACTTCAATTTTGACGAAATCCATTTCATCGCCGCCAGCCGGCCGCCGCACAAGCTGAAGCAGCACCTCGCACCCTTCCCGCACCGGTTTGCCATGGTCTCGCTCGCCTGCACCGAGCACCCGCACTTCGTTCCGTCACTTGCCGAAGCCGGCGAAGATTTCAGTGGCACCCAGCTTCACTATTCCGTGGACACCGTGCGTTACTTCCGTCACATCTACCATGGCCACGGCGACCGCATTTTCTTCATAATCGGCGCCGACGCGTTTTTGGACATTCCCATGTGGAAGGAATACGAAACACTCTTCGGTCTCTGCGATTTCATCATTGCCAACCGGCCGGGAATCCGCACCGAAGCGCTACGCCTGGTTATTCCTCCCGGTCTCATGGCGCGGCCTGATGCCAAGAAAGAATCCGAAAACGGGAATCCTTCGCAGGTTGTCGCCCACCTGCAGCGCACCACCGTCTATCTTCTCGAAAATGTTTCGAATGAAATCTCCGCGACCGACATTCGCCGCCGCGCGCACCGAGGCCAGGCCATTCACGGACTTGTTTCCGCGCGCGTCGAGGAATACATTCTTAAACAGGGCTTATATCGGTGAAACTCGAATCCTTGCCACAGGGTGTCCGCCTCGCCGTGGAGGCCGCCAAAGAAAAAAAAGCCGCCGGGATTACCGTACTCGACTTGAGCAGCGCTTCCGCCTTCACGGACTATTTCGTCATCTGCACGGGTTTCAGCAGCCCGCAGGTGCAGGCCATCTGCTCGGAAGTCGAGGAGCGACTCTACAAGAAGCTCGGCCGCTCTCCCGAACACCGCGAGGGCCGGCGCTCCGCCGAATGGGCCTTGCTCGATTTTGGCGGCTTCGTCGTGCACGTTTTCGGCGAGCAGGCCCGCCGCTATTATGATCTCGAGCGGCTCTGGCGTTCGGCGTCCAGGCTGGAAATCCCCGACGATGCCGAAACTCAATCCTCGGACCGAACCATTTCGGATTCGACTTTCAGCCAGGAGCCGCTCGACGGTGAGGCGGTTTCCGGCCGGACGCTCGGCGGCCGCTCGCAACGATGACCACGGAACGATTACCGTGGATCGCCCAGGACCCTGCAGCACTCCGCCTCTTTGAACTTGCCGAGAAAGTCGCCGTCGCACCGACAACTCTATTGATCACCGGCGAAAGCGGCACGGGCAAAGACCATCTCGCGCGCCTCGTGCACGAACTCGGTCCTCGCCGCGATGCGCCATTTTTGAAGATTGATTGCGCCAGCCTTCCGCCAAATCTCGTGGAAAGCGAACTCTTCGGCCACGAGCGCGGCGCTTTCACCGGCGCTGTCGACCGCAAACTCGGCCGCTTCGAACTTGGCGGCAGCGGCACGATTGTTCTCGACGAGGTCGCCGCTCTTTCGACTGGGGCGCAGGGCAAGCTTCTGCGCGTCTTGCAGGAGCGGACGTTTGAACGCCTCGGCGGATCTGAGACTCTGCGCATCGAAGCGCGCCTCATCGCCCTCACCAATGTGGATCTCCCCGCTGCCGTCAAAGCCGGCAGTTTTCGCGAGGATCTTTTTTTCCGGCTGAATGTCTTGATGCTCACGGTGCCGCCGCTCCGCGAGCGCCGCGCTGATATTTTGCTTCTCGCCGAACATCTCCTCGTGACCCTCCGCGCAATCCATGGCCGCGCCCACGCGCAGTTGAGCGACGCTTCTCGCCGCATGCTCGCTTCGTACTCCTGGCCCGGCAACATCCGCGAGCTGCGAAACGCCCTCGAGCGGGCGGTGGTCTTTTCGCGTCGTACCCGTTCCGGGCCCGCGAACGGCAAGGATGTCCTCGAACCCGGTAATTTTCCGGAGAGTGTTCGCGCCGCCGCTCCCGGCGCGGCGGGCTCCATTTCCGCCTTGCGCTCGCTCGAAGAAGTCGAGCGCGAAGTCATCGCGGCCACGCTGGAAGCCACGCACTATCAGATCAGCCGCTCGGCCGAAGCTCTCGGCATTAGCCGTAAGACGCTCCTCGAAAAGCGCAAAAAATACGGCCTCAAGTGAAGCTCCGTCTACTCATGCTGGGAAAAACGCGCCGTCCCGAACTGCGTGCCATCCTCGATGACTATGTAAAGCGCATCAGCCGTTCGTGCCCGATCGAAATTACCGAAGTCCGCGACAGCGCTGCCGCTCTGAAGAAACTCGACACGGACCGCGCTGCCACCGTGGTCCTTCTCGATGCTACCGGGAAAAATATCGATTCGAACGCCCTCGCCAAATGGCTCGGGGAACTCCGCGACCGTGGCACCCGCGAACTAATCTTCCTCTGCGGCGACGCCGACGGCTTTCCCGAAGCTCTCCGCCAGCGCGCCCACCAGAGATTCTCTCTGAGTGCCCTGACTTTTTCCCACGAACTCGCCCGCGTCATGCTCGCTGAACAGCTCTACCGCGCATTCTCCATCCTCTCGGGCAGCCCCTACCCGAAATAGCGCGTGTAGTGTAAAACCATAGAGACTATGTCCATCCGCATCTCGCCCGACGCCCATCGGCCCTCCGCTACCGTCGAAATTCCTCTCGAGTGCCCCCTTCCCGATTACGACCTTCACCAACTCGAGCAGCCCACGCCTCGCGACGTGGACGCCGTCCTCGTTTCCCAGGGCTTCCGCGACCTGGTCGATGACGCCCGCGGCGTCCTCATGGAGCTGCTCGCCCATCCGCCCTTCCAGGTCGACTCCCCTGAAAACGCCAATCTCGATTTCACGCATTCGGCGCCAATGCCTCTCGAGCTGACTCAACTCACCGGCGCCATCTGCCCCGGCGACGACGAGAGCTACCGCCCCGGCTTGTGGATCGTTCTCCATGATCCACATGCCAAGCCCGGAACGCCCCTCCCTCCAATGGCGCAAGAGCGTATCACCGCCATCGTCAACGAATTCGTCAAGCGCCTCCAACTCGCGTAGCAAAATCCCCTTTGTAGTTTTGGATCGCCTTCTCAACTTGACGTTTGGCACCTGAATCCGCAGACTCTAGTCTTTTCGCCGCACCCGGAAGCATCGCCCAGGGACGAAACATGCCGGAAGAAAAGGGACTCCTGATCGTTTACACCGGCCCGGGCAAGGGCAAGACGACCTGCGCTCTGGGTACTGCCTTCCGTGCCGTTGGCCAGGGTCTCAAAGTCCTCATGGTCCAGTTCATCAAAGGTTCCTGGCATTACGGCGAGCTCGACGCCGCCAAAATGCTCGGCGACGACAAGTTTGAAATTCGCCCCATGGGCCGCGGCTTCGTCAAAATCGGTGGCGCCGAAACCGATCCTGCAGACATCAAGCTCGCCCAGGAATGCTGGCAGTCCGGCCGCGACGCCATTTCCAGCGGCAAATACGACCTTGTCGTCCTCGACGAAATCAATTACGTCATCAGCTACAAAATGCTGGACCCTGACGAGATCGTCGAAGCTCTGAAAAACCGCCCCGAGCGTGTCCACGTCATCTGCACCGGCCGCAACGCCCACCCCAAGCTCGTCGAGCTCGCCGACCTGGTGACCGAAATGCGCGAGGTGAAACACCCCTACACCAAGGGTATACTGGCTCAACGGGGGATTGATTATTAGCTAGCCTTGGGACAGCTATTTTCAGCGGGTGTTTTCTCTGAACTAAGAATTTATAACTGAAGACTTTCAACTTTCTTCCATGACCTGGTTCAAGCGCGACAAAAAATCGATCGAGCAAGCCACCCCGCCCGAAGAGCGCCGCGTGCGTACCGAGGGCCTGTGGGTCAAGTGCGAGTCTTGCAATGCCATCGTTTTTCGCAAGGACCTCGAAGCGAATCTCTACGTCTGCCCCAAGTGCCAGTTCCATTTCAAAATGAATGCTAAGCAGCGCCTCGAAATGCTCCTCGACGGCCGCTGGACCGAGCACGACGCCGGCATGACCTCCACTGATCCACTCAAGTTCGTGGACACCAAGCCCTACGCCACGCGCCTCCGCGAAGCCAAGAAAAAACTCGGCATGAACGACGCCATCATCACCGCCGAAGGCCAGCTCAACGGTCACCCGATCGTCCTCTGCGCCATGGAGTTCGGCTTCATCGGCGGCTCGATGGGCGCTGTCGTCGGTGAAAAAGTCACCCGCGGAATCGAACTCGCCATCGAGACGCGCCAGCCCTTCATCGCCGTTTCCTGTTCCGGCGGCGCCCGCATGATGGAAGGCACGATCAGCCTCATGCAGCTCGCCAAAGTATCCGCCGCGCTCGCCAAACTCGACGAGGAAAAACTCCCGTACATTTCTTTGCTCACCGATCCCACCACCGGTGGTGTCACTGCCAGCTTCGCTATGCTCGGCGATCTCAACATCGCCGAACCCGGCGCACTCATTGGCTTCGCCGGCCCTCGCGTCATCGAGCAAACCATTCGCCAGAAGCTTCCCGAAGGATTTCAGCGCTCCGAATTCCTGCTTGAGCATGGCTTTCTCGACGCGGTCGTCCATCGTAAGGAATTGAAATCCTTTATCAGCAATTCCCTCGATCTGCTCTTGACTTGAGATGAATTACGAAGCCGCGGTCCGCTACCTTCTGACTCTCGGCCGCGAACTTGCCGCGCCTACGCAAGCGGCCGCTGCCAAATTCGATCTCGAAAATATCACCATCCTCGCCGACCGCCTCGGCTGCCCCCAACGCGCCTACCCCAGCGCCCACATCGCCGGCACCAATGGTAAAGGTTCGACGGCCGCTTTTCTCGAATCCGTTCTTCGCAGCGCCGGCTTTCGAACTGGCCTTAACACCTCTCCGCATCTTGAAAGAATCAATGAGCGCATTCGCATCCATGGGGAGGAGATCAGCGACGATTTCTTCGCCGAAACGTTCACTCGCATTCACGATTTGATCGAAGAACTCCTCGCCGATGGAAAACTCCGCGCGCATCCCACGTATTTCGAATGCGTCACCGCCATGGCATTCGAATCTTTCGCTGGTGAGCGCGTCGAATTTGGCGTCTTCGAAGTCGGCCTCGGCGGCCGCCTCGATGCCACCAACATTCTTCACCCGGTCATTTCCATCATCTCCCGCATCGATTTCGATCACGAAAATTTCCTAGGCCACTCTCTTCGCGAAATCGCAGCCGAAAAAGCTGGCATCTTGAAGCCTGCGGTTCCCGTCGTTCTTGCCGAGCAGCATCCGGAAGCACGCGAAGTCATCCTCGCTCGGGCAAAGGAACTCCACTGTCCTGTCATCGAGCCCGCCCATCTCTTTGATGTCGACGAGGAATCCTTGCAAGGTGGCCTTATGCGCGCCCGCGTGACCGAAACCGCCTCAGGAGCTGTATCGCATCTCGCCCCCCGTCTCCCCGGCCGTTTCCAATTGCGGAACGCTCTCAACGCCCTCGCCGCGATCCGTTTTCTCCAGAGCCGCGGCTTCCGAATCTCCGGTGAAGCCATTACCCAGGGCATCGCCAAAACCGTCTGGCCCGGCCGCCTCGAAAAACTGCAGTCCAATCCGGAAATTTATCTCGATGGCGCGCACAATCCCTCCGCCGCGCGCGAACTCGCCACATTCCTCGAGCAAAATTTCGCCGGCCGCAGGATCTGGCTCATCTACGCCGCACTCCGCGACAAAGCTGTCGATGAAGTCGCCGGCCTTCTCTTCCCCCGCGCCGAAGAGGTCATTTTCACCGCCTCACGCACTTCCCGCGCCGTCTCCGCCGCGCAACTCGCCGAAATCGCTGGCCACCACGCGCCGCATTTCTCCGTCATTCCCGACGCCGAAAAAGCTCTCGACTACGCGCTCACGAAGGCCGCCCCCGAGGACGCCGTTTTCATCACCGGCTCGCTCTACTTGATTGGCCAGCTTCGGCACTACTGGAAGCACCGCGCTCAGGTCGCCACGCGCTGAAAAAACCCGTAGAATATCGCCCTCGGGATTAGTTTGAGTCTCTGTAGCGCTGGCTTCCCAGCCGGCATTCTTTGTTCCAAGCATTGCGTCTTGCGGTGTGGCCCCGCGATGGCGGCCACCCCTTGAGCGGCAAACGACTATGGCGAAAACACCTCCGAAGCGGCGCGCGACCGACGGCAAGCGGGAAATCTCCAATCCTCTCGTCGGCATCATCATGGGTTCCGGTTCCGACTGGGACACCATGAAATTTGCTTCCAAGACACTCGCAGAGCTCCATGTTCCACATGAAACGCGCGTCGTCTCCGCCCATCGCACCCCCGATCTGCTCTTCGAATATGCCGGGACGGCCGAAAAGCGCGGCATAGAAGTCATCATTGCCGGCGCGGGCGGCGCCGCCCATCTTCCCGGTATGACCGCTTCGAAAACCGTTCTCCCCGTCCTCGGCGTCCCGGTCGAATCGAAAGCCCTCAAAGGCCTGGACTCGCTCCTGTCCATCGCGCAAATGCCCAGCGGCGTCCCTGTGGGTGCGCTCGCCATCGGCAGATCCGGCGCCGTCAACGCCGCGCTCCTCGCCGCCGCCATCCTAGGCGCAAAACACCCCGTTATCCGGGAAGCGGTTCGAAAGTTCCGTGCCGAGCAAACCGGCCGCGTCCTCGCCCATCCCGATCCCTCCGCGGATTCGTCACCGGCCAAGAAAGGGAAAGGCAAGTGACCATCGGCATCCTCGGCGGAGGTCAGTTGGGCTACATGCTCGCTCTCGCGGGCTATCCGCTCGGTTTGCACTTCCGTTTTCTCGATCCCTCGCCGGAGGCCCCCGTAGGCCGCATCGCCCAGCGCGTCACCGCGGACTTCAGTGATCAAGCCGCGCTCGAAAAATTCTCGAGCGGCCTCGAGCTCGTGACCTACGAATTTGAAAATGTCCCCGTCGAAGCCGCCGAATTTCTCGCCGCTCGCGTTCCCGTCTATCCGCCTCCGGTCGCTCTCGAAACCGCGCAGGATCGCTTCAAGGAAAAGCAGCTGTTCCAGAAACTCAGCATCGCCACCACTGAATTTCTTCCTGTCTCAAAACCGAATGAACTCGACGACGCCGTGAAAAAGATGGGCATTCCCGCCGTGCTGAAAACCTGCCGGATGGGCTACGACGGCAAAGGCCAGTGGATTCTTCGAACCGCCGAAGATGTCGCCAAAGCGAAGTCCGAACTGCCCGCGGTTCCTCTCATCCTCGAGCGCTTCGTGCCTTTCACGCGCGAGCTTTCCATCCTCGCCGTTCGCTCCAGCAACGGCGAAACGGCCATCTATCCGCTCGTCGAAAACCACCATCGCGGCGGCATTCTCCGTCTTTCTCTCGCGCCCGCTCCCCGCCTCGAACCTTCCATTCAGCGCACCGCCGAAAACGCCGCGCGCCACGTCCTCGAATCCCTGAAATATGTCGGCGTCCTGGCCATCGAGTTTTTCGAAAACGATGGCCAGCTCCTCGCCAACGAAATGGCCCCGCGCGTCCACAATTCCGGCCATTGGACCATCGAAGGCGCCGTCACCAGCCAGTTCGAGAATCATCTCCGCGCCGTTCTCGGCTTACCGCTTGGCTCCACAGGACCGGCGGGCCACTGCGCCATGCTCAACCTAATCGGCGAACTCCCGGAATCCGCCGAAGTCCTCGCCGTTCCCGACACCCACCTCCATCTCTATGGCAAGTCCCCCCGCCCCGGCCGCAAGCTCGGCCACGTCACCCTCCGCGCCGCCTCGTCCGAACGCCTCGCCCTCCGCCTCTCCGAACTCCCCGCCTTCTTCCACCGCTCCGACTTCTGCCTCGACTCTGCCCTCACTCATTCCGCTTCCCTCCGCGCTTGATCCTCGGGCAGGCCTCCGTTGGCGCATCTCCCTCCCTCCCGTCATTCCGAGCGAGCAGGCTGATGTCTTTTCTTCCCTGCGCTCCTGCGGAGGGTCGGCCTGCGCAGTTCGAAGAATCTCTCTTCGTTTGACCCAACTGACTTTACAGCTTTCATCTTTGGAGTTTTCTGCTAAGGAGGCAACGCCGTACGGTTATTTCTCTGCTTTACTCTGTGCCTCCGCGTCTCTGTGTGCCCTGTGTTAATTCGGTATAACAAAATGAACCACTATGTCGTCGTTCTCCCCCTAACCGGGGGTTTTTCGGGTGCGCTCTCTTCCACGGATCACCGATCACTGGTCACTCTTTTTCCCGCGGGTTGCCGCCCTCCTGCCCGGATGCTACGATTTGGTGTTCCATGACCCCGGCTGACACCCAAATGAGCTCCGCCTACCGGCCACGTGTGGGCATCCCCTGGCGCACCACGCAGGAACAGCGCGAAGGCAAACGCGACAAGCTAGACTTCTACTTCAACGCCGTCAGGAAGGCGGGTGCAGAACCGCTGGAAGTATCTCTTGAGCAGTCGCCGGAACAGCTTGCAAGCCAACTAGAAAAACTGGACGCCTTCGTCCTGCCGGGTAGCCCGGCGGATGTTGACCCCAGCCGCTACGGTGCATCCAGGCAGCCCAAGACGGTGACCCTCGATCCGAATCGAGACGCAACCGATGAGGCAATTCTCTCTCATGCGTTTAGCGCATCGAAACCGGTGCTGGCCATCTGTTATGGCTGCCAAATTCTCAACGTTCATCTCAAGGGCACGCTGATTCAGGACATTCGTACAAAGAAACCAAAAGCACTTCCACACGGCCATACCGATCTCCCGCCGGGGGAGCGGAAGGGAGACGCCAGACACCCTGCCAGTTTCGCACCTGCGAGTCGGCTTGCCGGACTGAATGGGACGACCGCGGCTGAAATCAACAGCAGCCATCATCAAGCGATTGAAGAACCAGGGGAACAGCTTCGCGTCACGGCCCAAGCTCCCGACGGCATCATCGAAGGCGTCGAGTGGGTCGGCAACTCAAACTGGGTCGTCGGCGTTCAGTGGCATCCCGAGCGCATGCCGGAGGACCCGCTTGCGCAGCGTCTTTTTCAGGATTTCGTAGCTGCCGCTCGCACGCGTGAGGCCGTCGCTCAGAAGACTTAGGCGGATTGCTTTTTTCAAATTTTCCGGTTTCTAGTTTCCAATTTCGGGGGTCTCATGATTTCGCTCGCAGGCAAGGCGGCACTCATCACCGGAGGTTCGCGCGGCATTGGCGCAGCCGTCGTCAAACTCTTCGCGCAAGCCGGCGCAGACGTGGTCTTCAACTATGTCAAAGCTAAGGACGCCGCGCTGCAAGTTCAGCAGGAAGCCGGCAAGCACGGGACGCGCGTCGAAGCCTTCAAGGCCGACGTGAGCAAGCATGCCGACAACAAAAAACTCGTGGATCATTGCATCGCGCGGCTTGGCCGTCTGGACATTCTTGTGGCCAACGCCGGCGTCTGGAACCAGGAAGATGCTCCCATCGAGAAGATGACCGAAAAACAGTGGGACGATATGATCCGTACCAACCTCAAGAGCGTCTACTCGGCTATCCATTTCGCTGTCCCGCAAATGATCAAGCAGAAATCCGGCAGAATTATTCCCATCAGCTCTACGGCGGGACAACGCGGCGAGTCCTTTCACTCCCATTACGGCGCCAGCAAAGGCGGCATCATCAGCCTCACCAAAGGCCTCGCCACCGAACTCGCACGCCACAATATTCTCGTCAATTGCGTCGCACCCGGCTGGGTTGCCACGGACATGTCCAATCCCGTGCTGGAAAGCAAAGCTGGGCAGAAAATGGCTTCTACGGTGATTCCTCTTGGCCGTGCCGCTACCGCAGAGGAAATCGCGGGACCGATTCTCTTTGTTGCTTCGGACCTGGCCAACTTCATGACCGGAGAGGTCATCAATGTAAATGGAGGTTCGGTCCTGTGCGGCTGACGCTTTTCAACTTCGCAGCCGTGATTCTCATCGCTGGCGCGCTCATCGTGCGGTCCGCGTCGTCGCAACGCGCCGATATGTTGATGCCAGAGCAGAGCACGGCGAAAGGGAAGCAAATTCTTAGCGATCTGGTCAATGCCCTCGGCGGAGCCGGTTACTCCCAGGTGCGCGAGAGCCAGTGCCAGGGCCGCCGCGCGCTATTTGGTCACAATGGCGCGCTTACCGGCTACATCGACTTTATCGACTACCGCCGCTACCCGGACACCGACCGCACGGAATACATCGGCAAGGGCCGCAACACAATTCTTCAATCCTTAATCGGCATTGATGGGCTGGACTTTGCTCACGGAGGTATTGTTATCACGCTCTTCCATCGCGACCAGGGCTGGACTTATGACCGCAGCGGAGTGAGTGAAGTTCCCGCCACGGCTGTCACCGATTTTCAGGAACAGGTGAAGCGCAACGTCGACAATCTTTTGCGCCTGCGCCTCAACGAAGAAGGCATGTCCGTTCGCTTTGGCGGCAGCGACACGGTGGATTTGAAACAAGTGGATTGGGTGGAGCTGACTGATCGCGAGCAGCGCACTTTCCGCCTGGCCGTCGATCGTTCCACGCATCTCCTGGTCCGCGGCGTGGTCATTACGAAGAATGAAGAAACGCAGGAGATTGACGAGGACGTCGCTATCTATACGAACTATCAGTTGCGCGACAGCGTCTGGGTGCCGCTTCAAATCTCCCGGGAACGCAACGGCCGCCGCACCTCTCAATATTTCTACGATACCTGCAAGTTCAATCCCGGCTTTCCCGATTCTCTTTTCACCAAGGATTCGCTTAAGAAAGGCGCCTCTGAAGAACTGATCAAGAGAAGCAAGAACTGAGAACTGAAAACTGAAAACTGAGAACTGAAAACTTGTGCACTCTAGTGCGGACCTTTGAATCTCACTCTTCGACAGCAGCGCGCGCTCGAATCCATTTGCGAAACGTTTCTGCCGCCCGCGGACGGCTGGCCCTCCGCCCTGGAATTGGGCATCCCCGAGGCCATCGCCGCCGCGATGGATTTCAACCCGCGCTCAAAAGATCGCGGGCAGTTTTTTCAGCTTCTTGACGTCTGGGATTCAAGCCTTCATGGCCTCTTCACCATCGGCCGGCTGAAATCATTCTCCCATCTTTCCCAGGAAGATCGCGTTCGCGTTTTGCTTTCGTGGGCTGACAGCGGCATCGGCAAGCGCCGCGCTGCATTTCAAGCGCTTCGAAAAGCGGTTGGCTTTCTCCACGTCATGCTGCCTGCGAAGAACGGCGGGCACAGCAAAGTCTGGGAAAACCTCAACTATCCGGGCCCGCTCCGCGCTCCACAAACTTCTTCGTCTCGCCCACTCCAAGTGATTGTGCCGGATCGCGAGATGAATCTGTCTTGCGAGGTTTGCATCGTGGGTTCGGGAGCCGGCGGCGGAACCGCCGCGGCGGTTCTCGCAGCGGCCGGGAAAGATGTGATCGTTCTCGAGGCCGGAAGTTATTACGATGACGAAGATTTCGACGGCGCCGAGCTTGGCGGTTTTCAGCGGCTTTACAGTGAGGCGGGTTTCGCCGCCACCGCCGATCACAGTGTCAGCCTGCTTGCCGGTGAATGCTTCGGCGGGACGACCGTCATTAATTACTGCACTTCGTTTCGAACGCCCGATGACATTCGAACGGAATGGGCCTCGGCGGGAGTGCCGTGGTTCACGAGCGAGGAATACACGCGAAGCCTCGACGCGGTGTGCGAAAGATTGCACGTCAATCGCGATCACAATCGGGTCTCGCACCGCGAACAAATTCTGGATCGCGGCCTGCGCGCCCTGGGATGGCACGTCGATGCCATGCCCCGCAATGTGACTGGCTGCGACCAGGGGAAAGTTTGCGGTTACTGCGGTTATGGCTGCACTCTCGGCGCCAAGCAATCTTCGACAAAAACGTGGCTCGTGGATGCGCAGCAGCATGGCGCTCGATTCGTCGTTGAGACGCGCGCCTTGCGCGTTCGAATCGAGGCCGGTTCTGCGACTGGCGTAGAAGCGCGTTCGAAACGGGGCCACAGCGTGAGTGTTCGCTGCAAAGTAGTCATCAGCGCTTGCGGCTCCCTCCACACACCGGCGCTATTGCTCCGTTCCGGGCTCCGCAACGAACACATTGGCCGGCATCTCCACCTCCATCCCGTTTCGAACGTATGCGGCGTGTTTGAAGAAGAGATTCGTCCGTGGGAAGGGACCATGCAGGCGATCTACTCTGACGAACACCGCTTCCTCACTGGGAATTTCGGAGTGAAGTATGAAACTACGTCGCTCCAGCCCGTCATCGGCGTTGCCGTTCTTCCGTGGCGCGATCCGGCACAGTACCGTTCCCTGCTCGCGAAGCTTTCGCATATTTCGGCAATCGGTGTACTTTTACGCGATCGCGACGCGGGCCGTGTCACGATCGATGAGGAGGGCCATCCCGTCTCCCACTACAGGCTTTCAAATTTTGATCGCGCGCATCTTCGTAGCGGTTTTATTGGCGCAGCACGCATCCTGGAAGCTGCCGGCGCGCGCCGGATTTTCTCGCCGCATGCGAAGTGGTGCGGTTACGAGCCTGGCCGCAGCGACTCACTGGATACCTTCACGCAGGCCATGGATTCTGCGGGCTGGGTTTCCGGACGGCTGGCGCTCTTTTCATTTCATATCCAGGGCACCGCGCGGCTGGGAGGCTCGCCGAAATCTTCTGCCACCAATCCTGACGGCGGAGCCTGGGAAGTTCGCAACCTCTACGCCTTGGACGGTTCTGCTTTCCCCTCGGCCTCCGGCGTCAATCCCATGATCTCCATCGAAGCTATCGCTTACCGAAACGCCTCCGCCCTCGCAGCGCGGATGAACTGAAACCGAACCGCGGCGAGGACCACCGTCGTTCTTTCTGAAAACGCAGCGGATTATTACCAAAGTGTTACTAAGTTGGTTCTCCGGGTTGGGCCAAGAGTTGTTTCGATTTGGAACAATTCTTTCCCGTCGTTCCCCTTTATAATAGAATACACGGCTGTACTGTATGCGCTTTCTTGAATGAAAGTGCTATGTTTAGCGGCACTTGCAAGGAGCCGTCCCCGGCCCCGCAATTGCACCGAATAGGGTTCGGACCTCCCGCATAGACTGGGATGCCGGTTATGCGTCCGAACGAGGAAGCAACCTTGGGACGGAGTGCGAAATTCTGGGACACTCAGCCTAGCCGCAGTCGCGGTTTCAGCATGGTGGAGCTTGCGGTTTCGCTGAGCGTGGCATTGATTCTGACGGCCATCGCGATTCCTTCGATGATGCGCTCGTTTCGCACCTACCAGCTGAACGACGCGGCGGCGCGCATGTCGGATATGCTGAAATTTACGCGATTCGAAGCGGTTCGCCGGAACACGAAGATAAATTGCCAGATCAAACAGTTTGGTAACGATTGGATCGTTTGGACGGACTCAATCAAAAACGGGGCTGTCGATCCGACCGAGAAACAGATCTTGATCAGCGGGTTTGTGACCCTTCTTCCATCGGGCGCTCCCCCAAGTTCGTCCACGATTACCTCGACGCTGGGCGCCATGAGCACTCTGACGACTCTATCCGGCGCCAACAACACAGTCACTTTTGATTCCCGTGGCGCGGTTTCGTCTTTGACCGCCAACGTGTTCTACCTTGGCAGCTCGGCCAATCCAGAGTTCGGCTATCGTGCGGTGGTCTTGCTGCCTTCCGGCGCCGTGCAGACTTGGACCGCTCCCGCCGGTGGCGCCTGGCAGCGAATTGGCTAGTTGGAGCATGAAAGCAGAAACACAGTAATGCTGTCCGCATTCACAAATCGCCACAGAAACGAAGAGGGCTTCAGTCTCCTCGAGATGATGCTCGCCACCATAATCCTTCTGGTGGGCCTTGTGGCCATAGCGCAGCTCGTGCCCGCTTCAATTCTCCTGAATTTCAGGAACCGCACCAATTCTTCCTCGTTGGTCTTCGCGCAGCGTCAATTGGATCAAATGGTTGATCAGCCTTTAACTAAGTCTTCATTTCTTGATGCCGATGGACACGCCTGCAACATTGGGAATCCCACGCCTACGAATAGCGTCCAAGGAACTACGGTCGTTGTGTGGAACGGCCAGACACTCATCGATTTCACGAGCACAGTGCCCGGCTATAACTTCATCTTTCCTGACCCCACGGATCCCAACGGAACCACGTACGATGTCCGCTGGGCAGTGGTCGTTACCGGGAATGGTACGAACGTATTCGCCAAACGATTCATCGTTGGCGTTCGGCAACAAGGAGGCGACGGATACTTTCAGCCCATTACTATTGAGACGATGGCGGCGAAATGAGCCAAGATTCCTGCAAATCTTCGCAATCGGGCTTTACGCTCATCGAACTGATGGTGGCGCTGGGTATTTTTCTTCTCGTTTGCGGCGCGGCTTTTACTCTCCTTGGTTCGTCTCAGCAACGCTACAAAACAGAATCACAAGTCTTGACTTCTTTTCAGGAGGCACGGCTCGCGTTGGACCAGATCGTGCGTGATGTAAACGACGCCGGCTTCCCGCCGCCGATCTATGCGGGCACCGATTCCACGATATACGCGAAGTCTCCTTTTGCGTGGAGTCCTGGCTATCCGGGCACTCCCTGCCAAATCGGAACCGGTGGCGGCGGGACCTGCACGACTTCCATTGCGGGGAATACAAGCCCGGGCGACTTCGATCTCATCATCGAGACAAATCCCAGTCCGCCGACCTATCCCAAGGTACAATGGATTCGCTACCAGCTGCAGGGGACGACGCTCCTCCGGGGAGCGGTGGACAAGGTCTACCCCGACAATCCAGATACGGATACGGCTGCGCAGCTTGTACCCTTCGTCCAAAATGTTGTAAATGTTACATCCCCGCCAGGAGGAGTTCCGATTGCCATCTTCAGCTACATTTGTGACACGCCGACCGTGCCGCAGTATCCGGCGCCTTTATGCCCTTCGGCGGGCGCAGACAATTCACCGGCCAACATTCGTGACGTGACCGTGACGCTGATCGTTTCCGCTCCCTCGCCCGACGCCACTACGGGAGCACGTCGAATTGTGCGGTTAACAGGGCGCGGCCGCCGCGTAAATCCTAATCAGTGAGGTCCGGCAGGCTCCAGTGAAGGCGAATAGCTCAATCCGAGGGCGAGGGAACGAAGTAGGCATCGCCCTGCTCATCTCGATTTTCGTACTGCTTTTGATTAGCGTCGTGGCGATTGCCCTCATCGTTTCCTCAGGGACGGAATCCGCACTCGCCGGCAATTATCGTTCTGCGACAGGCGTTTATTACGCTGCGCTCGGCGGTTTGGAGGAAGCGCGTGGGCGTCTTCTGGTGAAGGATCCCAATTCGTTCAAGAACACTGCGTCGGGCTTTCTGCCCTCGCCGGGAACTACTCTCGCGATCGGAGCAGTCGCCTATGTTCTGAATCCCGGCCCAACAGAAGCCATGGGGAACATCCTCACGACCTATCCGGACACAGAGTACGACAGTGAGTTCGGCGCCGGGGCGCGTACCAGCGCGACCGTCACGACGACCGCCTCGGTCTGGAACAGAAACCCGCTAAACACGTTGGCTTTTCCGCCCCCGCTCTACAAGTGGGTGCGCATCAACGCCGTCTCTGAAAAATCTCTCAACGTCGATGTCGATGCTGACAGTCTTGCGGACTCGACTACGGAGCTCTACTACGATGGCACTCACATGAAGAATAACCCATCGGCTGGCCCGCAGATATTGGAGATTACCTCGCTGGCTGTTCTCCCAAACGGCAGCCAGAAAATCCTTCAGTATCTTGCTGCTCCCGTTCCTTTGAATCTGAGTTTTCCGGCGGCTTTGACGCTGGATGGTCACGACGTGCTGTTTTCCGTTCCTACGTCCAGTAGTTTCTGGATTGATGGAAATGATCATGACACCGTGGGAAGCTGCAGTCCGACAGCGCCTGCCATTCCGGCAGTTGGGTATATCCTCCCGCCACCTGCCGACTCCAGCAAAAATAACATTCTCGCCGCAATTCCCCCCGGCCCGCCGCCGTCTTCGGGCCGGCAGGATCACTATATCGGGGCCCCACCGACGCCAAGCGTGGGTCCAGTCAGTGTGCTACCTAATCTCCAGACTGTCGGCGGGCTCAGTACGCTCGTACAAAACATTTCGGAGGCCGCGGACAAGGTCATTACGCCAACGCCTGACGCAACTGGTCTCGGTACTGCAACCCAGGCGGATTTACCCGCAGCGATGAATTCGACGAATCCCATGACCACGGTCGTCAACGGAAATTTGAATGTCAGCGGCTGGACCGGGACGGGTTACGGACTCCTCCTCGTAACTGGCGAATTCAAGTACGACCCCAACGCAAGCTGGTATGGCATTGTCTTGGTCCTAGGTGTGGGCAAGCTCTCATCTTTACAGCCCGGTAGTGGCGTATTTCATGGGGCAGTATTTCTAGCCAAGACCACGAATACAACGACAAGTCCGTACACCCCGATGTCTCCGCCGTCAGCAGCGCCAGGTGTCCCCAATTTTGCTTTCACCACCGCCTCCGGAGGTAACGGCATCTACTACAGCAGTTGCTGGATCCAGGCTTCGATGCCGAGCCTGGCGTACACAATTCTCTCCTTCCACGAAATCTCTCAGCTATAAATTCCTCGCCCAAGATCTTGTTCCCGCTCCTTAAGAGGTTTCTCAATTCGAAAACGGGGTTTCTTGTTTCCACTTTTTTCGCATCTTGCCGCGTAGAGTGAACAGAGGGACATTGCCTCCGGAGATGCGCGTGAAAACCTTTCTCTACATCGTCTCGTCTCTTATGTTGTTCTCCGTCGTACCGGTTAACTCGCAAGACGCTCCGGTCGGCACAAAATCCGATGTCTGGTTGCCTGGCAGACCTTGGGGGCTCGAGATGGACGGCACGGGCTTCACCACGCGGGCCAACGAAATCCAACCCGACGGCCGCCGTTATTTCCTCGAGGAAAATACAAGGAATCGCGTCATCGTTTCAGTCTATCTGGAGGCTGCGAAAGCGCCCGCGCAGCTCGGCGAGTGTAAACATTCTTTGGAAGAAAAACTCAAACGTAACTCATCGCTGGCCTCAGGTTCATTGAAAGGCATCACCTATCGCGAAAGTGGAGAAATGTATACTCTCGAATTCACACTGCCGGAACTCGATGGTGTGCCGACCAATCAAAAGAACATTTTCGGCTGCCTGATAAAAGACGATGTCTTCGTAGATCTTCACATTTCCAAGGTTTTCTTCAAGGCCGCGGATCAGCCCGTCTTCGATGCTCTCCTGCAATCGTTCCGCTTCGTGCCCAGGGAAGCCACGGACACACCCGTTCCCGCCGGGAACAGCCTGAGGCTCTTTCAGGAAGGCAGCCGCTACTTCATCGTGCATCAATACCGGGAGGCGATCGCGCCCTATCAAAGGGCATTCGAAATCGAGAAGAGCACGCCCACGCTCAACAAAAATCTCTGGCGCGTGCTGATCAACAATCTCAGCATTGCCTATGGCATTACGCATGATTTGACCAGCGCCCGCGATGCCCTCACCTACGGCGTTTCGAAAGATCCGGATTACCCGCTCTTTTACTACAACCTCGCCTGCGTCACGGCCGAGAAAGGCGACCTCCCGGACACCGAGAATTACTTGAAGCTGGCTTTCGAACGCCGCGACAACCTCACCCCCGGAGAAACCTTCCCGGATGCCCGCGTCGATGACTCCTTCCAGAAGCTCTTGCTCCAGAAGGAATTTCGTCAATTCCTAAATTCTCTCTATGGGCCGCCCCAATAGGCCTCCACTTTCAGAGGGTTTTGGCGCTCGGACTCCCTGGGCGGTATAATGGCTGGATGCGGAATAGCCAGGGAAGCGCGCAGATACACGGCACTACGGTTCTGTGTGTGCGCCGAGACAATAAGGTTGTGCTCATTGCCGATGGCCAGGTGACCATGGGCGATCACGTGATGAAGCATACTGCGCGCAAAACGCGGCGCCTCTTCAATGACAAGGTTGTCGCCGGCTTCGCCGGTTCGACTGCCGATGCAATTACGCTTTTTGAACGCTTCGAAGGGAAACTTCAGGAGTTCTCCGGCAATCTGCAAAAGGCAGCCGTGGAGTTAGCCAAGGAATGGCGCAAGGACCGTGCGCTGCGGCACCTCGAAGCATTGCTCATCGTGGCTGACACCAAAGGGACATTCATACTCTCCGGCAACGGGGACGTCATCGAGCCGGATGACGGCCTGGTGGCCATCGGGTCCGGCGGAACGTACGCTTTGGCTGCGGCGCGCGCGCTTCTGAAGCATTCCCGGCTCAGCGCCAAGGATTTGGCCATGGAAGCTATGCGCATTGCCAGCGAGATTTGCATTTTCACCAATGCGAACTTTACAGTGGAAGAGCTCTAGGGGTCAGACGTGAAAACACGGCAGACCGTTTTTGCGCAGCAAGGGAATTGAGCAACTCATGCCCACCAAGTCTGAAAAAGAATTGATCATTGCGCCCGGCGGTAATGGCGCGCCGCCGGTCGAGGGAGAAGAACTGCTCCCCGCGCTCGACGACATGACACCGCGCGAGATCGTTCTGGAGCTCGACAAGTACATCGTGGGGCAAACCGCGGCCAAGCGTGCCGTAGCCGTGGCGTTGCGCAATCGCGTCCGCCGCCAGAAGCTTCCGCCGGAAATCGCGGAAGATGTTTTGCCGAAGAACATTCTTATGATCGGCCCCACGGGCGTCGGAAAGACGGAGATTGCCCGGCGTCTCGCGCGCCTTGCGGGCTGCCCGTTTGTCAAGGTTGAAGCTTCAAAATACACGGAAGTCGGTTACGTCGGGCGCGATGTGGAATCCATGGTCCGCGATCTCGTGGAAACCTCCATCGACATGATCCGCGAGGAAAAGCTCGATGAAGTCGCCGACCGCGCCGAAGAGGCTGCGGAAGAACGCGTGCTTGATCTCCTGCTTCCACCGCCGCCGTCCCCTGCGCCCGGCACTCCGGAAGCCGAAGCCGCCGCGCAGCGCGAGCAGAACCAGCGCACGAGAGAGAAACTTCGCGCGCAACTTCGCGAAGGCAAGCTGGATCAGCGCATGGTGGATATCGAAGTCCGCGAACGCGCCATGCCCTCGTTCGAAATCATCTCCAACCAGGGCGTCGAGGAAATGGATGTCAACATTAAGGACATGCTCTCCGGCATGTTCGGCCAGCAAAAGAAGAAGCGGAAAATGAGCGTAGCCGACGCGTTTGAATATTTGATCCAGGAAGAGGAGAACAAACTCCTCGACATGGATCAAGTCACGCGGGTGGCGGTAGAGCGCGCCGAGCAGATGGGAATTATTTTTATCGACGAGATCGACAAGGTTGCCGGCCGCGAATCCGGCCACGGGCCCGATGTATCGCGCGAAGGCGTGCAGCGCGACATTTTGCCGATCATCGAAGGCACCACTGTCAACACGCGCTACGGGATGATTCGAACGGACCATATTCTTTTCATCGCCGCCGGCGCGTTCCACGTCACCAAGCCGTCCGATTTGATCCCGGAACTGCAAGGCCGCTTGCCCATTCGCGTCGAGTTGCAATCCCTGAAGGAAGAAGATTTCATTCGCATTCTTACTGAGCCGAAGAACGCGCTCATCAAGCAATACGTGGCGCTCCTGGAGACCGAAGGCGTCAAGCTCAACATTACCGAAGATGCCGTGGCCGCCGTCGCGAAGTTCGCCACAAGCGTGAACGAACAGACGGAAAATATCGGCGCGCGGCGCCTGCATACCATTCTCGAAAAAGTTCTCGACGAAATTTCGTTCGAAGCGCCCGACCTGAAGAAAAAGAACGTAAAAGTGGACGCCGCCTACGTTACCAAGCAGCTCGCGGATATCGTCAAGAACCAGGATCTGAGCCGCTACATTCTCTGATTCTTGAAATGTGAAAATGGAAAATAGAAACGGGACGCAGCTATCCATCACAAAACTCGCTGCGCAACGCTTTTCCGTTTTCCATTATCTTTTTTCCATTTTCTTCTTATCCGCTGGTTGCGGCGCCCCAGGTGAGCCGGTTCCGCCTTCGCCGCCGGTACCCGTAGCCATTACCGATCTTGCCGCCCGTCAGCATGGCGATGGCGTTCTCCTGTCCTTCACGATTCCCACGAACTCCGTTTCAGGGAGCCGTCTTCCCGAACCGCCCGCCGTCGAGATTCTACGTGGCATCACCGGGCGCGACGGTAAGCCCGACGCAAAGTCGTTCCGAGCCGTCGACACAATTCCTAGCACGCTCGTGACTACCTACGTCACGCAAAAGCGCATGGAGTTCATCGACACGCTCTCCCCGCAAGATCCCCAAGCGAGTTCAGGTATAACTCTCGTGTATCGAGTGCGCACACGAGCTTCCAGGGAACGCGCGTCCGCGGATTCAAATACCGTCTTGGTCCAAGTCTTTCCTGTTCCGCAGAAGATCGCTCTTGTCGAAACCCAAGTGACGGAGTCCGCCATCGAATTGCGCTGGGCGCCGCCGGCAAGCACATCGGCAGGGGCCACGCTCTCTGGGGCTCTGATGTATCACGTTTATCGCGCCGAACTAGATCCGGCCTCCTTCAAGGCCGCCGAGGAAAGAGGATCGCTTTTGGAAGCTAAATCGGCGCTTGCGCTTCTCGCTACGTCAGCCGCGCCTAGTTACCAGGACACGACGTTCGAATTTGGCAAGTCGTACCTTTATATCGTCCGAAGCGTCATAACCGCGAAAGGACTTCCTCTCGAATCCGACGATTCGCAACACGTAATCGTTACTCCTCGCGACACTTTTCCGCCTGCAGCGCCTCAAGGGCTGGTCGCTGCCTTGCTCCCGGGCGCTACTGCAGAAAGTCCCGCTGTCGAGCTGTCCTGGTCCATCAGCATTGAAACCGATTTGGCAGGCTACCGCGTCTATAGGAGTGAGCAGGAGAACATAAGGGGTCAGCTGCTTACCGCTGAGTTGTTGCTCACGCCTGCAGATCGTGATACGTCTGTAGAGCCTGGCCATCACTACTGGTACACGGTGACAGCGGTCGACCGCGCAGGGAATGAAAGTGCACCCAGCGTGGCCGTCGCCATGGACGTCACGCAACTATCGCCGTAGATACGGGTTAGACCAACTGTTCGCGTCTTGGGAGCCCAGCCTCGGATGTCAGTTCACGCACATCTACCGGGTTACCGTTGGTTCCAGGTTTTCCCCAACGCGACCATTCGAATTGGCATCTACGCCGCCTTCGGTCTGATTCTGGTGTTCACTACCTGGCTGTTTCTGGCCAATCGCGTCCCGTTCCTCGACCGTCTCGCGTCGGAACGCAACATAGCGGCCGGCCTGCTACTCTGCCTGTTCGCGCTGATTCCCATCCTTCGATTCTTGCGCATGCCCGGGCATTTGCTGGCTTCCGGGTTGGTCGCGTGGCTGATGTTCAGCTTGTATTATCGTGTCCTCTGTTTGTTCTTCCGGAACCTCGGCGATTGGCATAGCACGATGGAGATTTTCATGTATGGAGCGGTCGTCTACCTGATCGTTGCGACGCTCTCCTGGATTGGCGTGGCCATCTGGAGAGTTCGCGAAGCACACTTCTCTCATCACAACAACCACGCGGGCTGATCAACGATGAAATTCTGCCACTTTGCGATGCGCGACTCTTCCTCTTCCAGCTCTGACCCGCCGCCTTACGGCGTGATAGAAGGCGACAGCATTCTCGAAATCGCCGGCGTGCCTTGGGGACAGTGGTCTCGCGGCTCACGCTCCGTGCGTCTCGCCGATGCCCGCCTGCTCGCCCCGGTGGCGCCGTCAAAAATTGTTTGCGTCGGCCGTAACTACGCGGCGCACGCCGCCGAGTTCGGGAACGAATTGCCTAAGGAGCCGCTCATCTTTCTCAAGCCCCCTTCTTCCGTCATCGGCCCTCAAGAAGCGATTGTTCTGACGAAGTATTCGAATCGTGTTGAGCACGAGGGGGAACTGGCAATCGTAATTGGCCGCAGATGCTCGAATCTGCTCGATACTGACGATTCACTTTCTTTTGTAACGGGCTATACGTGTCTCAACGATGTCACCGCGCGCGATCTCCAGAAGAGTGATGTTCAATTCACTCGAGCAAAAGGCTTTGATACGTTTTGTCCGGTTGGCCCACACATCGAAACCGAGCTCGACTCAACCAATGTTCTTGTCGAGACGCGCGTCAACGGCTCGCTCCGGCAGTCCAGCAGCACATCCCTGATGATTTACGCGCCCGCATTCCTCGTCCGCTGGATCTCCCGCATGATGACGCTGAATCCCGGCGACGTCATCGCTACGGGCACGCCCGCGGGCGTTGGCTCGCTCCTGGCCGGGGACGTCGTCGAGGTCAGCGTCGCCGGTGTTGGCGTGTTGCGCAATCCGGTGCGCGCCCCGCAAGCGTAGTTACACGCAAGCCGTGTGGATTAGGTAAAATACGCAGCAGTGGGGGCACCGGCAGCAATGAGAAGTTTTCTTGCTCCAGCGCCTGCGCGAGTCTTTCCGCGCACGATCTCAGAGCCCGCTCAGTTGACACTAGGGAGCCTGTTCCTTGAAAGCTTTACTGGCTGACTGGAAACTTGTGTTGACCATAGGCGGGGGAGCAATCGCCGCGCTGGCCATGATCGCTTATGCGTTCTTCCGCCCGGCTGTGGACCCTGAAGAAGCGGAACGCAAGCGGCGTCTTCACCTGAACCAAATTGGGCGAATTGCAGAAGGCCAAGTGGTCGAGCTTGTTGAGCACCCTCCGGAAACGAAGGAAGCACGCAAGCGATTGTTTGGCGGTAGCGCCCGCCCGCTCGAGGCGAGACGGCCCCGCCACCTCGTCTCCTACAGCTATTCGATTTCCGGCGTTACTTATCACACCGCGCAGGACATCACCGGCCTGGAAGGACAAATTCGCTTTGAACAGCTCGTTGCCGGCCAGCCCGCCAGCGTTAAGTACGACACCGCCAATCCCAGCGATTCCATCATCGTCGCCGATGACTGGTCTGGCTTGCGCTGAGTTTCGAGGCGCTTGCACTAAACCCTTCACGGTCGCTGATGCCGTTGCCGGCAACTGCGAGCCTTCCACGTTCTGATTTCTGCCCTATTGCGCTATCCTTCTCCTTGCCGCGCTGGAGCGGCCATAACCAACTCGCATGAAAATGATCATCGCTTCCTTCCTGACAACCGTTCTCATCGTGGCCTTGACTCTCGGCGCAATGTTCATTCTGGTGCAGGCGACTGAATACGTGACTTCGCTCGAATCTCCCCTGCGCCGCGCCTTCGCCATGGGTGCAGAGTTGCTCCTTGGCGTAGTCCTCTTGCTCGGCACCGTCTGGCTCGCTACGCATCTCGCTGTGCGCATCTTCGCTGCCAAGGAAGCGCCTTCCGCGGGAGGCTCCGTTGTCTGAAACAAAGCGCGGCTTGTCCCCTGAAGCAAGGCATCGCGACCGCATGGAAGAGCTCCACCGTATTTCGGCGGAAGCAGAGGCGGGCGGCGGCCCGGAGCGCCGGGAGCGCGAACACAAAGCCGGCAAGCTCACCGCGCGGGAGCGCATTCATCTACTGCTGGATGAGGGAACTTTCGAGGAATTGGACAAATTTGTACGTCATCGCTGCGTGGATTTCGGAATACAGGAGCAGCGACCTGCCGGCGACGGTTTCGTTACCGGCTTCGGTCGCATCGATGGCCGTTTGGTTTATGTATTCGCTCAGGACTTCACCGTTTTCGGCGGTTCCCTCTCGGAGACCAACGCGGAGAAGATCTGCAAGATCATGGACCTTGCCCTGCGCGCCGGCGCTCCCATCATCGGCCTGAACGATTCGGGCGGGGCGCGCATCCAGGAGGGCGTAGCTTCGCTCGCAGGCTACGCTGATATTTTCCTGCGCAATACGCTGGCCAGCGGGGTCATTCCGCAAGTCAGTGCCATCATGGGCCCGTGCGCGGGCGGTGCGGTCTATTCGCCGGCCATCACCGATTTCATCTTCATGACGCGCGAAACCTCCTACATGTTCGTCACTGGCCCGGACGTCATCAAAACCGTCACCCACGAGGAAGTCACTAAACAAGAGCTCGGCGGCGCCATAACGCACAACGAGAAAAGCGGCGTGGCCCATTTTGTTTCCCGGAACGATGCCGATTGCCTCGCCATGATCCGCGAGCTAATGAGTTTTCTTCCTTCGAACAATGTCGAAGATGCGCCGCGCCGCGCAACCTCGGATTCGCCGGCACGCCGCGATGAATCTCTCAACACTCTCGTGCCCTCGGATCCCCAGAAGCCTTACGACATGAAGGATGCCGTTCATGCCATCGTCGACGACGGCTTTTTCTTTGAAGTCCACGAACACTACGCGAAAAATATCATAGTGGGCTTTGCCCGTCTCGACGGCCGTCCAGTCGGTATCGTCGGCAATCAGCCGGCATTTCTTGCCGGCGTTCTTGATATCAACGCTTCCGTGAAAGGCGCGCGTTTCGTGCGTTTCTGCGACGCCTTCAACATTCCGCTGATCACGTTTGAAGACGTTCCCGGTTTTCTCCCCGGCACCCAGCAGGAGTTTGGCGGCATCATCAAGCACGGTGCAAAGCTGCTTTTTGCATTTGCCGAAGCCACTGTCCCGAAAATCACCGTCATCACGCGCAAAGCGTACGGCGGCGCCTACTGCGTGATGGCTTCGAAGCACATCCGCACGGACGCCAACTTCGCCTGGCCTACCGCGGAGATTGCCGTCATGGGCCCGGAAGGCGCGGTGAATATCGTCTATAAACGCGAACTGGACAAAACTCCCGAACCCCAGCGCGAGACCCTACGCCAGGAGAAAATCGCTGAGTTCCGCGACCGCTTCGCCAATCCCTTCGTTGCCGCCGAGCGTGGCTACATTGATGCTGTCATCGAACCCGCCGACACCCGCGCCAAGATCATTACTGCTCTCCGCGCCCTCGAAAACAAGCGCGATACGAATCCGAAGAAAAAGCACGGCAACATTCCTCTATGAAATGGCGGTTCACTTTCATCTACCGACCGGGGCTCCTTATGCCTTTGTGTAAAAGTGCGGCCGCAATTGGGCTTCTGCTCATCGTGACGGCAAGCATAGGAGCGCAAACCAAGAACGTCGCGGAACGCTTGGGCTACCCTGCCGATGCGAAACTCCTCATCGTCCACGCCGATGATCTTGCCGTGGCACATTCCGTGAACACAGCAAGCTTCGACGCGCTCGATAAGAACGCCGTCAATTCCGCCAGCATCATGGTGCCGTGCCCCTGGCTGACGGAGGTCGCGGCATATGCAAAAATTCATCCCGATGCCGATCTAGGTTTGCACCTCACCCTCACAAGCGAGTGGAAAATCTATCGCTGGGGTCCGGTGGAATCAAAAGACAAAGTCTCCAGTCTGCTTGATCCTGCCGGGTATCTCTGGTCAGAAGTGGCTCCGGCAGCGCGCAATATCAAGCCTGACGACGCACAACGAGAAATTCGCGCGCAAGTCGAACATGCCGTCGCAGCGGGCATTCACCCGACGCATCTTGATACACACATGGGAACGCTGATTGCCACTCCGGAGCTTTTCGCGGTCTTTGTCAAAATTGCCCACGAATACAACCTACCATTCCTGGCGCCCAGACAACTCGCCGAGCAGAGCCCGCTGCATTCCTCGCTCTCAGAAAAAGACATTCTCCTGGACTCGGTGGTGATGGCAAATCCCTCGGTTCACGCAGACGCGTGGAAGGGTTTCTACACTCAGGCTATCAAGAACCTGAAGCCCGGCCTCACCGAGATGATCGTTCACCTCGGCCATGACGACGCAGAGCTACAAGCCGTCATGGTGGATCATCCCGATTACGGCTCCGCTTGGCGCCAGCGCGACTATGACTTCGTGACCAGCCCCGATTTCAAGAAAGTTCTGCGGGAAAATAATATCATCCTCGTCAAATGGAAGGACTTACAAAAACTCCTGAAGTAGCTTGTGCCTTACGCGCCAGCCGCGAAGTTGGCATCAGGCCGCAGGCCGCCCTCTTCAGACCGCGGTCATTTTTTCCCCTTATTTCAGCAAATACTCCTGCAAAAACTCGACCGTTGCATAGAATTGAAAATCCTGATTCGGCTTCTTGCGAAAACCGTGTCCTTCGTCTTTTGCGATCAGTAACCATACCGGCGTCCCCTGCTTCTTCAGCGCCTCGGCAATTTGTTGCGACTCGCTCACCGGCACTCGAGGATCGTTCTTCCCGCCAATTACGAACATTGGCTTCCTGATCTTTTCGATGTTGTTCATCGGCGCGATTTTTTCCAGGTACTCGCGCATTTTCGGATCGCGCTCGTCGCCGTACTCCACGCGGCGCAAATCCCGCCGGTACGACTCCGTGTGCTCCAGGAAAGTCACCAGGTTCGACATGCCAACGATATCCACCGAGCAACGAATCCGATCGCTGTAAAATGTCGACACTGCCAGCGTCATGTGCCCGCCGTAACTTCCGCCTGTTACCGCAATCCGCTCGCGGTCCAATCCCGACTGTGTTGCGATCCAGTCAAACAGCGCGTTGATGTCCTTGTAAGTGTCCTCGCGCTTGATCCCGTTGTCCATCAGCGAGAACTTTTTCCCGTACCCTGTTGACCCACGCACGTTCGGATAAATTAGCGCGATTCCTAGCTCGTTCAATAGGTAATTGCTGCGTCCGAGAAATGACGGTTGCGACTGCCCTTCCGGCCCGCCGTGAATCACCACCAGCGCTGGCCGTTTGCCCGAAAACTTCGTCGGCGGCTTGTACAAAAACCCTGAAATCATCTTCCCGTCGAAACTCTTCCACCTCACTAGTTCCGCTTGCGGAAATGCATCCGTCTTCACTGCCGTCTCACTCGTCGTCCACCGCTCGAACTTTCCGGTTGCCACATCCAGCGAGTAACAGTCTCCCGGCCCCCGCGCATTGTTGAGAGAAAACCCGAGCTCATGGCCATTCTTGTGCCAGTGCACCGCGCCGGTTACACCCGTTGGCAGCTTCGGCAGGGCCCGCTCCTTTTTTGTGGCCGTATCCATTACATGCAATACACTGACGCCTTCCTCGTTCGTCATGAACGCGATCATCCTTCCGTCATGCGTCACATCGAAGGAATCCACGTCCCACGGAATGTTCGTCGTCAGGTACTGCGGTTGTTTCGTTGCGAGATCCAGGTACGCCAGCCGGTGAAACTCCGAATCCTTGTCCGTCGTGACGTAAATCCCCTTGCCATCCTTGCTGAACCGCCCCTCGCCATAAGAGACTTTTTCGGCCGTATTCCTCGGCGTCAGCTCCGTCTTCTCGCCAGTCGCCGCATTCACAAGCCACAGGTACGATTCGTTGATGGAAAGTTGTTCCTCCAGCAGGATTTTACTGTCATCCGGCGACCAATCCTGCGGCTGCCATCCGCCACCTGCAAGTCGCGTCAGCAAATGATCTGTCTTTGGATCACTGGGATTCATCACCCACAAATCCGTATCTTTTCCCGTGCGCCGGGTGGACATGTACGCGATTTGATCGCCTCTCGAAGACCAGGGCCCCGTCAAATTCCGCGCCTTGCCATCCGTCAACAGCGTCACATCGCCTGTCTTCATGTCATACCGATACAGCTGGTACCATTCGCCTCCCCCAGTATCCTTTGAGAACACAATGTAGTCGCCGCCATCCGGATGGAACCTTCCATTGGTCACCGCATCCGGATAAAAGGTCAGTTGTTGCCGGGCCCCGCCAGGCATTTTCACGAGATGAAGCTGCGGCGTATCTCCGAATCGCGTGGCAATCAGCATTTCTCGTTTTGTCGGATGCCAGTCCGCAAGACTCGCGCTTCGATACGATCCGTATTGCCCCGCCGTTTCCGCCACAGACGACGGAATCTTCGGCACGCCATCCACCACCAGGTTATCCGCTGGTGTAATGAAGGGCTCTTGTGCCGGCGTAGTTCTAGCCGCTGCAACGAACAGCACGGCTGCCAAAATCAAACTCAGTTTCTTGTGCATTCTCCTACCTCCGTTCCCAATTTCGCCGAACCTTCTTACACGCAAACGATTGGACACGCAAGCGGAACGGCAACCGTCTTCTCGTCACGTGGCGTGCTAGAATCCCGCTGCTACTAAGAACTTCATGTTCAAAAAAATCCTGATTGCCAATCGCGGTGAGATCGCCGTGCGCATTCTGCGCGCCTGCCGCGAACTTGGCATCCGGTCGGTTGCCGTCTTCAGCGACGTCGACCGCAAATCCCTTCACGTACGCCTCGCCGATGAAGCTTATCCCCTCGGTCGAGCATCCTCGCGGGAAAGCTATCTGCGCATTGAAAAACTGATAGACGTCGCGCGCCGCGCGGGCTGCGACGCGGTGCATCCCGGCTACGGATTTCTCGCGGAAAACGCTTCGCTCCCCCGCGCCTGCGCAGAGGCGGGCCTCACTTTCATCGGGCCCCCACCGGAGGCCATGGAAGCCCTCGGCTCCAAGACGGCCGGCCGTCAGCTCGCCCGCCGCTCCGATGTTCCCATCGTTCCTGGCACGAACGACCCAATTGAAAAACCTGAGGATGCAAAACCTCTCGCACTGGACATGGGCTATCCCGTTCTGCTCAAAGCCGTCGCTGGCGGCGGTGGAAAGGGCATGCGCATCGTTTACAGCGATGCCGAATTCGACTCTGCCTTCCGCGACGCTTCCTCCGAAGCGATGAACGCGTTCGGCGACGCGCGCCTGTACCTCGAAAAATATCTGGAGCGTCCTCGCCACGTGGAGATTCAGATTCTTGCGGACTCCCACGGCCGAGTGGTGTCTCTCGGCGAACGAGAGTGTTCCGTTCAGCGCCGCCATCAAAAGGTCATCGAGGAGGCGCCCTCGCCGATTGTCACTCCCGACTTGCGCAAAAAGATGGGCGATGCGGCCGTGCGCCTGGCGCGCGCCGGAGGTTATGTGAATGCCGGCACAGTCGAATTCCTTGTAGATGCCCATCTCAATTTTTATTTTCTGGAAGTGAACACGCGCCTGCAAGTGGAGCATCCGGTGACGGAGCAAGTCACCGGCCTCGATCTCGTCAAACTCCAGATCGCCATCGCTGCAGGGCATCGTCTTCCGTTCGCATGGGAATCCATTACGCCGCGCGGCCACGCCATGGAAGTCCGCCTGTACGCCGAGGATCCGGACAACAATTTCTTTCCCTCACCCGGCAAAATTCTTTCCTGCCACGTGCCCAGCGGCCCGGGAATTCGCCTGGATGATGGCGTCTACGAGGGCTGGACTGTGCCCAACGAATACGATCCTCTGCTCAGCAAACTGATTGCCTGGGGCAACAGCCGCGAGGAAACCATCGCGCGCCTTCGCCGTGCCCTCGAGGAGTACGTGGTTACCGGCATCAAGACCAACACCGGGCTTTTCCGCCGCATTCTTGCGGAACCCGATTTTCTGCGCGGCGAAATTCATACGAAGTGGCTCGAGGAGCTGCTTGGCCGCCCAGGCTCCGCTGCGTCTCCATCATGCGTAGAGACAAGCGGCACGGAGGCCTCAGACGCGGCCGCGATTGCCGCCGCCCTCTGGCAAACAAACCAGTGGGACAGAAATTCCTGTAGGATCTCTTCCTCTGCGGATCCCGGGCAGCCTTCCCGCTGGAAACTCGAAGGCCGGCGCGCCCAACTGGATCGTGAATCATGAAATACGAAGTCCAGTTCGAAGATTTGTCTGGAAGGATATCGCGCATCGTCGAGCTTGAACGCAAGGGCGGCGGTTGGTGCGTTCATCTTGATGGTCAGCCCATTAACGTCGACGCCGTCGAGATCGCTCCTTACACTCTCTCGATCCTGCTGAACGGCCAATGCTATGAAATTCGGGTGACCCCGGCTCTCGATGGGAGGCTGAAACTCCAAACCGGTACGCACGAGTTCACCGCCGAAGTCATCGATCCTCGCGCCTGGAGCGGTCGCCGCCACGGCCACGTTGAAGCGGAAGGCCGCCAGCAGATCGTCGCCCCCATGTCCGGAAAAGTCGTGCGCCTGCTAGTGAAAGCGGGCGACCGCGTGGAAGCGGGGCAGGGACTCTTCGTCGTCGAAGCCATGAAAATGCAAAACGAAATCCTCGCGCCCAAGAGCGGCATCGTCGACCGTGTCCTCGCCAAGGAAGGCCAAGCTGTCAACGCTGGCGAAGTCCTCGCCTCGGTCGAATAAGCAAAAACTCACTAGTTACGGAAACCTTTCAGGATGGAAAACTAGTCTAGTGCCCGATGGGCTTGGCAGGCAGCGTCGTCTTCGCTGCATCTGGCAGCTTGCCCGCCGATTCGATTACCCGTTGAGCGAGGTAATTCGTCGTCCGCGCCTCATCGCGCGCGATCGCCAGGTATGCCGCCTTCAAGAGTTGCTCTTTCCGGTTCCGCAGGGTGTCGCGAATCGTCTGCTGCACTTGGGGATCGTTGATGCCGCGCAGTCCAGGTGACTCGCGCGTGATCAATTTAAGGATCCGGTATCCTTCCTTCAATTGAATCGGCGGGCTCACCTGGCCGGGTTTCAATCCAACGACCATCTTTTTTAGTGCGGGGTCGGATTGATTCAGCGCCGACTCCGGCAAATAACCCAGGTCGCCGCCGGTTGCGGCCGAATTCATATCCTCGGAATAGTCCATCGCCAGTTGCGCAAAATCCGCGCCGCTATTCAGCCGGTCCATCAGCATTTTCACTTTGCGCTGCGCTTCCGCTTCGTTCGTTGCGTCGTCGTTTTTACGGTTGCGAATCTGTGGTTCTTTTCGCGGCGTCACGACAATCTGCGCGATCCGGTACTGCGGCTCCGCGACGTTGAACTGCGCTTTGTTGGTGTTGTAAAACTCCGCGACATCTTGATCCGTGATGGCGATTTTCGCCACGACCTCGCGGTTCATCAGCTTCGTGATGGAGAGCTGCCGCCGCAGGTCGCGCTTCAAGTCGTCCACGGAAACGCCCCCGCTCTTCAACTGCCGCTGGAATTCGTCTTCGGTGTAGGGGCTCTTCAGCTCCGTGAATTTATCTTCCACTTCCCCGTCGCTGGCCTCGAGGTTTAGTTTCTTCGCACGTTCCAGCAATATCTCGTTGTTGATCAGTTCTTCCAGCACGTTCAACTTCAGTGACAGCGCCTCTTCCTGAGAAGGCTCCTGCCCCTCGGGGTTCACCCGCGTGCGGTAATACTTCTCCACTTCATCCCGTTTGACCTCTTTCCCGTTCACCACCGCCCATACGTCGGGCGTATGCTGCGTCTGCTTGTTGCAGCCCGCCACGACGGCAAACAGCCCCGCCACCAGCGGTAGCAAAGCTCCAGCGCGCTTCACTCCTTTTAACTGCTCCATCGAGCGCCCCACGAATGGATGGTTTGCAACGGATGAGTTCAAGGTTGGGTGGCTCAGGCCTCAGGCCGCTTTCTTCACGCGTCCCCCACGGATGCACTCAGTGCAGGCACGCACATGCTTCTTCACGCCCGCAACGACCGCGCGAACGCGCCGCAGGTTTGGATTCCACCGGCGCCTCCGCGTGTTGTTCGCGTGGCTTATCACGTTTCCATAATGCGGCGCTTTGCCGCAAAACTCACACTTCAGTGCCATTGTTCTTCCCGCTTACGCTTATATTGGCCTGGATTTTCTACTCAGAATGTCGCAAAACCAAGCTCCTTATTCTAGCAGACCCTCCACCTCCCTCAAAGTGCGTCCTTTGCACCCAGGATGATTTTGCGGCGTGCGGGTTGCATCCCAAATGGCTTCGCGGGACGTGTCCATGAACGCCCCGGACACCTTTGCGGGAGGCCCTGCGGCGACGGGCGTGTCATTGTTCGACCTCTCCCTGTTCTTTGGTACGGTCTCGCACTCGCAGTGCGTACCAGTAACTCCCCGAATCCCACTGAGCCTAAAGGGTTTGCCTGCGAAAAAGCCTGCGTCTGGCCCGCCGTACCATTGGCGATCCCCGCTCCGCCCCCTATCTTGCGTTTAGCCCGCGCAGGTTTCTTTGCGCGCGGCAACAATCATGACCACCCGGCCAAACTATCAATCCGCTGCCTCCGGGGCAACTCCGGAGCCGCACATCCGCTCGTATCGCGCCTGGGCCATTCTCATTCACCCGCGTCGGCTAGCCTTGTGTCTTGCGCTACTCGCGGCGCTTTCCACCGTGGCCGGTTTTCAGGTCGCACGCTTCCACGACCTCTGTGCAAAATGGCGCGGTCCTAACCGGCCACAAGCCGCTTCATCGGTTCAGCAATCGCCGTCTCTTGTGTCCGATTCCAAACCTGCGGCAACCAGCGTTGAATTAGAGAAACTTAGCCATCTCGCTCCGCAACTGCAAGCCGAGCGCCTGCTCGATCTCGCCATACACCGGGACGAGCGATCTCTTGAGATGATTCGCCAGCGGCAGGATGCCTGGCGCGGACGCCTCGAAAGTACCGACCGGCTTTTCCATCTCGTGCTCGCGGCCCTGGATTCCGAGGATCCCCGAGTTCGTGCCGCCGCCGTGGAAATCGATCTCGCCGCCAGCAATCTCAGCAAGTCCCCGCAAAGCGTCACGCGCCTTCTGAACCAGATTAACAATGATCCCGGCAGCCGCTCGCTGACCCTTTGGAGACTCGGCGCACTCGGCAATCGCGGCGTCAAACCGGCCATCGTGCTGGCGACTCTGCTCCGCTACGCGCACGACTCAAGTCAGCAGACGCGCTTCTGGGCGGTCGAAGGACTAGCGATGCTCGGCACCGACGAATCCATCGATCCACTTCTCTCCATCCTGGCCCACGACGCTTCGCCAAAAATACGCGAGCGCGCAGCGTGCAATCTCGCGCGGTCGGGAATGCTGACCGGCGAACAGCGGCTCACGGCCGTGCCCCAACTGCTTAACCTCCTCGATGATGATTCCCTCGACGTCGCGACGCAGGACTTGGTCTACGCGGTGTTGCATTCGATTACTGGCGCATCCTTTGGCAGGGACCCCGAAGCCTGGCGCGAGTGGTGGGCCCACCACGACCACCCTGAAAAGCCGCGCCACATCCTCCGAGGCCTTTCCCTAGCTTGATCCAGGGATTCCCTTCAGGTCTTTCATCTACTTCATAAGCAGGGAAAAAACTCTTGACCCTCGGCAATTGTATTCGTAAAACTAAAACACGCCTTACGTAATTCCAACCTGTTCCCTCCACAGGTCCAAAGGAAATCCATGCCGGAACAAGACCGTCGCACGTCGCGCCGTCTAATCATGAGAGTCCCCTTGCGGTTTCGGCCGATGAAAGCAACTTCCATCCCCGAAGAAACTGCTGCCTCCATGAACATTTCCACGCACGGCGTCTTCTTCGCGACAGAACAGAAAGTGTCCAAAGGGCTGTTGCTTCAAGTGCACTTGAAAATGCCCAGAGAGATTATCGGAGATGATGTGGAAGAGTGGAGTTTCACCGCCCGCGTCGCGCACGTCGAATCACTGGGCGCAGCAAACGAAATCTCCGGAGTTGGAGTGCAGTTCCTCTACTATGAAGTCCCCCCGGCTTCGATTTAGAGACATCTCATCCGTGCGTCGATATAATAGACAAAAAATCTCGCTTATCGGCCCGCTACAGTTCCCAACCTTTGCGGCGCTCCGGAGACACGAACTTCTGCGCGGCCTCCGAGTTGGGCACCTTGAGATTCGCACGATCCCAATTGAGTTTTTGCCCCGTGCGTGATGCGACGTTGCCCAGAAGCAAAGTCTCCGTCACCAGCCCAGAGAATTCGAAATTGCCTCCCGGTTTCACTTTGCTCCCCTTGCAGGCATCCAGCCATTCCCGTTCGTTTCCCGGCGAGCGCGGCAACATTTTCGGTGGCTGCTTGTAGCTGTTCATTTTGGATTCCGGGATGAGTCTCGGACTCCCGCCGTTGAACGAACACAGGATCTTGCCGCGATCTCCCACAAAGAACAGCCCCTCGTCCTCCTCTTCTTCCGCCACTTTCATGGGGCGGTTTTCTTCCAACTCCTCCGGACGCGGCGGCTTCAAGCCGCCGTCATACCACGTGAATTTCACCGGCGGCATATCGCGGCGCGCCGGAAAGTTGTAACGCACGATCGAAGCCAGAGGGTAAGTTTCCTCGTAACGATCAGTTGAACTTGCCTCCACACTGGCCGGCGCCTCCAGCTTCAGCACCCGGAAGATGGTGTCAAAACTGTACGAACCCATATCGCCCAGCGCGCCACATCCAAAGTCGCCCCACCCTCGCCACACAAAGGGCAAGTACGCATGGTGGAAGGGCCGTTCTGGCGCCGGACCGAGCCACAGATCCCAGTTCAATCCGGCTGGCACCGCTTGCTCTTCCTTCGGCCGCTCGATGCCCTGGGGCCAGTAGGGACGGCTCGACCAGTTGACGACCTCCCTCACCGGGCCGATGGCGCCATCCCAAATCCATTCGCACAATAGGCGTGTTGCTTCGGAAGCTTGGTTACCCACTGCAATTTGTGTCGCCACGCCGGTTTCACGCGCAATTTCGGCAAGGCGCCTCGCTTCATAAATCGTATGCGTCAGCGGCTTCTGGCAGAACACATGCTTTCGTTTCTTCATTGCCGCCGCGGAAATCGCCGCGTGCAGGCTGTCCGTGGCGCACACCACCACGGCATCGAGGTCCTTCTGCTTTTCGAGCAGTTCGCGGAAATCACTGTAGGCTGCGCAGCCCGCGTACGCGCCCGACGTCTTTTGAGCGCCGTAATAGGCGTTCACGATTTGCTGGCACGGCTCGCGGCCCGCCATCCCGCCAGTCACTTTGAGCGTACGCGTCAGGTGAATGGACTGGTCCGGACTGAGCCAATCCCACCCTGTCTCCACGCCAAACAACTTTCGAACGGAATTGCAGAACTCGTGCGGCTCCCATTGCGGATGACCCGCGCTGCCCGTGTTCGGATCGCAGACTGCCACGCCTTGTACGTCGGGTTCCTTCAGGAAGTGAAGCATCACGCGCAGACCCTGCGCCCCGACGCCGATGAATGCCATGGTGATCTTGTCGCTCGGAGGGACATATCCCGGTCCGCCCAGCACATGCCGCGGCACGATCGAGAAGCCAATCGCTGTCGCTGCGCTCTGGCCCAAAAACCTGCGCCGTGAAAAACGATTCGGTGTAGCGCTTCTCGCAGGATTCCGATATTTCATTTCAGCACCTCGGCGTGCAGTTGTAGAGATATTTCAGCAGGAGATCAATAATGACGGGAACGTCTGCCCACGCGCAACGTGTTTCCGATCGTCACCCAGCCAGCGCTCCTGCGGAGCGTGCCATAAACCCGCGACCATTCATGGAGTTACGCCGCCCACGTGATTTCGTTCGCCGTAGGATATCATCCGCTGAAATTGAGTGGGAAGCTTTGGCAATGGCGAAGCAATGGCTGCCTGCTTGGTTACTCGTCGCGCAAAACCTGCATGGGCTCCACTCGCGCGGCGCGGATCGCGGGCACCAGCGAAGCAACTGCCGCTACGACCAGCACCATGAGAACTACAGCCAAGGAGGTCGCCATATCCGAGGGCGAAACGCCGTAAAGCATTCCGGAAAGAGCCCGCCCGAACACCGCCGCAAGACCCCAGCCCGCAATGCAACCCAGGAAAGAAACTCCAAGACCCTCCAGGAGGAACTGCTTCAGGATTTGTCTGCGTAAAGCGCCCAGCGCGAGACGGAGGCCAACTTCGCGGCGGCGGATATTCACGGAATAGCTGAGCGTGCCGTATAGGCCGACGCAGGCGAGCGCAACGGCAGTAGCAGCGAAAAAGGAAAGCAGAACGGTGCGAAGACGGTTTTCCGCGAACGCGTCGTCGATCCGTCCACCCAGTGAAGTAATATCGAACACCGAGCGAGCAGGTTCGATCTCGTGAATCTTTTCTCTTAGAGTCTTGGCCATCGCCAGAGGTTCGGCGTGGGTGCGAACGAGGTAAAAGGGATCCGGGCCTCCCGGAGCGCCAAAGCACCAGTACACGGTCGGGCCCGGTGGGTGGTTCATGCCTTCCTCTCGAGCGTCGCCGACGATTCCCCGCACTTCGCCTACGTCCTGCGGTCGCAGAAAAGAGTTGCCCAACGCCTGAAGATGATGGCCGATAACCGTCGATCCAGCGGGGTATGCATCTGCAAAACTACGATTCACGAGGACTTGTATCGCGCTGAGTTCAACGTGATGTATTCCAGTTGGATCCGCGGCGGTACTTTTGAGATTCATTTGCGGTTCGCGGCAAAGTTCACCGGCGAGCAGCGGAATTTGCATCGTTGCAAAATAACCAGGGGAAATCAGCCGGCTCTCAGCGACGATCTTGTGCTGAAGGTCTTGTGGTCCTTCGACAAATTTTAATTCTGTTGGATAGTGAGAGGGTACGCCGGGCAGTTCAGTGGAGGCCGCGGCCCCCTCCACGCCCGGGACGCCCTTCAACTCCTCGATGGTCCGGTCGATTCGTTGCGTAAGGCTTTTCCAGTCGACCGTTTCCGCATACGAGCCGCTAATGCGAAAGGTTAGAACGCGGCTCATGTCAAAACCTGGTGACACGCGGCCCAGCGCCTGGAAGCTGCGCAGCAGCAGCCCAGCACCAGCCAGCAGCGTTACGGCAAGAGCAACTTGCAGCCCAACCAGCAGCCATTGCAGGGGATTGCGTCCGGATACCTGGGTGCGGCTGGCCGCTGCCAGCGAACTGGAAAGGGTTTCGCGAGCACCACGAATGGCTGGCACCAACCCACACAGCAGCGTTGCCACTATCGAGCACGCCAGCGAGTACAGCACGATTCTCCAATCCAGGTGAATCTCCTCCACGCGCGGCAGGTCGCCGGCAAGCGCCTGAAACACTTTGGACGCCCCGCCTGCAACAAACAGACCAAGCGCAGCACCGATGAGCGCCAGCAAAAATGTTTCGGTCAGCAGTTGGCCTACAATCGTCGCACGCGAAGCCCCCAGCGAAAAACGCACCGAGATCTCATGTTGACGCTGCGCCGCCCGCGCCAAGAGGAGCGCGACAATGTTGGTGCAGGCGATCAGCAGAAGGAGTGAGACAGACCCAAACAGCATCCACAGCGACCCACGCACGCCGCCGACAGTCGTATCCTTGAGAGTCTGAATCGTCACACCCAACTCTGCGTCGGTTTCGGGGTACGCCCGCCCCAGTTGTGCTTGAACGGTCGCTAGGTTGGCCTGTGCTTCCGTCAAAGTCACACCCGGTTTGAGCCGGCCGATTACTGTGTACCAGGTAAATCCTCTGCTGGTCGCGTACGGTGCATCTGCCGGGATCGGGGTCCAGAGATCGACCTGGCGGTCCGGGAAAAGGAAGGAAGCCGGCATCACTCCAATAATGGAAAAGGAAAAACCATTGATGCGCAGTTTCTTGCCAAGTGCGCTGGGGCTGGCGCCGAATCGATTCCGCCAGAAACGATCGCTGATGAGAATGGCGTCCGGACCACCAAAATGCTGTTCCTCCGGGCTAAAGTCACGCCCCAGTGCCGGTGCAACTCCCCACACTTGCAAAAACCGAGGCGCCACGAAAGCTTGTTTTACTTTTTCCGGCAGGACGCTCGAGGTTTCTGAGTTGTTTTCCGCATAGTATCCCGTCATGGCCTGAAACGTGGCGTTCATGCGGTTCCAGTCCTCCAGCCGGGCGGGCGCCACAAACGTTTGCGCGCTCTTCACCCTCGTATTGTACTGAGAGAGCCTCATCAGTTGGTCGCCATCGGGGAAGGGCAGAGACCGGAGGAGAATCGCATCGAGAGCCGAGAAAACCGCGCTGTTCGCGCCGATTCCCAAAGCCAGCGTTAAAATCACGGTCATTGAGAACGACGGAGACTTTCGAATAAATCGGAAAGCAGATTTTAGGTTTGCCAGCGAGGTTTCGATGATGCTCACGCGGTGCACGTCGCGCAGATCTTCCATCACTTGCTCCCGTCCACCGAATTCGAGAACGGCCTGCCTCCGCGCTTCGTCAGGTTTCATTCCCGCAGCGATGTTGTCGCTCATCAACTTGTCAATATGGAAGCGAAGCTCGGTATCGAGTTGCGCGTCGAGCGCGCGTTTGCGAAACAGAGATTTCCATCCAAACATGACAAGTTCCTATTCCGCCGTTTGCAGGATGTGGCCGACGGCTCCGGCCAGGCGATGCCAATTGGATTCTTCGGTGGCGAGCTGTTTGCGGCCTTTGGCGGATAGTTTGTAGAACTTAGCCTGGCGGCCGTTGTCGGATTCGCCCCACTCGGCCGCCAGCCATCCTCGTTTTTCCAGGCGATGCAGAGCGGGGTAGAGTGACCCCTGTTGCACTTGCAGCACTTCCTTGGAAATCTGCCGGATTCGCTGAGAGATCCCGTAGCCGTGCACCGGCCCCAGCTCGACAATTTTCAGGATCAGCATGTCCAGCGTGCCTTGCAGCAAGTCCGATTTCTCTATGGGCATCGCACCTCCTAGACGTTCGACATATATACCCGGCCCATAGGTAGATTGTCAAGGAGAGACGATTCCTCCCGCCGAACCTCTTTACCCGGATGGCCACTTGCGTCCCCATCCCCCTCCGCCACTGATAACCGAACGCTTTGCTCGCGCGTCGATATAATAGACAACCAGCATCGACATGCCGCCGTAGGAGGCCCCATGATGAAACGCCGTGAATTCCTCCAGCGCACCGCTTGCGCCGCAGGAGCAGCTTTCTTCCCTGCAGGCGTGTTCGCGCGGCATGCTCGCACTCTCCCCACGCTCTCGCGCAAGTTCACCGCAGCCGATACAGTAACTCTTGGCAAGACCGGCATCCAGACCAGCCGTCTCGCCATGGGCACCGGTACCGTCGGCGTCGGCCACCATTCGCACCAAACCGCGCTCGGCATCAAAGGCCTCTCCGATCTGCTGCTCAATGGCTACGATCGCGGCCTGCGCTTTTTCGATTCGGCCGATTCCTACGGCAGCCATCCTCACGTCGCCGAAGCCCTCAAGCACGTCCCCCGCGACAAGGTCACCGTGCTCACGAAAACCTGGGCGCGCGACGCCGCCTCCGCTCGCGCCGATCTCGATCGCTTCCGCCGCGAACTCGCCACCGATCAAATCGACATCTGTCTGATGCACTGCCTCACCGAAGGCGACTGGACCGAGCGCTACAAAGGCGTGATGGACGTTCTCTCCGAAGCCAAGCAAAAGGGTATCATCCGTGCTCACGGTTGCTCCTGCCACAGCATCGAAGCGCTCCGCACCGCCACAAAATCCCCTTGGGTGGAAGTTCATCTGGTTCGAATCAATCCCGTTGGGGCTTATATGGATTCGGATCCGGACACCGTCGTCAGCGTCCTCCGCGAGATGCGCGTTGCAGGCAAGGGCATCATCGGCATGAAAATCCTTGGCCAGGGCCAGCTACGCAACCGCCAGGACGAAGCCCTGCGCTACGCCCTATCGCTCAACCTCCTAGACGCCTTTACTATCGGCGCCGAATCCAAAGTGGAGCAGGAAGATCTCATCCGCCGCATCGACGCGGCGTAGTGACTTTGCAATTTCACAATTCCACTAGCCACTCCACGGTCGTCCAATGTATAATTCGCTCAGGAAATAATGTCCGCAGAAGTTCGGACATTGGGCGCAGTCGTCACGCAAAGACAGCGCCAAGGACAACGCCCATGTTCGTTCCCCAAGTCGCTGTGCGCATTTAATCCGCCGTTAGCGCGGACCTGAACTTTTCTCCCGTCTCTACCGCTTAATTTCCGCAGCCGCGTCCGCGCGCCTGGTTTTCCGGGCAGCGCCCACGCAGAACTTAAAGGTTTAAATGTCTCTGGAACAAACAGTAGTCGGAGCGCCGTCGCCCAAGCTGTGGAGCTCCATACGCGAATCCCTGCGCGGCTCGCACCAGGACTTCACGACCGGCAATCTCAATCGTGCGATTCTCCTTCTCGCCATTCCCATGGTTCTGGAAATGGTGCTGGAGTCGCTCTTTGCCGTCGTCGACGTTTTCTGGGTCGGCCGTCTCGGCGCGGACGCGGTCGCCACTGTAGGCCTCACCGAGTCGCTCCTCAGCCTCGTCATGGCCATCGGCTTCGGCCTTAGCCTTTCCACCACTGCTATGGTCGCTCGCCGCATCGGCGAAAAGGATCCCGCCGGCGCTGCCGTCGCAGGCGTTCAAGCCATTGCCATTGGCCTGGCAATCTCCGGGCTCGTCGGCATTCCGTGCGTCTTCTACGCGCCGGAATTGCTTCGCCTCATGGGAGCCTCCCCGCAAATCGTCGCTGTCGGCTCCGGCTATGCACGCATCGCGTTAGGAGGCAGCGGCGCCATCCTAATGCTTTTTCTCAACAATGCTATCTTCCGCGGCGCAGGCGACGCCGCCATCGCCATGCGCCTTCTCTGGGTCTCCAACATCATCAATCTTGTCCTCGACCCCTGCCTCATTTTCGGCTGGGGCCCGTTCCCCAAGCTTGGCGTCACCGGAGCCGCGCTCGCCACTTTCACTGGCCGCAGTATCGGCGTGTTCTACCAGTTCTACCGCCTTCTCCGCGGTTCCGAACGCATCCGCATCCTCCGCAGCCAGATCCATCTCAACCTCGGCGTCCTATGGCGCTTGCTGCGCGTTTCGTTCACCGGCATTCTCCAATTCGCCATCGCGCACACCAGTTGGATTGGCCTCGTGCGCATCGTCAGCATCTTCGGCTCCGCAGCACTCGCCGGCTATACGATCGCCATCCGCATCGTTATTTTCATTATTTTGCCTAGTTGGGGACTCAGCAACGCCGCCGCCACCCTCGTCGGACAGAACCTCGGCGCCAAGCAGCCTGAGCGCGCCGAAACTTCCGTGTGGCGCACTGGCCTCTACAACACGATCTTTCTCGGGCTCATCGGCCTCTTCTTCATCATCTTCGCTGAGCACGTCATTCGCCTGTTCACGCACGACCCTACTGTCGTTCCGCTGGCTTCCTCCTGCCTGCGAATTCTCAGCTACGGCAACATCGGTTACGCCTACGGCATGGTCATGCTCCAAGCCTTCAACGGCGCCGGTGACACTGTCACTCCCACCATCGTGAATTTCTTCGGATTCTGGCTGCTGGAAATTCCCTTGGCCTACTTCCTGGCGATCAACCTCGGCATGCAATCCAAGGGCGTCTTTTGGTCCATCGTCATCGCCGAAGGGTTTATCGCCGCGGGCAGCATCATTCTTTTTAAACGCGGCCGCTGGAAGCGCCAGCAAATATAGACATGGCTGTGCGGGGGCGCGCTTGCCGCCCCTTTCTGTCCATCTGTTGAGATTTGCTTTAGTTGATCGCCACAGCCGTCCTGGTGGTGAAGGACAGCCTTGTTTCAGCGGGGTACTCGATGTCCTTCTTGCCCGTCGCTGCTGCGCCTGCCGTACCGGCCCCGGCACCTGCTGCAGCGCCGATCGCAGCTCCCTTGCCGCCGCCGGCCAGAGCGCCAATAATCGCGCCACCCGCGGCTCCGCCGCCGATGAACCCGGCATCCCGCTTGCCCTTGCCTTTTTCGGTCCTACCAACGGAGTTGGTCGCAAACGTATAGGTCTTGCCGCCTACGGTCACCGTACGCAGCCGCAGATACAGTTTCGCGGGCGTTGAAAGGCGTCCTGACGCTTGCGCGCTACTGACGATCAATTTCGCGGCAGAACCTTTCGGAATCACCACTTTACCCCCCACGGTCACATCTTGCGCTACTGTGCCTGATATGGTCTGACCGGCTTGCGCCGTCTTCGAACTTACGGATTGATCAGTCACCACTGGAATTTTCGTTCCTGCCGGAATGGTGCCGCTTGCTTGCGTGAGGGCAGGCAGTGCCAGCGCCAGCGCAAGTGAAATTGCAATCGTACGAATTCGAGGATTCATTTTCGTCACCTCAGGTATGGATTAGGGGCTCTAGGAAAAGTCTAACAAAAAGAATTGCCGGGAGTGAAAAGAGACCGCCGCAACGGCGCTAAAGGTGAAACATCAATTCATCCGCGCCTGGGGCTTTCGGCTCGATGTACAAATTGTCGATCAGCCGCGTCTTGCCGATGAACACCGCGAGCACAATGTAGGAAGATTTGCTAACGCGCACGACCGGCTCAAACGTTTCCGAATCAACGATTTCCGCATAGTCCACCGTCGTCAGCCGTTCGCAATCTAGTTTGCGGCGCAATGTAGTTTGCAGTTGCAGCGCGTCGCGCACGCCGGCGCCCAGCTCGTCCTTCGCCGCGTCCAGCGCGCGATGCAAAACGGTCGCAGCCTTGCGCTCCTCTGCGTTCAAATACGCATTGCGCGAAGACATTGCGAGGCCGTCCGGCTCGCGCACAATCGGGCAAACGACAATTTTCGAATCGAGATTCAAATCGCGCGACATCTGCGTGATGATGCGCGATTGCTGCGCGTCTTTCCGTCCGAAATACGCGAAGTTCGGTTGAGCAATTTGCAGCAACTTCATTACCACAGTGGCCACGCCGCGAAAATGTCCCGGCCGCGAACGCCCCTCCAGTCTTTCGCTCAATCCGTCCACTTGAACGTAGGAAGAAAATCCTTGTGGATAAATTTCCGCAGCTTCCGGCGCAAAAAGCGAATCCACTCCGGCTTGGTCCAATTTCTCTTTGTCAGATTCGAAAGTGCGAGGATATTTCGAGAAATCTTCTTTGGGGCCGAATTGCTTTGGGTTCACAAAAATCGAAGCGATCACTGTCGAACATTCCCGCCTCGCTCGCTCGACCAGCGCCAAATGTCCCGCATGAAGCGCGCCCATCGTCGGGACCAGCCCGACGATGCGGTTCTCCGCACGCGCTTGCCGTGCCTGCTCGTTCATCCACGCAATCGTTCTGATAATTTCCACGGTGTGGTAGCGCCGGCATCCTGCCGGCTCTCATTGGCTCAAAATTGGAAGAGTACTCACAGACTACGCGCCCGCTGCCGTGGCGCGCTCGCGATAAAAGTGCATCAGGTCCGTCGCGATCGGCTGCGCGCCGAGTTGCCGCAGCAGGGTTGTGACCTGGCCGCGATGATAGGTGCCGTGATTGGCGAGATGTTGCATCGATTCCCACAGCGGATTGCGATAGACACCGAATTTCAGCGTTTTATATTCGAACACGCGGTCGAGATCCGCCTGCGCCAAGCCGCGCACGAAACCGAGCAAGCGCATTTCGAGTTCGTCCCAGCGCTCGCGCAAGCTCGCCATATCCGGGAATTGCGTCGCGTCCGGAAGCGTCGAAGGCGAGCGGCCCTGAAAGCGCTCCAGCCAAATCCATTCCGCTCCCCAAATATGTGCAAGCGTGTCGCGCACGGATCCAAAGCTCGAGCCCATCGGCTGTACGAACTTATCCGCCGTCAGTGCGGAAGCAGCTTCCAGCGAGCGGCGATTCGCCCAGGCGTTGTAGTCAAAGAGCAGGCGCATCTCTTGCGGCGTCATCTTCCCCTCCACTTGCAAGACTTGATTTCGGTTGTCATTCCGAGCGAAAGCGAGGAATCCGCTTTCGGCTTTTACTTCGTGGTTCGCTTTCTACCAATCGCCGTCACTATTCACAGGCGCTTCTTTCTGCTCCGTCGCCATCTGCGCCGCATGATAGGACTCTCCATCGGATGGAAATATCCCCCCGCGCACATCCTCGCAATATTCCTTCGCGGCCTTCGCGATGATTTCTCGGACGTTGGCGTACTGCCGCGCAAACTTCGGTGTTTGATTGAAAGTCAGGCCCAGCAGGTCGTGCACCACGAGAATCTGTCCATCGCAATCCGGGCCCGCGCCGATGCCAATTGTCGGGATGCGCAGCTCGCGCGTGATCTGCGCCGCGAGCTCTCGCGGCACGGCTTCGAGCACCACGGCGAAAGCGCCTGATGCTTCCACGGCATGCGCATCGCGAAGTAGCTGCTCCGCGGCATCCGCCGTCTTGCCCTGTACGCGATAACCGCCGAGCGCATTCACCGATTGCGGCGTCAAACCAACGTGACCCATCACCGGAATTTCCGCTTCGGTCAGCCGCGCGATCAGCTCCAGCCGCCGCTCGCCGCCCTCGACTTTCACGGCTTCCGCACCAGCTTCTTTCACAAAGCGGACTGCGTTGCGCAGCGACTCAGCGCTATCTGTGTGATAACTGCCGTAAGGCATGTCCACAACCATCAGCGCCCGGTGCGTTCCGCGGCGCACGGAGCGCGCGTGGTGCAGCATCTCGTCGATCGTTACCTGCAGCGTGTTTTCGTGGCCGAGCACGACCATGCCGAGCGAATCGCCCACGAGAATGACGTCCACGCCGGCTTCATCGAGCAGGCGCGCAGTCGGATAGTCGTACGCCGTCAGGCAGGCGATCTTCTGCGAGTTGGAATGGGAGCCTGTAGCGCGGGATTTCCGCTGCAGGAGTTCGGGTACGGTGATTTTTCCGTTCCCCGAATTGGAAACAACGCTCATGGTGGCCTCCGGTGCCGTTCCCGAAATGCGGGATACAGCCCTGTACTTCACCTGAGCGCAGAATAGCAAATTCGAATGCAAATCACCACAATTCTCGATGCTTGGCGGTGTGCAGCGTTCATCGGGCAGTGGGTTCAACGCGCAGTGGGAAATGCTCTCCCCGACAGTCCTAATGATCAAGAAAATGACCGATTACTCGCTGCTTGGCGACACCTGATTAGGAATCGTGGGGAGCTTGAACGCGGCCTTTCCATTGGGCACCGCGGCCGAGCCAGTAGCGAACGGCGGAGAGGCAGGTTGCGTAGCCGTAGAACGCGGCGGCGAAGGGCAGGGTCAGCGCCCAAAGCGCAGAACGGTTGTAGAACTTCACGGTAAAAAGGAACGTCACCGTCATGAGGGACGCGGCGGTGCTGCCGAGGAGCCAGGCGGGATCTTCACCGGCGAAAAAAAGAATCCACGGCAACCAGTACGCGACAAAGAGGCCGAACAGCGTGGAGGCGAGCAGCAAAGAGGAATAGCGAAGCTGGGTGAAAGCGGTGCGCGCGATCAGGTCGTGAATTTCGGCGAAGGTTTTGTACTCGCGAAGACTGATACTAGCGCGGGTCACGCCCATCCAGATTTTCCCACTTGTTTTCTTCACCAAGTGGGCGAGAGCGCAATCATCAATCACTTCGTTTCGAATGGATGCAAGCCCGCCGATGCGTTCGAGCGCGGCGCGCCGCAGCAAAATACATCCGCCGGCCGCGCCCGCGGTTTGCTTTTGGGGGTCCGCAATCCAGCGCGGCGGATAAAGCATCAGGAAAAAATACAAAAACGGCGGAATCAGTAATTTCTCAGGGAAAGTTTTGGCCTGCAGGAGCACCATGAGCGAGGCAAGGTTGAGCGATTCCGTTTCGGCGTGGGAGACCAGACGGCGCAGGGTGTCCGGCGCATGCATTATATCGGCGTCGGTGAACCAGAAGAAGTCCGGCGCCTTTCCGGACGCGGCGGAAATACCTTCGTTAAGCGCCCAGAGTTTGCCCGTCCAGCCTGGCGAAAGCGCTGCGACGGTTTGAACGGAGAGGCGCTGTGCCGCGCCCAGTTCTTCGGCGGCTTTCCGCGAGAGCGCGGCGGTTCCGTCGTCGCTCTGATCATCAACGACGATGACGGAGAACTCTCCGGGATACTCCTGGCCGAGGAGGCTGGTGACGGCACGGGCAATGGTTTCGGCTTCGTTGCGAGCCGGAACGATAGCAACTACATGCGGCCATTTTCCCAGGGACTTCGGCTCGAGATGGTCTTCTTCCAACCGCCAGAAGTTTCCACGCAGGAAACCTAAATAAAGCCAGATGGCCAGCGGGATAGCGGCAACCAGAGGCGAGGTCAGAAGCACGCGCTATTTTGCAATAAGCAAGAAAGGACGGCTACGCCAAATCTTCGGAGCGAAGGGGCAGGCGACGAATGCGTTTCTTCGTCGCTGCGTAGATCGCATTGCACAGAGCGGGGGCGATGACCGGCAAACCGGGTTCGCCGATTCCTGTGGGTTCTTCCTTGCTCATGACCACGTGGACTTCGGTTTTCGGAGTCGCGCTCATGCGCGGCATTGCGTAGTCATTGAAATTGGATTGTTCGACGCGGCCACCCTTGATGGTAATGGCGTCGTGCAAGGTTGCCGATAGCCCGTAGATGGCGGCACTTTCGACCTGCGCACGGACGCCCTCCGGATTGACGGGACGGCCGCAATCCACGGCGTAGACGACGCGCCGGACTTTTAGCGCGCCAGCATTCACGCTGGCTTCGACGACGGCGGCGGTATAACTCTCGAACGAATAATAACCGGCGATGCCGCGAAAAACGCCCTTGGGAAGGGGCTTGCCCCAATCGGCCTTTTCCGCAGCGAGGCGCAGAACAGCTTTAAGGCGCGCCGTGTCGAGCGGCTTGCCTTCCTTCGGGTTGGTGAAGTCCGGGATTTTGCGGTCATCACCGATGAGGCGGAGGCGGAATTCCAGCGGGTCGGCGCCAGCGGCGTTCGCAAGTTCATCCACAAAGGACTCGACGACGAAGCCGCTGGTGGAATGCTCCACGGAGCGCCACCAGGCGCGCGGCACGGAAGATTTCGCGAGGGTGTATTCGACGCGGAAGTTCGGTGTTTGATACGGAATGAACGCCGCGGTGGCAAATTCAGATTTTTCCGGGGCCTCTTCTCCCTTGGGATTCCACATTGCTTCGATGGAGGTGGAGGTCTGGAAATGCTTCCACGCGGCGAGATGGCCCTTTTCATCGAGCGCGCCGGAGAAACGGTGATAGGAGGCGGGCCGATAGAAACCGTGCTGCATGTCGTCGTCACGCGTCCAAAGAATCATCACCGGTTTGCCGGAAGCCTTGGCAACCTGCGCCGCTTCCATGACGAAGTCCGCCTGATAGCGCCGGCCAAAGCCGCCGCCCATGAGCGTGGTGTGCACAATCACTTTTTCAGGAGGCAGTCCTGATACTTTGGCGATGATTTCCTGCGCCCACTGCGGTGCCTGAGTGGGAACCCATGCTTCGGCGCCGTCCGGACGGATGTGTACGGTGCAATTCATCGGCTCCATGGTGGCATGGGCGGCAAACGGGAACTCGTAGGTGGCTTCGATTTTCTTAGAGGCGCCGGAAAGTGCGGCTTCGGCATCGCCATCGTTGCGGACGACTTTACCGGGCTTGGCGGCGTTGTCCAGAAACTGCTTGCGGAGGGAATCCGTGGATTCCGAGGCGGCGGGACCTTCGTCCCAAGCGATCTGCAGAGCTTTGCGGCCCTGCATGGCGGCCCAGGAATTATCGGCGAGCACCGCGACACCGCCGGCGGTGAATGCGCCCGGGCCGACGGGGTCGATGGCGATGACGTCCCTGACTCCCGGCACGGCTTTCGCTTTTACGGCGTCGAAGGATTTCAGTTTGCCGCCAAATACGGGGCAGCGGGCGATAACGGCGAATTGCATGCTGGGCGTGCGCGAATCGATGCCGAACTTTGCCGCGCCGGTGGCCTTTTCGCGCGCCTCAAAGCGCCGCGTGTCGTGACCGACGATGGTGAAATCGTCGGAATTCTTCAGCGCGACGGTACTGAAATCGGGAGTGGGCAGCTTGGCCGCATCCTCGACTAGTTCGCCGTAGGTCAGGAAATTCTTGCGCGCGCCGTGGAGCACGCCGCCGTCTTTCGCGACGCACGTATTAGGATTTACGTTCCAGCGTGCCGCGGCAGCGGAGACCAGCATTTCACGCGCAGCCGCTCCGGCCCGGCGCATGGGCAGCCAGGAACCAGCGACGCTGCCGCTACCGCCCGTGCCGTGATCATAAATGTTGGGATTGGTGGGGGCTTGTTCGATTTTTACGTTTTTCCAATCGAGATAGAGTTCTTCCGCGAGAATCATCGGAAGGGCCGTCATGATGCCCTGGCCCATCTCGGACTTGCCGAGAATTAAAGTCACGCGATTGTCGGGTGTGATGCGCACCCAGGCATTGAGCGGATTGGGCGGTTTCTTTTCCTGCTGGGGGGCTTCCTGCGCGTGGGCACCGGCAGGGAGATAGAAACCGATCACCAGCGCCGTTCCACCCGTGGCGCTTTTCTTCAGGAAGTCACGACGGTTTACAACGGGAGCTGTCGCCATGGAGCGCCTCAGAAATTTTTTGCGGCCGGAACGGTTTCGAAATAATCAGGCGGCGGGCTTGGACTTGCCGGCTGGCATGGACGCGGCGCGGTGAATGGCTTTTCGGATGCGCTGGTACGTGCCGCAGCGGCAGATGTTGCCACTCATGGCATCGTCGATGTCGGCGTCGGTGGGCTTGGGCTTTTTGGAAAGCAAGGCTACGGCGGACATGATCTGCCCGGACTGGCAGTAGCCGCACTGCGGAACGTCTTCTTCCATCCAGGCTAGCTGCACGGGATGGCTGCCGTCGGCGGAAAGTCCTTCGATGGTGGTGACTTTCTTGCCGGCGACGCTGGAAATCGCGGTGATGCAGGAGCGCGTAGCTTCCCCGTTGATATGTACGGTGCAAGCGCCACAGAGCGCCATGCCGCAGCCGAATTTCGTGCCCGTCATGTTCAGGGTATCGCGAAGCACCCAGAGCAGCGGCATGTCCGGGCTGACTTCGACGGATTGGGGCTTGCCGTTCAGAGTGAATGTGATGGCCATGGAAACCTCCCTCCAGCAGAGGAAATATCCTACAACAATTCGGGGCATGGATGAAAATCTAGGGTAACTCGTTCATGGGGCCCGCAAATCAGCGTCCCGAATAGGCAACCGCCGGATGCGTTTGCCGGTAGCCGCGAAAATGGCGTTGCCGAGAGCCGCGGCAATCGGCGGCACGCCCGGCTCACCGCAACCGCCGGGAGGCTCCGTGCTCGGCACGATGTGAACATCAATGGTTGCCGGGGCATCGCACATGCGCAGGACTTCGTAGTCGTGAAAATTGCTCTGTTCGACGCGGCCGCGGTTTATGGTGATGGCACTCTTGAGCGCGGCCGCCAGGCCGAAATTGATGGCGCCTTCCATTTGCGCCTGGACGCCGAGGGGATTGACGGCGGTGCCGCAATCGATGGCGCAGGTGACGCGGTGGATTCGAATGCTGCCCGTGGAGGAATCGCAGGAGACTTCGGCGACTTGCGCGACGTAGCTGCCGTAACCGAAATGAGCGGCGATGCCGCGGCCCGCGCCCTTTGGCAGCGGCTTGCCCCAATTTGATTTTTCTGCTGCTAGCTCGATGACGCGGCGACGGCGGCCGATGTCGATTACGCTGTCGCTTCCTGGATTAATTTTTCGCGCAGGGCCCAGCACCGCGAGCAGGAATTCAACCGGATCACGGCCGGCGGCGCACGCAGCTTCGTCAAAAAAACTCGAGATGACGAATTGATTGCCGGAGTTTTCGACCGAGCGCCAGTAACCGAGAGGCATTCCGGAATCCGCGACGGCAAATTCGAGGCGGAGATGGGGGACGCCGAAAGCGGGGAAGCTGGAACGAGGCCCGCGTGCAAGCGGTGGTACGCGGCGGGACGATAAAAATCGTGACGAATGTCATCCTCGCGCGTCCAGATGACCTGGACAGGAGCATGGGCATCGCGGGAGATCAAGGCAGCTTCGACGGCGTAGTCTTGAATAAGGCGGCGGCCGAAGCCTCCACCGATGAAGGTGACGTGGACTTTGACGCGCTCGCGGGGCATGCCCAGAGCTTGAGCGACGGACTCCGCGGCGGCGCCGGGAATCTGTGTGGGCGCCCAGAGCTCGCATTCGCCGTCGCGGACATGAGCGGTGCAATTCGGAGGTTCCATCGTAGCGTGCGCCAGGAAGGGGACTTCGTAGATCGCTTCGAGCTTTTTGGGCGCGCTGGTATGGGCCTTCTCGAAGTCCCCATCGCTGCGCAGCACGGTGCCTTCGGAGGAAACCAGCTTCACGAATTTCTCGCGCAGGCTTGCGGTGGTTTCCTGCGTGTGCTCGACTTCGTTCCACTCGACTTCAAGTGCTCTGCGAGCCTGCATCGCGGCCCAGGTGGAATCGGCGAGCACGGCAACGCCGGCGCAGGAATAGTTGCGGCTGCCGGGGCCGGACTCGTCGCCGAATTGATGCGTCAGATGAGAAGGCTTCAATTCGATGACGGCGCGGACGCCGGGCATTTTGCGGACTTTTTCGGGGTTGGAGGTTCGAACGGTGCCGCCGTAGACGGGGCAGCGCTCCACGGAGGCGATGAGCATTCCGGGAACGCGCGTGTCAATGCCGAAGCGCGCGGCACCATTTATTTTTTGCGGCGTGTCGGTGCGGAGAGTCGGTTTGCCGACGATTCGAAAGCCGGAGGAATTTTTCAGCGGAGGATCGGCAGGAGGTTGAAGTTGTGCCGCGGCGGCGAAAAGTTGCGAATAGGCGAAGCTTCGGGACGTGCTGGGATGATGGACGGCACTATTTTCCGCACGACATTCGGAATGAGGGACGTTCCATTCGATGGCGGCAGCGGAGACGAGCATTTCGCGAGCGGCGGCGCCGGCTTTGCGCAGATTTTCGTAGGAAGTTCGAACGCTAAGGCTGCCGCCGGTGAGCTGATCGCCGTACTTGGGATCGAGGTCGGCTTGAACGACTTGCACGCGGCGCCAATCGCAGCAAAGTTCTTCCGCAACGAGCATGGGGAGAGCGGTGCGAACACCCTGGCCCACTTCGGACTTGCCGCACCAGATTTTTGCGCCGCCGTCAGAGGAAAGTTCGAGCCAGGTGTTGGGCGAAAACAGAGCAGTTGCAGAAGGGTCTGAGTTTCTTGCTTTTGGCGGGCTAGTGGGAAAATAGAAAGGGAGGAACAGGCTCGCACCAGTCGCGGCGGAGGTTTTCAAGAAAGCACGGCGTGTGACGTTTGAGGACAAGTCCACGGCCCCAAGGAATCAGACGCCCAATTTTCCGATGCGTGAGCAGCCTCAATTGCCTTCGACCGGGGCGGGCCGGGGCCGAGTTTTAGGCGATTGTGACGGAGTTTCCGGCTCGACGCCTCGCCAACCCACGGGGCGGCCGCTGACGGCTTCTTTCACGGAACGGAAGAGGACGACATACATCAATTGGCGATAGTAAAAGCGCTGCAGCAGGACGGGGAAGAGCAGCGTCCAGTCTTCCTTGCGCTCGAGGGCGAAGGCCACCATGCAAGTTAGAATGTCAATCAGCACAAAGCCGACGAAGAAGAAGAGGGATTTCTCGACGTCGGCGGTGGTCCAGAGCTGCGGGAGGCGCGTGATATGGAACTGTGCCAGTCCCCAGAGCAGCAGAGAGCCGAGGAACATTAGATCGATGACCGGGGAAATTAAAGGCAAAACGAGCTGGAAGATGAAGATGTTCGGTAGCGCGATCCAGCCGAGTGTTCCGTACTTGGGGCGCAGCAGCGTATCGCCATGCTTCCAGAAAGCTTGCAACGTGCCAAAGGTCCAGCGGAACCGCTGGCGAATCAGTTGGCTGGCAGTATCCGGCGCTTCGGTCCAAGCGATGGCTTCTTCGTCATAGCTGATGCGCCAACCGAGACGGCGAATGCCGATGGTGAGGTCGGCGTCTTCGGCGACGGTGTCCGCGGTGATGCCCCCGGCGGCCTCGATGGCTTTCTTGCGCCATGCCCCGAGCGCTCCGGGAACGACGGTGATGCAATTGAGCAGATCAAAGGCGCGCTTCTCCATATTCTGGCTGGTGATGTATTCGAGCGCCTGCCAACGGGTGAGCCAACGCGAGCGATTGCCAACCTTTACGTTGCCGGCGACGGCGCCAACGGTGGGGTTCGAAAAATGGCGGACCAGTTTGCTGATGGCGTCGGATTCGATTTCGGTGTCCGCGTCGATGGTGACGACAATTTCGGTATCTGCCTGGGACATGGCGACATTCAAAGCCGCCGCCTTTCCTCGATTCACCTGGTGGATGATGCGCACGCGCGGTTCATGGAAAAAGTTTGTATCGAGGAGTTCACCGGTTTTATCAATGGAGCCGTCGTTAACGACGATGATCTGCAAGTCCTTCAAGTCCGAGTGAAGAACCGATGTGACAGTCTGCACGATGACATTTTCCTCATTGTGCGCGGGAATCAAGACAGTAACGCTCGGCGGCGGGTCCGGCATCATGGCGTGATCCGGGCGCAATTTCTCGATGAGAGCGAGCAGACCGACGATGACCGTGCGCCCGCTGACGAGCACGATGCCAAGAATGAAGATGGTGCCGATGAAGAAACGCAACCATTGAAACAGTGTAAAAATAAATCCGTCGGCGCGCGCTTCGAAGCGCTCTTCGGACGAGAGGGACGGCATCATTTCCGCGCGTGTTTTTTTGAGTAAATCGGAAACGGAAACGAGCTGGTATCCCCGCGCGCGCAACGTGTCGATAATCTGGGGCAGCGCCGCTAAGGTTTGCGTGCGATCTCCTCCACCGTCGTGCAGGAGAATGATATTGCCCTTATCCGCTTGTCTCAGGACGCTGTCGACAATCTCTCTTGCCGGGATGGGCTTGCCGTCGCGCAGGCTCCAATCGTCCGGATCAATTCGCTGGCCCACGATCAAATAGCCCATCTCTTGAGCGAGGGGAAGTTGAGCCACTTCCTCTGCATACTCTGGCTGATGATCGATGCCGTAGGGCGGACGGAAGAGGATGGTTTTCACGTCGAGGGTGCTTTCGATCAAGCGCTGCGTCAGGTTCAATTCCCAGCGGATTTGCGTGTGTGAAATCTCGTCGAATTTCGGGTGCGTAAAGGTGTGGTTCCCGATTTCGTGGCCCTCGGCGTATTCGCGCTTCAGGATTTCCGGCCTTTTATTCGCTTCGTCGCCGATGACAAAAAAGACTCCCGGCGCCTTCTTTTCCTTAAGGATGTCCAGGACCTTTGGTGTCCAGCGGGAATCCGGGCCATCATCGAAGGAGATGGCAATTTTCTTGTTGGCCCCGCCGATGCGATCGATGTTGTAGGAAAGGGGGATGGCATCGTACGATTCGTCGGTGAAAAGATCGCCTTCCGCATCGTATTCGAAGGAACGTTTGCCGTTCTTGGGTGTATCGGTAAAGTGCCAGATGTCTCCGTCCCCTTCGAGGATCAAGTCAGGACCGGGGGGAAGATCCGCTAGTTTTTGCCGAACTGCGGCGTCGGCGTGGGTCGTATCCCAGATCGGCCACAAAGAGGAGTCCGAAGAACCGAGCCGCCACAGCGCAGTGCCCTGCACGCCCAATCGCTCGCTGGCCCGGAGCTGGTTGTAAGCGGTGATGGCGTCCAGCATCCACACTTGGTGCACGTGATTGTGCTCGTCGTAGTAGGAATAGTGCGGATTCAGCAAATTGCTGTCGAATTCGATGTCCGCTTCGGATTCCTCGGCGTGCAGCAAAGCTTCCTGGATGCTGAACTCCTCCGCGGCTTCATGATCTTTCTTTGCGGCGAGGGACCAGTCGTAAGCATAGTTGGCAATGCCCACGATGATCTTCTGAGGAGGAACGACGTCGAACACCTGGCGCAGGTTTTCGACGAACCAGTCCTGGGAGGCGATCGGACCGGGAGGGGAGGTCAGCCAGTGCTGGTCGTAGTTCATCAGCACGATGGCGTCGCATTGTTTGCCGAAGAACTCGTAGTCGTAAGCGTCGTCTCGCGCGGGGAGTGCGATCATGAGTTTTAGACCCGCGGAGTGCAGCGCGGGCGCGAGCGCGCCAATGAATTGGCGGAAGTGCGGCTGGCTGGCGTCCGGTACTTCCTCTAAGTCGACGACGATGCCGGCCTGGCGGGATTCTACGGCATATTCAACGATGTTCCGGACCAAATTTTGCCGTGACGAAGCACTCGCCAGCATCTGAGCCATTTCCTTGATGCGCCATTCGGCGCCGTCGTAGTTGTTGATGAGACCCATCATGGGCAGCTCGACGGGCGGATTGAACGACTTCATCCATTGGTGCAACTTGTCGTCTTTCAGAATGGAGATGGCTTCAGCCGGCGTGGCCTTGAGTGTGTTTTGGCCACGTTCGTAGTCCACGATAGTCAGGGCACCGTCGGCGGAGACGGCATGAAGCTGCTCGGGAATCAGCAAGTCGATATCTTTGTAGTGCTTTTTCAGGGAAGCGAGGCTGTTTGCATCCCAGCTCACGAAAAACGCAGCGCGCACGGGGTCGTAGCTTGCCGGGACGGTTCCGATGTTCGCCACGCGGCGCCGCCGGCCCTCGCGTGGGGGCGCCGGCTTCTTTTTCGATTTGAAGGCACGATATAAAGGCTTGGTGCTCGGCAGGAGTCCGGCGGGCAACTCGACGCTGACGGCTATGGTCACGAAAAAATACGCAACCAGCAGCGTCAATAGAGCACCGGTGATTTCCATAACGCGGCGGGTGCGGCGCCAGCGCACACGCTGCGCGTCATAAAAAATTGGGCCGCGTTCCTTCATCTCACCTTTCCGTTCATGCAGCGCATCAGGAAACGGGACGTCAGCGTGGGTTGAGTCCGTCTGCTCGATTCCGTCAGCTCTATTGTAAGATGCGTGGCATTGATGAAGCGAATTTTCTCAAACACTTTTGTCGCACTGGCCGCCGGGCTTTGCCTGCGGCTTTATTTCGTTCTCCAGTATCCTGCCAACTCTGGCGACACGGTTCTCTACGAGCAGATCGCCGCAAACTGGCTGAAACATCGTGTCTACGGGATGGACGTCGGCGGCGCGGTTACGCCGGTGGATTTGCGGATGCCGGGTTATCCGGCTTTTCTTGCGATGGTCTATGCCCTCACCGGCCGCACGGGGGCTGATGCGCGGGTGTGGGTGATGCTAGCGCAGATTGCAGTCGATCTGCTTGCCTGCCTGGTGACCGCGCGCCTAGCCGAGCTTTTGACGAGCCCAGCCGAGGGAGTCGCCACAAACCGGCGTGTGCGAACTGTTGCGCTGTGGCTCGCCGTATTGTGTCCCTTCACGGCCAACTATACGGCGGTGCCGCTGACCGAAGTGTTCGCCGTTTTCTGGACGGGACTTGCCTCTTGCGTCCTGGTTCTGGCGTTGCGGCGAGTCAAGCAGCCTGATTTTCTCCTGAAAAATTCCCACACGCGCCTTGGAAGCAGTGTGGAGTACACGGCGTTGGGCGCGGGGTTGCTGGTTGGCGCAGGAACTTTGTTTCGCCCAGAAACACCAATCTTGCTGATCGCGGCAGCCCTGGCATTCGGTGATTTGTTCTTTATTTCCGGGGATATCAAACGCTGGTTATTAGTTAGCCTGGCGATGGCGATGGGCTGTTTGTTGATTCTTTCCCCTTGGGCTCTGCGCAATAGGGTGACGCTTGGAGAGGCGCGATTCCTTGCGCCGAAAGACTCGAATCTGCCAGGGGAGCTGGTCCCAAAGGGCTTCATGGCCTGGGAAAAAACCTGGCTCTTCCGCGTTCGTGATTGTTACCTGGTTTCCTGGAGGCTGAACGGAGAGGCCATTTTTATGGATGATATCCCGGCGCGAGCGTTTGATACGCCGGAAGAGAAACTACGCGTCGCCGGCATTTTCGAACAATACAACAACGATTTAATGCTGACGCCGGAGGAGGATGCGGCGTTCGCGCAGCTTGCACGGGAGCGGACCGCGCGCCATCCTTTGCGGACGTATCTCTGGTTGCCGTTGGCACGCGTAGTCACGATCTGGTTTACGCCGCGCATCGAACTCTTGCCCATCTCGGGGCACGTTTTTCCGCTTCGACAGATGCGGGAAGACGACCCCGCGGATCAGGAAGTGACTAGCCTGTTTTTTGTGCTGAATTTGTTTTATGTGGGGCTGGGGGTGTGGGGTGCCGCGCAGCTTTGGCGTTCGAGTTCCGTGGTCCGGCCCGCGGTTGCGTTCCTGGTGCTGTTTATCCTGCTTCGCACCGCCTTCCTGACTACGCTGGAAACACCCGAGCCGCGCTATGTGCTGGTTTGTTTTCCCGGGTTGATCGCGATGGGAGCGCAGGTATTGGCCCGCCGTGCCGGGGCGCGCTAGTGCAAGCTTCCGCCTGTGGCACTATTTTTCTTCAAATGGCTCGGGATGAATTGATACACGAAAGATTTGGGGAAACTTCTCCTTCACACGGTCTTCCAGCACGGCCGTGACGTCATGGACTTGCGTGATGGGAAGTTGGCTTTTCATCGTGCAGTGGCAAGACACCTGAATATGGTGTTCCACCTGGCGGGCATGCACATCGTGGCAATTCACTAGCTCGTCGAACTCTGACGGCAGACCGTTGAGAAATTCTTCGATGGCGTGCGCGAGCTGCTTCATTTCGCCGAGGCCCGCGTCGGGCGTGGCGATGTGGCGACCCAGCGGCTCGATGTGAATATTGACCTCGAGCCGGCCGTCACGCAGCTCGCGGATTTTCGCTTCCAAATCGGTGGCTTGTCGATGCGCTTCACGTAGGCTGAGTTTTTCATCCACTTCCAGATGGAGTTCGATGAAAAGCTGTCCGGCTTGTTGCACGGCAGTCAAGTCATGGATGGCGAGGCCCAAGCTTTGGGCAGCGGCGCGAATAGCTTCGAATAGATGTTCGCCCTGTGGCGCACGCGGCTCCGCATGGACCATCACGTCTGATGGAACAATTTCGCCGATGCGCTGTTCGATGGCATCGCTCAAGGCATGGACCTGCTCAAGGCTGGCCGTGCGCGCGACACTGACCGTAGCGTCAACGAAGTGGCGGTTGCCGGCCCGGCGCACGCGCACGCGGTCCACATCCAACACGCCGTCCATGCGAGCAACGGCCTTGGCGATTTCCTGCTGCAATCCTTCCGGTGCAACATCCAGGAGAGCATCCAAGGTACGTTTGCCCAGCCGCGCGCCGACCCAGAGAATTACGGCGGCTACGGCCAAAGCTGCGAGGGCATCGGCATAATTCAGCCACGGCATACGCCAGGTATCTCCGGCCCAGACCAGCCCGATGCCTGCGATGACGATGAGGGTGCTCCATACGTCGGTGGAAAAATGCAGCGCATCGGCTTCCAGCGCGTCACTGGAATATTTCTTCGCCACACGCGAAAGCGCCCGGGCTCGCGTGATGTCAATCGACAGCGCAAACGCAAGCACGAGGATCGCGGTCACGCTGGGCTGGATGTGCACGCTGCGGAAGAACAATCGTGCGAAGGCCTCGTAAATGATGTACAGGGCCGTGAGCGCCAGCAACCCGGTTTCCACGAAGGCAGAAAAGTTTTCGAACTTCCCATGACCGTAAAGATGGCGTTCATCGGCAGGCTGATCCGCCACCCGGACCGAGAGAAGAGTAATAATGGCTGCAACCAGGTCCAGCGAGGAGTGCAGCGCTTCGGAAAGGACGCCGAGGCTTCCCGTTCTGAGGACTAGAAACGTTTTGAGAGAAACCAACACCACGGCGGAGCCTACGCTCAAAAGCGCCGCGCGGCGTTTTTCCCGGCTTTCCTCGATGGAGTGCATGGTCACCACAGTCCGGTTAAGACTACCTCAAGTTCACCAAGTCACCTGATTGCAATGCAACGCCGGGCTACGCAAATGTGACATCCCGGAAACCGTGCTGTTTGAGTCTCGTACGAATTCCTCGCAGGGCGCTTGCCGCCAAAGCTAAGACGCGGTACTTTCCCCTGATGAGCAGGGAGCCATCCTCATGAATCGTCATACATTCCTTTCGGTTCTGCTTGTGCAAGCCCTTGGAATCTGCTGTTACGCGCAATCTGCGGCGCCAACGTCCAGCGTTTGGAGTGCCCTCGTTTCTCCAACTATGGATCCAGCAAAGTCCGCGCACGTGGAGAACGTAGAAATCGTGCGGGATCGAGTTCACATCATTCTAGCCGATGGAACGATTCAATTTGCGCAGCCGGCGAATGGCGTCGTATTCGGAGCAGTCTTTCATGGCAATGGGCGTATTCAGGCCACTCCGCCGAACCTCATCGAAGCCCAGCAGCTGTTTCTCTTCACGAAACAGGCAAAGCTTGATATGCCATTTACGGAAGCCACGTTTAGTTTTACAGACGGACTACTGGAGGAGGTCGCGAAGCAAGTCAAGTGGCAGGGAACGGGCCCCGCAGCAGATGAGCTCTACGCGAAGCGGCAGCAAGAACGCGAAGACCTGGGCGCGGAGTACCTGCCGCGCTTGTTCAAGAGCGTGATGTCCAGCGACCGGAAGAGGACCGGCTACTTCCTCGCCGATCTGAAGACGAAAGACAAGGGCTGGGTCGAAGTCCGGGATGACGCCATGCAGCTGGAAGAGATTCGGGTAGGCCGCTGGGGGGAGGTCCCTGCAGTGAAAATCGCGGATGTCTGGATGGATTTCCCGGTTGATGGGCGCGATCCCCGGCATGCTTATGATGATCCCGCCGCTCGTCAGGATTTTTTTATTCCCAGTTACAAGATCACAACTACGGTCGCGGACAACGCAGAACTGAATGCCACTACGGAGGCCACAACACAGCCGCGCTATTCAGGCGAGGGCGTTCTGCTTTTTAGCTTGGATTCCAATCTGCGTGTGAGCAGCGTTAAGGACAGCCACGGTCAGAACCTCCAATTCTTTCAGCCTCGAGAACGAAAAGATCGATACCAATCCTATGGCGATTATGTCGCCGTGGTGCTCGCGGGGCCCACGCAGGCCAATGAAAGTGTGCGGCTCACATTTCAGTATGGAGGGAAGCGTGTGGTTCGAAAGGTCGGTGACGGCAATTATTTCTGCCAGAGCTTCGGATGGTACCCTTCGGCTTATACCGGCGAACTAGGAGTCGAGGTGTTTGCGTTCCGCTCCGACTTTGACTTGACCTTCCGCACCCCGAAGAAATACAGCCTCGTGGCAACTGGAAGCAAAGTCAGCGAGACTATCGATGGGAACCAGTCCATTACGACCTGGAAAAGCCAGATGCCCCTGGCCGCCGCAGGGTTCGCATTCGGGGACTACAAGATCTATACGGAAAAAGTGGGCGACGTCGAGGTTCAGGTCTATGCAAATAAGCAGCCGGACGATCTACTCAAGTCAATTCAGAGCGCGGTTGATGATCCCATAAGGGATCTGGCTCAGGGTCCCGGAGGCAGCCGCGCGGCCCCCGTAGCTATCGGCAACCTCACTGCCTCCGCGTTAGCAAAAACAATTGGCATGGAAACGTCAAATACTCTGCGTGTTTTTCAGAGCTACTTCGGACCTTACCCATACAAACAAATCGCGGTTACAAACATCATCGGGAGCTATGGCCAGGGCTGGCCGGGGCTATTGTATCTGGGCTGGTTCACTTTCCTCGACTCCACGCAGCGCAACGCGCTGGGCATAAGGAATCAGGTGCAATTGACCGATTTCTTTCGCGGGCATGAAAGCTCACACCAATGGTGGGGTCATCGCGTTGGCTGGAAGAGCTACCACGACCAGTGGCTGTCGGAGGGATTCGCGGAATTCTCGGGGAAACTTTACGTGCAATTCAGGGAAAACCCGAAAGAGTTCTTGGAACAACTGCGGAGAGACAAAGAGCTGCTGCACAGCGGAGATATCCATTCCCACCAAATCGACTCCCTTGGGCCCATCTGGATGGGGCGGCGCATCCGCTCCTCGGAAACAAACGGGAGTTCTTACCAAAACCTGATTTACTCGAAGGGCGGGTATGTTCTGCAGATGCTGCGCTCGCAGCTCACGGATCCGCGCAATCAGGACCCGGAGCACCTGTTCAAAGAGATGATGCAGGATTATTGCAAGACATTCGACAACAAGCCGGCCTCCACGGAGGACTTCAAGGCCATCGTCGAAAAACATATGACGCGCGGCATGGACATGGATGGAAATCACAAGATGGACTGGTTCTTCAACCAATATGTATATGGCACAGGAATACCACAATATAGGTTGCACGCCACGGTCGAGGGAACCACCGATGGCAAGTCGCACCTCAAGGGAGAGATTACGCGCACCGGCGTCCCGGAGACGTGGAAGGACGCCGTGCCTCTTTATGCGCACCTGGGAGACAAGACCATGCGCCTGGGGATACTTTCCGTGGCGCATTCCCGTGAACCGATTGACGTCATCGTCCCCGCAAGATTCGACCGCGTCTCCATCAATGATTACGAGGACTTGCTGGCTGACGTGAAACAGTAAAAGGACCTTGAGAGGGCGAAGGCCGTCAGGATTTTTCGCGAACGGGAATTTCCTTGAGGATGAAGCACCGGGCGGCGGAATTCATGCAGTAGCGCAGGCCGGTCGGTTCGGGGCCGTCGGTGAAGACCTGGCCCAGATGAGCGTCGCAGAGGGTGCATTTTAGAGCTATTTCGTTGCGGTCATGGGCGGCGGAGGCATGAGCGGCAGCCGCTTTGCTTCGCCGCGGGCGCCGCGCACTTCCAACTCGTCAAAAAGCAGTGAGGGCGCAACCATCGAAGCCGGGATGCCGCCTTGCGCCGAGCCAAACGCTCCAAGGGCCGTGCCGGCGAAGCCCGTGATCTGGCTCTGCATATAGTTATAAACAAAACTGTCGTTGCCAATCCCTGCAAGGTTGCGCAAGGCACGCGTGTTCAGCCCGATGATGCGCGCACCGCGAATCATTTCTTCCCGGCCCGTGTCCGGATATACGCGGAAAACAACCAGGGGCAGACGATCGCCGGTGCCGGCGCCGCCGCCGAAGCTCGCCAGCAATTCAGAGAAATCTTCCTGGTGCAGCAGGCTCAGTGTGGGATTATCCATCTCGCGAACGATGATGCAATAGTTCAGTTTCTCCGCGCGGCAAGCATCGAGGAATTTTCTCTTCAAGTCAGCGGGAGTCAGAGTTTCCGTGGATGAGAAAAACATGTTGCTCATCGTGGGTTTGGCGTCATTGAGAAATGCTGCGCGCCCGTGGCCGTTGGACTGATCGGAGTCCGGCCCGGGGCGGCGGGACATCAATTCGTTTTTCACATTACCGTTCTCTACCAGCGTGACTTTTTGCGCGCGTACTCCTTCTTCGTCAACGGCGTATTTGCCCAGCAGGACTACACCCTTGAAATCCTTGGCGCCAGGGTCATCGACTAGCGAGACGCTTGCAGGCAAGACGCGAGAACCGAGGCGTCCGACCCAGTCGCTCTTTCCTCCCAATCCGCTCAGCATCTGTTCCATGACCGGGGTGAAGGAAACCGGCGGACGAGAGCCGTTGACCGCGGGGCCGAGAATCTGCGCAAGAAGCGGCGCGGCGGCGCGCGCTTCGAAAAGAACCGGCCCGGTGTAGTCCTGCGCCGTTGGGGCGGCGCGCACGGCCATCAATTCGCTGCCGGTAACATTCAGACCCTTTCGAACGGCGTCAACATTGGGAAGGTCCGCCGGGGTACGGGCGTAGGTCGCGTAGAAATGATTCAGGGGAACACCATCGTCGGCGAGCGCATTCAAGCCGGCTTCGATGGCAGCGTGGGAGCGATTCTGGCGGATTTCCGTGCCTTCGCTGGTCATCAAATACTCTGTCGCGTAGACCAGGTAATACGTGACGCGCGATTCGTAAATTTGAGGGAATGCGCGCAACGCCGCGGACGTGTCGCGAGCTTCCTGATCCCAATTGCGGCTGGTCCAATCCGGCGTGACAAGGGGCTCGATGAGTTGTACCGGCTCGACTTTCGAAAAATCATCAATGTCTGACTGGCGAGCCAGGCTGCTCAGGTAGGCTTGTTTCCGCGAGTATGTTTCCACCGCTTCCTTGAAGGCCTGATCGGTGGCGATCCAGAGGTCTTGGCGAAGAGAGTCGTAATCTCGGTCGATACCCACGGAGCCCGTAGGACCGATGAAACCGCGAAAGCCGTCATCGCTGACGAAATTCGAACTATCGAGCTTATAGCTGCCCACGCGAGCTTCCACGTCCATGAAGCGATTCCGCGAGCGCGTGCTGGAGAGGATCGTGCCGAATTGCGCGACGACCTGGCGTACTTCCAGATCGAGCAATCGATATTCGACGTAGTACGGGCGAACGGGGTGATCGGTGCCGGGAATTTTCAGCTCGAGGCGCGTTTTGGCGCGGACCATTTCGTCACGCATGGCCTGGAGAGTGTGGTCATTATCCTGCTGGGCCTGGGCGCGCGTCGGCATTCCACAAATAACCACGGCAAGAAGAACACTTGCACATGCAATCCTCGGAGAATGCCTCACTGCTGGCCTCCCGCTTTAACAAGGTCATGCGCGGGCGGCGGCAGAATGGGCGGCCGGTCCGTGGAACTTTCTTTTTTCTGTACTTCGAGTTCGGAGGTCAGAATTGCCGGGGACGCGGCAGCAACAGGCACGGAGCCGGACTCCGCGCCACAGTAACCGTTAAACACTTCCGGTGTGTCGCCGGTGGCGACGATTTTCGTTAGCGCCGCCAGCGGCGTCCCCACGATGTCTACTCCACGTACCAGTTCATCCGGTCGGCCATCGGCAAAAACTTTGTAAACCACGAGCGGCAGGACCTGGAAGGCTTGTGGTTGACCGCGGCCGGTAAAGGTAAATCCGCCGGCGATATCGTCGATGAGCAAGCCGTAGGATTTGCCCTGCGCTTTGACCAATTCGATCAGCTTGGCGCGGAGCTGCGCGTTCGTGACCGTCTTGTTGCTCTGGACTATCAGATTGCCTTGGCGCGAGACAGGCGTTGCGCCGAGCTGGCGGCGCCCGTGGCCGTTCGAACGTGGAAATCCAACGAGCGGGGAGCGCGACATTTCGAAATTTCTGAGCACACCGTGCTCGACCAGTGAAACTCGCTGCGCCGGAACTCCCTCGTCATCGAATTGATAGAAACCCAGTAGGTCCTGCCCGCCGAGCTTCTTCATCGTGGTGTCATCGGCGATGCTCAGGAATTCAGGAAGAATTTGCTCGCCGACTTTTTTCGAAAACGTTTGTCCTTCGGTGACGTCCTTCTGGCGGTGACCCTCGGCGCGGTGGCCGAACACCTCATGGAAAAAGACAGCTGCGGCCCGGCCCGTTAAAAGCGCGGGGCCCACGGTCGGGTCATTGATGGGCGCGGCTACCAGGCCTTCCAGCTCTTTCCGCATCGTCGTGGCGGCGGCGTAGACCGCTTTGTCGTCGGGCTCATCCGCGGGATTTACCCAATCAAAGTTGTAATACCGATCGATATCCATGCCGTCCGGCGCTTTGCCCTGGATAAAGAGCTCGAGACGGTAGCGAATCTGCCCGAATTGCAACTGTGTGCCCTCGCTGCTTACTTGATAGGCGTTTTGGGCCTGTGCAGTGAAAGTGACGATGGAATTGATGATGGCCGTCGAAGCGCGAAAGGATTTCGTGTAGGCGCGAACTTTCTCTTCCCAGGGTTTGCGGTCCACGGCGATCGAAGCGGGTGCCCCGATGTAAGTGTGGGGTTGTTCGCGCGAGAAATCGGGCGCGCGACCTTCCGCTGTTTCTACCTTCACTTCCTTGCCCGTCTTGATCTTGATCAGCGCCTGAGATGCCACGCGGTATTGCTTGTCCGTTTCGAGCCAGATGGCCCGGCGAAGCACATCAGGGTCATCATCAAGGGGCACCGGCGTGCCTGGCCCGCCGCTCTGCACCTGCCGCTCACCAACTTTGTGGGAATTATCCAGACCGTAGCTGCCCGTTCGAACGGAAACCTCCAGCCAGCGGTTGCGGCCTTCGTCGCTGTTCAGGAGCGCTCCATTGGAGCCTGAAACGTTTACGCGCTGAGTGTCCGTCACCGTGTAGCCGATGAAGTAGGCCGGAGGATCCAGCGTGCCGAGCGTTTTCAAGGAGCGCTCGAGTTCCGCCTGCAATGCTGCAAGCACCGGAGAGCGTTTGGCCTGAACATCCGGCGGCGCAGCTTTAGTCATTTGCGCCTTGGCCGGAGCCAAGGTCGCAAGCAGGATCAGGGCGCAGAAGCGCGAAATCAAGCGACTATGATTCGAATTGGTCAAGGAAGCCTCACTAGCAATTAGACGGGACCGCGAAACATCCAGTGTACGCCACCGGACAGCGGCGCACAAAGCGCGGCAAATTCGGGCGTCGCAACTCCAATAACACTGATTAGACGGCTAAGTCGGCCGCCCCGTTGCACTACGCCGCGCAGCCTTTGCCCGAGAGAAGCAAAAGCCCTGACTGCGCATAGCAGTCAGGGCTGAATTCATCAGTTCTAGGGCTCGCCCGAGCTTTGCAAGGTTATCCGCATGCCTTCGGATTATTTGGATTGCAGCCGCGTTGCACAGGCGTGCCGCCGCGAGTGACGGCGATCGGCACAGCGATAGCGGGAACGGCAACAAGGATGCCGATTGTCCAGCCCAAGCCCAAGTGAGGACCGCCAGGTGGCGCGCCCAGCGTTCCGCCGGCATCGGTCTCTTTGCTCGATGCAACCAGCATGTCGAGCGTGGCCTGCGTGGGCGGCGCTGGGGCGGAATTGTCTCCGTTGCGAACGTTGGTCATCTGCCCGGCCTTGACCAGCACGCAAACACCAGCCAGGTTGCAAACTTTTACCAAACCTTCAAAGACGATCACGTTCATGGCCCCGGCGCTGACATCGTATCCAACAAAAAAATCGGTGCCCACCACGCCGGCGACTCCGGCGGGGGTGCGCACTTCGAATCTTCCATCCGGCTTGGCGATTTTTTGCGCCTGGGTGCGGAGCTTGCCATAGGTCAGCTCCAGCTCCGTCTGCTGCGCGCCTGCATCATGCTTGACGATTTTCATCGAAGACTCGGAACCCACGTTCAGCACCGAGCCGTCGTCTAGGGCGATGCGCGCGCGTGCGTTCACCTGAGTGTTGACCAGGTCCTGCCAATTCACGACGGATTTTGGCGAAGCGGTGATGGATTTCGGCCCGCGCGCAATGCTCACCGCGGGTATAAGACGAGAGACTTCCCCGGCGCGTTGGCCGGCCCCTTGCGGCGCTGCCAAAGTGTCCGCTGGGATCGTAAGCAGGAACGAGAGCAAAACAGCCAGACCAAGGGAGCAGGGGGACTTTGTCTTCATCGAGGACTCTCCTGAGTGAAATACCTGTATCTATCGTAGTTACTGGAGGGCGCCAGGACTGTCAATCGTATTCGCGGGACGCTTTGCCTACTCTCTACATGCCCGTGTGGGCACGCACCGCTACATCACTCAGCCGGAGTATAAAAACAGCGCGGCGGCCATATCGTCGTGTTGTTCGCGGCCCCGTGAAAATTCTTCGACCGCGGAAAAGATTTTGCTCAATAGTTCGGCCGGCGAAAGATGGCGCTTGTTGCCGCAGAGCTCCTGCAAGCGCTCGACTCCGAATTGTTCCTCGCCCGCGTCGAATGCATCGGTGATCCCATCGGTACAAAAAAGCACGGAATCGCCCGGGCTCAGCCGTACCGTCAGAGTTTCGTAGCACGTGTCCGCGAACAATCCCGGGGGAATTCCTGAGAGCTCCAGAGCGCGGCAGCCATCGGCGCAAAGGTGAAAAGGGCCGGGCATGCCCGCGCTTGCGACATGCAGATCTCTGCTGCGCGGATCAAACACCGCATACTGGATGGCCGCGTGCCGCCGGGGCATGCCACGGATCAGAAGGCGCCGGTTGAAAGTGGCGAGGGCATCGCTCGGGGATATGCCGGTCTTATGCACGCCTCGCAAAATCCCCACGGACAGGGCCGCGTACAGCGCGGCCGGCAGGCCTTTGCCGGAGACATCGCACAAGTAAATGCCGAAGGTCCCGTCCATGAGCTGGAAATAGTCCAGGAAATCGCCGCCAACGGCAGCTATGGGCTTGAATTCGTGGGAAATGGTCACCGGACCAGCGTGAAGCGATTCTGCTGGGAGCATTTCCGCCTGGATGGAACGAGCCTCTTCGAGTTCTTCTGCCCGTAGTTTTTCAAGGGCATGCAAGTCGAGCGGCAGCGCAAGCGTATTCATTCGTCTATCCGCAGCGAGGCGTTACACCGGGAAGGGGGATTCGGGGTAAGGTGAAGTTTAGCAGACGAGTGGATGAGCGAAGTGGAAAAGAGGGCCGTTGTTTCCCAACGCACCTGTCCCTGCTCTCCGCTTGCAGGGGGCGTCAGGCAGGGCCACAATTCTCGGATGCGCCCTCTTGCCGGAGTTCTGGTAGCCGCCGCGATCTTCTTCGGGATTTATCATTTTTATTTGAAGAAGATGCCGACGTCGGACGAAGGAACCGCGCCGACCCAAGCTATCAGCCTGACTGGCGTGCGCGGCGACCTTCTGCAAATCGCACAAGCGGAACGCGGCTACATTGCGACGAATGGGCATTGCGCGACGCTGGACGAGCTAGTCTCCTCAACTTCTCTCTCAATGTCCCGCAGTGAACGCGACGGCTACACATATTCTGTCGAATGCTCCGGCGGCGATTTCACCGCCACTGCGCGTCACGTACCAGCGCCCGCTGGCTCCCCGATCCGCTATCCCAACCTCGCCATCGACGCGAGCATGCAGGTCCACGAAGTCAACTGACCAGCGGCGACCTCGGGCACCATTTCCAAGCCGGGTGGATGGAATTGTCACTAAAATTCGTGAACTTTCCCGGCCCGCCCGACGTACCTATTGATGAAAGCGGTTCCCATAATAAACAGCGCCTAAATTGGCGCATCAACAAAAGAAGGAGCAGATCATGGGTGGAGAATTGATTGGACTGGTTGCCGTAATCCTGGGGATGGGGGTCCCTCTCGGGGCGCTTTACACGTATTACCGCGTGCGCAAACTTCGCAGCGAAGAGCGGCTGGCGGCGATTGCGCGCGGGGTGGAAATCCCCGTCGAACCGGAATTGACCCAGGCGGCGCGTTCCCGTCGTGCGGGCATCTTGCTGGTCTGCGGCGCACTCGGCTACATCGCGACATTTGGATTGATCGCGCAACTCCAAGCGGATCGGGATGTCTGGACCGCCGCTGCGTTCGGCATCATTCCTCTCGCAATCGGGATCGGCTATTTCCTGGATTGGTCGATGATCCGCAGCGACGCTCGTTCGGCGAGTTGAGCTGGTTTCACCGTGCAAGGGCGGGAGGTCGCTCGGATTTGGGCAGAAGGACGAGCCCGCTCTTCTTGGTTTAGTAAGGTTCCCGCCGTTTAAGGTGTGCGCTTCTGGTCCGCAACGAGGACTCCGCCCTCGGCATAGTTCGTTGCGGGCACGTCGTGGAATGATACGTGGATGTTTTCCCGCTTGGCTTTGCCTTCTTCGATGAGTACGGATGTGACGCGTTCGGCGATCTTGCGCTTTTGCTCCGGACTGCGCTCTTCGACCCATGTGATTTGCACGTGGGGCATAGGTTCCTCCTCGGTTCGTTCTGTTCAAATGAGTTTCTCTAAGAACGCAGGGATTCTATCCGCGGTTCTGCTAACCGCAAAGGCCGTCGCGCCACTGTGCTAGAATTGCATACCCATGCATCCTGCGATTCCGCTCCTGATCGAGCTCCAACGGGTCGACCACCAGATTGCCACTTTGCGCGCGGAGCTGGAGACCTTTCCGAAACGCATCCGCGAGGCCGACGCCAAGCTGAGCGGTGCGCGCGCAGAACTCGCTGCCGCAAAAGAGACCCATACCCAGGGCGCCACGGAGCGCAAGAAACTTGAATTCGATGTGCAGCAGTGGAAAGACCGCGCCCGGAAGTACCGCGATCAGAGCGGCGCGGTAAAAACCAACGAATCCTTCAAAGCCCTACAGCACGAAATCGCTAACGCCGAAGCTGAAGTAGCCAAAGCCGAAGATCGCCAGCTGGAGGTCATGATGGCCGGCGAAGAGCTCGATCGGCGCGTGAAGGTGACGGAGTCCAGATTGAAAGAAGCCGAGCAGGCCGTGGCGGTGGAACGAAAAGAGATTCAGGCGCTTGGGGCGGAAAAGAAAAAACAGCTCGATGCCGTGCTTGCCGAGCGCGAGGGGGTCATCGGTCCCGTTCCGGAAGATTTGCGCGAGCTCTATGCGCGCATCGCCAAGCGCCACAACGGCACGGCCATGGCCGAGGCCCGCGACGGGCAGTGCCGTGGTTGCGGCATGCGAGTTCTGCCACATATTCTTCAAGAACTTCGCACCGAAACTAACGAAGAACTCTATCGGTGCGAGAGTTGCGGTCTCATCCTCTACACACTGGAACCGATTCCCATGACGAATTCCTCCAACGCCGGCACGAAGGCCTCCGCCGCCTCGACAAATTCCTGATGCCGCGCCGCACACCAACTCCCCGCGGCAAAAGCTTGTTCGGTGATGCTGCCGCAGAGCCGAAACCGGCAGCTGCTGCCTATCGCGCAAACATCGACGGCGGCTCGCGGGGCAATCCGGGTCCCGCCGCTTACGGTGTGGTCATCCGTGATGGCAGCGGCGAACTCGTCGCGAAACTGAAAAAGTATATCGGCCGCATGAGCAACAACGTCGCCGAGTATTACGGGCTCATTGCGGCGCTCGATTATGCGCAGTCGCACAAGATCCTGGCGCTGCGCATCGAGAGCGATTCCGAACTCCTAGTGAAGCAGATGCGCGGGCTCTACAAAGTGAAGAGCGCAGATTTGCAGCCGCTTTTCGAACGCGCAAAGAAAATGGCGCAGGGGTTCGACTCGTTCCGCATCGATCACGTTTATCGCGAGCAGAACCGCGAAGCGGATGCTCTTGCGAACGAAGCGCTGGATGCCGCCGAGGGCGTTGTCCCCGGCGCGCCTGGGACAAAAAAGAGCGAAGCGTCCGCTGCGAAACCCGAGTCGCCCGGCGCCAAGCCGGAGCCTCGCCGCGTCCGCGCGCGTTTCCGCGGCGGGGTTCTTTATCTTCTGGAAGACGTCGAATTGCCGGACGGCATGGTGGTTGACGTTTCCATCCACCTTCTCCCCAAGCCCTGAACCGGCGTCGTCCTCCGTCTATTTCAAAGCGTAGGAACGGTAAAGAGTGTCGCGCTGGGCGGGGATGAAGCCGGCGTCGGAAATGATGCGGCGGAGTTCGGCTTCGTTGGTGCGATTTTTCACGCCGGCCGCGAAGACAACATTTTCTTCGATGAGGATGCTCCCGACATCGTCGGCGCCGAACTGCAAACCAACCTGGCAGACTTTGATGCCCGGTGTGAGCCAGCTGGACTGGATGTGGTCAAAGTTGTCAAGGTACAGACGGCTGACGGCAAGCGTCTTCAAATAATCGACGGCGGTGGTCTCCTGAATTTTCTTGCCGAGCGCGGTATTTTCCGCCGCAAACACCCAGGGAATGAAGGCGGTGAATCCTCCGGTATCCTCCTGAATTCGCCGCAGCCTTTCGAGATGATTCACGCGATGGCGCGGCTCTTCGCCGCAGCCGAACATCATGGTGGCCGTGGTACGAAGTCCTAGCGAATGCGCGGTGCGGTGCATTTCTTCCCAGTCGTCGCTGGTGCACTTCAGCCGGGCGATTTTCGCGCGGACCTCGTCGTCGAGAATCTCCGCGCCCCCGCCCGGAATGGATTGCAGCCCGGCATCCATCAGGCGCTGGATGGTCTCGCGAATACTGATTTCGCTGACTTCCGCGATGCAGAGAATTTCCGGCGCTGAGAAACAGTGCAGGTGGACCTGCGGATAGCGCGCTTTCAGAGAGCGCAATAGATTTTCGTAGTAGCCGATTTGCAAATCGGGATGCAAGCCGCCCTGGAGCAGAATTCCGGTGCCGCCGAACTCCAGCATTTCGTCGATTTTCTTGTAAATCTGCTCGAACGAGAGGATGTAGCCACCCTTGGAGCCGAGCGGGCTATAGAACGCACAGAAGGAGCAATACTCGGTGCAGAAATTTGTGTAATTGATGTTGCGGTCGATCTGGTAGGTAACGACGCGCGGGTCGTTTTTCTTGAGGCGTAACTGGTGCGCAGCCATTCCGATGCCAATGAGGTCATCGGATTCGAGCATTTCCAGGGCTTCTTGTTTCGTCAGTCCCACGAGTATCCCTCTTCTACTTTCGCATCCATACTAACGGATGCGTTCGTAACATCGAATCTTACAATCTTGCCGTGACGGCTTTCATGTCGACCCATTCGATCGATTTCGCTTTCGGAATCACACCGAGTCTGGCTGCCAACTGGTAGTACAAGTCCAGTCCGCGGCGATTTTCTGAATCGAGTGAGAAATCAATGTTTCGGCGCAGGTACGTTTCAATGGCTTGCGCAGGCAATTCTAATTCGAGCGAAGCGTCGTAGCTGATTTCCGGGATGTGCGACAAGCCAAAATCGCGAGATGCCAGAAAGTCCGCTGTTACTTCCGGTGTGGCCACATCACGTTTCGCAGCCCAGACAGCCAGCACTGCCGGCAATTCCGTCAGACTCCGCCATTCGCTCACCACGTCATAAATGTGGAGTAGCTCCGAACTGGTGATGCCGAGCGTTGCCGCGGGGCAGATAGTTTGTCCTTCTGCGCCCGCGTGACTGTCTTTTTCAATTCCGAGCGAAATGCGCAGAGCGGGATCGCCGATGAGCAGCGCGGCGTCGGCTTGCTGGAGCATTTCTGCCAGATCCGGCGTGGCTTCAAAAAAACCTGGCGCGATTTTCCATTTTTTGGCGCACAGGATGCGCGTCAGTGCCTGCGTGCTGCGCGAACTTCGGTCCAGCGCGAAGCTCTTCACTTGTTCGATCGGCTTTTTCGAAACAATGAGCAGGCTGCGCACCTGCTTCTTCGACGCAATGGCCATATCCGGTAGGATCACCAGATCGTCTATGCGCTGGAACTCAATCGCCGGGATAATGGCGACATCCGCGCGGCCGATGCGCAAATCTTCCGAGCACTGGGACGGGACGGTGAACGACAAATCGTATTTCCCGTGCAGCGGGCCATTCGTGAAGCCCCAAACGAGCGGGGCAGTGTTTAGGTATTGAACGATGGAGATGCGAAGTTTGGTCACGGGTCGAGAGGTCATCTGTAAGTTCCAGTATAACAAAGGCGGTTTTCGCGGGCGGCAACCTTCTGTGGCGAGGAATCGTTCGGCGATTTCGGAAGGTCAAAAAAGTGTGTAAAAGGAGAAAGACGAGGCGAGATGCATCCCATTGCAGCCATGCTGAGGAGGTTGGAGACCCATGAGCAAATGGCCCGTTTACGACAACATTACTCACCCCCGGGGTCTCGGATGTGTGGCAGGAAAAGGGCTTGCGGGGAGGGTGATCGTGGATGTGCGGCAACTAAAGGAATTATGGACGTGTTTTCGGAAGTGTGGCAAACAAAGGGCTTAGACGGTAAGAACAAGAATTAGGGAGGGTGTCATAACCGGAGAACCGGTAGGGGAACCATCCCACCCTGACATGCTCCCATTAGAGAAACCATCGTTAAGTTAGTCAAGGATTGAACAGCAATAATTCGGTTCAGTTTCCGCTTCGCCGCCTTCCGCGACAAGTCGGTACGATTAAGCCGGTCCTCTGCGGAGAGCGACGAGTTGCGATCCCACGGGAACGCCCTTGGCGACTTTCACGCGGATTACCGCTTCGAACGGTTTCAACTCGCCTGAGTTTGAGACGGAAAGCCGCAGGAGCAACTCCTCCAAAGAATTTTGCTGGCAGACGTATTCGACGGCAGCTTGAGTGCCGATCGTGGTGGCGCCTGCCAGAATCAGGACCGAATGTGCAGGATTCAATCCGCGCTTTAGCGCTATGACCGAATAGTCTTCCGCCAGGGTCTCGTCCGGCGGAGACGGAAAAAACTCCTTAGGCTCACCCGATTCCGGATGAAAATTGATGATCTCCATGGTACCGGTGCGCGGCCCGGAAGTAATCTGCTTGAAGGCAAACTCCTGAATGTTTGGCAACTCCAAGAGCGTCAGATTTTCCGAAGGCGAGCCAATGAAGATGAGGTCGTTGTTCTTGGCGTCATCGAGGGAAAACAAGCTGCCGCGCTTGACGCGAATTTGCTGATGAAGTTTTGCGAAAACAGTATCGAGAGCGTGCACCGCCAGCACTTCGCCGACTCCGGTGTAGTGATCCAGGATCACGGCCCCGGAATCCCTGGGACGATTGTAGTAGCGCATGCCAGTGTACGGACGGCCGACGAAGGCTGCGTTACTGAAGATGACCCAGGGCTCTTGAGGCCCGGTAAGAAAGCCTTTCCAGAAAACGTGAAAAGCAACCGGCGCATCCGGACCGTCGCTCGCCACCCGGGCCTCCGCGACTCTGCGGTTCAGGAACCGGTCCGTGGCAACGGCAACGGCGGACGCGAGAATGACAGATAGGGCGATGACTGCGACGATCAAAGCACGAGAGCTCCGGCCGCTAACCTCCAAATTGTTTGGGGCCTCGTGAGAGGCATTCGCGTGGTTCCGCCCCGTCCCGTGGATGCGCTGATGGAAAATGAGGCCATAACTGCCCTTGGGCATTTCTAGAACGAGTTGATCGTCGACCCCCTCGGAGGCGTAGTATTCAGCCAATTTTGCACGAAGACGGCCCGCCTGGACCCGTACCATTGAATCTAGATGCGGATCGAAGTCTTTCTGGCGTCCGAAGACCTCGGTGGCAATTTGGTACTCCTTGGGAGAAACTCCGGGATGCTCAAAGGAATGATTCGCCAGGTACTGGAGAAGCTTGCAGAGAGACTCCGAGCCGTGGAGGGTACGGCTGCTGAGCAGCTCTTCAAGGTGCGCGAGTTGTTGGGCTCGATCCGACATGCGATGCCCCGAAGGAGGAGCGCGATAGCATTGTAACACCAACGTAACGCACCTCGCATCTCTTTGTCAGATTACACTTTAACTCAAGTCACCGTATCAGACCCATAGACACTTCACACGCTACGCAAGAAACTGATACATAGCATCACAAATTCATGGACGCGCCTGATTTCGGTGCGCAGACGTCTCTTTGCCAACTCCGTCGGAGATGGCGTCCATCGGGGGTGTTTGCATTTCAGGCTGCGTTGCGGTGACGAAGGTTGAGGAGTTTGGGGGCTGTGCGCTACGGGCAGGTCGGTTTGGCAGGTTGCCGTCTAATCCATTTTTATTTTGAAAATCGCAAAGGTGCGTAAACGTTTGGTTGGCGCCGGGACGGTAGCTGTTCAACCAAGCTAACTAGAGTTGCAAATTCTCCGTAGTGTACGGCTGCACGCGAATTTTAGTAGCCAGAGTTCTCAGGAGGGGTGTAATGAAAAAGCAAGCGATTGTGGGATGGACTGTGGTTCTCTGCCTCGCACTTGGGTTCGGCGCGAGCACGGCTTTGGGGCAGGCGGTGTACGGGAACCTTGTTGGAAGCGTGACGGATCCGCAGGGGAATGCAGTGGCCGGCGCCAAAATCACGGTAACCAATATCTCGAAGGGTACGACGGAAGAGGGCGTGTCGAACGAGAGCGGCGGTTACTCAGTGACGCATCTGATCCCTGACAATTACAGAATCAGAATCGAAGCCCCCGGATTCAAGGCTTACGACATTACGAGCGTTCGTGTTGACGCGGACACAACGGTCCGTGCCGATGCGGCGTTACAAGTCGGTGCGGTAACACAGACGGTCGAAGTTACTGGAGAAATTCCACAGCTGCAGACAGACAAGACGGACGTCGCCACGGTCTTTTCGTCGCGAACCGTGGAAGACCTTCCCATCTACAATCGCAACTTCACGACTTTGCAGCTACTTTCCCCTGGGGCACAGCGGCTCAATTGGGGCCACGCAGCCAGCGAAAACCCTCAAGGTTCGCAGCAGATCGAAACGAATGGGCAGCACTTTGCCGGTACGGCGTTCGAACTGGATGGCACGGACAATCAGGATCCGATTCTTGGGATCATCGTCGTCAATCCGAATCTCGATGCCATCGCTGAAACGAAGATTATTCATCAGGATTATGACGCGGAATTTGGTAAAGCCATCGGCGCGATTGTGACGACCCAGACCAAATCGGGCACCAACGAGATCCACGGAACGGCGTTCGATTTTGAACGGTCCAATTCCAATTTCGCCCGTAATCCATTTAATCAGTCAGGTGGCGTTCCCAGCGGCAACTGGAATCAGTTCGGAGGTACTATTGGCGGACCCATCAGGAAAAACAAGCTCTTCGCTTTTGGCGATTACCAGGGTCAGCGCAGCCACGTCGGTGGCACGTCATCAGACCGCGTACCCACGGCCCTTGAAAGAGGCAATATCACCACGGGTGCGGGAGCCGACCTTAGCGGTTTGGGTAAGAACATCTACGATCCCTGCACCGACAAAGTAACGGGCTTTACTGCAGCTTGCAACGTCGCACCCGCGAACAGGGCTCAGTTCCCAGGCAACGTGATACCGGCAAATCGCTTGTCGCGCCAGGCGCAGGCTCTTCTAGCTAAAATCCCACTGCCAAATACTACACGCTCCACGGCCTTTCTCGATAATTTCTTCAGCTCCGGCAACAACACCCTCGATTCCAATGGTTTCGACGTGCGCTCGGATTTCGTCGCTAGCAGCAAGGTGAACGTCTTTGGACGTTATAGCTTCCAGCAGTTTAAGCGCTCCGGCCCGGGGCTTTTCGGCATTGACATCGGGGGACACGCCCTTCCGAGCGATCCCTCCGTTGGCGACTTTGCCGGAAACTCGTCGGTCCGCAACCAAAGCATCGCTGCCGGGTTCGACTACACTTTTGGTCCCACATGGCTGACGGACGTTCGTTTTGGCTACATGCGTTACCGTGTAAACGTGAGCCCCGGCGGCCTCGGTACAACACCGGCCACTGACGCAGGCATACCGGGTGTCAACTTGGACGCGGTTACCTCCGCCATGCCGGCGTTCACCATCCAACAGCCCGGTGGGGCTTCTGAGTTCCTATTTGGCTACTCCTTGCACGTGAACCAGTGCAACTGTCCGCTCCTCGAGCAGGAACATCAGTATCAGTTCGTGAACAACTGGACGAACATCCGCGGCAAGCACAGCATTAAATTCGGTGCGGACGTCCGTTATGCGTACAACCTGCGCGTGCCCAGCGATTCTCACCGCGCCGGCCAGTTTGATTTCAACAATGACGCTGCGCAGGGGGCAATAGGTGGTACTCCAGACGGCGGGGCTGGCCTGGCCGGATTTTTGCTCGGCATGCCCAGCCACTTTGAGCGCTACGTCAGCAACTCTCTCAACGCCTACGAGACCCAGCCTCGGCTGTTTTTCTACGGTCAGGACACCATTCACTGGACGTCGAAACTAACCGTGAATCTTGGGTTGCGGTGGGAAATCTACAGGCCGGAATCAGCGGCTGGAACGGCTGGAGGCGGCTGGGTTGACTTGGCCACCGGTGAAATGCGCGTTGCGGGCCAAACCGGTGTGGATCTGAGAGGGAACACCAGCACGAGCTTCAAACATTTCGCACCCCGGCTTGGGATTGCGTATCAGGCGAATTCCAAGACGGTGGTTCGCCTGGGGTATGGCCGCAGCTTTGATATCGGGGTGTTTGGTTCGATCTTCGGCCACGCTATCACGCAGAACTTGCCGGTGCTCGGCGCTCAGCAATTGAACTCCAACACCGGCGGATTCGTTTTCAATCTCGCCCAAGGTCCGCCGGCATTTGATCCGGCCACCAAGCTCGGCGGCACTCTGGCGACGAGCAACTGCAATGCGATCACCGACCCGAGCGGTGTTGTCGGTGGTAAGTTTACTCCCGACAAACCACAGTGCCTCGGCGTCAATGGCCGCCCGCTTGTACCCGACAACGTCTTCTCGCGCGCGCGCCCTTTCAACAACCGGCTGCCCACTGTGGATCAGTGGAACGTCACTGTGCAACGGCAGGTTACTTCTTCCATATCCGCCACGCTCGCCTACGTTGGCAACAAAGGCACGCATACGTTCGCGGGCGGCGGGCCAGCCTATGGCGCCAATGACCCCACAGTGGTTGGCTTTGCATCTGGAGTACCGAAGAACAACCGCCGGCCCTTCTACAACAAGTACGGTTGGACGCAGAACATAGACTATTTCGGAAACGACGCCGATAATCATTACAACTCCCTGCAGGCCACAGTCGAGAAGCGCTTCGCAGGCGGTTTGTCTTTCCAGGGCAGCTACACCTTCCAGCATTCCACGAACTACGACGGAAGCTACTACAACATCGACCGGAGAGTTGCCTACGGCCCGAATGACGACTATCGCAACCACATGTTTATCCTTACGCAGGTTTACGACCTCCCGTTTGGCCATGGCAAGCGGTGGGCAGGTAACTTGGGGCGCGCAGCCGACCTCATAGTCGGGGGCTGGTCTATCAACAGCGCTACCGTCATTGGTAGCGGCCTGCCGTTCACTCCACATCCGGACTCTTGCGATTCCTCGATCGACGCCGGTCCTTGCAGAGCCAATATGGTCGGTTCCGTGAAGGACGGCACTCGCTCAGGAAACCCAGAGGCTACAGGATACTGGTTCCAGACTACCGGAGGCGTTAAGCTTAGTAGTCCAGGAAAAACGGGCGGGCCTTGGGCCCAGCCTGCAGTGGAGACCTTCGGAAACGTCGGACGCAACACCTTCCGCGGACCGAAATTCTTCAACACGGACTTCTCCGTCTTCAAGACCTTCACCGTCACTGAAAGATTTAGAACTCAGTTCCAATTTAACGCTTACAACGTCTTCAACCACGTTAACTTTGATCGCCCCAACAGTTGCGTCGATTGCAGCAACGCTGGAAGCATCACGGGCCTGGCATTCGGTTCGACCATGCGCAGGTTGCAGTTCGGATTGAAGCTCAGCTTTTAACAAGGACAAGGACACCCTACCACCCCGACGGGGGGCCCTTACGGGCTCCCCGTTTTTTATGCTCTAATCGTGGCTTAGCCCATACTTGGAAACTTCCAATGTCCTCCTTCAAACTTCGCATCACCCTTTCCCTAGCTTGCTCGCTGGCGGTATGCAGCGGCCTGCACTCCCAATCAATGGCCGTGCCGAAGCAAGACCCGCCGATGCAACAAGCTGCATCACGGGGTGCTTCGAACTCACAGCGGGACGCCAGCCTGGGACAGGCGACTCTGCTAATGCAACAGGGAAAGAACGAGGAGGCACTCAAGTTCCTCGAGAGCATCGCTGCGGCGGACCCGGCCCGGCGCGGCGTGGTGCGGCAAATTGGCATCGTCTATTACAGAAAGAACGATTTCCTGAAGGCGGCGGCCAGTTTCAAGAAAGCGCTGGAAGAAGACCCGGGCGACAACGAAGCAGTGCAGTTGCTGGGACTGTCCTATTACCTGGCGGGGCGACCGGCGGAAGCGATCGCGCCGCTGGAAAAGGTCCTGACGTGGTATCCGAGTGCGAATGTGGATGCTGCGTATATTTTGGGGCTCTGCTATCTGCAGACGAAAGATTATCCCCATGCGCGCAGGGCCTTCGCGAAGATGTTTGGCGTACCGCCGGACTCCGCCGCCAGTTATCTCTTCACGGCGCGTATGCTGCTGAGGCAAGATTTCGGACCGGTGGCCGAGGAATACGCGAAGAAGGCGGTGGAGCTTGATTCCAGAATGCCCCGGGCGCACCTTCTGCTCGGTGAGCTTTATCTCTACAAATCCCGCGTGCCGGAAGCCATCGAGCAGTTTGAAAGAGAGCTGGAACTGAATCCCGGGGAAGCCAACGTTTATTACAAGCTGGCGGACGCCTATACCCGGCTGCAAAAGTACGAGGAGGCGGAGCGGTTGCTGCAGCGGTCCATCTGGCTCGATGCTACGTCGACGGGGCCGTACATACTCATGGGGAAGATCCTGCAGAAAAAAGGTGAGTCCGCGCTTGCGGTGCGTGCCTTGCAGCGCGCCCTGGCCATGGATCCGAACAATCCCATTCCTCACCATTTGCTCGGACAAACTTATCGGGAACTGGGCAAGACGGAAGAGGCGGAGCGCGAACTGAAGCTCGCGGAACAGTTGCAAGTTCAGCAGAATGCGAAACCCTGAGCGGAGTATTTCTCGCCGGTTGAGTAAATCGTTGAAGCCTTTTTTGCTTACGCCGCTGGCTGCTGTCCTTCTATTCACTACGGGGACGTCGGCGGCGCAAAGCGGCTACGACGAACCGTGGCGGCCACAATTTCATTTCACCCCGGCCAAGAACTTCATGAACGATCCCAACGGGCTCGTTTATTACAAGGGCGAATACCATCTCTTCTACCAGCACAACCCGCGGGGAAATGTGTGGGGACACATGAGCTGGGGCCACGCGGTCAGCACGGACATGGTGCATTGGCGCCATCTGCCGCTGGCGATCGCGGAAGAAGAGGGAAAATTCATGATTTATTCGGGCAGCGCCGTGGTGGACTGGAGGAACTCGAGCGGGTTATGTGGAGTGCATGACAAAGTTGACCGCTCTTGCCTGATCGCCATCTACACTGCAGCCGGGAAGGATTTACAAACGCAGCATCTTGCTTACAGCAACGATCGCGGGCGCACGTGGACGAATTATCCCGGTAACCCGATCGTGGATTTGAAGCAGCCGGATTTTCGGGATCCCAAGATTTTTTGGTATGCGCCCAAAAAGAAATGGGTGATGGTGGCGGTGCTGGCCGACGATAGAAAACTGATGATTTTTGATTCGCCAAACTTGAAGGACTGGAAGCTTCGCAGTTCTTTTGGGTCAGCGGGCGACGGCGCCGGGCAGTGGGAATGTCCTGACCTGTTCGAACTTCCTGTGGAGGGGACGAAAGAAAAGAAATGGGTCTTGATCGTGAACCGTAATCCCGGGGCTCCGGCCGGCGGTACCGGCACAAAGTACTTCGTTGGATCGTTTGACGGAATGCAGTTTAAGGATGAGACGCCTGCATCACTCGAGCTGTGGGCCGATTACGGAAAAGATTTTTATGCCACGAATACTTTCGCTGACCTGCGAGCGGGGGACGGCCGGAAAATATGGATGGGCTGGATCAGCAACTGGCAGTATGCAAACGTCGAACCAACCGTTCAGTGGCGCGGCGCACAATCCATTCCCCGCACGCTTGGGCTTAGACGCTCCCTTGATGGAATCCGACTGATTCAGCAGCCGGTGCGTGAAATGAAGGCGCTTCGCGGGAAGGAGTTTCATCTGGAAAATGTCTCCGTGGCAGAAGCCAATCGGCGGATCAAGGATGACGGAATTTCCGGAAACACGGTTGAAATTGAGGCGGAATTAGCGCCGGAAAATACAGACGAAATGGGATTCCGGGTACGCAAAGGTGGCGCGCAAGAGACACTTGTGGGGATATCGCGGAGGCAAAAGAGCGTGTTCATTGACCGCAACAAGGCGGGCGAAGTGTCTTACAGCAAGGAAGCAGCGGGCCGGCATTCGGGGCAGATTCAGCAGGCTTCCCGCGTGAAATTGCAGATTTTGGTGGATCGCTCCAGTGTGGAAACTTTTGTAAACGATGGCGAGGTAACGCTGACAGATCGAATTTATCCATCGGAGCATTCGGTGGGCATTGAGGTTTATTCGCTGAATGGGAATGGGAAGATCAAATCGCTTTCCATCTGGAAGCTTGATTCTGCGTGGAAATAAACCGTCATGGATCCTCTCTACTGAATTCGGTGTTTCCGATTCCGCAGCGAGCGTATGATTGCGCAGGTCTAGTTAAGATCGGTGCGAAACATGAATAGCCGCATCGTCATCGGACTTGGCGAACTTCTGTGGGACATGTTCCCCGCGGGCAAAAAGCTCGGCGGTGCCCCCGCAAATTTTGCCTACATCTCGAGCCTCCTGGGGGACAGGGGAGTTGTTGCCAGCCGCGTAGGTCAGGATGACCTTGGCAAGCAAGCCATTTCGTGCGTAAAGGCGCTGGGTGGGGAAACAGGCGAAATCCAGACGGACTCAATCCATCCCACGGGGACGGTCGAAGTTTCAATAGATACGGACGGGCAAGCGAAATTCGAGATCAAGAAATCGGTTGCCTGGGATTTTCTGGAGTGGAATTCGGAATGGGGGGCGCTGGCGAAACGGTGCGACGCGGTATGCTTTGGTTCTCTTGCGCAGCGATCTCCGCAGTCCCGCGAAACGATCCAGTCCTTTCTCCAGGCAGCGTTCAAGTCCGCGGTATGCGTCTTCGACGTGAACCTGCGCCAGGGCTATCACACGGCGGAATTGTTGTCCGCCTCTATGCGGATTGCGCACGTCGTAAAACTGAATCATGAAGAGCTGCCAGTGGTAACAAAACTATGCGGATTCGAGAGCCCGGACGAAAAATCAGCCGCGAAATGGCTGCAGGAGAAGTTTGGCCTCCGTCTCGTGTGCGTGACGCGGGGCGCCCGCGGCAGCCTGATGATCGGCGAGAACGAGGCAATAGAGCATCCCGGCTTTGCAGTGAGGGTCGCCGACACGGTTGGAGCCGGAGACGCATTTACGGCTGCTTTGGTCCATCATTTCTTGCGGGGCGCGTCGCTGGCAGAGATGAGCGAAGCCGCGAACCAATGGGGCTCCTGGGTGGCTAGCCAGGTGGGGGCAATGCCCGTTCCCGACGCAGCTCGACTGGAGAAATTACGGGCCGCCGGCAGATAGACTTCTAGTGCGCTGCAGTGGCGCTACTTTCCTGTTCCCTGGCGAGCTTCTGCACGAGGTCCACGGGAAGATCGTGCAGCAGCTCCAGGAACGCACCGTTTGTCCAGCCAAAACCTACGATGTTCACGTGATAGCCAGCGGTCACTTGGGTTTCGGACGAGCGCGTGACCGCATTGTATTTTTCTCGAATGGTGCCGTCACGCCGGAAATTCTCCGCCACCGTGGATAGAAACTCGTAGGAAACGCGGTCAGCTTCTTTGTTAAATCCATATTTTCGCAAACCTACATCGGCTATGAGTTGATCGGGCGCCCAGGCATACGGGAAGTCCCATTGCCCACCGCTCTCGCGCGGGCTCATGACCAGACCGCCGGGCTGCTCAAATGTGGGAAGATACTGCACGAGCGCCTGCGCCTGCTCCGGGGTTGCGAGGCCGGCCCATAGTGGAAAAAAAGTAGTCACGTAGTCGTAGGACGATTGCGTCTGTTGCACAAAGTCATAGTCCACGAAGAGGCCGCGCTGGCTGTTCCATAGATATTTTTGGATGTTTGCTTTTCGCTCTTCCGCGCGCTTCTTCCATTGTTCCACATCTTCTTTGCGGCCAAGAATGCTGCTGATCTGTTCCAGATCTTTTTCAGACTTATAGAGCAGGCTGTTGAGACAGACTGGGGCAAAGTGATGGGTCCCCGCACCGTAAGGACCGAAGCGGAAGGAGATGTCATAGCCCGACTCGCGCATGGAACGGTCGCCTTTGTAGAAATCGGAGCTCAGCGCGACGTCTGCGGCGACGGTGCATTCCGGTTTGGCCATGGTTCGCACGAGATCGCACACTTGCAGAGAGTAGGTCGAGCCCGCCGTGAGCGGAGAGGTTTGCCCGGGATCTTTTCTTACGAGGAGGTTGCGGTCTTGTTCGGGATGAGCCAGGAAGTAGGCCACGACCTCACGGTAATGACCGGTTTCATCCTGCACGCTCTCTGGTGCGGGTCCATCGCCGAAATCAAAATAGCGCGAAAGGCCCGTGGAGCCAGCAAGGTGCGGCGCCGCGTCCCACAGGCTGTGATCCTTGGTAGCCAATTGGTAGGCCTTGGTTAGCCACGCGCGATCTTCGTGGCCAGCCGCCTTTTGCCCTCCATAAACTCCAAGAATCATCGACGTCAGGAAGGGGGGCTGAGAGCGCGTGAGATAGTACGTCCGGTTAGCATTCAGTACGGCGCCGTAGTGCTCGACTTCGAACAAAAAATTGTTTACCATGTCCTGCGCAAGGTCGAGCCGGCCATCGCGGAGAAGTCCCACGATGATGAAGTAGCTGTCCCATCCATACATTTCATTGAATCTTCCGCCTGGGACGACGTAACGATTCTCGAGATAGAGCAATCCGGGCGGAGAAATTGCAGCCGCGCCGGGCTTTCCCAGGCGATCGCCGGAAGGAGAAAGATTCCTCACCTGGACTTTACAGCGGGTCTCGAGCTGCTTCACGGCTTCAGGTTCCGGGAAGTCGGAGGGAAGGTAGAGCTGAGGGGCGCCGGTCAGTTTCGAGTCGCTAAAAGTGGCGCAGTCGGATAGTGACCGAGAAAGCGTGTTCCACCCGGACGAGATATAGGAACGTATCGGGTCGAGCCCCACGGCCGGGTTTTTTGGTGATTGTTGCGCCGAGATACTAGCCGAAGTTAGCAAGAGGGGGAGGGTCAAGAGAAGCCGGAGCCGCTTGGCAGCAGGCCAGCGCAGTTCTGAAAAGTGTGGCGCGATTCTTCCGGGGTGCATGTTCTGGGTGAGGATAAACCGTTGCAAGTCGTTTAGCAACAAGAGTTTACGCAAATGTCAAAGCTCTTTAGAAATGTCCCCTTCCTTACCTCATTAGAAGTGTCCCCTTTCTATTGATTTGCTGTTGTCCTTGGGGTGTCCGTCGGAGCGAAGCCCTGCGCCGCAGTTTCGGCAGCGCGTTTAGGGCGTAGCGGAGGCGGACACCCCAAGGAGTGCTGACTCCTCCGATCGATTCAACCTCTGCAACTTCATTCTCTGCTCATATGGGCATAGGGGAGTGAAGAGTGCCAATAAAGAAATACGTTGTCGGTCCCGGCAACAAACGTTTGGAACTCCCAGTCCTTGAACTCCACTCCCATATACGGCACTAAACAATTGGTTGAACCGTGGAGTTTGAGCAACTTCCAATTGGTGGGAAATTTGGCTTCACCTCCGAAGGCGTCTTTCCATGAACCGTCCAACACAGCGCGAAAAGTCAGCCCATATCCAGTATTCGGGTTCCAGCCTCCGGTGTCCAATAACGCTCGGTCGAGGAGTGTGTCTCAGTTGAAAATTACAAACAGATCATTTGGACCGCACAGCTCCAGTATGGTTCGATATAGTGACATTGAAGCCACGTTTTGGGCTTCGTTCAAAACATTCGCAAAAATGAAGTTCATATTGGTACAGACCATCGCGTAGGACGTAGCACGAGCAAATTCATCCCCGCTGAGATAGCCGCCACAGTATCAACATTGTTGAGACAGGCCTGAATTCCTGACAAAATGTCGCTGCAATGTAGATACAGGGAGTAATAACGATATGAGAACGGTGGTCAAGAAATGGGGCAACAGCGCCTCGGTGCGAATTCCCGCTGCCATCATGGAGGCGGCCCATCTGGATCTAGACGATGCCGTTGACGTGCGCGAAGAGTCCGGGCGCATCGTCATCGAGCCAGCACAGCGCAAGGAATATGATCTGGCCGAGCTTGTGAAGGGGATTACTCGTGAGAATTTGCATGACGAGGCGGATTTCGGCAAACCTGTTGGCAAAGAGGCGTTGTAATGGCGCAGCCCTATGTGCCCGACACTGGGGACATAGTCTGGATCAGCTTCGACCCACAGACTGGACAAGAACAGGCTGAGCACCGGCCCGCAGTTGTGTTGAGCCCCGCCTCATATAACGTGAAGACCAGTCTGATGGTCTGCTGCCCGATGACCACGCAGATCAAGAACTATCCCTTTGAAGTGGTGATTGCCGGGCCGAGTCCAAGCGCGGTTCTGGCAGATCAAGTCAAGAGCTTGGATTGGCGCAAAAGGAGAGCCAAGCGCAAAGGGATCATATCGGTGGCCGAGCTTGCGGAAGTGCGCGCCAAAATTCGAGCGCTGATAGGTTAAAGGTCTTGCAAAAGCACAGCCCCATCTGTGGACATCATGAACTAGGTACGAATCATCATGGCTTACGACCCCGGAATGATACAGCCGAAGCGGAAGCAGCCCGCCGCTCCCGAGATTGAGACCAATCTATTAAGGATCCAACAGCTTTCACAAGAGCACGACGACGAAAACTGGGAATTCCGGTCCTGGCTCAAACAGAACGCCCCCGATAACATCGATGGCATGGTCAAAGCGCTGAGTCAGAAATACTTCTCCCTTATCGACTGCATGCAGTGCGCAAATTGCTGCCGATCACTGCAAACGGAATTCAAGAAAAGCGAGCTTCACGCCATTGCAAAGACGCTCGGGCAGTCGTTGGAAGCGTTCGAGAAACAATTCATGTCAGAAGGCATGGTAAATCCGCCTTGCCCAATGCTGGACGGGAAGCTTTGCTCGATTTACGAGAATAGCCCGGAGGTTTGCAGGTGCCCCAAAGTTCGAACTCTGCGACGCACCATGCTAAGTGCAGAATATGAGGTAAAAACACAGCGTCGGCGCCGTCGCGGCAGGCGCGTTCCTAGTTCCTCGATGAATATCGAGCTCCACCACGAACTTACCAGTCAGCGGTCCTGGCTGTCTGTTCCATAAGGTGCACATGGATCGAGATCCCTCCGCCCCCAGCAAGCTGATGACTGCGGAGAATCCGTCCTTCTAGGCTTGAGATACACAAAATAACCCCTTTGGACCGCAAATCGAACGCGCCCACATAATCGACAGGAGTTACGGCTTGATTCGATCTGTTGCAAGGCTCGATTTGGGGCCCAATTGATATCTTCAACTCGGTCATGCGAGCTCCGAATGATGATTACAGCACGTCAGGAGTCTTTCATCCGCTCGCCCCTTCCCCCAATTGCATCTTTGTGGCCCGTGTTATACTTCGCTTCTGCCAATCCTCGGATACCGGATTCAGGAACAGCTCAGATGAGAGATTAATTCATGGACCGAGATCTCGAAGACGTTAGGTCTTTCCCGCCACTCGGACCTGCGATCAAAGTTCTGATGGTCTGGCCGCGCTTTCCTGCCTCCTTTTGGAGCCTTGCGGAGGTGATGGAAATCGTCCCAGAGCGCTCCCTCGTGGCTCCGCTCGGGCGTGCCGCCATCCCTTGGGCGATGACGGGTGTCCTGCAGGCGCCGCCTACTACTCCGCTATATGAACGCATGAAAAGAGAAGGCCGGCTCCTTCAAAACAACCCCGAACCGAGTAACTTTGACCCTCCGAACTTCCGGACAGTGATGCCCCTGCCCGAACTGCTCGACGGCACGAAGCGGATGCTACTTACACTTTACGACCCGCGCCGCTTCTACGAACGTGTACTCGATTCCCTGGAACGCTGGCAACTTCAACCTGAACAGAGAGCCCCGGCGCTTTCTTT